>ERZ773213.225-NODE-225-length-36432-cov-7.903950_pt1 | contig 36432 bp, 26 predicted proteins | sample MGYA00580996_ERZ773213 | MGnify/ENA primary metagenome ERZ773213 (study PRJEB29015, sample SAMEA2738152) | human oral metagenome | biome: human oral; feature: human-associated habitat; material: saliva | place: China | collected 2197 ...
TTAGAAACTGCCTCGTAACCCGGAACAAAACCCAGAGCCACTAATATTAATGAAATAATTAATGAACCAATAAAAACAGACGTATACTTGCGTGATTTCATATCTCACCCTCCTAAAACGCTTAGGCATAAGTGTAACAAATCTCGAAGACTCCACAAAACCACACATTTTAAACACACAAAAACCATTTAAATTATATTTAATTAAATTAAATTTAAATAAAGCAAAGCTAACTGCATCAAAATAACTCAAACCCTTAATCATTTTGTTATATTTTAGATATTATTATAATAATATTAGCCGTAGATCTATACCGAAAATCGCTAACTTTCCACATTTTTACAGAAAAATTTTCGGTACCACATATTTTGCCCCGAGGCTGCGTTCTCTTACCCTAAGACAACTTTATGCACATCTGGTAGCATCATCAGAACCTCCACCGTTAGATCTTCTCCCGGAAATGTAGGGTCAATAGCCTCGTGCCAGAACCTTAAATGCTCCTTATCTACCCAGTGTTCTGATTCTTCAACAGGTTGTGCTCCCTGACCCTGTACGCTGTACCAGTACAAGTACATATGCTCATCACGAACCTCCGAAAAGATCGTTTCGACATACATTTTTTCGGGCGCTAAGGTCTGCTCAACGGCATCCATATTCTGACGAAGAAAACGCATCCATTCTACAGCTCGCTCTTCTTGACCTTTACGTACTCGGAATCTGGTGAGTTCAACCTGCGTTGATATCAGCCTCTCTAAATATGGAATGAGAATATTTCTGTTCATGTTCGTAACATTGCACAAAAGGATAGGCGCCTAGCGCACGAATACACGTATGCTAGACGCCTTTAAGTACGATTTGCTGCTTAGCTATGCATCAAAACGCGCAATTGCTGCAAACTCTTCAGCCTGAAGGGATGCGCCGCCTACCAGCACACCATCCACGTCTTCTTTCCCCATAATAGAGGGCGCAGAAGAAGACTTAACCGATCCACCGTAGAGAATACGAACCTTCTGAGCAACGTCTGCGGAGTAGAGCTTTTCAAATTCAGCACGTATAGCCGCAGACATTTCCTGCGCATCATCAGCAGTTGCGACCTTACCAGTGCCAATTGCCCATACAGGTTCATACGCAACCACGAGAGTTTCTGCTTGCTTGGCGCTCAAGCCTGCAATAGAACCGCGAAGCTGCTCAAGGGTAAAGTCCACGTGAGTGCCAGCCTCACGAACTTCCAGAGCTTCACCAACGCACAGTACCGGAGTCAAATCATAGGTGTAAGCAGCCTGTACCTTAGCAGCGCATAGTTCATCACTTTCGTGATGGTAAGTGCGACGCTCAGAGTGTCCTACGAGAACGTATTTCGCACCAAGTTTTTGCAAAAAAGCACCAGAGATCTCTCCGGTATACGCACCGGATTCATGTACAGAAAGATCCTGACCGCCATACTCAATACTCAGTTTGTCACCTTCAATGAGGGTTTGTACGGAGCGAATATCGGTAAAAGGAGGGAATACCGCTACTTCAGTCTTTGTAAAATCAAAATTCGAATCATCAAGAGTCCATGCTAGCTTCTGAACCAACGTAACGGCTTCAGCATGGTTAAGATTCATCTTCCAGTTACCGGCGATCAGCGGTTTGCGCGACATATTTTCGCTCCAATCCCCCGAAAAATCAGGGTATAGATTCGGAAATTTCTATCTTCTATTTTAATGGTTTGATCACTCAAAAAACACTAAATGCTCTAGGTTTTATCTGGATTTTTAGGCTAGTCAGGCCTACTCCGAAAAGCTACAGATCAAGTTTCCAGGCGTTTGCCATTTGTTCTGTCTCCTGTATGAAGAATTCCCGAGTATTTTCCGACATGTTCTGCAGTATTAGAGCATCAAGTTCTTCTTCGTCGTAATCTTGAAACATCTCACGGTAATCAGTGTACGCATAACGATGCGCCATCACGATTGCTTCATGAGCGCTGTGGGCGAGGCTCCAGGCCTGTAGGGTATTTCCATTCTCAGCCAATGCTTCCTCATAACATATACGCGCATGGGTATACATCGCATAGGTCGCTACCATAAGCGGAGCAAAATTTCCTAGAGCATAGATATCCCACTGAGTCAGCAGCATTGTGAGGTAGCGCCGGTACGGTTCAAGCAAACAGCCCAAAATCTCTGTAAAGGTCTGTTCAGGAACATCCGATTGCACAAGATCCAGAAGGTAGAGCACAGTATCAGCGTCGTCAGCAAGAGAGTAATCTTCCAATGCTCTTATCGATATAGACTCTAATCTCGCGAGATATTCGAGTATATGAACGTACTGTTCATCGCCAGAAGTCTCCCGCAAAATTCTTACCACTTGACGAAAAGCAGTAACAAAATCCACATGCAGCAGTTGGCTCTCCCGCGCACAGTCTGCATAGTTTTCAAGGGCAAGTACAAGATCTGAGGCGCCCGATTCATACGCGAGTGCTAGATTATAGAGACCCGTTTCAGGTTGTGACTTAGCCTTTTGTGCAAGGTGCTGGGCGCGTACTATCGCTTCTTGGGCAACACGCTGTCCTGTCTTCAGAATGCTCTGGCGTTCTTCTACAGAAATAAGAAATGCGTCTGATGGAGCCATGACTACCGGGGAATCTATAACTGTTGGCATAATCTCTGGAATAATCTGCGCCGTATCTTGCACACGTTCAAATAAAATACGTATTATCTCGTGTTGTTGCCCCGAGATATTGGTTGTATTCCAGATATTATTCTGCAGACACCGGTAAGCAACTTTCACAGTATCGCATGCCGCGTGATACCCCGGAAAATAATATTCAGCAAGTTCTGGGTTCTGTGGGTTTATCTCCCACGCAGCGTTATAAGTGTAGTAGCTCAGGAGCGCTTGAGTGGTTTTCTGATGAAGCTCCGTCACGGTTTTCTCTAGATGGCTAGGAAGCTCATCCAGCTGATCTTCAAGGTCAGTTGCTAGTGTCTGAATAAGATCTCTAGATTTTTGTGCTTGCAACATGGTGATAGTCAGTTTGTGGTCCCGATCAGCTGCCGAGTTCTCCCAAAATTCTGACGGGTTATCAGCAGAGGCACCATACAAATAATCCGGATGTTCTGAAGCTGATGCGACTTTAGCTTCGCCCATCTTCCGAGGCTCTTTCAGATTTTGGGCGGATGCCTGTCTTTCTTGCCGCACTTCACGTTCATAGTCTGCGACTGTTGTAGCTTCGCGGGAACCAAAGTATTTAGAGAAAAATCCCATGGAATGCATCCTTGCGATGTGGGTTATGGCTATCTATCTATGAGCATATAGGAACGCACCCGGCACGCCCTTGAGGTTGAGAGCCGGGTGCGTTTTCCTAGCGGCAGCGCGATAAGAGTTATGCGCCTAGAGCGTCCAAACCGGGCAGGGTCTTACCCTCAATGTATTCGAGCGATGCACCGCCACCCGTAGAGATGTGTCCGAACTGTTCGTCAGCAAAGCCAAGGTTGCGCACAGCCGATGCAGAGTCGCCACCACCGATGATGGAGAATGCATCAGACTCAACAATTGCCTCCGCAACGGCCTTCGTACCACCGGCAAAGGGAGCAAGTTCAAAAACGCCTACCGGGCCGTTCCAGAAAATAGTCTTCGCATTCTTAATTTTTTCTGCGAAAAGCTCACGAGTCTTCGGCCCAATATCCAGACCTTCTGCTTCAGCACCAAGCTTACCGCCGGTGAGATCTTCGACGGGTCGAATCTCAGTGTTAGCCTCTGCCGAGAAGTCATCAGCCCAGACGACATCAACAGCGGTCACGATTTCAGTTCCCTTCTTGGGAGCTTCTTCTAAATAACGCTTTACAGTCTCAACCTGGTCTTTTTCAAGCAGGGAATTACCGACTTCGTAACCCTGCGCATAGGCGAAAGTATATCCCATGCCGCCACCAATAAGAATGGAGTCTGCCTTGCCAATCAGGTTGTCGATCACGGCGAGCTTATCAGAGACCTTCGCACCGCCCATGACGACAACAAAGGGGCGCTCAGGATTATTGAGAGCCTTTGAGAGAACATCAACTTCCTTCTTAACAAGGTCGCCAAGGTACGCGGGAAGACGCTTTGCCACATCGTAGACTGACGCATGCTTGCGGTGAACAGCACCGAATGCGTCATCCACATATGCGCCATTTTTACCGGTGAGAGCAACGAGCTCATCTGCAAATGCACCACGCTCTGCATCGTCCTTAGAAGTTTCACGAGCATCGTAACGCACGTTCTCAAGAACAAGGACTTCACCGTCTTTGAGATCCGCAGCCTTCGCCTTTGCGTCCTCGCCCACAAGATCTGTCGCTACCTTTACAGGAACGGATGCAAGCTCGGCAAGGCGTGCAGCTGCGGGAGAAATCGAATACTGGGGATCTACCTGACCCTTGGGGCGCCCAAGATGCGCGGTTACAATAACGCGAGCACCAGCTTTAGCCAATTTTTCAATAACAGGCAGGGATGCGCGCACACGACCGTCATCGGTTACCACGCCGTCTTTTAGAGGAACGTTAAGATCGGAACGAACCAGCACGTAACGCCCCGTTACGCCTTCATCAAGCAGCTCTGCAAGTGCCTTAGCCATGGGAAATTCCTCCTACATTAGTGGGGATATGTGTATTTTCAATAATACAGAAGTCTGGTGGTCACACAGCCGTAAGTCTGCTGAAATGACCAAGTTTTAGCCTGGTGCGGCGCGGATGGTGGTTTAGGCAAGTTCTACCGATATTCCATACATACACGCCTCATTTTTTACTTCGTGGTACAAGAAAACCCCCAACTCTACGGTAAAAACATGCTGTAGAATTGGGGTTCTCCTCGTCAGCTCGTAAAGTAGCTATCCTTGCGTAGATAGGCTTAGAGAGAAGCCACAACCTTGTTGGTGAACATTACCAAGCGGGATACATAACCATACTCGTTGTCGTACCAAGCGATAACCTTCACCTGGTCGCCAATAACCTTGGTTAGCGGCGCATCAAAGATAGTGGAGATTCCTTCACCTTCGATATCCTTCGAGACAATGGGATCCTCGCTGTACATGATGATACCCTTCATCGGACCCTCGGCTGCAGCCTTCAGTGCAGCGTTAACTTCTTCCTTGGTCACCTCGCGGGATGCGGTGAAAGTAAGATCGGTGATGGAGCCGGTAATGGTGGGAACGCGAACTGCGAAACCGTCCAGTTTACCCTTGAGCTCGGGAAGTACGAGACCAACTGCTGCTGCTGCACCGGTGGAGGTGGGAACCATGTTCACTGCTGCTGCACGTGCACGGCGCAGGTCAGAGTGGGGAGCATCCTGCAGACGCTGGTCAGCGGTGTACGCGTGGATAGTGGTCATCAGGCCCTTTTCAATGCCAAAGGAGTCGTTGAGAACCTTTGCCAAAGGAGCCAGGCAGTTGGTGGTGCAGGATGCGTTGGAGACAATGTGATGGTTCTGCGGATCGTACTGGTCGTCGTTCACACCCATCACGAAGGTACCGTCAATGTTCTTACCGGGTGCAGAAATAATAACCTTCTTAGCGCCGGCATCAATGTGCGCCTGTGCTTTTGAACCTTCGGTGAAGAAACCAGTAGACTCAAGCACGACATCTACGCCGAGATCCTTCCAGGGAAGATCTGCAGGATTGCGCTCAGCAAGAATCTTAATCTCTTTGCCGTCAACAACCAATGCATCGTCCTTGACCTCTACGTCGGCCCCCAGGCGACCCATAATGGAGTCATACTTAAGCAGGTTGGCGAGAGTCTTCGGGTCGGTAAGATCGTTGATTGCTACGATCTCAAAGCCCTTAGCCTCGGCGCGTGCGGCGCGGAAGAAAGTGCGGCCGATACGACCAAAACCATTGATAGCTACGCGTACAGTCACTGGAGTATCTCCTTGTCAGTGCATTGAGTTTGACGGACTAGAGCCATTGTTCATGGGTCTCATGAGAGAGCCTCTAGAGTTTTTCGTCTCACGCTGGTTGCGTGTCCGCCGGTGTTGTTATAATCCTACCTTAGTTTATGTGTGTTTGGGTGTGTTTTTATCGGGTATTTTTGTGATTTATCTTACAAAATTTACCAAAAACCCTTTGTTTTCTGTTGTTTTACGTTGAGTTCAGTGACTCTGTGTGTTGGGATATGGTTGTAGCTACTCAAACGCAACTGATGTCAAACTAAGACAAAATACATATAAAGACTTTATACTTAGAACCTTCTCTTCTGTAAAAGAGCGCACGACCCCACGCGCCACCACATCAAAGTAGTATTAGCTTGCCCTTTCTATAAAGATTTTTTACGCAACAGAAGGGCAGGTTATCTGTAGAGAGTCCAGATAACCTGCCCTTGACACGACCACTTATGAAGACTTCGGGAGTTCAGTTCCAGGGATCCCCAATTCTTTTGCTCGTTTATCGGCCATAACCAGCAAACGACGAATACGTCCAGCGATCGCGTCCTTCGTCAGAGGAGGATCTGCCATACGTCCCAGCTCGTCCAAAGAGGCTTGCTTATTCATGGCACGCAGTTCGCCCGCATAGCGCAGATGATCTGGAACATCGTCTCCCAGGATCTCCAAAGCACGTTCTACACGGGCACCCGCGGCCACAGCTGCCTGAGCAGAACGACGCAGGTTTGCATCATCAAAGTTTGCCAGACGGTTCGCAGTCGCCCGAACTTCCTTACGAGTACGTTGCTCGCGCCACGCCTTGAGGGCGTCCTGAGCCCCCATACGCTCCAAAAGCCGGGCTATAGTCTCGCCATCGCGAACCACAACACGATCCACTCCACGAACCTCACGCGCTTTAGCAATAATTTCCAAACGCCGGGCCGCTCCCACAAGAGCAAGCGCTGCTTCCGGCCCCGGGCACGTAAATTCGATTGCTGATGAGCGACCAGGCTCTGTGAGCGATCCATGTGCCAAGAAAGCACCACGCATGACCGCTTCGGCGTCCTGAATGGAGCCGTTGACAACAGCAGGCGGCAGCCCCCGCACCGGGCGGCCGCGCAAATCTAAAAGACCGGTTTGTCGAGCAAGTGCTTCTCCCCCGGCATCAACACGCACTATATAACGCCCGCCGCGGCGCAAACCGCCACCGCTGACGCTCGTTATCTCAGCCTCATGTCCGTATATTTCAGCAATAGTCTGCTGCATGCGTAACGCGGTCTGTTCGGAATCAACTTCTGCCTCAACAACAATCCGCCCAGAAACAATGTGCAACCCACCAGTAAAGCGCAGAATAGTCGAAATTTCCGCCTTACGTACTGATGCTTTGCTCGTTTCGTATCTGGCCAGCTCATCCTTAACGAGCGCGGTAAGAGCCATTGTTGTTCCTTCCCACCGTGAGGTTCGTATGGTGTGATGTGCTGATAATGCACTCAGCTATGCTACACGCTCTACTTAGAGAAACGGTGTATCTTGAGGTGGCATAAATAGAAAATAAATTCCACGCTCCTTACCTCTAAAACTTGAACGAAAATAGTTCGTGATACGCCGCTGCAAGTTTCAGAGGATTATGTACATTGTTTTCAGCTGATGCTCGTACGGGTGCCCACATCACACGCGCTCCCATAGATTCTGATTCTCGTTCCAGTTCGCTACGTACAGACTTGGGTGTTTCGTCATCAGCAATGACCGCGTCCAATCGAAGACTCGGGGCGTATCGTTTCAAGAGTGCTAAATGTGCGGCTGGGGTGAATCCAGCGGTTTCTTCGTCATCCGAAAGATTCATAACCACACAGCGCATAGCTTCTGTACGGCAGATAGCATCGCGCTGTGCTTCTAACAGCAAGTGCGGCAAAACGGAGGTGCGCCACGACCCTGGGCCTAATATTACCCAATCGGATTCCTCAATAGCGGTTAGCGCTTCCGGACATGGGCGCGCGTCTTTGGGGGTAAGCCCAATATCGTGCACTTGCTTTTCTTTTGAGAGATTAACCTGCCCGCTAATACGCACCCGTTCGATGCCACCGCCAGCATGTTCCCGTAGCACCGTACCATAAATCACCATAGGATCCAATGCCATAGGAAGCACCCGACCACGGGCGTTGAGCAGAGCTCCCGCCCAGTCAAGCCCGGCAACAGGGTCTTCGAGAAGCTGCCAGAGCGTCGTAATAAGCAGGTTTCCAAGGGCGTGATATTCAAGGGGGAACTCATCATTATACCCCTCGGGCGCGCTAAAACGATGCTGCATAACGTCTCGCCACGTTCGCCCCCAATCGGTATCATCGCAAAGGGCCGAGAGAGCCATACGCAAATCTCCCGGAGGAAGTACACCCATCTCTTTACGCAGGCGGCCCGATGAGCCCCCGTCATCGGCAACCGTTACTATAGCCGTTAGATCTGTTGTGACATGCCGAAGCGCGGACAGCGAACCGTAAAGTCCATGCCCACCCCCCAAAGCTGTTACTTTGGTAACGCGGTGAGTACTTTTAAGAAGCCGTAAAGCATGAGTTGGTAACGCGGGCAACTTCGGGATTCCCTGGGTATCAGAGCCGACAGGCAGGTCAGGTGAATGACCGATGCGTGCCATTACTCACGCCCCTTATCACGATGCAACACGTGCACATTAACTTCGGGAAATGCGCTCAGGCGCCGAGCAATTTCTTCCGCGACAGCGACCGAGCGATGCTTCCCACCGGTGCATCCTATAGCAATGGTGGCGTAGTATTTTCCTTCGCGACGGTACCCTTCCAGAACCGGACGCAGAGCTTCCAGGTAGTTGCTGATAAATTCCTCAGTCCCAGAGTTACTGAGCACGTAGTCACGTACTGGGGCATCCTGTCCGGTGAGCGGACGCAATTCAGGAATCCAGTGCGGGTTTGGAATAAAGCGCATATCTGCCATGAAATTTGCGTCTGTGGGTGATCCATGTTTGAACCCAAAGCTCATGACAGTAAGGTTAAGTTTTTTATCCGGTCCGTCAGCAAACATCTCGCGTACTGTACGTGCAAGCTCGTGCACGTTCATGCCCGTGGTATCAATCGTGCGGTCAGAGGCGAGTCGAAGCCCCTCGAAGAGGGAACGTTCGGCACGTATACCGTCAAGTACGCGACCTTCTCCTTGAAGCGGATGAGGGCGACGCTGTGCCTCATAGCGAGCCACGATAGTTTCATCTTTGGCGTCTAGAAAGAGCATCGAGAAATCAACGTCAGATTTGCGAAGAGTTTCAATAGCCGCTGGTAAGTCGTCGAAAACCGCGCGGGCTCGTACATCAATCCCCAGTGCAACCTTCGGAACTTTGGCGCCGTCCTGCGTAACGAGTTCCGCGATCGATTCCAGCATTTGTGGCGGAATATTATCAATCACATACCAGCCCTCATCCTCAAGGACATTAGCAACAGTGCTACGACCTGCGCCTGAAATACCGGTAATTACCAATATCTGGGGTTTTTGCGATTTATTTAGCAATTCGTCACTCATTATGCAGTTTCTCCTTTGATACGAATTGTCTTTAGTTCTCCATCATACTAGACAACCCCTTATGGCGGACGGCTATCTGTGCATAAATACCCGGGGTGCTGCCTCAGGCAGTTTCCTTTTGGTTGAGGTGGTCATGCACTTTTTGCGCGAGCGCAGGCCCCACGCCTGAAACCTGTTGGAGTTCTTTAATCGAGGCATTCCGTACTTTAGCAACCGACCCAAAATGTTTAATAAGCGCTGCACGCTTGACACTGCCTAATCCGGGAACAGAGTCCAAAGCAGAAGCCACCATAGCTTTACCTCGTTTTGCGCGGTGGAACGTAATAGCAAAACGGTGTGCCTCATCGCGAATACGCTGCACAAGGTATAGCGCTTCAGAGGTACGGGGCAGAATCACTGGGAAATCATCGTCGGGTAACCACAGCTCTTCGAGGCGCTTTGCGATACCTACCACGTAGATATCCTCAATACCGAGGTCACTCAAGGCGGACTGAGCGGCTGCAACTTGAGGTGGGCCGCCATCAACTAAGACCAGATTCGGCGGATACGCAAATTTAGCTGGTTCTTGTACCGACTCATCAGCCGTAACTTCTCCCGAGGACAAAGGTGTTTCCGCACGTTGCTGCTGCTCGGTGAGATAACGTTTAAATCGCCTGGTGATGACGTCATACATGCTGGCGGTGTCGTCGCGAGCAGCATCCCCTGTGATCGAGAATTTACGGTAGGCACTTTTGCTGGGCATGCCGTCTTCAAAGACCACCATAGAGGCCACCACATTAGTACCTTGCACATGGGAAATATCGTAGCATTCGATGCGCATAAGCGGATCCGGAAGCTCTAAAGCTTCTTGGAGTTCCACGAGCGACGCTGAACGGGTGGTAATATCCCCAGCACGACGGCTCTTGTGCAGGGTCAGGGAATGTTGGGCGTTCTCGGCGACCGTTTTCATCAGTGCCGCTTTATCGCCGCGCTGCGGTACTGCAATATCGACTTTGGCACCACGCACACCTGAGAGCCATTCCTGAAGCTGCTGGGTATTCTCCGGCATAGTAGGAACTAAAATCTGTCGAGGGATCTCATGTTGTGTAGCGTCTAACCCGGAATCTTCGTCGAAAGCTGCAGCGCTAGCAATATTTGCCGCCATTTCACCATAAACCTGAACGAGAAGCTGCTCTATCAGCTCGGTTTCGCCACCATCGTTAACCTTCTCAACAATCCAGCCACGTTGTCCGCGAATACGCCCACCGCGCACGAAAAACACCTGTACCGATGCCTCTAGCTCGTCCTGAGCAAAGGCGAAAAGATCAGCATCAACAGAGTCCGATAAAACCACGGCGTTACGTTCAAATGCCTTTGTTAACGCGGTAATATCGTCACGTAATACAGCTGCACGTTCGAAGTCCATATCGGCTGCAGCTTTTTTCATACGTCGGGTAAGCTGGGTAATAAATTTTTCGGCACCCCCTGCCATGAAACGGCACAACCCATCCGCTAGTTCACGGTGTTCTTCGGGGCTCACACGCCCTACACACGGTGCTGCGCATTTATCGATATACCCTAAAAGACACGGGCGTCCCGAAGCCTCAGCACGTTTAAAGACTCCCGCCGAGCAGGTACGCACCGGGAATACGCGTAGAAGCGCATCCAAAGTTTCGCGAATAGCCCATACCTGTGAGTAAGGACCAAAGTACCGCACACCTTTTTTACGATCACCGCGCATGACCTGCGCTCGCGGGAATTTATCACGCATTGTGACTGCAAGGTAGGGATAAGATTTATCGTCGCGGAACGCTATGTTAAAGCGGGGTTTATATTCCTTGATCCAGGTATATTCAAGCTGCAGAGATTCAAGTTCGCTGCCGACTACCGTCCACTCCACGCTGGCGGCAGTATGCACCATAGCGTAGGTTTTCGGGCTCAGGCGTTCCGGGGCTACAAAGTAGCTGTTCAGTCGGTTGCGCAGGTTTTTCGCTTTACCTACGTATATAACTCTGCCGTGGGGATCACGAAAACGGTATACACCGGGATGCGTTGGAATATCGCCGGAGGCTGGGCGATAGCTTTGGGGGTCTGCCACGAACGCTCCTCACGGTGTAGTACTGAAAAATAACCACGCATCCATAATCAGGATGCGCGGTTAAGTGTACTCGTTTTTAGACTGGCAAGCGCTACCCTGCGTCACGCTCGGCGGAGGGCGAAACGTTGTATTCGTCCTTCCGGGCTTGGCCCGAGAGCTGAGCGATAGCATCCATGATGTGGTCGGTGGTCTGACGGCGCTGTTTACCGGTCATTTTCTCGCCGGTCTTCTCAAAATGCATGGGTTCCCCCACGCGGATGGTAAACCGGTGAGGGTAAATCATATTTGAGCCGGGCTTCTGCAGACGTTCGGTTCCGATAAGACCCACAGGAACTACTGGTGCTCCAGTCATATGGGCTAGCCAGGCTACACCAATTTTGCCGCGGTATAAAAACCCGTCACGAGATCGTGTACCTTCAGGGTAGATACCGAAGACTTTACCCTCTTCAAGTTTTTCAAGAGCTAGATCGAGTGCTTTAAGGGATTCCGAACGGTCGGAGCGGTTCACGGGGATAATGTCTACGGCCTCAAAAAAAGCCTTCATGGCCTTGCCTCGAATACCCGGTGTATTTACGTACTCCGCCTTCGCGAGGAATGCTACTCGGCGGGGCATCATAGCGGAGATAATAATGGAGTCGAGGAAGGATAGATGGTTAGACGCCACAATTACGGGCCCCTTCTTTGGGAAATGCTCAAGCCCGGTCACCCGTGCCCTGAATACAGTGCGCAGTAGCCCCGTTACTACTTTTTGCCCTGCCTTGTACGCCAGCATGTCCGAACTCCTTATGGTTCTGGTGGTTTTCTCCGTTCTTTATTATTCCATACGGATTTTATAGGCTTGACGCTTGTAGTAACTTTCTCGGGATCAGCAAAGATATTATGAAAACTTATGGAGTATTTTCTTTACTTTCTTATTATTTCAAGCAGATGCATATTCTTACGGAACCCCACCAGAGTTAGAGTACAAAAATCTTGCTTAATTCTTAGGTAAGTCTCACCTAAACATAAAACTGAAGCACTAAATTATATCAAAACAATACACAACATGAGAACTATTCTTACTTTACCTGTGTAATTTCTTTCATAATAATGACACCGTGTCTGTAAACTTTCTAAATTCGTATTCGTAATGCAAGAATAAAACTAAGTGCCCCTGTGGGTTTCCTAATTATGGGGATGCTTACCGCGAGCACTAACAAAAATCAATCCACGCACACTGGAGACACATCAAAATGGCTAAGAAAACCGTAACGCGCGGGGAGATCGCCAAGATCACCCGCCGCACGGATGCAGTCGGTGCCTACGCTGGAAAAGGCTGGGTACAGGCTGTAGCGTTTGTGATGCTCTTGGGCTTTACCATCATGGCCGTCTTGGCGATGCGCACCTACGCGCTCTCTATGCCGCTCCCAGATAAGATCGTCGGCAATGACGGTAAAGTTATCGCAACTGCTGAGCAGATTCAGCATGGTCAGGAGCTCTATCAGAGCCGCGGTTTGCAGCAGTACGGCTCCGTTCTGGGTCACGGTGCGTACATCGGTCCGGACTTCACCGCAGAATACCTGCGCAAGACCACCGATGCCGCCGTTGATAAATACCGCTCAGAAGGCAAGCAAGAACCGCGCGAAATCGTTAAAAACGAGTGGCGTCACGAGAATAAATACGACGAATCCAGCAAAACCCTTACCTGGACCGAAGGACAGACCAAGGGTTTCAGCTTGATGACAGACCACTACAAGGACACCCTTACCCGTGGTGATACTTCCTTAGGTCTTTTCCCTAACGCTATTAAGAGCGACGAAGAACTGCACGATTTGACGGCATTCTTTGGGTGGACGGCATGGGCGTCGGCCGCCGAGCGTCCTAACCAGGATTACACCTACACCAATAACTGGCCCGCAGAACCAAACGTTGATAATAAACCTACTGCAGACCTCATGGTTTGGTCGGCTCTATCGCTCATCGCCCTCATTGGCGGTACCGGCTTGTTGTTTGCCATATATGGTCGTTGGTCGCGCACCATCGGTTGGCACGGCGAAGAAGCCCCAGTCCTTGACTTCCGGCAGCCGGATGAAGTTAAGCTCACCCCCTCCCAGAAGGCAGCTGGACTCTTCTTCATCACGATTATTGTTCTATTCCTCCTGCAAGCCTTGGTGGGCGCTCTCACCGAGCACTATCGCGTCGAAATAGATGGGTTCTTCGGTATCAATATGGGCGAGCTACTGCCCTACACCGTGTCTCGAACGTGGCACGTACAGCTCTCCCTCTTCTGGACGGCTGCGGCGTTCCTGGCTGGTGGGATCTTCATTGCCCCGCTTATTACCCGCAAAGAGCCGAAGAAGCAAGGTCTACTCACCGTCGTCCTCTTCGTGGCCGTGGTTATTGTGGTGCTCGGTTCGCTTCTCAACGAATGGTTCTCGCAAAAGGGCTGGATACCCGAGAACACTATCTTTGCACAACAGTGGGAGTACCTTGATCTGCCGCGTTTCTTCCAGATTCTGCTCACCGCTGGTATGTTCATCTGGATTGTCATTGTTTGGCGTACCCTTAGCTCACGCCTCAAGAGCGGGAAGAAAACCTCCATGCCTTGGTTGTTCCTCTTCTCAGGTCTGGCAATTCCGATGTTCTACGCCGTGGGTATGCTCGCTGGTCAGCGCACCCATTTCTCAGTCGCCGAGTTCTGGCGCTTCTGGGTGGTGCACCTGTGGGTTGAAGACTTCCTCGAACTCTTCACCACTGTGATGGTTGCTTACGTCTTCGTACTCTTGGGTGTGGTGCGCGAGCGCATCGCTATCTCCATCATCATGATGGATGCAGTGCTCTACTCCGCCGGTGGTGTGGTTGGTACTATGCACCACACCTACTTCGCTGGTACTCCTTCGGAACAGATGGCATTCGGTGCGTTCTTCTCGGCAGCAGAGGTTATTCCGTTGACCTTCCTGACTGTTGAGGCGTGGGGCTTCATGCAGTTGGGGGCTCGCCAGTACTCCAACCGCACCAAGCCGTTCCCGCATCGTTGGGCTGTGATGTTCCTTATTGCTGTAGGCTTCTGGAACTTCTTGGGCGCAGGTGTCTTCGGCTTCCTGATCAACCTGCCGGTTGTTTCGTACTACGAAATCGGCACCGCACTCACCGCAAACCACGCGCACGGCTCTATGATGGGTGTGTACGGTATGTTGGCACTGGCCTTCGCGGTGTTCGCGTTGCGTTACCTGATTCCTGAGAATAAATGGCCTGAGAAGGGGCTGAAGTTCTCATTCTGGGCCTTGAACATCGGTCTGATCTGGATGGTCTTCATTTCGCTTCTGCCGCTGGGTGTCGCTCAGTTGTATAAGTCCGTGGGTGAAGGCTACTACGAGGCCCGTTCCTTCGCGTTTATTCACGATGGTTCAACTGTGATTATGGACTGGCTACGCTTACCGGGCGACGTGATCTTCTTGGCTGGTATCATGCCGCTGCTCAAACTCGCATGGTTGGGTATAACTTCGTACTTCTCACAGAAGAACAAGGAAACCGTTCTGGAGCTCCCCGAGCCGCCGCTATACGAGTTGGTGGATGACGAGCGCATCGCCGAGTTTGCGGGTGCTAAGGCTGCTGACGAGCTTCCCGAACAGACCAGTCCGTACCGTAGCGATCGTCGAGGCTGACTATCATGCCTGAGCAAATTGCCGGAGTATCCCTGATGGTGTGGCTATCCAGCGTTTATGCGCTGGGGCTAGTCGCCGTCGGGTGGGGCTTCGATATTCTTGCTAAGCGCACAAGCCAACGTTTCGTGGCATCCCGGACTTTCGGGTTCACCTACCACGAGAGTAACGATGCGTGGCTCTGCCCCGAGGATCAGTGGCTATGGCCGGTAGCGTTTGATACGGATAATCGTGTGATGCGCTACCGCGCCAAGCCGAGCGTGTGCAATACCTGTCCTATTAAGGACACTTGCACCGTCTCGTCTAATGGGCGTGAACTTACGCGTGAGGTTGATGAGTGGCCTTACTCGGAGTCGGGTAAGTTCCATCGCGGTCTTGCCGTGACGGTTGCGCTTTTCGGTCCTATTATCGTGGGTGCTACGGCTCTGGCCTGGCATGCTCCCTTGGAGCTGATGGTAGAAGCCGCCGTTATTGTGGCTTGCTTGTCACTCACCTATCCCCTAGCCATCAAGCTCATCAAATCTCCTGAGAACTTTGTGGCAGATCCTAAACATATTCCCGGGTCTACTGCGGATGAATCGGTGGCGGTTAAGATGGATAGGTTTGCCGCTAAGTGGGGCGGTATTGGCAATGAGCGTAAGCGCCGCACCGACGATGCTCGTAAGCAGATAATCTCTGCTGCAACTTTGCCTGTGCGTTCTTCGCAGATTGATCCTGATCGTCCGGCGTGGAGCGGCGAGGGGACTTCTACCCCACGTCTGCATAAAACTACCGCAGAGGTTATCCAGGAGCAGAATCTCGAAGAAGTCTCTCGTTAGTGTGAGGATGCGCGCCCCGGTTTCTAAGGTACCGTCGTTGATGAATCGGTAACCTAGAGATCGGGGTGCGTATTGTCACCGCATCTAGATTTTTTCTCAGCACGCATCTACACAGGTCATTCCTATTGACCGTTACCAACATATTTTTAGAGGACATGATGGATTCTCTTACCGTTCTTTCGATTGTTATTCCGATTCTTGTAATCGTCGCTTTTCTGATTATTCGTACCCTTCGGGTCATCCCTGAATATCAGCGCGGTATTTCTTTCCGCTTCGGTCATCTGCGTTCCGAGCTGAAACCTGGTATTAACCTGGTGGTTCCGCTCATCGATTCGCTGCAGCGCGTGGACATGCGTGTGATTACGCTGACCATTCCCCCGCAGGAAGTTATCACAAAAGATAACGTTCCTGCGCGCGTGAACGCGGTAGTACTTTTCCGTGTGATTAGTGCAAAAGACGCCGTACTTGAGGTCGAAAACTACCCGATCGCTACTTCTCAGATCGCTCAGACTACGCTACGTTCGCTGTTGGGGCGTGTGGATCTTGATACTTTGCTGGCGCATCGTGATGATTTGAATGCGGATTTGCAGAGCATTATTGATTCACGCACCCGCCCGTGGGGCATTAAAGTCGAGCTGGTTGAGATCAAAGATATTGAGATTCCTGAGGCCATGCAGCGCGCAATGGCTCGTGAGGCTGAGGCTGAGCGTGAACGCCGCGCCAAGATCATTTCGGCACGTGGTGAGCTTGAGGCTTCATCTCAACTTAAGGAGGCTTCTGACATTCTCAGTGATTCACCAGCTTCGTTACAGTTGCGGTATTTGCAGACTCTTTTGGAGTTGGGTGCTGATCAGAATTCGACGGTTGTTTTCCCGCTTCCGCTGGATATTGTGGGACCGCTTATGGGGGCTTTGAAGGGTGCTTCTCACGAGGAAAAGTAACAGCAGCCTTCGATAAATATCACAGAAATATCCGGAACAGTTCTTTCCCACAGACTCGGAGAATATAGCTTGTTCCGGATATTTCTTTAACCTATTCACCTCAGGGCGTAGAAATCGTGAAAATAAGCAAGGAACCTAGCAGCTCTACTTGAGGCTCGATATATTGGATTCCTAACTTTCCTGTTTATCGCACACAGATTGGATTTATCATGTCAAAGATTCTTGTTATTTCAGGTCACCCGAACCTGCCAGATTCCACCGCAAATAAGACGGTTCTTGATGCCGTAAAAAACCATTTTGGCGATGCGATAAACATGCGTGAACTCGACAAGCTGTACGTGAATGGTAAATTCGATGTTCCAGCCGAGCAGAAGGCACTCGCGGAAGCAGATATCGTGGTGCTTCAGTTCCCTGTGTACTGGTATTCGGTGCCGGGATTGCTGAAACAATGGATTGATGACGTTTTCGAGTATGGCTTCGCATACGGTTCGCAAGACACGGCGCTGCGCGGTAAGAAGCTCTTGATTTCTGCAACTGCGGGAGCTCCCGAGAATATGTACCGTGATGCTTTGCCGTATGAGCTCACAACTACATACGCCGACTTTGGGAATACTGCCGCTTTCACAGGTATGGAGTTGGAAGAACCTATTTTCAGCTACGGCACATCAAGCGATCCGGGGAATGCCGCAGCGGTACGGGCTATTGGTGAGAATCATGGCACCAAGCTCATCGCCAGGTTAGAATCCTTGCGGGCTTAGTATATTGCGGTTGCTATTTTCTTTTTCGGCGCCATCGCATTAGGTATTTGTCATGCATTTTATGGGTAATGTTGTGCATCGTACACCTTCTGGAAAACTAAAAGCTTGTTAGCAGTATGTATTAGATTCGGCATAATGTTCACAGGCAGACATAGGGAATAGCGTGCTAATATACGAAGGTGGCAAACTTGAGCTTATACTTGAATCAGCACTCACAAGCTCATGATTCTGATGTTTAATAGATTGGATGACTATGTCTAATATCCTGATTATTTCGGGGCACCCTGACCTTACGACTTCTAACGCTAACAAGGCTATTCTTGATGCCGTGCGGGCACGGTTCGGCGATAACGTCAAGATTCGTGAGCTCGACAAGCTGCGTGTAAACGGTAAGTTTGACGTACCTGCTGAGCAGAAGGCACTTGTGGAAGCAGACGTCATCGTTCTGCAGTTCCCGGTAATGTGGTATTCAATTTCTTCTCTGCTGAAGCAGTGGATTGACGACGTTTTCGAGTACGGCTTCGCGTATGGAGAAAACGGCACCGCTTTGCAGGGTAAGAAGCTTCTGATCTCTGCAACCGCTGGCGCTATTGAAGATGTCTACCGCACTATGCTGCCACGCGACGTATCTGCCACGTTGACCGAGTTTGAGAACACCGCAGCGTTCACCGGTATGCCTCTTGAAGAACCACTGTACAGCTACGGCACCACTGGCGACCCCGATAACCCCGCTGTTGCTCGCGCCATCGGTGAGGATCACGGCAAGCGCCTGATTGAGCGTCTGGAGGCGCTGGGGGCATAGTCCCTTCTACCTACTTGCTAAAAGGCTCTTTATCCAAATCAAGCGGTGAAAAATACGCTTGATTCAGATAAAGAGCCTTTTTACGTGAGTGAGAAGGACAGCTACAGGTTTCGTGATAGATACCTTGCCCGCTATGATGACGGAAGGCAGAGCACGTAGACGTTCTGAGCGGTACAATTATCTTCTGTGATTACCGGAGATATTAAGAGTAAGATTGACCGCATTTGGGATTCTTTTTGGTCAGGCGGTATTTCTAATCCGCTTGAGGTGATGGAGCAGATCACCTACCTTCTTTTTGTGCGTTTTCTCGATGATGAGCAGTTACGCCAAGAAGAGATGGCGAATTCTATTCGAGTTCATGATCCTGACTATGTTCTTGAAGACCCTGTCTTCCGCCCAGAGGATGAGAATCTGCGCTGGCATAATTTCAAGAACGAGTCTCCTGCGGCCATGTATGAGACCGTGGCGAATGGAGTATTTCCGTTTATTAAGGGGTTGGGGGCTCGCCTTGGTGGTGAGTCTTCGAGCTACACCCAGCATATGCGTGAGGCTCGTTTTACGATTCCTACCCCGGCGCTGTTGGCGAAGGTGGTTGATCCGCTTTCTGCTATTCCGATGGATGATCGGGATACGAATGGCGATATTTATGAGTATATGCTCTCGAAAATTGCTGCCTCTGGGACGAATGGGCAGTTTCGTACGCCCCGCCATATTATTCACCTGATGGTTGATATGGTGGCCCCTGCAGCGGCTGATACGATTTGTGACCCGGCATGTGGTACGGCTGGGTTCTTGGTGGCAGCAAATGAGTATGTGCGTAAGCATTCTGCTCAGGAGTTGACAGATGCAGCGGTGTTACGCCACTACCACCATGACATGTTCCATGGTTTTGATTTCGATTCGACGATGCTGCGTATTGCGAGTATGAATCTGCTGATGCACGGGGTGAAGAACCCGCTGGTGGAGTACCGGGATTCGCTGTCTGAAGGGGCGGCGGGTGAGTCTGAGAAGTATTCGTTGATTTTGGCTAATCCTCCGTTTACAGGGTCTCTGGATTATGAGCAGACGGCCCGTGATTTGCAGTCTACGGTGAAGACAAAGAAGACGGAGTTGTTGTTTTTGGCGCTGTTCTTGCGGTTACTTAAGCCGGGTGGCCGGGCGGCGGTGATTGTGCCGGATGGTGTACTGTTTGGCTCGTCGACGGCGCATAAGAAGCTGCGGAAGATACTGGTTGAGGATCAGAAGCTCGATGCGGTGGTGAGCCTGCCGTCGGGCGTTTTTAAGCCGTATGCGGGTGTCTCTACGGCGATTTTGTTTTTCACAAAAACGAATTCGGGCGGCACGGATGATGTGTGGTTTTATGATGTGCAGGCTGACGGGTTTAGCCTGGATGATAAGCGTGCACAAGTAAAGGCAAATGACCTTCCTGATGTTTTGAAGCGGTGGATTGCGCTACGTGGGGACGATGAGCAGGTGGCTAAGGCTGAGCGTGAGCGTGCACGCACCGAGCAGTCATTCTGCGTGCCGAAAAGCGAGATCGCGAAGCAAGGTTATGACCTGTCGCTGAACCGGTACAAGGAGATCCAGTACGAAGAGGTGGAGTATCGCTCCCCCGCCGAAATTATTGCCGAACTGGAGAATCTGGACGAGCAGATTCGTGTTTCTATGGCTGAGCTAAAGGAGCTATTGAGCTAGTGAACAACGTACGTATGGTGAAGCTGGGGGATTTATGCGAGATAAATCCTCGTGCTCCAAAACTTACTGATGAAACCCTTATATCGTTTGTCAGCATGAGTGATCTAAGCTCTTCAAAAGCTCGAACTATATCTGAAACTTCTCGCCCCTACCACGAAGTAAAAAAAAGCTACACAGGATTTCAAGACCAGGATATCCTTATTGCAAAAATTACACCCTGTTGGGAAAACATAAAAATTGGTATTGCAAACATAAAAAATAATTTTGGATTTGGCTCAACTGAATTTCATGTGATCAGAGCTTCAGATGAAGTTACCCGGCGTTATCTCTTACACTTCCTTCGTAATACCCATGTAAATCTGCAAGGTAAGTTGCGAATGACCGGCAGTGGTGGACAGAAACGTGTACCGGCAAAATTTTTTGAAGATTTGCAAGTTCCTTTACCTTCTCTAGAAGAGCAAAAGCGTATTGTTTCTATTCTAGATAAGGCAAAATCGATCCAAGAGGCACGCGAACGCCAGCTCGCCGCCCTTGACGAGCTCGCTTCATCTTTATTTATCTCAACATTTCCAAAAGAGGGCAAATACAATATATTTAAACTTTCAGAAGTTGCTAAAACGACCAGTGGGGGAACTCCAAGCCGTAAAAATCCAGAAAACTATGGCGGGGATATTCTTTGGGTCAAGTCAGGTGAGCTTCAAACCAGATATATAACAGACAGCGAAGAAAAAATTACTGAAGTAGGGATGACCTCTAGCTCTGCAAAAATTATGCCAGCAGGAACTATCCTTTTTGCCATGTATGGTGCTACAGCAGGAGCAGTAGCAAAACTTGGAGTACCAGCAGCGACCAACCAGGCAGTCTGTTGTATAACCCCAAATCATAGTCTGATTACAGATACTTACCTCATGAGTTATCTAAAATTTAGAAAATCAGACTTAATCAATATGAGAACTGGTGGCGCGCAACCAAATCTCAGTCAATCTCTAATTCGGAATCTAGATATATCACTTCCACCCCTAGAGGTTCAAAAAATATTTTCTGAAAAAATCAAAATAATTGAATCTCGAAGGTCTCTTATACATCAAGCTGCAAAGACAGGTAATGAATTCTTTACTTCCGTACAAAATATTCTTTTCGATCATTAAGGGTAGTTATGAACATCTACGATTACGAACCTCTCGAACGTCTTGAGATATGCATGCTCCTAGCAACAGTAGACAACCTTGATTTCACTAATATCTCCCTTGAAACTGAAGGTCTTCTCATCGAATTTGAAGAATCAGGAATTATAATTCCTAATGATGCTATTGCAGGTAGATGTCAAATAGACTTCACTCCAAAAGGACAACGTTTTAGAAAACGTGCAGTACGTTGGCTAGAGACTCAGGGGAAGCTAGGCCTTGTCGAACTTGCCATCTTGGAAAAGGTTGTTTCCGGCCAAAACACTAATGTCAATAATTGGGGTTCGATAGAGACAAAAGCGGGAGTCGCATCATACGACCAGATCGAAGCTGCACTGCATGAATTGAAAACAGCAGGATTGATAAAAACTTATGGTGCTTGGGGCACGCCTTACCCAATTCGCATAGATGGGGACGGTGCTTGGAGGTACATATTGACGTCTCAGAAACCACCTGCTTGGCAATACGAGGAGGAGCACCCAAATATGACAACCAACAATAATATCTCTATCGGTGACCACGCCACAGTGGGAGTCGCAGGAACCAACAACGGATCTGTTTCACAACAGTTTTCTAATACCCTATCCGCAGATGAGAAAGCTGAAATTTCTCAAAAACTACAAGAAGTTATTGATACCATACAGGAAGAAAAAGATATCCCTAAGGAAGTATCTGAAAATATTTGCACAAGCATCAAAGAAGCAGAGTCTAAAATTCTTAATTCTTCTAAAGATGTTGCTCACGAACTTACCAATTCTCTTAAGGAAGAGGTTATCAACGAGTCTAAACCCTATATCAGAAATATTATTAGCGCGGGGCTCACAGCTCTCCTATCAGGGATACTCCCAATATTTCAGTAATTTACCTCGGTCAGATCAGTATTTTGTATTTTAAGGAATTCGCTTAACATGAACACAAATAGCAGCTATGAGATAACCCCTAACTCCTGGGTCCCCCGCCAAGTTAGACTAGGAGAAAAATTATTTTTACCTCTGCGCAACAATATTTCAGATAGCGAACAGGCATTACGGCGTATACGTTCTTGGATCGGATTTTACGAAGGAGTCTTGGAAAATGATGATATGGAACAGTTTATCGACCATGTTGGCACAGACGACATAAAAAGTTCAGACTATTTCACGCCTTCTGACGCGTGGCGTCAAATAGTTGGTGGGTCCGAAGAAGGTCTTCTCGATGGTATAGAATTTATATTATATAAAATTTCACAAAACGTTGAAGAGGTTGAGATAACCTATAACGATAAAGTTGAAAATATACATAAACAGCTTAATAAAATCTTTCTTGACCACAACATAAATTATCAACTATCCCCAGAGATTCCATATCACTTAATGCATCGTGTCTTGCCCTCCACCCAGGAGTATTATAACCTGGTTCTGCAAGATACAGATTCTCTTACCTCTAACGCTCTATTGGAAGCAATAAAATATGCCTACAGTAGGAGACCCAACCCCGAATTGGCATGGCGAGATGCTCAGGCAGCCATTGAGAGAATGTTTGTTAAAACAGTTTCAAAAGATAAAAATGGGCAATGGGGCAAAGCTCTGGGTAATTTTAAAAACGCGGTTTCCAGTGGGAAGTGGAAGTCAGGATTTCCAACCGATCATCGTGAAGACTCATCTCAGGAATATGCAGCCAATCAATTCGTAAAGTTTTTAGATCTAATTTATTACAGCCCGCAGAGACATCTTAACGACCATGATCCAGCAGATATATTGGAAGCCAAAGCAATGGTAAGCCTAGCAATAGCATTGTGTCAGATGCTTCACGATGGAGTTATCTATAAAGTTGATCCAGCTGAGAAATAGTTTTTAAATATATTTCTCATGGAAGTAAGTATAGTTACTGACCAGAAAGTTTAATAAATAAGAAAAATATCTATATTGAATTCATACTTCACTCAGAGCAGGTGTATACTACCGTTGATCATTCGCTCAACTTTTGGAGTTCACTTTGGGCTTTCTGCGTGCTCTTTTCAACCTCATCAAGAATATTCAAAGATCCTTGACGGGCTCTCACCCTGTATCACAGCTAAATCTTTCTCACGGGTCAACTAGTTTTGCGACTGAGCCTGAAACCATCAACGAAAACACCTGGGTAATACCCACGTATCAAGGACGAGCTATTTGCGATTACACAGAAGATATAGCCCGTTACAAACGTGAAGGTAACCTCAACGAAGCTCTGACTCTAGCTCTAGGGTGTTTAAACTCTATGCGAGATGCCGCACTTTCCAATCATGACTATGTTATGGAATACTACGTTGTGCAGGCTGCCATTCTGCAGCATAAAATGAAAAAATATGCCGATGAAGTTGATCTCATCAAAGGTTGGCTAGATGAAGGTATCCCTCCCGCTCGGGAGGACCATCGCCTCGACCTGCTCAAACGGCTCGCTAAAGCTCAAGAGCTTCTTGCCAAGCAGCAGAGTCAAGACCCCACACCGTACAACAGAGAGTGGAAAGAACTGCGCGCACAAGAAGTAGAGCTTAAAGAACGCATCAAGGCAGGTTATTCCCCCTACACAACAGCTCGTCACGCAGAGCTAAAACTAAACAGCGGATCTTCACATTCTTCAGGAATCAAATGGACGAAACCCACTAGGATTCGAAAACGTACTAGCTCTTCGTACATTCCCACGTCAGAATTATTAGCAGCTTCTACCTACGTTGCAGTAGATTTCGAAACCGCTAATAGCATCAGTGGCGCTTCGGCATGCCAGATTGCACTTATCAAAGTTCAGAATGGTCTTGTAGTAGACCGTCTGGTGAGCTACCTTAAACCACCCGCCGAATTACGAAGATTCGAATTCACACACCTGCATGGAATTTCTGCTCGCACTGTGCGAGTAGCACCCACATGGGTCGAAGTCCTGCCAGCTATCACTGCGTTTATAGGGTCGTTCCCCGTATATGCCCACAACGCTAGCTTTGACTCAAAGGTATGGCAAGAACTCGATGATTATTACAACGTACATACCGTGCCCACGCATTTCTTCTGTACGTACCGTATGGCGAAGAAAGCACTTCCTCACTTGGAAAACCATAAGCTTCCGACCGTCATTAAAGCCTGTGAGCCTAAATTCAAGCTGAAACATCACAAAGCCGACTCTGACGCTGAAGCCTGTGCTTATATTGTGTTGTTCTTCCAGACCTACGGGTTCGAAGCCTGGTCTCAAGTCAGGTACTAGAAACATCCTCATTTCTACTGATCTGTATAACAGTTAGACGCGCATACCCAGTCATCGCGGGGTACACTTGAAATATATCGTCAACTCACCGCACACGAGGTACGCACGCCGATGAGCAACTTCGACTTCCTGAAACAGAGCATCCCAGAGGTGCACCCGAATGCTCTCAAAACTGAGAGCGCCTTGCGTATAGATGCTTCTATGGTCGCTATCTACGCTCGAATTACCCTTGAACAGCTTGTCGATTATCTCTATCGCGCGCGCAACCTCCAGAATCCTTACGGCAAGAGCAGTCCCACCCTAGTAGACCGCCTGCGCAACCCCGAGTTTCAGAATCTCGTTCGCCAACCTGCTCTCCACGACAAAATGCGTCTGATCAGGCTCGCCGGGAACAAAGCCGCACACGGTAACCGCATCAGCGGTGACGTTGCCATGCAAACCGTGCGAGACCTACACCATCTGCTCGTCTGGGCAGCACGCTACCACTCCCCCTATGGCTCAGCAATAGACCCACGTGTCGCCTTCGAAGTATCCAAAGTACCGCAATTACCCGGAACGGTTCCACAGCAAAAAGTATCGCAAAAAGAACTTATCAAGCTTGCCGAAGAACTTGAACAGGCTAGAGAAGATCATCAAGCGCAACTCGCCGCTAAAGAAGCAGAAAATAAAGCTCTTCAAGAACGATTAGCCGATCTCGAAGCTCAGCTCAAGAACACCTTCACCGAGACTACGTCCCAGGATATTCGTGACTACAACGAAGCAGAAACTCGTACTGCTCTCATTGATGTTGAGCTTGAACTCGCAGGTTGGGATACTTCGGCTGAAAACCTGCGCGAAGTTTCCATTCCGAATATCCCTATTCGTAAAGACGGTTCGCTTGGCACCGGAAAAGCCGATTATGTTCTCTGGGGTACCGATGGCAAGCCGCTCGCCGTTATCGAAGCAAAACGTGCCAGTCGAGACTCTCATGAAGGGGAACGACAGGCTGAGCTCTATGCGCAGGGGCTCTACCGAATGTACGGGGTTTATCCGGTTATTATCACAACCAACGGAACCCAGCATAAGCTCTGGGATCAGTGGAAGGACAGCCCTACAGGAAAACCTGGTTATCAGGCACGTAGTATTTTGGCGTTTCCTACTCGTGATGACCTTGAGCGTCTGCATGCCCGCAGACGTGCGCAGCCTCTCAATAATGCGCCCATTAGCCACGACCTAGTCGACCGCAAGTATCAAATCAATGCTGTGCGTTCCGTCGGTACTGCCTTCGACGCTGAAAACCGTCGCCGTGCTCTTCTCGTCATGGCAACCGGGGCCGGTAAAACACGTATCTCTATGGCAATCGTCAAGATGCTTTCTGACGCTGGTTGGGTAAAAAATACGCTCTTTCTGGCTGATCGTGTCTCTTTGGTTAATCAGGCGGTGAATGCGTTTCGCTCCCACTTTAGAACCGAAATGAGCATCGTTAATTTGCTCACCAATAAAGACACTAGCGGTCGTGTTTACGGCTGTACCTATCCCACCATCATGAACCTGATTGAACAACGCAAGTTTTCGCCCGGGTTCTTCGATCTAGTCGTTATTGATGAGGCACACCGATCTGTTTACGCCAAATATAAACAGATTTTTGAGTATTTCGATGCCCTTCTTGTTGGGCTGACCGCCACCCCGAAAGACGATGTAGACCACGATACTTATGAGCTCTTCGGGCTTAATCAAGGCGAGCCAACCGACTACTATTCGCTTGAACAGGCAGTTGATGATGGATACTTGGTACCACCACGGGGAATATCTCTGAGCACTGATTTTCTGAGCGATGGCATTCACTATGACGAGCTCTCTGACGACGATAAGGCGAAATGGGACTTAATTGAGTGGGATGAAGAAACTCACGAGAAGCCCAACCACATTCCCTCACACCTACTCAACGATTACCTTTTTAACAAGCAAACTGTAGACCATGTACTCAGCGAGCTAATGACCCAGGGTTATCGTGTGGAAAACGGCAACAAACTGGGAAAAACTATTATCTTCGCTCATAACCAGAACCACGCCAACTACATAAGACAGCGGTTCGATGCCCTGTACCCTCAGTATGGCGGTACATTTGCTCGCGTGATTACCCATAGTACTGAACGAGCTCAATCGTTAATCGACGATTTTTCTGACCCCGAAAAAATGCCACAAATCGCGGTCAGCGTCGATATGCTCGATACCGGTATAGACGTACCCGAAGTTCTCAATTTGGTTTTCTTCAAACCCGTGCGTTCCTACGCTAAATACTGGCAGATGCTTGGGCGTGGAACTCGCCTATGCTCTGATGTCTTTGGTCCCGGCACAAAAAAGACCGATTTTAAAGTTTTCGATTGCTGCGGAAATCTTGAGTTCTTCAGGAGCGATTTCAAAGCACCTAACGGAACCCCACAGAAACCGCAAGCAACACGCACTTTCGAGACCACCTTAGCTCTGCTGGTGGAACTGGATTCTCAAGCTGGTGAGCTTAGCTCTGCCGACTACGAGTCTCTGCGCCCTGCGCTTGTTGGGCAGCTGCGTACATTTATTAACTCGCTCAATACCGACAGCCCATTCGTGCGTAAACACCTACATGCGGTACAGCGCATGCAGGATGAAAGTATCTGGTCTTCCGCGCTCAATACTGAAGCCCAAGAACAAATACTCTCACTTGCTGAGCTAGGCGGCAATATTGGTGAAGGCGCTCCCGTTGCGCTTTCCTTCGACCTCACGATACGTAAGCTACAACTAGATCTGTTGGAAGGCAATATTGCGGCGGCAAAACCGCGGTTGGAGCGCCTCCGGAAAATCGCTCTGGGTCTTAGCAAACTTGTTGATACTATCCCTGACGTCGAACGGCAGAAAGCGCATTTTGATTATGTACTCTCGGAAGCTTGGGGTCCGCAGGTTTCCCTCGCATACCTTGAGTCTATTCGCCAAGATGTGCGCGGTCTTCTATCTTTGCTCTCAAAGAGCGAGCGCAAGCCTTTCTATACCGATTTCGCCGATCATGCGCACGAGAGCATTGAAACAGAGATTCTGCTCAATACAACCGGTACCGTGAGTCCGCAGGAGTTTGAGGCTAAAATCCAGTACCGTATGCGTGAGCTGCTGGATAACCCTGCCGTGCAGAAAGCTCGTAAAGGCTACGCGCTCAATGACGCTGATATGCAGGAACTCGATGCCGCTTTTGTAGCATCCGGCGAATTCACGGTTGATGATATTCTGACTGTTCGGCAGGACCACCCGAACCTAGGGCTTTATGTGCGTTCTATGGTGGGCATGGATCGTAAGGCTGTGCAGAAACATCTCAAAGAGTTTATTCGAGAGGACACCACGCAAGCTCAGCTTGACCTTCTGAAGATGCTCACTGATGCGCTTGTTGACGATGGTACGGTAGAGCCGAAAGCCCTCTACGGCATCCCATATTCTGATGAATACACAATCGACTACGTATGGACGAGTCGAGTTGCTCAAACCGTGAAGAATATTAATGATGGACTACCCCAGAGCGTGCAGGGTTCTTAATTCTTATTATCTGCCCATGTAAAAAAGGCTCTTTATCCAAATCAAGCGGTGAAAAATACGCTTTATATGGATAAAGAGCCTTTTTTACTTTTTCGCGTGGGGTCCGGACGGTGTGAGATTACCGCAACGCTCTATGAGCCTGGTCGAAGAAGTCACGTTCATATAGGCATGCGCTCATATATGCCTGAGCGGCGGCAACACGCTGACTGGGGGAAGCCTGCTCAAATGCTTCCTCAACAACCGCCACGCAGCGGCGCACATCTGCAGCGAACTCTTCGCCGCCATACACCGAAATCCAGGCATTATACGGGTGTTCCTCGTGGGTTTTCTCCAAGAGCCGGTAACCGATCTCAAGGTACAGCCAGTAGCATGGAAGCGCCGCAGCTGCGCCCACCACATAATCCTCACCAGCAGCAGTAGCACGTAAAAAGTTCGTGTACCCCATTGTCACTGCCGAAGGCGCACCACGCCGAATACCACCCTGCTCCGCAGGAATAGCGGGATGCGCCGCCAACCATTCATCGTGCAAAAGCGATTCCTCAACAATTGCCGCCTGGGCACCCGCAGCCCAATGCACCTGACCTTGCGATGAGGTGGCACGTGCCGCAAGAGTAGCTAAGGCGCGAGAATACTGGGCAAGGTACTGCGCATCTTGGTCTAAATAGAAGCCGAATAAATCCTCGTCAAGCGTGCCGTCGCCCAGCCCACGAATAAAAGGCAAATCGAGAATGTCACGCCAAATATCACCGGTAGCTTGCCACAGGACGGCGGTCCACGGACCCGCCGGAGTTACCTTCGGCTCTGGGGATTTCCGCTGCGCAGGTTTCACCAAATTCTTGGGACTCTCGCCCGTAAGATTTTTATCAGCGTATAAGTGCTCCCACGGCTTCGTATCAGCTGCATGCTCCAAACGGCGAGCACGTGCCTGATGATCGACCGGTCCGTGACCCTGCCCGCTACCCACGTGCAGTTCCTCACCCGCGATAATAGCCTCGTTGAGCCACCGGGTGCTCCATGCCAGCGCGTTCGTGAGCACTTGTGCGTTCAGCTCATTATTGCCATTCACAAGAGCAAGTCCAAGGCGGGTAGCAAGACTTGATGAGAGTGAGCACCCGGTACCGTGGGTATTCTTCGTTTGGACGCGAGCAGTAGCCACATGTGTATGAGTTCCATCAGGAAAAACAGCCGAGTTTCCGGCGTCCTCCCCCGTCAGGTGACCGCCCTTAACAATCACGATCGTGCCAGTGCTCCCCGCGAGCTGAGCCGCCTGGTTATGCGCCTCCTTCAAAGTCTGGGCAGGGTTGCTCTCACAGAGCACCGCGAGTTCGGCGATATTCGGAGTGATAACATCTGCCTGCGCCACCAATTCGCGCAGTGCCTGCTCGGCGTCTTGACTGATCAGGCGATCGCCACTGGAGGCAACCATCACCGGATCAAGTACCACCACTGGTACCGGATGTTCTGCAAGCCAGGTCTTGACGGTAGTGATAGTTTCAACATCGCCGAGCATACCGATTTTAACGGCATCCACAGTCACATCGTCGAAAACTACCGCAAGCTGTTCTTGTAAAAACTCGGTGGGTGGAGCAAAAATGCTGCGAACCCCTTGTGTATTCTGTGCGACAAGCACGGTTGTGGCGCACATACCGTAACCACCGCTTGCGGCAATAGACTTGAGATCAGCCTGGATTCCAGCACCGCCTGTAGGGTCGGTTCCGGCAATGGAAAGCACGCGAGGTGTAGATGTGTTTAATAGCGTCATAGCTATAAGTCTCCTTGGAATGGGCGTGGTATCGCTGCAAACGCACCACGCTATCTAGATAATGATGAATCGGGTGTTTCAGAAAGAAGGTTAAGGCTGCTCTGCCACAGTTCGATATCCCTTCGCTAGTTCTAACTAGAGCAGGTTCAATGGGTATATCTCAGCTCCAGACAACAGCGCCGTGCTGTGTATCCGTTACAAAATGGAGCACCCCATATCGCGTTTTCACTGTAGCATATACCGTTGGGCTCAATAGGTTCACGGACTTTATGTGTCATTGCCGTGCACATATCTCTAAGTTTTGGTAATTTTCAAACTCTTATAAAGTAATATTTCTTATTCTTGACATGTAACAGTACTGTTGAAAAGGGTCGCGCTCCCCTGCGGCCTGCTGTATATTCGCCCAACCACGAAAGTTCACTGATGAGCATTCCTGCCCTTAGGCACAACAGTGTGCCTCAAAAAGTCCTCAACCGTCGTGCCCTGATAGCCTTCGCATCGGGGATCTGCGTTACTGAGTTCCTGACCGCTTGCGGAGAGCAAGCACATGATACGGCACCTGCTCGTGCCGAAACATCCGACACCACAGACGGTAGCTCCAGCCCACATGGTACCGAATCTGCCTCACCTGAGGCCCAGGCGCATCCGACCTTCACTAAGGGTTATTCTGGTGGCTCTGAAGCGCCCAAAGGTGAGTACCGTCCCGCGGACGAAAAAGGACCCGCGCAGAACGTCCCCAAGCCCAAAAAGCCCGAAGATATTGGGATTGAGACACCGGAGGCGCTTTTTCACTTTATTCAGTATTGGAACGACCTGCGGAATTACGCTATACAGACTGGAGACGTTAATACCTTAGCGGACTACACTTCAGAGGGATACACCTCTGAAGCAAACGTTATCAACTACATCAATAGAATCTACCAAAACGGTGGATGGGCAGTTGGTGGCACCAGAAAACTTACTTTTGATCCCTCTACCCTCCGCTCTCCCAGCGATCACGTATACCTTGTAGTTGGTAATGTTCAGGCCAATGATGTCGTTTTCCTGGATAACGAAAAGTATGAGACTCATACACATCGTCTATCTGAACGGAGTAAAGATACCATTGAGTTTGGGGTTGTCTTCAAATCATCTGGTCATTGGTCTTTTGCAGGTATGGAGAAGATAACCTTTGAATAATAAATCTATGTGGGTCACAACAGCTATTTTTCTCTGCACCACATGGGTAATGCCGGTCGCCCACGCCAATACTTACTCTGGAAATACTAATAGCGGCAAAGTCACAGTTATTGGAAATTCCTCCAGTAGTTCTCAGGCTCCCGGTGAACAGCCTACGGCAACGAATGATAACGAGCTCAGTGGATACCAAGGAAACATAGAATCTACAGATACTAAAGGTTCAGGCTCTAACGCTCCCGCAACCGTGAGTAGTGTAGGAAATACCTTCGATGTCTACAATGGCAATGCTTCTAAAGATGCGCCCTGTCTCTACCAAGGGAAACCCGGTAAAGTAGCCCGTGTTCCCCTACCCATTGACGATTCAGGCAACTATAAACAATACGGTGTCGTTCAGTCAGGAAACGGCGGTATAGCGTGCGTTCCCAACGATCCTGCAGACCAAAACACACCTGAAAACGAACCTACTGCCGATAACGCCCAAGTTCGCACCCAAAAGATAGAGCACCAAGTTCGGGAGCAACTCGCCGAACTTACCACTACAAAACCCGCACTACATTTCGACGGGCATGAGCCCCACGTCAATACCGGGATCAACACAAACTTCTATGTGACCGGTGTTAAAACCGCAGCACGTGATACTACTATCCTCGATGAAGAAGTCACGATAGAAGCTGTTCCCGTTGCCTATACCTATGAGTACGGTACCGGCGACCCTGTGTACACAACACGGGATTCAGGAACCGCGCAAGGCTCTGTCTGGGACAAGAGTAAACGTAACTTTAAACCCACCGATACCAGCTATGCTTTCAAAGAATCCGGAAACTATCATGCTTACGTTACTGTCACCTATCAGGGTCGGTACCGTCTCAAAGGTGGAGACTGGAATATTGTTGGCTCGCTTACGGTTCGCAGTGATCCCACTCTAGTACGTGTGTGGGATACCGAGGTGCATTCTGTAGGTAAAACCTGCCGCGAAGACCCTGGTGCCCGGGGATGCCCGGCGCATCCAGATGAACCCGATCGTAATAACCCGAATCCAAAGTTAACGCAGCCTGACCCGGTGACAGGGCAGCATTGGCATCGCGATGACTCGGGAGCAGGCGATACCGAATGGCGGCTCCATAAGAAAAAATAAATCCCAACAAACTCTATAACCTGCCCGAGCGTCGTACACTTTTCTTCTCTATCGTGCCGTTGTGCCCATCTACAAGAAGGACAGAGAGTATACGGTTCTTGACTATCATCTTCTAGGTCAGAGCGAAAATCTCAGCGGGCGTGCCCTCAGCGGTAATCATGCCTTCCTGAAGCAAAACGGCGCGGTCTGCCAGGGATGCGATACGCGCATCGTGCGAAATAATCAACACAGCACGATTCGCGAGCACGGCCTGTAATGATTCGGTCGCGTCCACAAGCTCAAGCTGGGTGGTCGATTCATCAAGAATCACCGCGTGAGGGTTTGCCGCGACGATGCGCGCTAAAGCAAGCTGCTGAATCTGGTCACGGGTGAGTTCGTGCTCTCCCGTACCGATGCGCGTCTTCAACCCTTGGGGAAGCTCACGCCACCAACGAGCGCTAACAGCATCCAGAGCGTCACCGATCTGTTTCTCGGTGGCTTCTGGTACTACAGCGGTGAAATTATCAATAACGGTACCAAAGAAAATATGCGCTTCTTGGGTACAAACCAGTAGTCGCGGCCTACCATCTTCGTACTTGTCGGTTGGAAATTCCCCATTGCCAACTGGTTTTCCCAGCACACGGATTGTACCGTCAAGCGCGCTCAAGGAACCACCAATGAGCCTTGCAAGCGTGGTTTTTCCAGAGCCAGAACGCCCAACTAACGCTAAGCACTCCCCAGGCGCAATCTTTAGATTAATATCAGTCAGTACAAGCGCATCTGAAGAATAACCGTACGACACATGGGAGCATTCGATTACATGTGTGGTATTCCCCAAAGTTTCATGATGTTGTGCTTTACGAATATCTTTGCGCCGAGCACGCTGCGCTTGCGCCAGATTAATAATCCCGAACACGCGCCCCATATTAACCAGCATTATGCGTATATTGCCCACGTGATGCCCCAAAATATCCGCCATAGTTCTCAGGCTGAAAACCATAATGGATGCAGTCGCCAAGGCACCCCAGGTTGCCCACCCTTGCATGACGCAGAAGGACCCCCAGAGCAAGCAGATAACGGTAGGGAACCACGCATTCAGAGCATCAAGCGTGTAATAATTCTGGCGTATACGCACCATCTTGATTGTAGCCCGATAACGCCGATCGTTATCAGCCTCGAATGTTTCGTTGCGGGCATCATGCACCCCAAGTTCACGAATGGTGGATGCGCCCCGGACGTTCTCGGTCAGCACGCTATTAAGCTCGCTCGTAATCTCCTGCACGCTCTGATTTTCACGGGCAAGACGCGGCAGAAAATATCCCATCAGCAAGCCCAAGCCGATAATCATAGGCAGGAAGATAACGCTCAGAGGTATGCTGAGTGCGGCAAGTGAAACCATAGAAACTACGAAATACAGAATCACAAAAAGAATTTCGAGCAGGTCAAAGCTGACGGCGTTCGAGGCTGAAGACAGGTCATCAGTTACTCGTGTGAGCAGGTCGCCGCTGCCGGATTCCTCGACGGTTCGCGCATCAAGATCTAGAGTTGCATTGATGGTATCTATACTTGCTTGGCGTGTTACGAGGGCGCCAAGACGGGCAGCGCTGTACATAGCCAAAAGCATCACGATGGCTTGAGCAACAGTAGCGGCAAGAATGATCAATACAGGTTTCCACGGAAATTGCGCATACTTACCAGCCACAACGTCGTCAACAGTTGCACCAATCTGCAGAGGCACTACCGCGCCCATGACGCTGCTCAACACATAAACCATAAAAGTGAAGAATGCACGCCCTCTATAACGCACAATATAGGAACCCATTTTCTGCACAACCACACGGGATGGTTCGGTTGGTAACTTAGACATGATTTACCCTCTGGGTTTCGATATTGTTATCTCGCGCAATACGCCGAGATACTTCTGCAGTTGTCGAAATAACGTAAATAGTCTCAAAACTCGCAAGCAGCCCAGGATAGAGCTCTGGCGCTGTAGGCGTGCCCACGCATTCCTCAAGTCTGTCGTAAATATATTTCTGGCTTGGCTCATCCACAGAATTAAGGGGCTCAGTCAAAATGAGTATTTGGGTGTCCTGAGCGAGCGCACGTGCGAGAGCTAAACGTTGGCGTTGTCCGCCCGACAGGTTAGCCCCTTCGCTAGTGATCAGCGCTTCAAAATATTCATCTGGATTTCGCCCACCCAAACGGTAAGCAATTTCGCTAGAGTCTGTTATCTGAAGGAGAGCTTCATCTTTCGCTTGCGCAGCCACAGTATCTTCGGGCGGTACGGTGCCCAGACGTAGGTGATTCCGCAAAGTTCCGGCGAAAATCATAGGGTTAGGCTCACTTAGTAGGATTCGCTGTTTATCCGGCAGTTTTTCGGCAGCGAGCGCACGCACATGTTCGACAAGCGATTCTGCATACTCTTGAGCAGTCAGCTGCCAATGTCGAGGATTGATGTATACAATGCGCGCGTTGCGTGCCTTTGCGGGAACCTGCGGGATATCGACGACCGGCATATCGTGTTCTTTCTCATGGCTCACATATGCTTCAAGTTCGGTATCTGTTCGCGGTTCTTTAAGCACACCTTTACGTACCCCGGCGTACCCTTCAAGCCGAGCGACTTTAGCCAGCCCCACCTTGGCGTAACGCCATTCGGTGAGAAAGTTTTGTGAAATCCAGACGGGCCCACCCATCATGGCGATAATAGAAGCAACCGTTACTAGGGAAGCAGCTGGAACATCAGGTACCCAGCGTCCGTTCTCAACGTGTCCCGTCAGCGCGAAACCAATACCAAGCAGGGTGACTGTTCCACTGAGGAATACGCGGATAAGGAACATCCAGCGATGAGTTTTCTCATATTCCATGAGAGCGTCGAAAACGTCATCTGCTCCCTGGTGATAGCGCTCGCGCATTTGCTGTTCAGCGCCCAGTCCTGTGATGGTGCGTAGTCCTGTTGCTATATCTGAGGCACGCGAAGAATTTTCACCATCTTTCGCGCGGTATACGCCCACTTTACTTTCCATGAAGGTGGAGTATTTCGCCAGAACCCATATCACTAAGGCTGTTCCGGTAAGAGTCACCGCCGCAGTGAGCGGACTAATGAGCCACAACTGTATAGCGCCTAAAGTTGCGATAATCATGGCGTTGGTGAAGAGAGGGATTGAGAAAAATACTGCGCTGATACGGCGCACGTCTTTGCTCATAACGGTAACCATCTCACCCGCATTGTTCTTATGCGCTGCGCGGTTGAGCAGGGCGTTAATATAGGTGCGCCAGTCGCGGTCTAGCTCGGCACCAAATTTCATGGATGCGCCCCACCCAAAATATTCGTTGAGCGCGATAAACCCGATGGAGACGACAACGACCCAAAACAGCAGCCAAGCATCAGCCGTGTGTCCTGCGATTTGGTGATTGATAAAAGTGCCCACGACAACAGGAATGCCGATAGCGCCGATACCCGCAGTAGTTTCTCCAAGCATGGGGATAACCCAACGGTACCAGGGATATGTGTAACCGGGGGCACTCACGCGTAAAGATACCCGATTTTTCAGGTCATCGTCAGAAATACCTACCTTGGGGGTTTGGGAGGACTGTGTATGATTTTTCTGCTGGTTCTGCGTCGTCTTTGTACTAGTGGGAGCTTCTTCTGTACTTCTTTGGTGATACTGCTCGTCCGCATTCGCCATATGTGCCTCGCTTATACCCTCTATTTCATTAAATATTGAGGCTAACACATTTACCTTATATATGTGACATGTTGCATTGCAGATTTTATAGTTTTCTGCTGTACCGCTTATTTTCACGAGGGCCTAAGAAAACTAGCTACGATAGTTTTGTAGACAATCTAGATGAAACATACTCAGCAGGGGATGTCACGCAGTAATTTTTGGTGCGAAGATTCAAGATGCTGATTCAATACGTTCATGTGCCGCGGTAGAGTACATTCTCTATTCCACGGTTCGATAGTTCTTGCGCAAGCGCCACAATTTTCTCCAGGGTGACATCACGAATATCCGATGAGGTTTCAAGAAGTATCCCCTGATACAGGGGCTTTCCTAAGTCGCTGATTAGTTCGCATACTGCTGGTTCGCTGAAATAGGTTTTCCATCCTAGAGATGGTGTATACGCTTCCCTCTTCGGTACAGCACGTAACCAAGTGGTTGTTGTCCATGTCGCATAAGTGCGGTGACCAACAACGAATAATTGTTTCAAGCAGTTTGGTGACCGGATTCAAGAGTGGGTTCTCCCTGTGAAGATTCTGGCACTTCGGGGTCTCGCCAAAATTTGATCAGGACAAAGTTTTTAAAATTCTTATTGT
>ERZ773213.228-NODE-228-length-36115-cov-9.311037_pt1 | contig 36115 bp, 40 predicted proteins | sample MGYA00580996_ERZ773213 | MGnify/ENA primary metagenome ERZ773213 (study PRJEB29015, sample SAMEA2738152) | human oral metagenome | biome: human oral; feature: human-associated habitat; material: saliva | place: China | collected 2197 ...
GAACGACAGCCTTCCAAGCTGTATACGTGAGTTCGATTCTCATCACTCGCTCCATAACATTCAAATAGGTAGCTATAGGTAACTTATAGCTACCTATTTTTGCGTTTTACGGAATAAATTTGGAATGGAAAGGAGAACTAGAAGATGGTAAATAAATGTAGAAAAACAGTTAGATTTAAAGAGGATCTTGTAGCTTGGCGATATCTTCTTGCTGATCTCCAAAAGAGAAATAAGGAAGATAGAGAGTATATCAGTCATGACACTCTAGCACGCATGATTGGTATGAAAATGATTACATTTATGAAGTATAACCGAGGAGATATCCCAAGAATATCACTTCATTATTTCTTTGAGTATTGTAGAGCATTAGATATTGATTCTACTGAATTCTTTTCTGGGTTAGCAAAAACTATTGAAAAAGATAAAAAAGAAAATCCAGATGATTATAAATAAAAAAATCACCGAACACTCAAACTTGGCGGGATGAGTTCTGTGATTAAGGGAAGAAGGTTAACCACCTTCAATATAATGCATTAATAGAGGATTCAGATACTCAGATACCCTCAGTACGACCTGAAGAAGAACATCACCACCTCTTTGCATATATAAATATATAAGATTTAAATAAAAAAATCAATTTTATAGTGTGAAAAATTTATTAAAAATCACAAATAAATAAAAAAAACAACATAGGTAAACCTATGATGTGTAGTTAATGGAATAAAGGAGCCTTATGCAGACATTTTTCAATAAGACAAATATTTATGATGACCTTCAGTCTGTTCTTAGTATCAGTGAGTGGTTGCGTGCTATTACTGGAGAGTTGGTGGTGGATGCTACTGTTTCATCTTTGGGTTACAGCGAATTCTTCCGTCAGTTAGAAGAGTTTGAATTAAGTAGAGCAGGTAAGAGAACACGGACAATCAATATTCAAGCAAAATCTTTGGAAGTATTATTACCAGCATCCTTGATAGATGTTGAGCAGTGTGTCCACATTCTCATGGCTGAATTGTTTGGTTCTGAGAGACCTTTGCCTTATGTGGCTTTACTAGAAACAAAAGGAAAGGGACGTTATTTACAAATCCTTATTTCTGAACGTTACTACAGTGCAGAGCCTATTGTTTATGAGGATTTTTGGAAGTCCGATAGATTTCAAAATAAAGTAACTGGCAGATTATGCAAAGCGGATGATCCTCAAGCTAGAAAAATTGTAAAGGCAGGTGATCTCCGTAAGACATGGACATCACACTTCAGTTTAAAAAGCAGAATTTTTACGGCAGATGGATATGCTAGAAAGCATTCAAACAGAAAAGAAAGAATTGGCTTTGATAGATTGCTAAGTCGTATACGACAGTGTATTGCTGCAGCATTTGTTAAATTGAAGATTCAGTTTAAGAAGGAATTCCTACTTCCAAAGCTGAAACGTCATGATTGGTTGAACAAATACCAAAATATCAATCTAACCAGGATAAATTCAGCCATTCAGCATATAGAACAGGAACTGCAGCTAGAGTGGATCGCATTGAGAGATGGTTATTTCCTGCAAGAAGGAAAGATATACGACCGATTCATGGGATTAGCAAAACGGTATGCAAATAAGATGAAACAAGGATTCTCAAATCATCCTATTGATGGTGGCAGAAAGAAGATAAAACTATCTTTCTCAGTATTTATGAATGTTATCCGGGTACAGGAAAACATAGATACCGTCATAGAAGATTTTGATAAAGAAATAGATGAATTCCGTATGAACTACAGATATGGAATTTAAGAAAGGAAGATGAATATGATCACATCAATTTGGAATGTTAAAGGTGGTGTTGGAAAAACACTTACCAGTATCAATTTAGCTGCAGGATTTGCAAAAGAAGGAAAGAAAACACTATTAGTGGATATGGATGGACAGTCTAGTGTGTCTTATCTCTTGTTCCCAGAAAGAGAATTTGAGGATGGAGATTTGACGATTGTAGATGCTTTGGCTGGAACAGGTGAAATAAGTGAATGTATCTATCATACGAATATTGAAAATTTGGATGTTATTCCTGCAACAATCTACTTATTTACGGTAGAAAAGCAAATGTTGGTAAATACATCATCTGGAATACAACAGACAAAACTAAAGAAGTTGCTGAAGAAGTTACAAGGCTATGACGAAATCATCATAGACAATAATCCTTCTATCAATCTCTGTACTACCAATGCATTGTGTGCATGCGACAGATTAATCATTCCTGCCGACCTTGAAAAGGGTGCTTTGAAAGGAATTGAATTGACTCTGCAGCATTCTCAGGAAATATTAGAAAACATTGATGGTGCAAACTTTGAAATCAGAATCCTTCCTACAAAAATCCAACGAAACAAGATTGATACAGAAACATTGGAAGAATTAAAGACGGCATATGGATCCATGGTTTATCAGACCAATATCCGTTATCAAGCTGCACCGATCAAGGATTCTTCTATGAAAGGAAGAATGTTGATAAATGATATGAAATCACGTTCAAAGGTTGCACAAGACTATAGAGACCTAGTAGCAGAAGTTCTGCAGGAGGAGAAATAAAAATGGGACTACTAACATCTAAAAACGGATTATTAAATAGTGCTTCTCTTGAAGCAGCAAAACTAGGAAAGATTATATATGTTTCTGTTGAGGAGCTTTGTGCTAATGCAAAGAACGTCTATGAAATGGATGATATAGACCTGCTAATTGAAAACATCCAGGAGATGGGTTTGATTGAACCACTACATGCATTTAAAAGTGGTGATGGACAATATGTCCTTACATCTGGACATCGTAGATTACAGGCTATCAAAAAGCTCATTGAAAGTGGAGAAACTGTCAAATATAACGGGAAGGCACTTGATGATCATGAGATACCAGTGATCTTGAATTATCCAGAGGATGAGTTGCAGGAAAGGGTAATGCTGCTAAGTTCTAATGCGTATAGAACGATGGATAAAAAGGAACGAAGACAAGTCATATTGGAAGCACACCGCTGCTATACAATCCACTGTGCAAATGGAGATAAGCCGGAAGGACGTGAAAGAGAGTGGATTACAGCCATTACGGGCATTTCCGATGGAACGGTAAAGGATGTCCTGGCAGAGATAAATAAGAAAGATGTGGATGGAGATTTATCAATATCTGCTGAAGATATCGTAGAGAAAGAACCGGAAGAAGATGAGTTCCAAAAGTGCATCAAAAAGATTCAAAGCCTGGATAAATTTCTACAAAGGAAATCACCAGATTTTAGAGAGAAAGACGAATTAACCAAACAGCAACTAAGGATAGCAATTGATGGGCTGATTGATACTTTGGAAATATTAAGAGGATAAGTGATAAAGGTTTAGTGATACTTTGGGGCAAATTGCCCCGAAGGAAAGAAAGTGAAGCGGAGGAAAACTATGGAACTGGAAGATATGATAAAAAATATTGATGATATCTGTGGAACAGTTTTACAAACAGCAAGTAGTGAAACAAGTCCGGAGATATGGCATATGATAGCAACCCTTAAAGTGCTTTCCGGCGCTTCATTGAACCAGGTGCAGACTTTAGAAATGAATAACCTTGAATTGAAGAAGTCTGATCAGCTGCACTTAAAAGACCTGATTTATCTTTATTTGAAAACTGCATCACTTAACAATTTGATGGAACTAGAACAAATGATTCCTAATTTCCGTCTGAAATACCAGGCAAAAATTCTAAATGAAGCAGAGATGGAACTGATTAGAAAATCTATGGAAAATAGAGGTGGATAAATGATTGGATATGAAGTGATGATTAAAAAAACAAGCTCATATGCAAGACTGAAATACTTGTTTGGTATCTGGCAGGACTTCTCTAAGATGGTTGGCAATGTCTATTCTATAAATGATGACTATACAATTCACGTTGAGGATGATTTTGAAAGGATGCACTATAAATCAGCTACGAAGTGGATACTATCTGCATCTGATGAAAACAACCATCAGCAAGAAGATACAGTGATTCAAAGAATGGATAGAGATAAAGATACTTATAACTTTATAAAATACTGGGCTAAAAGCATTAATGGAAACTATCTGGATGAACTAGAAAGAGAACTAATCATCAGGAAATGGCTATTAAATCAAAAACATGAATGCATATGTAGAGAGTGTTATATATCAAGAAGAACTTATTTTAGAAAAGTGAAAGAAGCAGAGCAAATACTAATACTCTTGTGGAAGCTGGATCATTATGATGAATACGGAAATATGAGGCAATATCAAGAAATATTCCAGGAGCGATATGAAGCACTTGGAGAAAGGGCAAAGATAGATGAATACTATCCAGCATTCCTTTAAAAAGATTTTTGGGGCAATTTGCCCCAGGAAAGGAAAGTAAGCGATGGATGAAGAATTGATGGTGATTTTATCAAAAGAAAATAGAGCCTTTGAGACTGCTTGGTTCAGTAATATGAAAGCAGCTAAGAAGTGGGCAGATAAGATTAGAGATACTAGCAATTATGTAGTTACGATTTTTAAAGGATGTGATGATGAACCGATAGAACAGTATATGGTGAGATAAAAAGCTTGGGGGCGAAACGCCCCCCCAGAGGTGAGTATAACGATATGAAAAATTGGAATGATGAACAGAAGAAAGCAATCATTGATATCAATGATTTAAAGCAAGTAACAGAGAAGAGGGAATTTCCTTTATCTGAACGAAAAAATCAAAAAGTTAGTATAAACCCTAAATATTACATAAATAAGAAAAATATAGAAAGCTTCAAGCGGATAAAGAAAGAAAAAGGAATAAATAATTATGAAATACATAAAAGAACAGGTGTGCTTGAATCAACCTTATCTGAATTTGAAAGAGGAAAGCATACAGATCTACGCATAAGTACACTCATAAAAATAGCGGATGCATTAAATGTAACATTGGATGAATTGGTAGGAAGGAGTGAGGGTTGGAATTTAATACAAGGTATATGTGTTGCGTGTGCGTGGATGATAAAGAACCACAATGAATCCACAATTGTGGTTGACATGCTTGCATCCATGCAGATTACAAAAGAACTGATGCAACAGAAACATGTTGCGGAAGAGGATTATAAAATATTATCCGAAGCAATAGATTCTAATTGGGGAAGAAACGGAAAGCAGTTACAACAAAAGTAAATCTTGGGGCAATTTGCCCCAGAAGATAAAGAGATTACTTGAAAATTATAAGATGGGTGAGTTCATTTATCACAGAAAATAGTAAAAGTCAATATAGTAATGGTGCCAAAATATTATGGCATTTCGTGGCACTTGAAACGTGGTATTATGGTAATGTGGAAATTCACATGAAAGGTACCCGGAGTAGTAGCCAGGTACCTTTTTTCAATGATTGGAACAAATGAAAGGCTTGGATGGTTTTTGGTACAAAGCAAGTGGTAATTTGTTAGAGAAGGGATGGAAGATGAATGAACAAGAAAAGATGAAGCATCAACTATATGGCTTGAATACAGTTGCAGTATTAGAAACCTTATGTATCAATTTGATTGACATCATGGAAAGTATAGAGGCTTTTAAGAAAGAATATGGCGTCGGTGCGGGTGCAGAGGTAATCCGTGGGCTGGATGAGGTTCAGAATAACTTTGAATTAAATCGAAAGAAGTTAACGAAAATGGTAGGGGTTGTAGCTGATGGTATAGAAGATTATATGAATGGCAAAAAGATGATGCCACGTTACCAGATTCAACTGATTGATGATGATCTAGTCTTTAAGAATACAGATGATGCAGTGTATTTGAAAATTCCTGAAGAAGTGTTAGATGGAAATATGAAGGTGAAGTTGTCTAAGCGATTTCTTACAGTCTATGATAAGGGCTTTATGGAATGGAGATATTATCCAGAAACAAAGGTTTATTTATATAACGGAGACAATAGAGAAGAGTGTAGTTCTTTCTCCTTTGTAAAGCTGCTTAAGGAATCAAATTCTGTAATGGAACGGGACCGACAGGAAGACCTGAGTAAGAAGGCTAACTTGATTGGAGCAATAGATGGATTCTTTCATAAATATGATCCAAACGGTTATGAAAAAGTCTATGCAAATCAAGAAGATGCAATGATTGATTTCGATAGATATTTGTTGCAGCAACCGGATGCACTTAAAAATGCAATCAGTAAGACATTAGAGAATGTGGAAGTTTCTGATGAAGAGTTACAACACATTCAAACTATACTTACAGCGATTGAAGAATTTACGAGCAAACATTCTTCAAAAGCAGAGAGTTCATTATTCAACAACTTGGAAACAAGTACAGAAATAGATGTTTAATAAGTCGGGAGGAAAACATATGAACAGACAAGAACAGTATCAAAATGCATTAGTAGATACAAACAAGGAATTCTTTATCACATTGATTGAAGGAGTCATCTTATCAACAGTTATATGGATGATAGGTAAAAATGAGATGAAATTTGCGAGTCTTGTTTATTTTGCAATGATTCCATTTGGTTACAAACTGATAAATTACTTATTATCTAAAACAAGAATCATGTTGATTGCTTCACCTGCATTCTGGATCGGATTATTCATTGCAAAGGTCATTACGGCAGGTATCATCTGTGTTCCTGCATTTATTTATCAGTTGGTCAAGGTTATTATGAGCAACTGTAAACCAAAGCAAGCCTAATCACTATAGATAACCTTTAAAAGATAGCAATATATTCTTTGGGGCAATTTGCCCCAGGAAAGGAAAGATGGTGATTGTTTGGAAGAAATAGACAAATATAGGCAGCTTGGCTTCAGAGGTAATAAACTGCAGCAGATCAAGATGGGACTTGAAGAGGGACTGGATGTTTCAATTTACGCAAAGCCAGAATATAACGAATGGCAGATGGAACAAATCAGACTTGGACTAAAGGATCATATTGATGTAGGTGTTTATGCCTTTATAACGATACCTGCAGATGAAATGCAGCATATCCGAGAAAAGCTTGTATACGAAAGCGGACAGCTTGAGATGCGAGATGAGGAAATCAAGCAGAAAAGATTAAAAAAGATATTGCTTCTGATTGTATCTGCAATTGCAGTTGTAGGATTGGTGTTGATTAGCGTGATTGGTGGAGATAAAATCAAACGCTACATGCAAAGACTTGAAATCAAATTAAAAGATAGTTCTGTTGAAGTAGAATATCAATCAATGTTTAATCCAAGTGATTATATCGTAGATTACTCAGAGGAAAACGAAGTAAAACTAAGTATTGATAGTGATGTTGATACAAGTAAATTAGGTTTGTATAAAGTTAAATATACAATTGATAACGGGATTAAAAATATCTCCAAAACATTAGATGTCAAAGTTGTAGATAAGGATGCTCCAGTAATTACATTAAGAGAAACCAATGTATCAATGTATCGAACAGATGCATTCTCTTGTGAGGCATACATACAATCAGCAACAGATAATGTGGATGGTGATCTTTCCAAAAATGTTAAATGTAGCAGTATCGACACAACCAAGGATACTCAAGTAGTAACGTATAGTGTTGAAGATAGTCAGCATAACAAAGCGGAGGCTACATTGAATCTGCATCTATCTGATAAACCAGCACCTACACCTGATGTTATCTATGTTGAGGTGCCATCGGGAAATACATCACAACAAGGAAATAATGGTTCGGAGCAAATTGCCCCAAGCACAAGTACATCACACGGAACGCAATACTTTATGTTTAGTGATGGATACAATCTTGATTCAGGATATTCAGCATGCATTGCGACTGGATCTGGATACGGAGCATATTCATGCGAGCCAATTATGGGTTCAGATGGATTATACAAAGGATATAAATTAACTTATTAAAATATTGGGGCAAATTGCCCCAGAAGGGAGAAAAGATATGAACAAAAAGAAAATTTTTATCATCAGTAGTATCATAGCAGCAATTGGATTAGTAGTTATGCTATTCATGCTACCAAAAACAAACAACACAGCAAAACAAGAAACAAGCACTGAAACTTCTACATCGAAGAAGAACGATAAGAAAGATGATAAGAAGGATAACAAACAAGACGAAAAGAAAGATAGCAAGAAAGAAGATAAGAAGGAAGATACTTCCACTACATCCGAAACATCTGTTACTCCTACAACTGGAACTGAGGTACAGAACAATAATAACAATTCTTCAGTAACAAATACTCCAACTACGAATACAACTCCATCTCAACCAGAACCACAACCAATCTATCAAACGATCCATCATGAAGAGGTCGGACATTGGGAAACACAGGTGATAGCTGAAGCGTGGGATGAACCAGTTTATGAACGGAAGATTATTGGTAATAACACTGGTACAGTGTATGCAAGTACATTGGAATTTGCAGGAAATACAAACGGCGATGAAGGTTACCACGTAGGAAATGTTCAGGTTGGCACAACTCACCATGATGCCGTTACTCAGCAAGTGTGGGTTGTTGATCAATATGCTTGGGATGAAACAGTAATCGTTGGGTATAGATAATTAATAAAATTCATATGTTTAAAGTTTTCTCCTTGTAGGCGATAGATGTGAAAATCTACCGCCTTTTTTAATGGAGAAATCTAAAAAATAACATTGCCTATTTTGGTTGTCTGCTAAAGGAAATAGGCGATGAGATATATAGCAGTAAACAACAAGTTTCATACAATATAGAAAAAATTCAGGAGGAAAAAATGAAATATAAATCAATTAGAAGTAAAATTACTGCCATTCTAAGTATGATGGTAGCCTTTTTATTGGCAACAATTATTCCGGTAAAGCTTACAGCTGCTACAGTATTCGCAAATGGTGGTGCTGGTTCAGGTGGCTCTGGAGGTGGTGGTGTAACAGGTGATAATCCTGGATACACTATTTGGTATGACCAATGGGGAGCAGATGGAGAACCTCTACAAGGTTGGAACGAAGCATCAATGAACAATATGCAAGCACGTATCGAAGGCATGCTTGGTAAGACGATGAATCCTAATAGTTATGGTGGTACACGTCCATACCTAGAGATTTATCAACAGGCTGCTCGTGAAGCACTTGCAGATGCAATGGCTCGTTCTGCTACAGGTAAGGCAAGAATTGTTGGTGTGTCTAGTATTTACTGGGATGGTGGTAACAACATGCAAGCGGCTTATGATAGCAAATCAAATGTATTACGTCTTGCTGGAACACGTTCTGGTACTGCTACAGAGTTACCTGACAATACAGGTTGGTCTACAACTTACAACAACGGTGATGGTGCTAATGGTAGTAACTGGAGAGATTGGCTGGAACAGTATGGTGTAAATAAGGCACCTGACACAAATTTAACTATGATTGTTTGGGCTGTAGCCGAGGGTGAGCCAGTGCCACCAAATATTCAGCTTAAACTTAAGAAAACAAACGCACTTCCTACGTTAACACAAGGGAACAACTGTTATGCACAGGATTTAAGTGGAGCAGTATATGAGGTACATCGTAAGTCTGATTTAAGTGATGCACCTATTTTGACATTAACAACTGATGCGGATGGCAATGCTACTGCACCTAATGAAATTCCGTTCGATGGAACACAGCCTTACTTATATGTTAAGGAAGTAACTGCACCAAGAGGATTTGCATTAGATCCAACAACCCACGTTGTATCTCCGTATGATAGAAGTACATGGGTTGTAAATTCCACTGATACTCCGTTAAATGACCCTTTAAGAATCACTTTAAATAAAGTTAGTCCAGATAGTGAGGTAGTGGAAAATCCAGCAAGTTTAGAGGGTGCTGAATTTACCATCAAGTATTATGCAGATCAATTTACAATGGATACATTACCAACAGCACCTACAAGAACATGGGTTGTGAAGACTGCATTGATTGGTGGTAGATATGTTACAACTTTAGATGAGTCTCTAAAAGTTGAAGGCGATCCATTCTACCTTGATGGAGGAATTCCAACATTACCACTAGGTACAATTACAGTAGAGGAAACAAAAGCGCCAGCAGGCTATACGCTACAGAATAAAATGTTAAGCGCAGGTGGTCAGGAAGTAGCGAATGGAATTGCATTATTCAATATTACAGAGAACGATCAACACATTGCGGCAGTCGTTGGAGGTAATGAGTACACTGTTGTGGAAGGCGTTGTACGTGGTGGATTGGAGATTCAAAAGAAAGATGCAGCTACAAATGAAAATGTAGGAGTTGCTGTTTTTGAAATCATTAACAAGAATAACTTTGATGTTGTAGCTAGAGATGCGGACGGAAACGTACTTGGCACTGCCGAAGCAGGACAAGCTTTAAACTATGCAATCACAACAGATGCAAGCGGTCATTGGAAATCAAGCGATAACTTCTTGCCAGTTGGTGATTATGAATTAGTAGAAGTATCTGCACCAGCAGGATACTACTTAAATACAAATCCAAAGCCATTTGAAATTAAAGATAATAGAGCAACAGTAAGTCTTGAATTTACTGATGAGAAGATTGTTATTGATGTTGCCAAAACAGATGGTAAAGGCAATAACGTTGCTGGTGCTAAATTAACATTAATTGAAAAAGACACAGGAAATGAAGTTGCCACATTCATCACTACAAAAGAAAACACAGATATTTCTAAGTTTGTTGAAGGTGGTAAGACTTACATCTTACGTGAAGACGAAGCACCATTTGGATTTAACAAGTTTGAGGACATTGAATTTACTGTTACAGGTACACGCCAACATGAACAAGTTGTGATGGCTGTAGACACACGTAAAGTGTTCTACGTGAGTGCAATCAAGGTAGATGCTATGGATAACTCAAAGAAATTAAAAGGTGCTGAATTGACGTTATTTAAAGCGGATGGCACGGTTGCTTTAGATAAGGATGGTAAAGAATGCAAAGGAATCACTGATGGTGAAGGAGTTATCACTTGGGCTGTAGAGTTCGCCGATGATTTAGGCGGCTACTATGTTCAGGAGACCGCTGCTCCAGAAGGTTACCGAATCAATAATGAACATCATAAAGTTGTATTGAGTGAAGATTATGATTTTGCGGTTAATAATGCTGTAAAGGTTATGGTTAATGATATGGCATTACCTTCCGTTAAGACAGGTGATACATTCAACGCAGTAGGATTATCTATGATGTTTGTAGGTGGTTTGGCTGTAGCTGTATTCCTATTCTTAAAGAAGAGAGAATTAGTAAAGTAAATATATAAAGAATGCTTGGGGCAATTTGCCCCAAGTTTTTTAAAGATTAGAAGAAATGTTGTAAACAGAGAGAGGAGAAATAAAAAATGTGGAACAACAGAGTAATTTTATCAGGCAATTTAGTGAAAGATGTTGAAGTGAGAGTTACAGAAGGTGAAAGTGGGAAGCATGTAGCAAATTTTACAGTTGCTGTGCAACGTACAAGATCCAAAGAAGATGCTGCAGACTTTATTAATTGCGTTGCCTGGGGACAGGTTGCTGATTATTTAGGTTCTTATGGTAAGAAGGGCAAGCGTATTGAGTTGGAAGGACAGTTGCATACACGCACATACGAGAAGGAAGATAAGAAAGTCTACATTTCAGAAGTCTATGTGGATGATTGCCATTTATTTGTAAAGAAAGATAAAGATGTCAATGATGAGGAATAGGTATCTTAAATACTATTTTATAGAGGAATATAAATGGGAAAGAAAAAATGGAATAAACAGTTATTAGATGAGAATGGTAATCTAAAATCTTGGGAGAAACAGTTGCTTGAATATGAATATGGATTGATTGATGATACTTTTCTTATTGTTCATTCCGATTCAAAGAAATTAGCATATACAGGTATTGATGATTTACCAATAACAATCAAGCCATCCGTAATTCGAAAATTAAAAATTAAACATAATATTCCAGTATCTGTTCTTGTTAATGCAGATACAATGTTAGAAAATACTTTGCTTGGTGTTGAGTCTAAAGATAGAGATGATTCGATTGTATTCTTATTAGATAAATTTAATAATGAGCAATATCCAATAATTGCAGTTATAAGAAAAAATCAGGGAAAAGGTTATCTGGAAGTTAATGAAGTCGCTAGCATTTACGATAAAAAGAACTTTGAGAATTATTTAAATAATGCGATAGAGCAAAATAAAAAAGTCTGGATAAATCCAGATAAAAAAAGAGAGGTAGCTTCTCGAGGGCTCCAATTGCCCCTAGACATACTATCTCTGTACACAAATGATATACCATCTGTTGTACATAATCAAGTAGAAAAAAACGAATTACCTTCAACCACTGGTGAAATAACAAAAGCATCTATTGAATCTTCTGCGGACTTACAATTGTCCCAAGAAACAACAGATGCTTTTTCTAAGGTTGATTATAGTAAGGCATCTAGCAAAAGTCAAATAGAAGATACAACATCAGTAGAACTAGAAGTGATAGAAACACAACAAGAGGTTGTAATGCCTGTAGAGGAAGATGTAATCATAGAAGATAGTAATTCATCTTTATTGGAGAATGTATCTATGGAAGATGATGGAATCGATTTTGATTAAGAATGCTTGGGGCAAATTGCCCCAAGTTTTTTAAAGAGAAAGGATGTGAGGAAATGATATATGAATACTGGTACACGATTCCAGATAAGAATGGGGTTGATTTGATTTATTATAGTCAGATTTCATCAATAAAAAATGAGTTCAGTACCAGTTATAACTCAGTGCCTGAGTTAAAGAAAGCGATGGAAAGTAGATTCTCTAAGTTATTGAGAAAAGGTGTAACAATCGAACTAAATACAAAGGAACAGAATAATGTTACTTTTGATATTTTCTTCAATGGAATTCCTATTTTAGAAAAATGCTGTAATTTTATTTATCTAGGTGATGCTAGAGATGCAATCCATCGAATAGAACGGTATAAGATTCAAAGCTTAGAATCTGTAATTCACAATAAGAGATTGTATTACAAGGTAGCCATCAAAGATAAAGTATTAATGGTTCTCAAGTATCCAGAGATTACATTTCAAGGATATGCGACACCAAAGAGAAACTTTGAAGTAGTTACAGATGATCTCATTTCAAGAATCACAATGGAAATCGCAAAGATAATGGTAAAGATAGGAGATTTGGATGCAGGAGGGATTTAATCAACTACGGATAAAAGTTGATCCAATGAAGTTGGATGGACAAGAGTATAAAGTATATTTTCCAAAAGGTTCTAGATATGAAGGCTATTATGTAATTTTGGATCTTTCAAAAGCGAAAGTAGATAAGGCTGAATTAAATAGTCTAATCATCGAGGATAAAAAATATAGTAAATACACCATCAAGAATGGTATAGAACAACAAATCATTTCTTTTGATGAGTTGATTTATGTCATGTGTTTAGAGATTTTATCAGATTAGTTATAAGTGATTTTAAAAGATTTGGGGCAATTTGCCCCAGGAAAGGAAAGCAATAGATGGAGAAAAGACGAGAGATAGAGATGACAGAGGATGACTTTAAAGAATTATTGAAAACGATCAATGAAGAAGATGAAGAGTCATCTCTATTAGAAGAAAATCCAGATGAGGAGATCCTGTTCTATGTCAGAAAATAAAAAGTTTGTTACGAAGACAAGAGAGCAGCTTGCGGAGTTCTACCTAAAATCATTAGAAGAAAACGTGATCCCTTGGGAAAAGACATGGCAAGGTTCACGACCAGAAAATCCTATTTCAAAAACAAGGTATAGAGGAATTAATTACCTACTGCTGGAATACATTGCGACTAAAAGAGGGTATGAAGATACTAGATGGGCTACATTCAATCAGATTGCTGATAAGGATAATAAATATCATCCTAATCAAAAATGGCACTTGAAAAAGGATTCTGAAGGAGTGCCAGTAGAAATAGCTAAGATGATCAATCGTGAAACAAAGCAAAGCATTGATTTTGTGGAATATGCAAAGATTGTTGGTGATGATCCAAATGAAGCAAAGAACTATGCAGTAATGTTACGTACTTATACAGTATTTAACTACTCATGTATAGAAGGTGTACCTGAGCGTACAAAGCGAAGAGAACACACGGTATCTATGCCTGCTTTACAAGAGTTTTGTGATGAAGCTTTAAAAACAATGGGTGTTGAGTTAAATCATTATGGTGATCGAGCATTCTATAGTGTGAAAGATGACAAGATTGTATTACCTACAAAGGATTCATTTGAAACAATTGAGGATTATTATGCGACACGATTGCATGAAACAGCACACTCTACTGGAGCAGAGAAACGCTTGAATAGGGATTTGAGTGGGAGATTTGGAAGTGCTGAATATGCTGAAGAAGAACTGAGAGCAGAGATTGCATCATCTATTCTTTTTGCAGATCTACATATGCCAACTGAAGCTAAACTATTAGATAATCATAAAGCGTATATTCAATCTTGGATTGAAATATTAAAAAATGATCCAAAGATTCTTTTCCAAGCAATCAAAGATGCAGAAAAGATTAGTGATTATATCCAGGAGCAGGCACCAATCGCAAGAGAGAAAATACACCAAGAAAAGTTGCAAGAGGAGAATCAACAGGATTATTCCAAATACATTCAGGAGAAAATCAAGGATGATTTTTTAAATGAGAGAGTATCTGAGATGGAATATAGATGCCTGGATGAACATCAGGACTGGATTAATGATAAGTTCGATGCGTATAAGAAGGGCGATTCTGAAGAGGAAAAGAGTGCTACATATGAAACCTTACGAGATGCAATTCTAATCAATGCTGGTTTTAGATTAATACATAAAAATCAGGAAGTATTATCCAGTGATGCAAGCATTATGAATGAAGGCATTGTAGGGATGGGCTTTGAAGATGAAGGAATAAGTTTTTAATTAGAAAGAAGGAAAATAACATGAAGAATATTAGAAATAAAGTATCTGCAGCAATTACTACAGTATCTGTAACTGCATTGAACATAATGACTACACATGCTGAAGGATTAACATTTAATGAAGGAGAAGCTAAATCACTTGTAGAGACATTCTTTAAACCATTAACAAGTTTCTTATTATGGTTTGTACCTTTGGCGGCTTTAGCAGCAAGCATTTGGGTTTATATCAAGTGGACAGGAAAAGATGAAGCTGAGCAAGAACAGAAACCATGGTCAAAGTCAGTTGTAAAGATTGTTACTGGTGCAGTTGTTGTTGAAGCCTTATCAGCAATCATGAAAGTTTTTGGACTTTAAAGAGTCTGGGGCAAATTGCCCCAAGTTTTTAAAGAGAAAGGATGTGAGGAAATGAAACCAGGAGATATGCTGTTGGACATGATTAGAAATATGATCTGGTTCTTCTGTAAATTCTCATTTGAATTAATGGATCAAATCTATAAAATCTTAAAAGAATTAATAGGATTGAATCTAGGAAATTTTGATTTTATTTGGAATTGGTGGACTGGATTACTTGTTTTAACAGGTTCCTTAATCATCATTCGATTTGTATTTTATTATTTACAGACAATAACGGATGAAGAAAAGATATTAAAGTTTAGTCCAACGGATGTATTTAAAAAGTTTGCTATTTTAGGAATTGTTATCTTACTCATGCCAGGGTTCTTTAAAGGAGTCTCTGGTATTTCAAGTGGATTAACAAAAAGCATAGGTACATTGATTACAGGTTTTGATGAGAATACAAAACCATCATCAATAATGGTTGCTGCAGGATATGGTGGAAGTGATGTTTCTGAAGTTAAATTAGATACGATTGATATTAATAAACTGAATGCAACAAAAGATGCTTATCTAATTTATCCGTCTGCTTTTGATATTGTATTTGCTGGAGTATCTGCTGGTGTGGCAGACTTTTTATTTGTGTTTATAGGAATTCAAGTTGCACAGCGCATTATTAATCTTCTATTGAAGATATTGATTTCACCATGGGTATTTTCTGGAATGTTTGATCCAGACAATAATACCTTCTCGATATGGTGGAAATTATGCTTAGCTGATTTTTTAACCAATTTTTATCAGATGATGCTAGTAATTTTGGTTTTGGCGGTTACACCAGCTGTTCCAATTTCTGCACTAGCAAAAGTAATCTTCTTCATCGGTGCCTTATCTGCAGTAATGAATGCACCTACTGGTATTGCACAGTTGCTTGGAGGAGATGTTGGTGTAGGCACTGCATTCCAACAGATGCAATCATTAGGAATGATTTCTTCTGCAATGAGCGGTATTGGTGGTATGGCTGCTGGAGCGGCTCTTACAATGGGCGCTAGTGCCATTTATGGAGGCGGACGTGTAGCAGGTGGGACTGGATTACTACATTCTGCCGGAGAAGCTTTAGGTGGTCTTACAGGTGGCTCTGGAGGTATCCTTGCAGGAATCGGAAATTCAAACGGTTCTGAAGGTGGTGGCGCTAGTCCTTTGGGGCAAATTGCCCCAAGCCAGGTAATAGCAGGTGGAGTACCAGGATTAGATGACTCTATGATGCCACAAAGCAGTGTAAATCCATCCATGATAAGTGGATTGGGAAGTGGAGATGGCGAAGGTACACCTAGACGAATGACAAAAGACGGTAATTCTATTGCAAGAAGAATTGCGGACATGAATAGTAATAGCAGAATTGGACGTATGGTAAATCAGGCTGGATCAAGTCTATATCAGATGTCAGCAAATCGTTTGTCTAGACCTGTTCAAACACGTACAAGAGGTGGAATGATCCAGAGTAGACAGTCTCATGTTGTTACTGCAGCAAGAGCAGCACATAGAATGTATGATGCAGCTAAAGGAGGAAGTAACGAATGAGATTTAATAGTCCAGCACCTTTTAAAAGTGGAAAATTGGTTTTAGGAAAATATAGGAAGATGGATCTAATGATACTTGCAGCAGGTATTATTAGTACTTTCTTTTTCATGTATGTATATTTATCTGCACTGGAAGGAAGAAGTGCAGTTGTAATTGTGCTATTGGCACTTCCTGCAGGTATTGGTTATATGCTAATTCAACCTTATGGAATCTATCACAACTGGCTAGAGTATCTACATGTACTCTTTTTATTTAGCAGTACAAGAAAAGTATGGGTAAGTGCTGGGGAATATCAAAATACTGGTGGAAGTTCAATAGATGAGGAAGTTAAGCCATGAATAAAATAAGAAAACTAACAAGCCTAGAAAAGAAACAAAAAGATAGGCTGATAAAAGCAAAGAAGGACACAAAAACTTTGCGGAAAAAAGTAAATACAACAATGGATTGGATGAATATCCGTGAAGTTGGCGAAGATTATATCATGCTGAAGGACGGTAACAAGGAAGCATGGATCAGAGGTATCAAAGTCAATCCACATGATATTTTCTTAGATGACTATGAAGAGCAGGTTAGACATGTCGATGGACTGAGAATTTGTTTGAATAAGTTACGCTTTAAAATGTATTACAGTTTTGTATTAACAAAAGTTGATGTCCAATCATATATTGATCAGATTATTGAAGGACAGAGAATGGAAGACGATCGTATTATCCAGACACTGATGGATGGAGATATCGACAAATTAGACAGTTTCTGTGATGCATATAAAGAATTAAATTTCTTTATCATGATCCGTTCTAGCGATCCAAAAGAGTTGGATAAAAATTATTGGGAATTGTTTAATGAGTTTTCTGTTGCTGGCTTCCAACCAAAGAAGCTGAATGAATTCGATTTTTATAACTACATTGCGTATGTCTTTGAAAATACCCCAGTGCCAGATTACTACTATTCCAGGGGAATATTCTCATATGAAAATGTCGAAATGGAATACAATGCAAATGATGATCAATATGAGTTGGTAGATAATACAAAACCATTATTAGATGCAAGGGATGCACCTATTGAAAATCTCATTCCAGAGATAAGTACAATCAGACAATCGAGAATGGCACCATTTTGTTTCTCATTAAAGCCAGATCATTACATGATAGGCGAGAAATATGTATCTAATATCTTGATAAAGCGATTACCACAGGGATACAGTCTTGGAATTCTTTGCGATTATGTAAATAATCCAAATATCAAGTTATTTATGACAACGGATACTGCAGATGAAAGTATTGCTAAAGGACTCAAGATGGAGTACCAGGAAAAGGAAAGAAAGTATTACCAGACCAGGGATCCACAAGTCAGACAACATCTGCAAAATGACCTAGCATCATTGAATGAGTACATTCAGGAAATCTTACGTGATACGGATAGAACACATAATGTCATTATGGTGTTATCTGTATATGCAGACGATTTACAGAGTCTAAGAGGAATGGTAAAGGATATAAAACTACGAATGCGCAGCATAGGCTTCATGCTTGCAGATGCAAGATATTTAGAAGAAGCTGTTTTACGTATATCCTGTCCTTTATTCTTTAAAGCAAAATCTCCGTTTATCGTTGAGCAGAACTTTGGTTTCTTGCTACCTTCTAGAGGTGTTGCAGGACTATGGCCATACGTTTTTGAAACACTGAAAGATCCAAAGGGTATGCTGCTAGGATGTGAGCTACAGAATAAGGGAATCATCATGTTTGATCCATTCTTCTATAACACGCATAAGAGTGAGGCTCGTTTAACACAACGCATCAATGGCAATATGATTGTTGTTGGTAAATCCGGTTCAGGTAAGAGTACAACAATGGGACTACTTATCAGAGACCTCATAAAGAGAAAAGTCCGTATCGTATGGATTGATCCAGAAAACAAGAATAGAAACCTTACTAAGAAATATGGTGGAACCTATGTTGCTTGGGGACAAAAAGGAAATATCATCAATATCTTTGACCTGAAGAAGATTACTTCAGAGGAAGAGGATGGAGATGAGAAGATGTATGATACTGAGATTGCTATCTACAATGTTATTGAAGATATTAACCAGGTACTACAATTCTTATATCCAAATATTTCTGAAGATACTTTAACTTTCACTGGTGATATTACGTTTAGAGCATATGCGAAAGTTGGTATTACAAGAGATGAGAATGGGCAATTTGCAAGCTTTAAGGGACTACATTATGAAGATATGCCTACATTCGAGACATTTAATGAATGCCTGGAAGAGAGAATCAAAGAATTAAAAGAAGATACTGCAGCTAGAGTTGAATTGGATCGCTTGATGGATCTAAGAATGAAGATGCAGCGTATCATGGTTGAATGGAGTGTTTACTTTGTTGGTCATACAACAGTTACATTTACAAATCCAGAAAGACAGATTATTGCCTTCGGAACAAAAGCATTATTCAACGCATCTTCTAATCTGAGTGCAGCTTTAAATCACATTATGTTTAAGTTTTCCTGGGATCAATGTTTGGATAATAATGATCAGTCTGCCTTCATTATTGACGAGGCACATACAATGATTCTACAAGGTTCAACAGCACCATTGATTGCTCAATTCTACAGACGTGCCAGAAAGTATAACTGTATGATGATTGTCGGTACACAGGAACCACGAGACTTCGCAGATGATAGTATCATCACGCACGGTAAAGCAATTTTTAATAACTCTACATATAAAATCGTCATGTACCTGGATAAAGATGCATGTAATGACGTATTGAAATTATGCAACTTCAATAGTAATGAAATTACTTATCTGCAGAATTTCCAATTAGGGCAAGCAATCTTTATTTGCGGCAATAGAAGAATTCCAATTCAAATCATCGCTACTGAACAAGAATTAAGGGAAATAGGAGTTGAGTAACCACAATGAAGATATCCTTTGAGAAGCTGTTTAAATGGGTTTGTACGGGCTTTCTTCTTATGATGATAGGAATGGTACCTATTATGGCAATTGGCGCCGTTCTGCAGCCTGTAGCGACTGCTACGAATGCAATCGTATCCTTCTTCAAAGGTCTGAACGGAAATGCAGATATGGAAGGCATAGAAGAAAGTGTAAAAGCCTGGATAAATAGTCCGGAATACCAAGGTATATCTAAGTATAAGCCTTCTGATTATCGCTCATATTATCTTGCACAATCTGTCTCATTTTATTATTTCAAGACAACGGGTGAGTTTATCGTAAGCGATGGTAATTATACAGCGTATATGCAAATCTTCAAAGATGCAGATTCACAAGAATGCTTGAAAGAGATTGAATCAAGATATGGTTTCAAAATGAGTGAAGATGAATCAACAAATGTAAGATCACTGGCAGTTGCGTTGATACCTGGGGGACAAAGAGGAATCAACGATCCAGTAGGGGAACCGGTTGAAAGGGCGATTGCATGGATGACACAAATAGCCAATGATGATAGTCATGGTTATTCTCAGGTAACTAGAAATGGCAATCCAAATTATGACTGCTCTTCATTGATCTGTTCAGCAATGAGATATGCTGGTGGATTTACTGTACCAATTACTTCCACACACTCAATGCGATTGGTATTTACTAATGCGGGAAATTGGATATGGATTCCTAGATCTGAGTTAGGAGATATTTCTAATGAAGCTGTTATAAGCGGACGTTCCAATCTAAAAAGGGGAGATATCCTTTTGAATGAAACAGAACATACAGAAATCTACCTTGGAAATGGACTTAATCTAGGTGCGCATTGGGATTGGGATGGTGTTAATGGTGATTCATCAGGAAAGGAAATCTGCAGTGGATTGTATTGGGATTCAAATTGGGATGGCGTTTTACGTTATGTAGGAAATTAGTTTTTGGGGCAATTTGCCCCAAAGATTACCTAGTAGTAGATTCATATGGATACGCAGCAGCACACTCAACCATTCAGGTCTTGTGTGCTGCTTTTAAAATACTTTAACTGCATGGATGCCTTCGCAGTTGATTCTGCTCAGGCTTCCTTTTTTTAAGCAATCTGTTTTAACAAACAGACTGCTAAATTAATTCTGATTTATCTTTCAACCCTTGGCACTCCGACCTTATCGCATAGACGAGATACAAAACAAGGATACGAGTTTCTTGCGAAACTCTATCAAGCAGCTTTGCTGTCCTTTGTTTTTTATCTCTTGACGTTACACATTTACGAGCCTTATTTCATGGATTGACCCTTGACCTTTTTGAATCCTGTGACAGCCAGCTGTCAAGGACGGCGCACTCTGTGCTTGCAAGTTCAAAATGTTCAAGGGCTACGCAAGTCAATCACATTTCATTTGCTTGGCTCTTCAATGCTTCACTTGTCTATGCTCTTACGTAGTCGTGCCAAGGGTGGCACTAGAAAGACTACCGAAAGGTAGATGAGGAATTCCACATGAAACACTACTACAGATTTATTATCAACTACGATGAAGACGAAACACGTATCTTCATCAGTCCAAAGGAACTAAAGAAAGGTGCTGTCGCAGTTGTCCATTCTTATGGTGAACAATTTGCAATTGCTACCGTCTTAGAACCAGTCAGTGAACTTGAAGCACTAACAGGTTATCAACGTAAATGTCTTGAAGATGTCATTTGCACAGTTGATGTTACAGAGTATCTTGTAAAGCAAAAAGCAATTTCCGAACGTTCAAAACTTGAAGAGTTGATGGACGAAAAGATGGCAGAGTTGAAGTATGAAGACCAACTCAAAAAGACTGCTGATAGAAGTGCAGACTTCAAAGTTCTGTATGAAGCATATCTCAAAACATTATCGCCTGTTACAGATGATGTACAGGAAACTTTAGATGGTGAATAGTTGTTGGATGTGGGAAGAGCAATCTTCCCACAACAACATCAGATGAAAAGGAGAACATATGGATTACTTGGTTATGAAAGCACTCTTTCAACTAATGATTGATAAGAGCCATCGTGAATTTATCAAAGCGATAATTTCAATTGAAACGGATGTAGAAGATGAAGACAGATTAAACAGGTTATATGACTTCTACATGGAAGATGATGATATGTCGTTATTAAATTATGCTTTAGTGGAGTAATGGCTTTGGGGCAATTTGCCCCAAAGACTGCCGGCTCCACCCAGCCAAGATAATTTCCTTGGCTGACGTTACGTATGGCAGTAAAAACGTAGCAACACTTCACAAAAAAATTACCAAAAAGATTCTTGGTAATAGTTTTTTGTTCGTGTTTATATTGGTTCACCACTTCGTATCTCATATAAATGGATACTCGTGGTTTTCAATCTATGATTCCAGCCAAAATCGCAAAAAACGCTCTATTTGTCTGGAAAGCAAGATAAGGAATTTCGTATTACGAAATTCGGTGTTACGCAATTGCTCAACGAGCAATTCGTTTATTCTAAAGGCTTTTTTCGTATTACAAATCGTAATACGACGTAAACGCTTTTTTGATTTTCGTAATACGTTCGTAAACGCTTTTTTCGTAGTTATTTTTTCGTAAAAATAATTTGAGTTTTTAAGGAAAATAAAAAAATAAATGATAGGAAGGTGATGTGATTGTGGCAAAGAATGTAGTGGCTTTTCGATTGGGAGATGATACAAAATCTCAATTAGATTTGTTAGAAAGTATGGATTATAAATTGGCAGTTTCTGAAAATAGAAGACCATTAACGAGAACAGAAATTGTAGAAAAAGCAATCAATAATTATTACATACAGAATACAAATGAATATAAAAATGATCCACAAGTTAAGATGATGTTTAAAGTCATGGATGAATTGTTTCAAAAATATTTTGGTGAGTTGAATGATGATCTTGGGAAGCAATGGTATGACATTCGTCTGTTACTTTTATATGTTCAGGTGATTTCAAGAACATTAAATTTCCAAGAGCAACCGGCAGAGTTTGCATTGAAATTTATTAATGGACGATATGATTTTGAAGATGAAATTGAAGCAAAAGTAAATCGTGATTTGGCTGATTCAAGAATTATTTCTTTAGTGAAATCTATTCAAGATTTGCAACGTGAGTCAAAAAAATTAAGAACAGAAAGTGAAGAGGAAAACGAAAATGAATAAGCAAAAATTACTAAGCGAAATTATGAAGAGAGAACAAAAGATAGCACAACTTTCTAAAAAAATTAATGAGTATACATCTCAAAAGAATGGAGTACAAAGTGAACTTAATGAATTAAATCGTATTAGAAAAAAGATTGAAGATATTGAAGCTGAAGCAATCAAAAAACAAAATACTTTGGAAGGGGATTTGAAAAAAATATTAGATAGACCTACCAAGCAAAAGCAAGAGAAAGTAGCTGAGACAGATGCCGGTTGAAATAGATAAAGTTAGATTCTTTCAATTAGGAAGTCAGGCTCCAAAGAACTCTAGATTCAAAGGAATCATCACACAAGATACATTATTTGGAAAAGGTGGATGGTTAGAATATACGCAACGTGATGAGGCAACACAGCCAGACAAAGAGTATTATGCTGAGCGTGATGATGGATTCTTTGGGTACACTTTCAGACAAGAAGCGGCAGATGGATTGACCATGACTTCAATGGGAGATTTTTCTGTAGATAATATTTCTACATTTGCTGAAGCATGTAAATCATCATTTAAAAAGAATGGGGATATTGTTTGGGACATGGTAATTTCTTTGCCATCATATGACTATGCAGAAAAGTGTGGACTACATAGTCAGAAAGATTATGCAACCATGATTTCTAAAATCATGCCAGAGTTTTTCAGGAAGATTGGATTAAGACCAAGCAATATGCTGTGGTGGGAAAACTATCATAAGAATACAGAACATCCACATATGCATGTGTGCTATCTTGAAAAAAATAAGACAAGGGATAGAGGTAAACTTACTCTTTCAGAATTAAAAAAATTAAAAGCAATTATCATAAAAGAAATTGGATTAAGAGAAGAGCTGTTTAAAAATACTGCTATTGATCCAGAACGTTTTTTCAAAAATAAAGATGCAGAAACTAGAGAACTTATACGTGCAACTCGTAATTATGATTTTACAAAAATTAAGAATGTTCTAGACCTTGCTACAGTGTTACCTAGATACGGACGTATGCAATATGGTTCTTATCAGATGATGCCATATAGAGAGAAGTTGGATGAGATTGCAGAGGAGTTTCTAAACTCAGATGCACTCAAGGAGATGTATAAAAGTTTCTTAGAAAAACTAGATACTCTTTCACAAACAATGGATACGGCTGCAGGTACGGACATAGCAACTATTAAAGATACAGAAATCAAAAAACTACATAAACAAATTGGAAACATTATTTTGGATCAGATCAAAGACATGCGAGCTGCCAATTATAAGAGTTCTAGATTAGATAAGCCGTTTGTAGAAAGACAATTTGAAAAGACAGAAGCACCTTTACTGGAAAAGAACAGTAATAATCCAGAATGGAAAGAGTACCTGGAAGTGAAGAGACAATTAGAACATGTCAATTCAGAAGGCGAAAAGGTGAATCATTCCTTTTTACATGGATGTCTAGAAACACTTGAAGGACTAGTAAATAAAGTTACAGATTCTAAATTAAATGCTTTGGTATCACATAGATTAGCAAAAATGTATTTCTATGGTGAAGGTGGTATCACCGATCCACTAAAGACCGTCAAATATGCAAAGCAAGCCATCAAGAATGGATACGCAAAAGATTATGTTCTTCTGGCAAAGGCACAGTTCAAGCTGGATAGGGCATCTGAAGGAATGGATACATTGTACGTTGGAATGACACATGGAGATCCACTTGCTACATACTCATATGGAATTCATGAAGTAAAAGGGGACATGTGTAATAAGAACAAGATAGATGGCTTTAGATGTATCAAAGTGGCTGCAGAGATGGGTTGCCTTCCTGCTATCAATTATTTGAAAACACATGATAAATCTAGTTTCAAAGAGACAGTAGAGAAGAACCTTGGAGTAAAGATTAAGAAGCCTGTTATCTCTTCAGGAAAGCAGATGAGTGAAGCTGCTAAGTATATGTATAACTCTTCTCAACTTAGCGTAGCGACAGGGCTAATCAATCGAGAGATTGAAGCGTATCTGAATAATGATAAAGAATTAGAAACGGAGTGGTAAGCAATGGGAAAGATTATTAGATTTTTATTTCTATCAATCACTGCAGCGATGGGAATACTCTTTTTAGCAATCCAGGTAATTCACTTAGGAGTTACCCATGATCCACAAGTATCTTTTGATTATAGGTTCCTTCTTCTTGGTGAAGATTATGTATTGCTGAAGGTAGTAGGAGCATTGATTGGACTAATGACCTTCCAGATCTTTTATGCAACCTTCTTTGGAAGAAGCGGACATGGAGCAAAAGGAAAACATAAACGAGCATTGACGAGCCAGGAGAAGAAACAGTTTTCCGATGTTGCTAATTGGCAAGAGATAAAAAGAAATAGTCAGAGACTTGAATATGATAATACAGGGCATCTAAAAACAAGATCCATATTGATTTGGTTAGATCATGTACTTGATCCATTTAGAAGATTTTGGAATGAATGCTGTACGATTCTAAAGGTTTCTGATAAGTACCGTAAAAACACAATCAGGACATATGAAATAGCAGGCAAGAAAACGAATTTTAGAGGTGGTATTCCCTTAGCTGTGAAATGGAATAGACTCTATGTTGATGCGGGTGATAATCACGCAATTATCAATGCATCATCTAATGCTGGTAAGACTGTTTCTTTTGTAAATCCAATGATTGATGCCTTACGTATGACAGGGGAATCCATGATTATTAACGATCCGAAGGGAGAATTACTTTATGAACATAAAGAACAATTACTTTCAGATGGATATGATGTAAGAGTAATTAATTATATTCACCCAGAGGAAGGAGATAGATATTCTCCATTAAGTATTGTTATTGATTCATATCGAAAGGCAGAAAAAGAATACCTGGAGAGCAAGGAAGAATACACTGCAAAAATCAAAGAATACCTGGATAAAATAAACGCTGCTGAAGGGCTACAAAAACAAAGGCTAGAGAATGAATTGTTAGAGTATAAGAAGTACTATGCACCAGAGTTTGACTATTCTAAAGCAGCTATGTTTTTAAGAGAACTTGCAGATCAGTTCTTTTATGATCCAAAGGCACACAATGAAGCACATTTTAATGATCAGGCTTCTAGTTTATTCCAGGGAATCGTATTTCTACTATTAGAGGAAAAGTCCTATAATCCAGAAAGTAAGAAAAGAGAACCTGTTCCAGATGAGGAAATTAACTTCAAGTCCGTAATGGAGACATATAGATCAGGAATGGAAACAGTAATGGTTAAAGCAGGTGCAACCGTTATGAAAGTACCAAAGTTAAAATTCTTGTTAGAGAAAAAGCGTAAGAAGACAGATGAATCCTATAAGAAATTAATGGCATTCTTGAGTACTGGAGATAAGGAAAGAGGTTCTATTGTTACTTCATTTGAAAATAAGATGAAGGATGTAACTTTAAATGAAACTGTCTTACGAATGATGGCAAAATCAGACTTTGATGTTGCGGATATTGGAAGAAAGAAGACAGCACTATTTATAGTCGTTCATGGTGAAAAGGACACATATTATAGATTGGTATCCTTGATCATTAATCAGACCTTCCAATTACTGATGCAATTAACTGAAGAGCAACAAAAAAAGACAGGTAAAAAGAGACTACCAGTGCCATGTAATTTGATTTTTGATGAATTTGGAAACTTTCCAGCATTAAAAAATATTAAAGGTATTTTGACTTTTAGCCGTTCTGCAGGATTTAGATCATTCATGGTAGTGCAGGATCTACATCAATTCTCTGAGATATATGGAAGAGATGTTGAATCAATCATTGAAAATAACTCAGCTAACTTTATTTACCTATATGGCAAGGATATGGATACTATCAAGCGTATTTCAGCTATGAGTGGTAAGAAGCTTGTATGGAAATCGGATAAGGGTTCCTATGAGGAGGCTCCAGTTATTTCTACGGATCAATTACAGCAATTATCTATGGGTGATGCAGTGATTATCAGTGCAAGAAAGAAGGCATACATCTTCAGAATGCGTAATTATAAGAAGTATTCCTTCTACAAGAATAAGAAGAAGTATGTTCCTGGAGAAACAAGAAGATTGCGTAATGTAAGAGTGTATAACGTTCAAGAGCATTATGATGCAGACCAAAAGATTAATGATGCGTTAGATAGTAAGAAAGACCTGCTGTCTGGTGATCCTCAGTTATCTGCAGAGTTAAAAACAGGTATTGGGCAACTGCAGGAGAAACAATCATTGATTCCTACTGCAGGATTTGGATTGGGTGCTGCAAAATAAGGAGAGTCATAATGAATACAATAAAGTTTGTAGAAGAAGTACGCTTAAAGGAAGCGTTTTGGGATAAATATAAATACAGATCAAACATTCTAGCTAGTCAATTTGAGAGTGTTGCGAGACATGGTGGTGTAGATCTGCTTACTGCAGAATTGGTGGAAAATAAAACAACAAAGGAAACAGCAATCCAATTTGTATCCTTTGAGTTCAAACTGGATGATATTAAGAAGGCTATAGCACAAGCTGAAGAGAATAGCCGTTTCTGTCATAAGTCTTTCATAGTGATTCCGTTAGAAAAAGAAAAGGTAATCAATGATAGATACAAAGACTACCTGAAGAAAGCAAAGTATATTGGAGTCATGGGAGTAGCGACAGATGGTCGATGGACGATTCTGCATAAACCATGGACTCATAAAGATGAAGAGTTAGTATACAACCAGGTATTATTGAAAATGCTAGTAAATAGTAGCAAATCAGTTATATAAGACTTTCCTAGAGATTGTATTAAATGGACAAATATGATACCATTCAGTTGTAGTTAGTGGAGAGTCCTAGCCGTAGTAGGAATTTGACAAAATGTGGAGAGTCCTAGCCGTAGTAGGAAGTTAAAAAATGCCTCATTGAATGGGGCTTTTTTTGTGGAGGAATAATGGAAAGAAAAATATATCTATACACAATATCTAATAGTTATATAAACTATCTTCAGCAATTTGACAAAAAAGTTTCATTGCATAATTCAGCGCAAGGTGGTGTTTATGTAGGGGCTGTTTTAGAAATAAGCAATGATGTTTCATATTTTGTGCCTTTGACAAGTTACTCAAAGAAAAAAGAAGGAAAAATGAAACATAGAAAGCAGTTCATTTTAAGCTTACATGAACTTGGAAACAGTGATAACAAACTAGGGTATATGTTATTTAATAATATGATTCCTGTTCCGAAGACAGAATTGCAACTAATTGATTTATCAGACCAAAGCATTCCAAAGAATAGGATGATGAAACTGCAACAAACTTATATGCGAAGTATCTTAAGTGGGATAGAAAACAAATCAGCGGTGATATATAGAAAACAGATTGATGGTGATCCTTATTATGTGAGATGGTGTTGTGACTTCACTTTTTTGGAAAGAAAGTGTATTGAGTTTATTGAAAACAAGCACAATCAATCAAAGATAATTGAAAAAAGTGAAGATTTGGAGATAGAAATTTAAATATTTACAAAAATATCTACTATTTTAATTATTAAATAGCATAATAATACTGAACAACTTGCGGACTAAACGGTGCAAGTAGAAAGGTGTTATATTTATGTCAAATACAGCGAATAAAAATAAAATTTTAAATATTATAATGATTGTACTGAGTAGTACGTTAATAGGTACGTTAATAGGTAGATCATGCCCATCTCGAGATAACCAAGATACAATCCAAGCTAATAAAGAAATTGCAGATCAAAACCATCAAGACAAACAAAAAGAAATACAACTCGAAAATGAAAAAGGTTGTGAAGCGGATGTGGGAAGAGAATACGAAACTGTAGATACAGTAAGAAAAAAGTTGGATAAATATGTTCAGCAAATACAGGAAATGCATCGAAAATGGGGTGAGCATGGTAGAGATATCTCGGTTTTTGATGAGAATGAGAGAAATCAAATATCTCAAATATTCAATGATTTAAACTTTATTCGTGATGAATCAAAAGGAAGTAAAGAAGGACAAGCTTTAAAAGACGCGATGGAAATGTATCTAACCACATTTTATCCTGGTGTAGTAGAAACAGGTGCGTTATTTTCTTCTGAGAATTACTGCATAGTTACTTTAGCAAATATTAGCAGCCGAGAAGAAATACCAACACCAAATGCAGGTAGATTAAAAGATCTTGAAGACAAAAGAGATGCTTACATGGATTATTATGTTAAGTTTATTAGAGAAGAAGTAAAGAATTGCGTAAACAGAAAAAAAGAAAACAAGTGATAATTCACAGAATGTGTTTTTAGAGTCCATTTTCTAGAAAAAGCAAATATGTGTATTTAGGGTATTCAATATACCCTAGAAACACATATAATATTTAAAAAGGAAACTGTTCAAATAGACTATAGTCTATTTGAACATATACCGTGGCAAATGATTTTGTGAGTTTACATTATTTCGGGTAAAGAACTATGTACGCAAAGATTATTTGTGGAAGGACGAAGGTTTGAATGGGAGAAGATATTTTAAAGCCGCTATTTAAATATCCTGGCGGAAAAGGAAGTGAATATAAATATTTAAAGAAGTTGTTTCCGGAATTTAAAACGTATGTTGAGCCATTTGTTGGGGGAGGGGCTGTTTTTTGGGCGATAAATGCTGATAAATGGATAATAAATGATTTCTCTAAAGAGTTAATTTCTATATATAGTATGAGCAAAAAACAGAATATCTTATTTTTACAATATATAACGGAAATGGGAAATCTATGGAGAGAAAAAAAGAAATATATCAATGAGGTAGCCGCTATTTTAAAAACACATGAAGGATGTATATCTAGTAAAATAAAGAAGATATCAGAAGAGTTAAGGGAATATATACACATATTACCTATTTCTGTCGATGACCTACAGACTCAATTGGAAATAAGTATCCTAAGGAAAAGTAAGTCTTTGGAAAAAATTGGTAAGAATACAAAAATAACTAATTGGACAGATAATGCGTTCGGAGTGTTGGGTGATATGATATATATGTGTTTAAGGTCACTTTACAATAGCACATCATATCGGCAGGAACCTGAATTAAAAACGGCGTTATATTATTTTATGAGGGAATATTCTTACTCATCAATGTTTAGATATAATGCGGATGGTGGTTTCAATGTTCCTTTTGGTGGAAATACTTATGCAAAGAAAGAGTTTGATAATAGAGTAGAACAAGTACAAAATGAAGATGTACTTAAGAAGTTGGGCAGAACTACTATAAGAAGAGGAGATTTTTCCAAAGCTTTTATTGATGCAGATGATACGTTTATGTTTTTGGATCCACCATATGATACGGAATTTAGTACGTATAACCTGCATGTTTTTGATGCAAAAGAGCAGATTCGTCTGAGGGATGAATTAAAAAAAATTAAGAAAACAAAATGGCTAATGGTTGTTAAAGCAACAGAATTTATTGAAGAGTTATATGATAATCCAGAATGGTATAAAGAGCATTTTGACAAAACTTATTCTGTGAATTTTAAGAATAGAAATGAACAAGATGTACAACATCTAGTGATTGCCAATTATAAAATGGAGGTGAAATAATGGCTACAACAGAAGATGATATTAGAAAAGGGGTATCGGTTTTATTAAGTCAGTATGGTTCTCTAAATACTTCAGAGGTAAAGAAACTATTAGACACGGTAATTCCATTTGATGATGATGATAAACTGCCTAGTCCTACTAGATCAGAACCACTGATAATTCAGAGAATTGGTAATGTGGTATCGCATCAAAAAGAGACAGTAAAAGTATATATGGGGATGTATCAGATAGATAAATCCACGCAGCCTGCAATTTGGACATTAATGCGCGGTCTTGAATCTACGGAAACTTTAGAAAAGTTAGATGCAGTAGAAATAGAGAGAAAAAAGAATAAACGTTCGCAGTTTGTTCCAAAGAAGATTGACTGGCAGGGCTTAAATGACACGCGCTCAGAGCTGGGTGACCAAGGCGAACAGTTTGTAATGAGATATGAAACGAACCGCGTTCTTCAATTTGCACCTGAAGATGTATGTAGAATAATCCAACTGAGCAAAGAACAAGGTGATGGTGCCGGATACGATATTCTATCATTAAATGATGACGGTACGGAAAGATATATTGAAGTTAAGACGACAAAAGGTAATCTAGACACACCATTTTACATGACGGAAAATGAGAAGAATTTCTTTGAATTAAACTTGAATGAGAATAATTTATTCATCTACCGTGTATATAATTTTGGACAGGTGAATAAACATCCGAAAATAGAAATTATCTCAGCAGAAGAACTACTATCCAATTATAATTTTGATCCAGTATCTTATAAGGTCACACGTAAATAAAAAACAGCATTATCGCTGTTTTTTATTTTAGGAGGTAAAAATGAGAATATTTTATGAAAGAGTTTCTACAGAACGGCAATCACTTGCACGACAAGACGAGCTACTCAAAAAATTAAATATTGAAAAAGTCTATGCAGACAAGGTAACTGGAAAACATATGGATAGACCGCAACTTAAAGCTATGCTGGAGTTTGCAAGAGAAGGGGATACAATCGTTGTGGAATCTTTTTCCAGACTCAGCAGATCAACAAAAGATTTGTTGCATTTAGTAGAAAGCATGCATACAAAAGGAATTGCATTTGAATCCCAGAAAGAAAAGATTGATACAAGTACAGCTTCAGGGAAACTATTTCTAACAATCATTGCAGCATTAAATGAGTTTGAAAGAGAAGTATTGTTGGAACGGCAAGCTGAAGGGATTGCTGTTGCTAAACGAAATGGCAAGTATAAAGGGAGAGCACGTGCGAGCATAGATAAATTTTTGCTTGCTGAACTCTATAAAGAATATAAAAAAAGAAATATTACGCAGAAATATATGTGCAAGAGATTAGGGATAAGTAGATCTACATTATATAAAGAAATAAAAAATATGGAGAACTGAATTATTTTTAATATAATACTTGACTATAATAAATCAAATCAAATTTTATTATGGAGTTATTTTACACAATTGTATAGAATATTATTATATATAGTTAATTAACGTGAGAATATATGAATAGAAAGGTTATATTGATGTATTGAGTTTTATGGGTGATAAAATGAACGAAAATTTAGAACAACTTATGAACCAATGGAAGTATATACTAGAAGAAGAACATGATAGTTTTGTGGAACTGAAAAAAACCAAAGAGGCTTTGAAGAAATATATTATAAATAATATTGATGACTCAAAAAAACAAGTTGAAGACTCCGTATACAAACCTAATGGAAATACTGATTTGTATGTGGCAGATTTGACATGGCTAACAAATGCAATAGATTGTAATAAAAACCCTCTTTGTGACAAGTTAAAATTCTATGGAATAGTACAAGGTTACAAAAATGCAGCAGATGACATGGTTAGCAGTGGTAAAACTATGCCTGATGCATATTTCTACCCTATCATGTTTTGTTATATGCAATATCTAGAACTTGTGCTAAAAGCATTAATTTTAAAAACTGATATTAATTCTTCAGTAATGCAAACACATAATATTTTAGAATTATGGGATAAGTTTAAGAAACTAATAATTGCTGAGGATGGTAGCGTAAATGAATCAAAGAATATATACAAATATAGTGGTGAGGAAATCCAGCTCATAGATACTATTATTAATGGTCTGTTTTCCAAAAATAATTCTTCGATGAGTTTTAGATATTTACAAGATTTGAAAGATCAAAATTATTTGGAAGCGGGATATAAAGTTGATTTAGCTGTGGTTAACTGCTGGATTGATATATTGGATGACCTATTCTATCCAGTTTATAATGGAGAATAATAGCTATACGAATTTTATATTTTGTGCCATTAGAATAAATTTAAGGGGCATATATGGTATGAGTATCAATGAGTGTACATTGATACTTTTTCTTTGCTTAATTGGATATGTGCTTGATGCCGGCACACAACAATAACAAGGAGATAAGTTAAGTATGAAAAAAATAATTGGATATGTTCGTGAATCAACGCAACTGCAGGTGATTAATGGGTACAATCTTGGAGAACAGAAGCGAAAGATTGAACTTTACTGTCAATACAAATATGAGAAGGATAGTTATACATTAGAAGTTAAAGAAGAGCGTGGCGTATCAGCAAAGAACTTAAAAAGACCACAGATGAATTCAATCATACAATTAATTAGATCAAAAGAATTGGATACATTAATCATTCATAATTTAGATCGTCTAACTAGAAGTGTAAAAGATTTAGCTTATTTAATAGAAATACTAGAAAAAAATCATATAGAACTAATCAGTATTACAGAGAATATTGATACAAGTACACCTTCAGGAAGGATGTTTATTATGATTATAGGTGTTATATCGCAATGGGAAGAGGATAGTATCTCCTGGCGAACAAAAAGAGGATTAGAAGAGGCTGCGAGAAGAGGTTTTTATTGTAAAGGAAAAGTTCCGCTAGGATACAAAAGAAACCCAGATGATAAACATTATTTGATTATTGATGATGAAACTGCAGGAGTTATAAAAAAGATATTTGATTGTATCACAAATAAAGGTATGAATATATGGAATGTAACATTAGAGTATAGAAGAAATAAAGTATTAAATAGAAAATGGCAGAAAAATGATATTTATAAAATAGTAAGAAATTTAGTATATAGTGGCACTCTGGTGTTTGGTGGAAATAATTATGATGATGTAATACCTCCAATCGTTGATAAAGAAACACAGTTTGAAGCAATCAGACTAACAAATTTGAAATCAAGAAACAGAAGGTATAAATATCTATTCAAGGGAGTAGTTACATGTAAGAGTTGTAAGCATACACTGGTTTGTGATTGTAGTTCAAGGAAGAAAAAGCATACAAAGCAGAGGGAAATATATAAGTATTATGTATGTAGTGAATGTAAGAAACGAATCAGTGAAGAGATAATAAGGGATAGAGTTAAAGGACAATTAAAGAAATATTTAATTGGTAAGCAAATTAAATTAGAACAGAAAAAGTCTTGCTCTAAGCTAAAGGAAATTGATGAAGAAATGAATATAGTTCTTGATATGGTTATAAGTAATGGAAGAGACGAAGTGTTGCTTACGAGATACAACGAACTTGCAGAGAAAAGAAGGAAAATATCTGAGATGGAATATAGATGTCTGGATGAAAATTTGGATGAAGAAGAACTTACAACTTATGTTAGAAAATACATTCAACAAATTATTGTAGATTTTGAAGAAATGAGTGTTAATACCATATTCAGAGGAAGCAAGGGAAAATGATAGCAGTCTTAAAGAGATAAAGTTCATTCTAACAGTACTCAAGTTTTTGTTTACTGTTAGAAAATTTAATAAAAAAGTTGTTGAATAAGAATGTACAATTGTATATAATATAATCATAAGTTAGTTAGAGTTCTTTGTTTGGATAAATTGGAGCAGTTGCTCCATTAACTTATTAGTCCAAAGTCAGGGGCTTTTTTTATACCTTTTTTACCTTTTTTGTGTAAAAATCTATATATTTTAGTATTTTTTTATTGTCTTTGACAAAGAGTTTTTGCTCTTTTTACTATATTTTATGGTGTATTTATTGCTATACTATATACAGATGCAATAGTTTGCATAGTTTCAATTGGGGAAACAGGAGAAAAAGAATGAAGAAATTAAGTGTATTATTTTTAGCGTTAGCAGTGACATTTGGATCTGCTGGTTGCACAAGAAAGACATTATCTGACATTGTTAATGAAAACAATGGAAGTACAGAAAACAATGGAAGTACAGAAAACAATACAACAACAGGAACAGACGATAGCTACCATGAATATGAAGTTGGAGATACAGCTCAAACAATGTTCTTTGACTTAACAGTGTTAGATTATTTATCTTCAACAGATATTAACGGAATAAAACCAGAAGCTGGAAAACAATTTGTCGGTGTTAAGCTTAGTGTCACAAACACATTTAATAAGGATATTACAATGTACCCATCAGATATCATTATCGAATGGGATAAGTTAAGTGCTGATGATCCGGGTGCAGCAGGACCTAATTCTTATTATGATAAGGATGCTATTTTTAATGAAGAGTTTGAAAAAGAATATACATTGTCTCCGGGAGAATCTAAAGAAGGTGTTCTAGTATTCGAAATTCCTGAAGGTATAACAAAAGTAGCAATTACAACACAGGATATTTATGTAGATAAACAAGGTGATGAACATAAAGGTGATGTGTATATTGTTAACATTGATTTATCCAAACAATAAAACAACTAAGACTGAGTTATCCACTGAGATAGCTCAGTTTTTATGTGAGAGATTAGTTGAAAATAAGATCCTTTCCGATATGCTATATATAATAAGGGAGAAAAGACATGAGAAGGTTTATGCCAGGAGATATCATTCAACATTTTAAAAGAGAGACAGTTGAAAAAGATGGGTTTCAATATTTATATGAATATATTGGAGAGGCTACACATTCTGAATCACGGGAGAAGATGGTTGTATACCGAGCGTTATATGGAGATAAGGGGTTGTATGTTAGACCGTATGAGATGTTCATGGGGGAAGTGGATCACGAAAAGTACCCAGAAATACGACAAAAATACCGTTTTGAAAAGATTTGAGCAAAGTGTAATTTTCAAATAAAATAAAAAATTCACAAATTAAATTGATAATTTTTGTTATTTTATTTGTACTAATTAGTATAAATTAAAAACAAATATAAATAAAAATGACAATTGTATAAAATTAAATAGTTTAAAAAAGTGGCTATAGATAGCCACTTTTTTACATCTTCTAGTTTCCGGACAACGTAAAATTAAAAGTATATACAGTAAATCCTTAAGAATTTATAAAGAGGATATGCGTTGACGGTCAATTTGCATGGTGATATTATTTTTTCATCGGAAACGCGAAAGCGCTTTCCACAGTTTCAAAGCCAAATAATTCAGGGGAGGAAAGAAAACTTTTATGAAGAAATTATTTGCGGTTATGACTTCTGCAGTCGTAGCACTATCACTCGTTGGTTGTGGTCCTAAGACGAGCAGCACAGGCGGAAGCTCTAGCACAGAATCAACAGTTTCAAACGCTGATAAGCCATTAGTATGGTACAATCGTCAGCCATCTAACAGCACAACAGGTGAGTTAGATAAAGAAGCATTAAACTTCAACAAGGATACTTACTATGTAGGTTTCGATGCTAACCAGGGTGCAGAATTACAGGGTAAGATGGTTGCTGATTACATTGCAGCTCACAAGGATATCATCGACCGTAACGGCGATGGTGTTATCGGTTATGTATTAGCTATCGGTGACGTTGGACACAACGACTCTATCGCTCGTACAAGAGGTGTTCGTAAGGCTTTAGGTACAGCTG
>ERZ773213.239-NODE-239-length-35144-cov-8.208071_pt1 | contig 35144 bp, 34 predicted proteins | sample MGYA00580996_ERZ773213 | MGnify/ENA primary metagenome ERZ773213 (study PRJEB29015, sample SAMEA2738152) | human oral metagenome | biome: human oral; feature: human-associated habitat; material: saliva | place: China | collected 2197 ...
GTACTTGCTCTTGGAGCAGCTGGTTACTTCGTATTCAAAAAACGTAATCACAAAGCACAATAGTTTCACAACTATAAAAAGAAAATAACGCTATAGCTTAATTGCTATAGCGTTATTTTTATTGTTCTAATAATTTGCGATATGCTTGTGGGTCATCCATAAACGAACGTATGTTCGCATGTAATGCACTCACCAACAATCCCATATCATCGTCGCTGATGTGTCGTTCCACATCTTCTGGAACATATAGTTGTAACTCAACCACACCTTTTGGTTTATTACCCTCTGAATCAATAGTGTTTAACTTCACCACATAATCGAGTTCTTTTTTCAACTCGATAGTTGGTGTTGTTGGTTTGTCCAACAACGTATCTCGATATTTCGACATCAATGTGTGTAATCGCTCATCGAATCGCTCTAATTCCATATCAATTGGAGTTGTGATTGCACTATACAATCTATTTAATCGTTGCTCAAACACAGCTTCCGTAATGTCCCCTAGTTTTAATAGCTCCAATCCGTATTGCGTAAGTGACAACATGTCAATAGTCAGCTGACTGATTAACGCCTCCTTGTTACTTGCAACCAATACGATATGATTCATTGTAGATTTTGTCAGCTCATTCGGAGACATGATTGCTTGAGCATTCAATTTATTATATTTCGATAAACAATGTTCTAAGCAATAATCAAAACTGTCTACATCACCGAAGAACTTGTCACCATTCTTAGCAAAGTAAATCATTTCATCATTAAGTAATGCAGTCTCATCATAATCCCAGTACGCTCGTGACATTCCAGAAATCACTTCTAGAACACGATACAATGAACATAGTTGTTTTACAATAAAACTTGTCCCGAATTTCATATCGATTTCGACACAACTTACTCCAACCTCGAGATACGGATGCATGTTTTGAATCGCATCCCCCTCCCTTAGATAAATCGGAATCAGTTCGATATCGTCAAAATGAGACTCGTCAAATCCACTATCCAAAATGTTATTCATTTCATGTTGGGTCACACCCATGAAAGTTGTTCGTACTAACTGATTATTTGTGATGACATGATATAAGTCTTCTCCGTCTACATTGTCAGTACCTACGACATGTCGTGATACATCATCATCGGAAAAAACAGCGTCTGAGTCAATCCAGTCATAAAAGCCATGACCGTCACCAGCATTCGTTGTTTTTTTACGAACGTATTCCTTCTCCATTAATTCGCTCAATCGATATGCTAACTCGTCAGCAGCTTGTACATTCTCGTGTACGATTAAAAATAATGGTCTACGTGTTTTATCCTTACCTAGACCATTCATATATTGTAATAAAATGTCTCTTTCGTTCATTAAAATACCTCTCTAGTCTTTCTTATTCAATGCTTCCAACGTGTAAACCATAATGTCCACAACATCGGATAATGTACTCACTTTAGTACGACCTTGCTGAATCCACCATTGTCCTTCTTCCAATAACATTGGTTTATCATCTGATGAATAAACAAGCCCATTCGACACGGTTACATTTTTAGGTGCAACTGGTCTTATCACCACCTGCAACTCGCATTGCACTTCCAATTCATTACCATCTTCCCAAAAGTCAAATCGTATACCCTTTACAACATGACCTCTGAAATCCAATGGTAGTCGACTGATTGCTTCACCCGTCAATGATAACCAATAATAATCCAAATTTATAAGTTCATCTACATTTATATACCCGTTTTCATCCATAAACAATGCACCTACTGGTGATTGCTTCAATTTCTGTGAAAAACGAATTTTAGCCAATTTTATAGTAACGTCATTAATAAGTCTAGTCTGGTCGTTCATTATTTTCGCCCCTTCTCATATAATTCTATCATGGTATCGATTACTAAGTCAACCAATCTGAATAAATCATCTACTGTTGTCTCGCAATCCATGTGCCAGTCCACGTATCTGAGATGTCGATTAAATGATTCCACCTCATGTTTCGGATATTCAAATCTCACTCCGTTTTTCAATGTCAATTCCGACGGTTTAGCAACCTCTAATTCTAAGTTGATTCCACCTTCCACCCATAGTTTTCCATTCGATTCACCAAAATAGAATCGTAAATTTTTAATTCTATAATAATGGTGGAATAACAAACCACTTGCTAAGTCGTTGATTACAACCAACTGTTCATTGTCCATATAAAGTACTTCATCTAAAATGATATTCCCGAAGTGCGACTGTGCAATTGACGACAATTTGTCGTTTTCATAAAGTCGCTTTAAGAAGTACGCTCTAGCTTCTTCAATTTTATGTTCGTTTACTAAACTCATGATTCACCTCTAATAATTCTATGCTAAAAAGTCACCTAGCTTTTTATTTACTCTTTCGATTTCCAATTCACGCTCAAGTTTTCTTTTTCCACTTTCTACGTCCAATGGAATTGTGTAGATGTGTAATCGTCGGTCAACACCACGGTCAATACGCACGTCACCATTTTTCATTACCACTTCTTGAGTCCATGGTGTTTCAACGATAGCGATTCGTGAAATACCAACGTACCAACAACGACTTGCAATCTCATCTGGTACGTCAGAATTCGGGTCTCGTTCTACAACCAACAATCCACTATGTAAATTTTTACCGTATTCATCGTATTTTGTTGGTGAATGTTTCCATAGAGCATCGTCGTGTTCTCGTAGCCATCTATTTAAGATTTCACGTCGTTGATTGTTATGCTGAATTGAAACAACTTTTAACAATCCATGTAGAGTCCCTCTTTGAAAACCTTCGTTATATAGTTGGTCAAACTTAAATGAATCGTCTAAGATATAAACTTTCTTCTCAATTGGGATTTGTCGTCTAACATACTCGTGAGATACTCGATGACCGTCCTCCACATTACTATTCTCAGTGAATCCTAGAATCACATCAATACCCTCATTGTTTGGATAAATTTGCTTAATTTCCTTTTGATTCTCGTAGTCATATTCATACTTTAAAGTATCAGACACAATAGTATTATCATCGTCTGATTTCTCTAACGTCACCGCTCCACCAACATTCTTCATAAATAACTCTTTTAACTTTTCAAACATCTTTGTTCCTCCTAAAATAAATTATTTTTCATTCTCATCTAATAACTTGTGCATGATAACAAACATGTATGATACAAGTTCATTTAATGACCCCACTGTAAACTCAGCTTGTTTAGTCACTCGATTCGTTAATTCAGCTTTACCACTTACTGCTCCGAGAAATCCAAATCCATTGTGGAAAACCACCTTGTTGTTAATGACAATACTTGGTAGTTCGTCAACCCTCACTTCAAAATGTAAGTAACAATCTACGTGTAATCTAACATCCACAATTCTATTAGAGTCATCTCTTACAGTGTACTCGCTCACATTGAATTCGATATCCCAAAGCTTGTAGTTTTCATTACTAAACAAATGTTTAGCTAAAATATTTCTAATTCCAATTGTTTTGAACGTTCCACACTCATCTGCTGGTAGATACAATACCTCCTCGGACGATACGTCGTTATCATCTAAAATTTTACGTAGCATGTCGTCATGTTCAATTAGTCTCATAAATCGATTGTATGCTTCTATAGAAGCTTTAGAGCTTAACAAATCCATTCTACTCACCGTCTTTCTCAGCTTCAATTTCCTCACGAGCTTTATCTACAAAAGTCTTCTCAACTTTCTTGTCACTTTTATCCTCAGATTTCACAATTGCATACAATCCGTAGAACAGCACGAATAAGATTGCACCATACACAATCATTGGAATCACCCATAGTACTAAATAGAATAGCACCCAAAAAATTGAAAGCACCGTCGCTGGTACTGTAATTGCAAACGTTCCAATAATCATCGGAATTAACAACGGTAATAACACCGTCACTCCAACACTTACTCCAAATAAAATCACTAATAATTTAATAAAACCTTTTGTATTCATTTTTCAAAAACCTCTTTCTTCATTTGATGTTAATATTATTATAGCACAAATTGAATTTGAGTACAGACCTAAAACGAAATTTTTTCAAAAAATTATATACTCTTATTTGCAAATTAAGACACCTTAGAGCGATTTTAAGTTCTCGATGTATAAACATACCAAAACACATCTAAAATCGCTCATATACCACACATGAGCTTCTGAGAGCGTTCTACACTTATTTTAATATTTCGGATTCACAGAACGCATGTAGTTGCACGATAGTTGCATTGTAAAGCGTCGGTTCGGATTTCGTAATTTACGGACATTTATTATACATACACTCTAAAACGTTCGGATATCACCGTTTTTGACCAATTTACTCTACAAGGTGTGCAGAACTTTTTAGTTCTGCACAGGTTCTGCACAGGTTCTGCACAGGCAGACGACCTTCAACTATCGTTGATATCAAGCTTTTTGTAAGACCTCAAAAATTAAAGTGTGCAGATGTGCAGAACTTTACCCCAAAAGTATTTTTTTATTAGACGTTTTCAATAATCTACTTTTACCCCATAGTTCTGCACATCTGCACACCTTATCTCTTTCTCTTTTTTCACAAAGTAGAAGAAAGAAGATAACACCAACGTTTCTGAGGTGTTAAACCCAAGAGTTGTAAACGCTTTCTTGCCTGTGCAGAACCTGTGCAGAACCTGTGCAGAACTATGTGAAGATTTTGTGAAGATAATTTAATGTTGTCATATCAACGTTTCTAGACCGTGTTTGCCTGTGCAGAACTTTTTTTCACCACTTTGTGAAAAATTCACAAACTTCGAAAAAAAGTGCCCAAAACCGTTGGGAGAGTAGTTCACAAGTGGTGTTTTAGGTGCACCTAAATTCACACCTTCTTCACATTTTTACCGCAATTTCTTCACACAATTTCAAGGAGTTCTGCACACTTCTGCACACTTTATTGACTCGTCTTAAACTTTTCTTAACTTTTACAGCACACTTTCCAAGAGTTCTGCACAGTTCTACACAGCTTAGCACACTTTTATAAAATGTGATTAAATCAACGTTTCTAAGCATTTTACAAAAATTCGAGCATAAAAAATAGGAATTACGCTCATTTTTCAATGTTCGTAATTCCCATGAATTTTATAATTCTGTTGCGTTGTATAGTTTTTCAATTTCGCTATATGGTAAAGAATATAATTCTGTATCTTTCATTCCATTCAACGCTGCTAACTCATTTAGCTTTTCAACTTGCTCATCTGGAGTCAATCCATCCAAGAAGTTTTTCGCATTATTTTTTCTAAATGCGTTGATAGTACTTTTGACAGCTTTGTATCGCTTATCATTTGGTGATAAGTCCAGTAAGTCTAAACCGTCACTGTACTCTCGAATATGACATTCAGTAAATGGTACTGTAGTGAAACGTTGACGATAAGGATGTAACACATCATATCCATTTTCTTTCAAGATTGGCTTCAATCTCGCTGTGAACAATTGTGTACGCATTGGTTTCGCACCCGGATTGTGAATAGACACATAATCACAGTATTTCAAGTACAATAACGTTACTGGTACAACTCGTTGTTTAAATACTCCACCAGCTTCGCAATCTACAATGAAATCGTCCACGATATCTGCAGAGTCGCTCATCGCTTGTTTTAATTCACCATTGAAAGCGACTACGAATTCGTCGAAATCAGACTTCACTGGTAAGCGATATTGACCGTCCAACAACCAAGACACAAGAGCTGTATAATACTCATATTGTAAATTGGTTTCAAGCGAACTATTTACCAATACATCTAAAGAAGCACCGAATGTAGAAATTACACGCTTACGCAATTCGTCTACTTCAATGTCAGTATTCACTTCACGAAAGTTATCGCTTGTCCATTGTACAAATAGAAGTCGGTCTTCGATTGCTGAGCCACGTTCAATGAGTCGCATGAAATCATTGGTTAATTGAATTCGCATTCCAGTATGTTGGATTGCAAGTGCGTCTTTGTACTTACGGTCAACATACACGATTTTACCCATCACTAACTGTTTAAAACGTGTCGTTACTAATCCATTCATGACCCAGTTTGTCGTCAAGTCATCACCAGCTAGTAATTTATGATATGGTCGAATCAATTCAAAAATTGAGTTTGTATCATAGTCATGTAAGTTGATATCCAAGTACTGTACAGGTCCAGCCATGGCTTTACATTCATCTAAGAACGTAGATTTACCGTTACCACCAGTACCTTCTATGACAATTTGTCTATGAATATCCAAACCACATAAGCAAGCTAGTAATGTAGTCTTGATAAATTTCAATTTTATTGGGTCATTGATACTCCATCTATCGTGAATTGCTTCTATAGTAGAAATAAATTCTGGATTGATTTCTTGAATCGCTTTCACATCGAAATTATACGTATGTGGAAAGAAATATCGTTTTCCATTTTTATCTGTTGTCGTATCTTCATACAACATTGTATTCAAATTAAAAATACCAGACTTACATTTAATGAGATGTGATGGTGGAAGTACAATTTCTTCTACTAATCTATCATCTAATACTTCGACTTCAAAAATACGTTCAATATCTTTGGATGTTAATAATCCATATAACTCATATTGTTTAGACACACGTAACACGTGGTTAATCATCGTATCTAATTCAGATGTGTATTCTTGTTTGTCGTAATCTGGAATGAAATATGTTTTTGAAGACCCAGTTTTTAATACAGAAAACTCACCAACAGCTAACAATGACGCAATAATCAAATTTGTTCCAATACGTTTGCGAGACAACAATCGTTGATATTTTTCAATCTCGTCTGATAAAGCATTATAAAATTCTTGATTTGATTGGAATTTGAATTGCTTGTTAGTTGATGTCAATGAATTCACCATCTTTCCATAAAAGTACACGACAACCAGACCAGCTACACATTTCAAGTAATCGTTCTGGTTCTTTTGAATCGAAAACGTCAAGTGAGTCGATGATTAATGTTGTCACGTGCTGTACAACCACGGTACGTAGTGCATCTTTCATACCGCTTACTCCGAACACGTGGGTGTTCTTAAATCCGTGCTTTTTACACGCACGTTGGATTGCTTCACGCTCGTCGAATGATTTCAATAATAAAATTGTACGAGCATTACGCACAGTATTTTGATTTTCTTTTAATCGCTTTACATCGCTTTCGTTATAATCATATCTATTCACACCAATTTCAGTACGTCGGATTGTACCTTTACTACAGTGTTGTGACAGCATTGTACGACTGATTTGAAGCGTTTCTAATATCGTTTCTGCTTTCATGCAAAAATCCTCTCTTTCTGATTAATGTTAAAATCATTATAACACAACTCTCGTGCCATGTACATATAAACTTTATATTTTTTATTTTAAATTTAGACTATACATGGCGGTCGTTTTGTGGTATACTATAAAGAGCGAGGTGAGAAAAATGTTGATGATGTCGAATGATGGATTACGCAATTTGATGAAACGTGATATTCTGATGAAAACAGAAGACTATCACAATGAACTCTTGGACATTTCTAATAAATATAGAAAAAAAGAGTTCGAGCAAGAAATTTTCAAGCTCATTCGAGAAGACGCTTCTATTATAGAAGAAAAAATCAATTCGTTGTATCTTAATACGCTAACGTGGCAGAATTGTCGTGAGTGTTATCAAGATATTGGAACAACATTAGCGACGAATTTAGTAGCGTTTCGATTGAGACATGAGATTGATGGACAATCTACAATAGAGAAAACTATCGACGCAGAGCTTGAGAGACTGATACGAGACGTATCAAATTATATTCAACCAAGTGCGATTGTACGACCACCGAATGACTATAGTTACTTATTATATATGAATGAGTTAACTGCGTGGGAAAGAGTTCTTGGTACAAATTATACAACAACTTATAGAGAATGGTTGTTCAAACAAGATATTCATAAGTTGAAAGACAACGAAGTGTTAACGAAGTTAACAGATAGAATGCACGAAGATATGAGTGAGTACTATGGACGCACATTTAGACATGTGAGTCATTTCGATAAAGGTCTCACACGACTTCACAGTGCAATTTATCGATTCTTGGAAATGAATAGTGATGTGATTTATGAGTTGATTAACCAGTTTAGAAAGGAAAATCAGTAAATGGCAAATGAAATGACACTAAAAAGTGTAGAAGAATCACTACTACCAGTAGTTAGTGATGTCAAATTGGAATTGGAACTTGTCGGAGACCAATATTCAATTGTAAACCATGAGCAATTCATGGATGAATTAAGAGAGTTAGAAGAACAAATCGACAACTACGAGTATCAATCAGAAGACCGTCAAGCGGTGAAGAAATTCCGTGCAGCGGTGAATAAATACTCAACAAATTTAAACAAAGCAGTAAAAGAACATCAAGCGTATCTATTCGGACATGTAAATGAACAGAAAGCAGAAGCTTCTGGATTAATGAGTGGAATCATCAAGAAATTAGACGTTGGTTTAAAAGCAGATGAAGCTCGAATTAAAGCAGAGAAAACTCGTGAGCTTATTGAAGCGTTTGAGAACGCTATCGTTCACTTCGAGTATTTGAAAAACTCAAAATTACAATTTGAGGATGTTCAAAATAGTTCATGGTCTAACATCACAACATCAAAAACATCAGCAATTCGTGAACTAGATGAGAGACTTATTGCGGTTAACGAATTAACAGCGAACATTGTAAACCCAGAAAAAGATGTACTTAAAAACGTAGACGCTCTACGTCGTGCAAACTGGAATGAATTACAAGCGTTGAATTTAATCGTAACTGAGCGACAAGCTTTAGAAGCAGAAACTACTCGCCAAGCAGAAATCAAAGAGCAAGTCGTTGAGAAAATTGTTGAAAACGTGGTCGAAGATGTAAAACCAGAAGACCTAAACGAAAAAGCTACTATCTTAATCCATAGAGATGACTTACGTCGTGTAGAAGCAACTCTTAAAGGATTGAAGATTGAGTACACAGTTATTCTGTAATCGAGGTGGGAATATGTTCGTAAAAGAAGACGTGCTTGAATCAATGGGCGTGACGATTGAATCGATTTTAAAAGAATCAGCGAAGAACTTAATCGAGCTTCGTAATCGTGTACGACCAGTGAATGATGAACTTGCGTTGCAAGTGTTAGAGTTAGCACAAAAAATTAATGATGTTGCGGTGAGAACACCGATGACATGCAAATTGGGACGACCAATCGAACCGATTTTAAATCGATTGATTCCAATTCGTGAGAACTTGAAAACAGTGGCAGAACTTATTGCTAGTGAGTTCACACAAAACACAGAAGAATATTACATTGCGTCAGAAGCAGTGAAATTGGTCGAATCCGTACCAGAAATCGGAGTATTATACAACCAGACAAGAGAGATGTGATGAGATGTTAAATTATGATTTATTAATGTCGATTATCAATGAAGACCGTATCATCGGTGAGATTGAGAATCTAATGTCTGCACGGCATGGAGCACAATTCATTGAACTCGCACAAACAATCATTGAAATACTTGAGAAAACTAAATCAAGTAAAGATTTTGAATTACGTAAACAAGCGTTTACGGAACTCGTAAAAATTCATCAATCATTGAAACAATTCTTGAAATCATCATACAAACAAGAGTATTCAGATTTAATGAAAAGTTTATCTATCATCTACATCGTGTACTTCTTGAGTGTGAATGAAAGCGAGGTGGCGCAATGATGAAACCGATGAATTTACAACCATTAACGATTGCGACAACATTTGCAGATTTGGATTTTGCATTTGAGGATAAAGTTGTCACGATTGATGATGTGATTTCACAAGCAAAAGATACATTAAGACTGTTCGATGCAACAACTGTTTCTAGCACACCAACGGCGGAGCAACCAACAGTTGAGGACAAACCAGTGATTAAACCACTTGTGATGCAACCATCAAATCAATCAACATTGTTAGCTCCAGTATCTCTCATTGACGAAGATTTCGAAGATGAAGATGACGAAGAAACTGACAATAAGTTAGATGAGTCAACTGAATCAACAAGTTACGACGAAATTGATGAAGAGGATGATGAGTCATTAGTAAATGATGTCCGAGAATTTGCTGATTGGTTGGTGTTATCATACTTGCCAATTGGACTACGTAATTCATTACCGAAAACGGATGAGTTACCAAACAAACTGAACTTATACTTAACAGAGTTATATGTTCGAGACATCATGCGTCTACAAGACCAATTAGGTGTAGAATCAAAATTAGAATTTCCACAGTTGACAATTGTAGACCAACTAACAAACGGTGAGTTACCAGATGGATATGAGTTTGATACGTATAAGTTTGTGTTGAAAAACATCAAACCAACAATGAAAATTCATGATGTAGAGTATCAATTGATTCAAACAAGTTTTAAAGACTTAGCAGCTGTTGCAACAAAAACAGTTGCAAATCCAGAAGTAAAACATATCGTTTGTACTACAGTAAATGCTCAAGATGTATTGACATCAAACGAGTTACAATGTATAATTTATTTATTACAGTAAATTTTTAAGAAGGAGTAATCGTATGGAAAAAGAATTTTTAATTGTGGATTTTGAACCACAAGCGAATGCTGAGGTTGAGAAATTCGCACTACGACAAGCTTTAATCGGAAGTAAAGAAGCTGTTGAACCAAGTGAGATTCAGTACGCAACTGCGAATGAGTACTCAACTCGATTAATTGTCCGAGCAGATGACGTTGAGAAAAGCGTATTTGACGGGAATACATTACTATTTGCGGTGGATAAAGAATATGAACCACGTGCAATTAGTGTTGTACTATATAATGATGAAACTGGTGGAATCAAAGCAATTGACCCAATCATCGAATTAGCAAGTGCGGATGAAAACCAAGCACCAGCACAACTACAAGAGCAAGAAGAAGCTCACAATGAAGGAGAAACTTCACATGAAGATTCAGAACAAGAAGAAGCTTCAAACGAAGACTCATTAGAACAAACGATTGAAACAATCGTTCCGTCCATTGGAGATTTGTACGAACGTGTAAATGAACCATTACACATCGATGAACAATTTTTAGCGAATATTGAAGTATTGAGTTTGAAAACTCAATTAGAAACGTCATTATCGACAATCAGATTCATTGTTGGTAAAGAACTAGACGAGTTGATTCGAGATGGTAAGTTCGACGAAGCGAAACGCTTAGTAGTTGAGCAATTAAAACAATCACCATCAAGTGAATTACTTGAGTATCAAACTGCGTTACGTGCTTTAGAAAACCAAAAAGAAGAAGTACGTATGACAGTCGATGAGATTAAATCATCTTATGATAAACGTAAACAAGAAGCTTGGGAGCAAGAACTTGCTGACTACCAACTACGTTGGGAAGAAGAATATCGTTTAGCAAATCCAGACGACTCAGAAGTTCGTGCAGCAAATTATGTTCTAAGTCAAAAACCACACATTGCTGAATTAAACGAAGCGGTTTCTAAGAACAAAGTTGCTGCTGAGAAGGATGTAATGACAGCTATTGTTAAGAGCGGTGGAGATAGTTCTACTGGACGCTTACTTGATTTCTTACGACTAAAAGAACGTTATCAAAGTGAATTAGACAAAATCGCTGGAGCGATTGCTGGTAGCAAACGAGTAGTATCTACACCAGTTGTAGAAGCACCAGCGTTTGTTGAAGAATCGCATGAAGAAGTTGCACCAGTAGTGGAGCATGAAGCTCACGAAGAACTTCATCAAGAACTTCCAGATAAAGAAGAAGTTGCACAAATTAGTGAAGACTTCGACGATTTAGACGCTGAGTTTGAGAAAGAATTTGCAGCTCTAGATGCAGAGCCAATTTCATTAGAATCAACACCAGTTGTTGAGTCACAACCAGAAGTATCACATGAAGAAGTTGCTCATGACGACATCGTAGAAGACGACTTACTAGAAGATGACTTCGAAGATGTTGAAGAATCACCTAAACATGACGAAGTTTTAGGAGATTCATTCGATGACTTAGGCGATGAAGAAGAACTCCACGAAGAAGTAGTCGTAGATGAAGATGAAGATTTTGACGCAGAAGACGAAGACGACTTCGATGACTTTGCTGAGTACAAAGAAGACGAGGATGACGAAGTAGAAGCACCTAAGAGTAACAAAAAATTAGGTACTGGAGCTAAAATCGGAATCGGAGCTGGAGCTGTTGGTTTACTTGCTGCTATTGGTGTCGGTGGGATGATGTTATTAAATCCGGGAACTGACCAAAAAGCAAATGAACCATCAACATCAGAACAAGCACCAGCTGAGAAGTCAGAAGATACTACAGTTAAACCACTTGTTTCAGTTGGTGACACATTAGTAATTACTAAAGCTGATAAGAAAGAATATACAGTTAAGGTATTAGAAGTTTTACCAGACGGTTCAATCTATACTGACGGTGGAGACAACGGTGAAAAAATTCACATTACTTACGAACAACTACAAAAGAAATTCGGACAGTAATGTCACATAGAATATTTAAAAAGATGGTGGCGACACCATCTTTTATACATAATACATAATTTTATTTGAAAGAAAGGTGAGGGCGATTGGATTCTCTAACGACATTCTTGAAAGTTGCGAAAGAACGTGGCTATCAAAACGATGAGTACAGACAAGCGAAGTCTGGACCGAAAATGATGAATTGGATGATAAATCTAGTAACTTTATTTTTAATGAGTGCACTAATTTATTTTGTATTAGGATTTATACGACCAGCTGACCCGATTGTATTGGATACTGGACCGAAAACAGAAGAAGTTGCTAAAACTACAGAAACAACACAAACGACTGCTGACCCAACTCTTTCACCAATTATGCAAAAAGCAATGGAATGGTTGAATTCTCAGAAAGATGGAACTGGTGATTTTGATTTACAGAAAACTGGAATGGATGTCGCTCGTGGAGCAGTAGACGTCTCAAAAACAATTCTAGAAATCATCATGAAATCTAGTGTGTTCGTATTTATGACCATTCTAGTGATTTATCTATTCAAGCTAGTACTGAGATGGAGACACTACGAACGAGATGTTATCGGAAACGACTTTGAAGCAGCATTATTAAAACGTCGTATTTTAGGTTCATTGAATATTTCACAACAATACAAAAATGCTGTGAAAGCAGCTAGTGGTGAGAACAATCAAGACGACCCAACTCGTCAAGGTAAAGTAGAAGCACTACGGACATTTAAGAATATGCAAGTGCACATTAATACACGTCAATCATTAAGTGGGTTTACGATTGTGAAGAACTCACGAATCTCATTCGAAGTACCAACAAATCAATTTGCGATTGATGAATTGGAGAAACTGATGAAAAACGTGAGTGACGTAGCAACACAACGAACAAACGCAAGAAGTAAATTTGGTGCGTTGGAGATTTCAGAAGACCGTTCTGTCTGGTCAGTAAGCTCGCAAACACCAGTGAAAGATAAATATTACTTTGAAGACCCTAATGCGAACAAAGATGATGGTGACTATGAATCATCATTTGGAATTGAGAACTTCAAAGATAACACTCAAAAAATTAATGAAATTAAAGAATCAGCAGAAGCATTTGCAAATCGTACTTCTGTTGCGATGGGTACATTCTTAACATCAGCGAAATATCAAGTAACATTTATTGACTTCGTGTTAAGTGCGACAACATTAACATTGAAATATGAGTGGACGTTCGACCCACAATCACCGAATGTTGGTTCACTTGACAAATCAATTGACAAGACATTCAACACGGATGGAGCTACGGTAAGTCTATCTGGGAATCAGTTAATCATTGTATTCCCGATGCCGAAGGAATATCATATTCCAATTGATGTAAGAACATTATATCTTGAAGTCTTCGGAGGTGACAAGCCAGATGATACAGATGATTAGTGGATTTTTTATGGGAATTTGGACGTGGATTGTGAAAGTGCTCACAAGCTTGTGGGTACTCATCTATTCCACAATTACAAGTCTACCGTGGAAAGAGATTGGAATGGGAGCAATCACGTTATTGATTGGGTATTTTCTATTCGAATTTCTTTTCGGTGACGATGGAATAATTTAAAAATGAGGTGACAACACATGAATGAGTTTGATGAACTTTTACAAAGTGAAGAACCAAGTAAGAAGAAAGCAAGTGCTAAAAAGCAAAAACAAAAAGAAGCACAGAAAAAGAAAAAACAAGCTAAAACAAGTAAGTTGTTCAAGTGGGGTATGATTACAGCTGTAACTATTCTTTCGATTACAACTATCTTCTTTGGTCTAATGTACGCTGGTACTAACGTTCAGTTAGAAGAACTTTCCAAACGTAGTGGTGTGAAAACTGTTGACAAGACAGAGCAAGCACTAGAAGTGTATCGTAAAGTTGCTGATGCTGGAGACCAGCAAGACATCAAAGAATCACAAATCTTAAACTTGAAACAACAATTGAAAACAACGCTTGAACAAGCTGAGAAATCTAAACAAGCAGGAACAGGACAACAAAAATTTATTGCGTCCGTTTTAAGTGAGACGCAAGCAACTGACATAATTTCAAAATTCTTTAAACTATATTTCAGTCTAGATGGTACAGCTTCGGTCAAAGGAAACAAAGACTTAGTGAAACTTTTTGGAACGGAGCAAGAAATGTTATCTCTTGATAACTTGGAGTCTCCGATGAAAGAACTGTCATCTAGTGGCGAGTTGGCAACGACTCCAACGATACTGTTTAGTGGAATGCGAGGGTCAGTGAACGATTACTTTGTAATTGCGGGATTCAAAGTGAAAGATAAGATTGTACCACAAGTTTATCGTATGTCTATTAACTTAAACAGTAAAATTAAAGTAGTACAGTATCTCGGTGCTTTGGATGTGAATTATGACGAAATCGTCAAAACATTAGACGAGGTGAAATCGAATGACAAAGAAAAACCAACGACTACGACAACAGTCACAACAACAACTGAAACAACAACGACACAAGCGAAAACTAAATCTAACAACTAAGATTGGGATTGTCACATTTGCGTTAATGCCACTATTTAACACGGGAGCTACAATTGTAGCTCATGCGGATACACATAAACCGTGGCAATACATTAAACGCTCGTGTGAGATTAAAGAACCAGTCAATGCAAAACAAGAAGGAAAGATTGTAAGTTCTGAGGGAGACTGGCTCACTGAGGGTTCGGAAGCATACAAAGTAGCTAAGGAAGTATTCGATACGTTAACGAAAGAATATGGTACATCTGGTGCTTTTGCGGCTGGGGTAATTGCGAACATTAAAGGTGAATCTAACTTCATACCAGACTTGGGGGAAGGATACTGGGCAACAGGTGGAGTGAACCGATTTGGAATGAACTCGAAAAAACCGACAAGTGGTATGGGGCCGTCCACTCAAGAACAAGAATTACGAAACAATCGTAATTTCTTCGGAGGTGGATTATTCCAGTTAACACCATATCAGAAATTCACTGAGAGTAAATGGTGGGGCAGCATCGATAAGTCAAATGGATGGGCACCAGCAAACCAAATTTCAGCAATGCTTGGATTAGAGTTTTGGAATAGAACACTAGAGAGTTATTTCGTAAATGGACATCCATGGGACAAATACGGCGGTGATAAAATCACTAAAGTAGAACAATTATTATCAACAACAGACCCAGAAAAAGCGGCGATGTATTTTATGATGTCGTATGAACGACCACAAGACCCACACCCAGAACGTATGGAATGGGCAAAACAGGCGAACGCGGTTTTTAACAAAGATAATGTTAAGGCTGACCCAAGCAAATTCAAGTTTGAATTGAAAGACAATGTTACGGTAGACGTAAGTAAGCACACTGAGAAGAAACATGACGATTGCGAGAAAAAATCATCGACTGGTAAACCAGCTGACTGGGGTAACGATGGTAAAGGTGTTTATCCAAAAGATGCACCGACAATGTTCAATGCTGACGACATTCCAGACTCTGTAAAAGAATTCGTGCTGGACCCACGAAAAGTAGGAATGCATTACAAAGACCCAGAGGGTTGGACAAATCCGGGTAACCAGTGTGCAAACTTCGCATCATCATTCTTGTATGCGCTATGGGAGAAGGATGGACAACGTAATCCAAACGCTGCTGGTCCGGGTGGCATTTGGGAAGGTGGTCTATTCGCTGGATTATATGCGAAGAAATATGGTAGCGATAAAACAACTAAAACACCAAGCAAGGGAGCTATGGGTAGCTCAATGAGTGCGGCTGCAGGTTTTGACGCACTATACGGTCACGTGTGGATTGTATGCCACGTATTTGAGAATGGTGACATCTTAGTGGCGGAACAAAATGTAGCTCGTGGTAATGTTGGTTCTGGTTATGCAAATGGTACAACAAATGCTTGGCACTATCGTTATATCACAAAAGAGACTCAAAAAATAATGGACGCTAACTATTTCACACCAGCGGATGTGGGATATAAACCAAGTGATAAAATTACAAAATAGAATAAGAAAGTAGAGGACTAAAGCTATGGATAAGAAATGGAAAATCTCGTTAATTGTTGGAGCGTGTGTTTTAACAGTTGCGACAATTATCTTCTTCGTGGTGAAAGGTGCTACTTCTGATGAAAAGAAAGCACCGGGTGAGCTTCACGTAGTTGAGGTTAACAACGGTGCTTCTTCTACAGAAGTGAGTAACTCAGTAGCAAGCGTAGACGTAGATGGTAAAACGAATGATGGTAAATCAAATAATGGCACAAATACAGAAACGAAAACAAAAGGTGCAAAAGAACTAGCAAGTGAGTATTTAAAGAAGTTCGACGATAGTAAATTTTATGATGGATTGAGTAATGAACGAATCGAGGAACTAACAAAAGCTCGTCATATTGAAGAAGCTATCAAGTTGAAATCAACACTCGTCATTTCAAGGCATCCACAAAATGAAAAGGATGACGACCAATATACACACGCAATCATTGTTGATAAGAACTTACAAGCGGATAAAGAAGTAAATTATGATGGTGTTAAGAATGGTATTTTAGATAAATTACACAAAGCATATAATGATTTAGCTAAAATGTCTAAAACGTCAGCATCTGCATTCGACATAGAAGGTATTGCAAATGACTACTTCTATCGTGTACAAAACGGAGTCATGTCGTTTATACGCTGGTCTGGTAATGATTGGAAAATGGACGATAGCTCATTAAAAGTATATCAATATGATGGTGACGTGTATCAATACACAGTCGCTTGGAAGAAAGATGGTAAAGTAATGGGTTACATGATGGGTACTTATTATAATACACCAAAAACAACTGAGTTAGTATCATTCTCTATGACACAAGCTGGGTCTGAGAGTAACTACGCACAAAGGGAACGAGGAGCAATCAAATGAGCAAGAAATTAATAGTATTGATTGGAGCACTCTTTTTAATAGGGTGCTCTAAACCAACAGAAAATAAAAATCCAATAAATATTGCAACCAATGACAACGAATCAAGTGAAGTAGTGAGTGAAAAAATTGATTCAGAAGTAACAACAGTTCGAGATGAACCGCTACCACAAGGTGACGTGACATACACTGGGACTAAGAACGTCGCTGAGCATAAAGAAGAATTCTTAAAATTGTTAGTGGACTTGTATGATATGAAATTACAATCAAAAGACGAGTTGCTAGACAAACTTGACAAATTGAAAGAATATGATGTGACTATCAACGTAGATGACTTGGTTAAATTATACAACTATACATCTGATGGTGATGTGAAACGAATTGTGACAGCTTCGTCACGAGTATTATCAAGTGAAGTGAAAGATAATAACTTTAACATTCAATTGAGATTTGCTCAATCTCCAACATACGGTGAGAGTGTAGAATCAATTAGCAAACGTTTATACATCATGCTAGAAACGAACGATGAGTTACCAATTCGTGAAGTGACTTACACATACGATGAAAGTGCTAAAAAACTTGATTTAATCACAAAAACTTGGTTATTTAATCAGTAAAAATCATGTACATAGGTATATGAAATATGTTATAATATAAAGGTAAACTAAAAGAAAGGACATGTCGAGATGAATTTTATTAAGAAATTTTTAAACGGAACTAAAGAGTATTTATTCACATCTCAAGACGGTTCAATCATCTGGTTAGCACAAGAGACTTGGGCATTTATCAAGGCTGCTTGGAAGGGAATCGGAGAACGATTAAACAGTCTTCAAATGGAACGTGAGAGTCGACACTCGCACGACGAAGACGATGACGTGTAGTGGGTGACTGACTATGAGTGAGCAAAATAAACTAGCGAAGTTTAACTTAAAATCTGTAAACATTCTAGCTGAGTCGAAACACCGAACAATGGAAATTGAACCATTAAAGAAGATTACAATGGATGGAATGATTTCAACGCAACGACTGTTATTCGGGACGTTCATCTATCTTGGATTGATGATTATATTAATTGTGTACTTATTAGGTGACGGTGCACGAGCTAAATATGTTTGGCTTCCATTATTAACACTAGGAATATCAATCACAGTCATCATGGCGAACTATTTAATCTCGTCACGTGACAAATCAATGTTGAGTTCTGTTGCTATTCTATTATCAGACCGTATTTTTGAGAACATGAGACGTAAGTCGAAACGCAAGGGTGACTTGAAATCTATTGGTATTGAGAAATTCGACGACAAAACGGGACTGGTCGTGTTCAGAGATGGACGGATTGGTAAGGTGTATGAAGTTGAAGGAACGTTATCACGGTCAACATTACCAGTTGTTGCGAATCAGACCGCAATTGTAAAAGCACAGTATTTGATTGCACGTTCTGCTACATCGTACGAAAAGTTAATCTTGTCTATCAAACAAGTAAACTTACGAGAACAACTAGCAAAATTAGAAGAATATAATCAACAAGCAAATACTGGGAGTATGAGTGATGAATGGCGTCGATACATGATTCAATTAATGTATAATTACATTAAAAATGACTTAGACGGTCAGGAAACGACAGTCACACAAGTATTGGTATTGTCGGATTTTGATAAACAATCATTTGAGAATACTGAGTTTGAATTTATGAGTGCTGTCGACCAAGGTATGTATTCTAGAGCGAGAGCAATTACAAATCGTAAAGAGCTTGTTGAGAAACTAGCTCCAATCGCAATGCTATCGAAGGGAGGTCAGTCGACAAATGGAACTATTCCAAAAACTGTTCAACAAAGAAAAAAACAAAAATAAAGACAAAAAAGATTTAACAACAAATCAATTTCTAACAGAACCGACTCCATATCGATTTACTCCGTCATTCATTAAGCATAATGGATTGTACGCAGCGATTGTAAAATTATACATCAAACAAGGTACGAACCGTAACATGTCGTACACTGAGATTCTTGATTTCGTACCAACATCAACAATCACTGGTGTGGACATTCATTTTATGGTTGATGACGTGTTGATTAAAGATGATGAGAAGAATAAAATCATCACAAACAACTCATCTATCAACTTAGCGATTATCAAAGATGACGACCGCAACGCTCGTAAGAAACAAGAGAGTGGTAAAATTGAAGAAACGCAAGATAAGAAAATCTTACGTGAGAGTGAACAAGCTGACTACTTAGCTTATCAATCGATTATCGGTAACTCTGAACCAGTTGCTGTGTATCGCTGGTCACTTCTTATAATTGGAGAATCAATGGAATTGGTGGATGAGCAAATCCGACAATTAAATACACGTTTGGCGAAATCACACGATGGAGCTGTGTGGGATTCATTACCGGGAGAACAAGCTCAGTTATTTGAGAATTTATTCAGTGGCGTTGAGAAAGACCGTTTTAATAACACAACGTGGGGTAGCAACTATGCTGGTCTAAACGTATCCATGAGTGCTGGTTTACTAGACGCAGGTGGAATTCCGATTGGTAAGGATGTGTACTCACCAGCTCATTCAACAGCATTCTTCGACTTTGAACTTGGAACACAATCACAAGCGATAGTTTCAATGCCGAAAAACGCAGCGTTACCGATGTACTACAAAGAGAATGAAGAAAATCAAATCTCAGCGAGTTCAATTATTGCTCAAACAGCAGCAAATCACATTGTAATGGCTGGGCATAGAGCACATCACATTGTGTTGAATGACTTCAATTACTTTGAACCGAATATGTTCTATCGACCACAAGAGAGCGCCCAAGTGTTTAAACACTATGATGTATCGAAAGTGACGATTAACTTAATGCAAGGATTCGGTGAACTCTCAGACGTACACAATGCATATCACCGTTTACGTCAAAAGATTGTAAACGTGTTTAACATCATGCGTGACCTAGAATTGACAGATACCGACGAAAGTATTATAATGGGTGCACTTGAGAAAACTTACACAAGCTTAGGATATTGGTCTGCGGAAGCAGATATATTTCCAGAGCGTACAAATATCGTTGAGATTCAAAATCCACAAATCTACATGACAGCGACGGACTTCTTAAACAAGTTCACTGTGCGTGTACGTGAAGCGTTGACGACTGGATTGCTTAATAAAGCAGACCGTGCGGATACGTTAAAAGAGCTGTTGGATACAGCTTTATCATCGTATCGTTCAGTTGTAGGTCGACACACGTCGATTGAGTCAACGGACGCAATTCAAGTGTATTATGATTTTTCAACAATACATGATATGAAACTAAAACAAATCCAATACATCAACATGCTTGAGTACATTGTACACACTGCGAAGCGTGGAGACGTCATTGTCATTCACGGTTATGATTCATTATATGAGCAAGTATCACGAATGGGATTTGATACAATTGACGCAGCAAAAGAACGTGGAGTTCGATTTATCTTCGCATTCGATTGCATTTCATCAACTCCAAACGCTAAAGGTATTAAGATGAGTGATATGTTCAACATGCAGGGTACTTATTACGCAGACTTAGACGTGGACGTTTCATGGTCAGTCATTGGACGTTCATTGCCAGCTGACGTGGACAAAGTACAAAAAGCATTAAATACGGATTTAAGTACACATATCATTGAGAGTATGCAAGCTAAATTCGACCATCAAGCGTTGGTACATAGACGTATTGGTCAAGTAAATAGCTTCGTACATTTCAATCCAGTAATTTAGAGAGGAGTGACGCTTGAAATGTTTGAAGATTCAAGTAAACGAACAAAACAAATATCCAATAATGCGATTACTATTGCGGTTTGTATCATCATTTCGATTTTGTCAATCTTCTTCGTATTTATTGGAACATTGAAATATAACGGAATGGTCGCACGTTCATCAAGTCCAGTTGGAACTGAGATGACATTCACTCGTTCAAATGCGAAAGTGAAGATTAGTGGATTGTACACAGATAAATCGAAAAGTGCGTTGGTGATACGTATTTCACCAGAAGATGACGCTCAAACAAAATTACCGTTTAAGGGTACGGACTACAAGGTATATCTGACTTCGAAGTCATTAGACGGATACAAAGAAGCAGATATTATTTTCGGTAAGATATCTACCGACGGTGACATGTTCTTGGTGATTCCAAAACCATCGGATGAGATTTATAACGTGTTCATCATGAATACAAAATACTTAGCGGTTGACAACATCACAACGAAACAAGGTGCTAAGAGACAGAACGATGATGCGTCTAATATTCAAGATTTAGACGAAGGTGCTGAGAATAACTTGAAGACGTCGATTAGTAAAGCGATTTCAAGTTATAAATACGACCCAAGTGGGAAGAATGCAAAAGAATTCGTGGTCGACGACAACCACTCAGACGTAATTTCATTCCGTGTAACAACAAATCCAGCTTTGGAAGATGAAGCACATAAACCAATAGTGTTGGATACACAGCTTGTAACGGATGGTAAAGAATTTGACTTCAAGTCATTCTTCAACATCGTATTCAAGCAATCAGTTGTGAATACATTAGAAAAACAATATGAAGCAAACAAATCAACAGTATTACAAGTTGAAGAAGCTTTAAAAGAAGCGAAAGAACGTGTTTCTCAAAATGCACAGGACGCAGACGCGGTTAGAGCGGTTGAGAAACTAACAAGTGAGTTAGAGATATTACAACGTGAGCAAGCAAACTTAGCAAACAAACATTCTCAATACTCGAATCTACAGTTTGCAAATAGTATGTTCTCGAATTTACAAACAAAAGCGATTGTAGTAGATACTAACTGGAAAGGAAAATAGCATGGCTGAACAATTATGGGATAAACTCAAAGATGCTCCGAGTTTCTGGAATGCTTGGACTGAGTATAATAAAGAAATGGCAGAATCGTTACAATTACTAAACGAATCTCCATATCCGATTCTCGGTCGTGATTCAGAAATTCAGCAAATTTATGACATATTAGAACGACCACGTACACCAGTAGCGTTGCTACTCGGACAAGCTGGGGTTGGTAAATCAGCTGCGGTCGAGGAGTTCGCAAGACAATTGAATAATCGAATAAATCCTAACTTGAAAGTGAAATACTTACTAGTATCACTTCAAATTGGTAAGTTGAAATCTCTTGGAACATCGAATTTACAAGCAGCATTATCATCAATGTTGAGTAAGTTGAAAGAGATGGAACAACTTGCTCAATTAACGTTGGGTGATAAAAGCATACGAATCGTATTATTCATCGATGAGGTGCACATGATTGTAACCATTTTTGGTCCCGGAACTAAAATTGGTGGTGACTTACTGAAAGCAGAGTTAGCACGTACACCAATTCGGGTGATAGCAGCGACTACACGTCGTGAGTACGACTCTACTATCGCTGTGGATAGACCGTTGGCTGAACGTTTTAAAAACGTAGAGATGAACGAGTTACCAAAAGAAGTGGTTCTCCAAATCTGTAAAGCTTGGTGGTCGAAGATTGCTCCAATGTATACGCTACCATCAGATAGCGTATTAAATAGAACATTAGACGCCAATGCGATGTATCGTGCAGAAGAAGCTGAACCACGTAAATCATTGGATTTACTAGAAGACTTTGTGAGTTATTGTAAGCGTACAGGTAAGACAATTACTGACCAAGTGGTTGATGGAATCTTTGAACGAAGATTCTCTATTAGTTTGACACTTCAAATTGAACCAGCAAGTATCTATCAAGAAATTGCAAGTCGAGTGAAAGGTCAACCATATGCGTTGGAAACATTGAAGAAACTAACACAATCGTTAGTATTCCGATTAGACCCGACATCGGACAAACCACTTGCGACAGCATTGTTCACTGGTTCAACTGGTACTGGTAAGACAGAAACAGCGAAAGCAATCGCTCATGCAATGTATCCGGGTAAGAAGATGCTAGTCATCATGAACATGCCAGACTTTAAAACACCAGAGCACGACGTGTTATTCCGTCGTAATTTAGGTGAGATTGTTCGACACCAACCAAGTTCAGTAATTGTGTTCGATGAGTTGGAGAAAGCACACAGTCAAGTATTAGACTCACTACTAGCAATTCTCGATGAAGGTATTGTGAATTTTACGTCAACAAACCGTGAGGGTCAAGAAGAAGTCAACAGAGTTTCATTACGTAACACGGTGATTATCGCAACGACCAACGCTGGTCAAGATGTGTTTAAGAACGATGCTAAATACTCATCTCGTGGTTCTATGGTAGTAAGTGGTGACGAAAAAGCAAACGAATTAATTCGTAAAGCTGAAACAGAGCGACTAATCGTTGCAATTCGAGAAGAATTAACTGGTGGAGTATTCAAACCAGAACTTGTAGCTCGTTTCAATCGTATCGTACCATACCGTGCGTTGGATGAAGAAACATTCATACGAATTGCAGAAGCTCAGTTATATCAATTAGCTGAGAAATTTAAAACCATGCGTGGTATCAACGTTACGTATAACAAACCAGTATATTGGAAAACAGATGAAGATTCACGTTATCCATATACTACATTCGACACAGCACTATATATCGCTTTCGTTCGAGCAAAATCGGACGATAGTTCACAAGGTGCTCGTAAGATTAAGAACGAAGTGGATTCAATAGTGTACGATGCAATAGTTGATAGTATCATCGACAATCCACATAAGAAAAACTTTAAGGTAGAAATTAGTAAGGATTCTAGCATTTACATTAAGGGTGCTGGAAAAGAAGTTGGGGGTGTAATAGTACATGCGTATTAATTTCAAAAAGATATTTGCAGTAGTTGCGATTCTTGGAATCGGTGTATCAACACTTACACCTTTAACTACTTATGCTGTCGATAACAGCAACGTCTCTATCACAGGTGGAGGTGATGGTAATAGCGGTGGTGTTTATAAAATCGACTCGTTCATCTCGCAGAAGTCTCAGGACGAAGCAAATGCAATGTTAACTGACAATCCAGACCAAGTTGCTAGTATTTTGACAACAGTTCTTCAAAATCCAAAAGCTGCTTTAGAATCAGAACAATATCGAGCTGTGGTGAATGCGTTTAAAAATGCACCAGCAAGTGTTGTCCAAGCGGTGAAGAACTCGAAAAGTTTGGGGAAGAATGTTATTGCAACATTACAGAACAACCCAGAATTGAGACAAACATTGAGTCAGCTATTCAAAGACTCTGGGAACTTCTTCGAGAACGTTAACCAACTGATTGACGTTCGTGATAATCAAAGTAATGGTAGTCAAACTGTTTCATCTGGAGTAAATGGTACACCTAGTGTATTACAATCAACAATGTACCAGACATTACTACCATCAATTATCTATAGTAGGTCACAAGCATCTAATTCAGCTGGTGCAACAGTAGTGAGTTTGGCAGACATCGAGAAATACGGTGTCTATGTGGAAGGAACTAACAACCCTCAACGATATGGGTTTGTTACCAAGCAGAATAAGACCCAACCAGAAGGTGCACAATTAGCAAACTACTTATTAGCGTTGTACCACTATGACTATTTAGTGCCAGTACCGAAGGATTTAAATGGGGGTAATCCAGTAAGTACATTCTTTAACAAAGTAGTACGTTGGGCAACTGGTACTAGTGTACCAGAGTATACACCAAGTAGTATCGCTCTTGGGATGGCCGCGTTCTTTGGTTCAATTTATGACGCTGCAACTTCATTCTTGAAACTCGTGTTTGAAGGTGTTAAATCACTGAACTGGAACTTTATCTTCGGATTCACAAAAGAAGGTCAAGCGACTGGGTTCGTTGGTAGTATCATACAAACAGTGTCCGAGAAATTAGGATTCTCTAGTGGATTACTACAAGCATTGAGATACTTTATCATTACAATCATCTTTATATCATTTGTTATATTTGTTATGGTGGCTATGGGTGCTCGCTCAAGAACTCGTATTCGTAAAGGTTTAATTAACTTCGTAGTACGTATTGTGGTAATCTTCGTATTTATTCCAGTGTCCGGTAAATTTACTGACTTAATTGGTGAGATGGCGTCTGGTATAACAGGTGATTTCACAACTCCATCACGAGTAAACTCAATGTTCGTATTGGATACGTTGGACTGGGCAGCGACGACAAACTTATCACTTGCACCGATTACGAATGCAAGTCCGTCAACAAACACGCTTGACATCTTTAAGGGAACATATGAACCAACTTTCGACAACGTTCAAAAGTTAACACAAAGTGTAATCAAACGTTCGGAAGTGGCTGGTTTAACAACAGATAAGACTTCTGCAGCAGACCTATTAAATAAGGTAAGTAGTCGTGAAGTAGTGAGTGTGAATGCTTACTTTGCACGAGTATCGTCTGCACAAAGTGTGGGAAGTAGCTCGATTGCAGCAAGTAACTTACCAACAGGAATTAGTTCATATCAAAATCCAGATGGTTCTAGCGCTAAGATTAATATTCCATTCGAGAATATTAAACCGGCGTTCTTGAGTACAAAAGAATCAAGTGAGGAAGAAGAAGGCTCAAGTAGTAGTGATTCATCAATGGCAATTTACAAATGGCAAGTGAATAGCGGTTCAAAAGAGTCTATCGTGGAATTAGACTCTAAAGCTAAAATGGTAGTAGAACCAGTTCGTTGGTACAACTTAGATACTTATATCTATGGTGCTCGATTACCTGACACAATGGCTAAAGAACATGCGAACTACTCAAACTACATTAACGCAAGTGGGACATCACAACTAAATGACCCACGCACAGGTAAGGCTGCGAGTGACGCATTAAAAGACTCATTGATTGCGAACTCAAACATTATAGCGTTATATAACCAATACGCAGGTGTAGCTAAAATTACACCGGGTGGTGACCCATCATTATCAACGCAAACTGTAGCGTTCTTGCTTCAATCAGAATATTCAAACGGTTCATTAACGTATCGTGGATATAATACAATTGCAAGTAAGACAGGTGAAACTAAAAATACTGGGGTGAATGGTAACGCATTCGTTCGTTATACAATTCCAAACTCAGGAGATACTGACCTTATTAGTAAAGTATTCTCACTTCTAACACTATGGATGTGTTCAGCAGTAGTGGCAGTATATGCGTTAATCTGGGTTCTTAAAGGGCCGATTATTGCAACATTGTTAATTACAGGTAAGAGCTTCTTAAAAGCAGCAGTCACTGGTGACATTACAGCAGCGATTAAATTCGTGGCAGGGGATGCAGCAATTAAATTCTCAGCTACATTCGCAGCAGTCGGAACGTATATGACGTTAGGTATCATGGGTGGTATTATTAATGCAATTCAAGGATTACCAACTTCATATGTGAATAATAACTGGGTAGCTAAAATCCCGATTGTAGGAGATTTCATTAGCTCAGTATCAGCGTTAATCGGTGGTATGTTCATCTGTACGTTATTAACACTAGCTCTTGTATGGCCGATTATGAGATTGAATCTAGGTGGTCGTGGTAAAGGTAAGAAACCATTATATGCTGGATTCTTAGGAATCTTCATCATGATTCCATATATCTTATTCGAAGCATTAGATGAATACTTAGAAATCATCTACCAACGTGTATATGGAAAATCTCGTTCACGCACATTCGGTGCTAAACTTCGTAATCAAGCTGACCCAATCGACCAGAAGAAACTTGTTGGCAACTTAGCTAAGAACACAGCTACAGTAGCAGCAAAAGCAGGACTTGCAACAATGACAGGTGGTGCTTCAACTGCTGTAACAAGTGCGTTGGGTGGAGCTGGAGCAACGTTAGCAGCACAAGCTGGTAAGACAATGCTAGGTGCTAAATCAGCAGCAAATCGATTTGGTGGTAACATGGTTGACAAAGTAGCTAACATCACAGGTGCTCCAACTGGAACTGGAAAAGATGGTATGTTACGTAACTTGGCTAACGGACTTAAATCAAACGCAGCTGGGTTAGCAGATGAAGCTAGTAAGGTACACGTACCAACTCTAGCAGAAGCGTATCAAGAACATCGTGACCAAAACGCATTCGAGAAAGCGGATAACGTGGAAGCTATCAGACGTGCAAACCGTGAATCTGGATTATCAGTATCACAACGTGTAGAAAATCAATACGAGCGTGATAGAATTGAGAAAGAGAAAAACAGATTGATTGATGCAGATGGTGCTACAGCAATCAAGAACATTGATGAACTAGCGACTTCTCTTGCATCAGCACAAGCTTCGGAAGATGCTAAAAAAGAGACGACAGAAGCGAACGGAACTTACACACCAACTGGTAAGGCTGGACGTACTCGTAAGCAAGTCGACGGTAGTCACATCACTGCTGGAAATGTTAAAATTCAGACACAACAAGTCACTGCTGAGGGTGGAAGCTCAACTACAATTAAAGCTGACAACTCAACACTCGAATCTGTTTCAAGAGATGGCTCAATGACGGGTGCTCCAACAACAGTTCAACGAGACGGAAGTGTAGCACAAGCTGAGCAAATGGCAGCTCGTCTAAATCAAGCGGTAGCTGGAATCGAAGAACGTATTAACGCTCGTAAAGACGTTTACGTAAGTGATGATGAACGTAAACGCTTAGACTCTAGCAAAGCGGTCGCAAACCGTGAAGCTATCATGAAGATGCAAACATCCATGAACGAAACGATGAAAGCATTCGATGAAACAGCACAGAAACTCGCAAAAGCTCACGAATTACGTAAATCTTACGAAAATGACCAAGAAAAAGTCGACAAGATTGATAAGTACATTAACAGTCTTCAAAGTAATAACGACAATCTAAAAGCGAAATTAACTCAAATCACATCTGTTGCTGACAAGCAATTGGATAGACGAGTGAAACTCGACATTGATAATGAGAAAATCGCAGCTACGATTGATAAGTCATTAAACTCAGGATTTACTGGTGCGATGAGACACGCAGCTACAGCAATATCCGACTTAGCGAACAATCGTGACAATGCTCAAGCATTACGTGATGATTGGGATAGACGTGTAGCAAACAAACCAGAAAGCGACGCTGATTATCAAGCTCGCATGGAAAAAGCTAATACGCAAAACGACGCAATGTCAAGTGAATTAGCTCAAGAGTTAGTTAACGAAGTACGTGGATTACGTGAAGAATCTGAGTACACTAACGACTTGTTAGTAAACGAAGGAATTAGACGTTAACGATACTGAATAATTTTGTAGCACGATGTAGTAAAGTACACGTGCTACAAAATTTTATATAAAAGAAAACTTTACAATCAACATTCACATGTTGTATAATATGAATATATCATTAAATAAATAAGGAGTGTGAAAGCACATGCAACCAATTATAACTATGCTTCAAAAATATACATCTCAGATTGAGTTAGTAGGTAATGCAATCATTACATTATTAGTAGGATTCTTTACAATTAAGAACTTCATCAAATTCTTGAAAGCAATGGATAAAGGAAACCGTAACGACGCAGTTAAATCATTTGCATGGATGGCGGGAATCATTATCGCTGGTATTGTTGGATGGGGAGGAATTAAGTTACTTGTTACAAACTTAGCTCCATCGTCAGACATTCTACCACGTGGTTAATAAGTGAGTGATTCTAAATGAGTACTTACTATATTAAGATGGACTTTGATGAATTAAAACCGAAAGTGCAAGAAGAATTCTTAAAACTTTTCGACTCACCGAATTACAAAAAACATATCATGGCGAAGTCAGATTCCGCTATTATTATTTCATTACCGTTATTCACATTACTAGAATACGACTTCGAGGACACTCGTGCGTATCATAAGAACTTGAAAATTACGTTAATTGAAAAAAGCGACAATCCTAAATCCAAGATGAAATCAGTCATTGAAGCTCTTGGTACACGCTCTGCTGAGTATGATAAATTGGTGAGAACTATACGATTTTAGGCATACCTAAAAATACAAAAAACCTATCAAACGATATTCTAAACATACACTATGTATGCTAGTAGTATCGATTGATAGGTTTATTTTTATGAGTGTGTATATTTAATTGTTGTTATTATTCACGCCAAACTCAGATGACACACCGAATGTGTCAGACTCGTGTAATTGATAGATTACAGAATCTTCTTTTGAGTGTGCTCGTACAAAGTTTTCAAAGCTCTGTACAGACAAGTGACGTAAGTTTCGTTGTGCTCGCATAGCAGTAATGTCATCATCTGACAATGATGCTTCTACAACTTTGTCCTCATCATAGTTTCCTTCCACAACAAGATAATCATATTTTCTACGTGGTGCAGAAATCATTGAGTTTGTATCCGTAGCGAATAACAATGTCTCACCGTCTTCATTTGTAATCACGAATCCTTGATTCGGTACGTCGTGATACAATTTGAATGTTTCGATGTGATACTTTTTACCACCAAGCTCGATGTCGAAATGAAATCCATGCTCAGTGAAAATGTTTTTTAACGGTACTTCAAATTTGAATCGTGAGTTGTTTTTCAACTTGATAAACTCAGCGACGTCACTATTACAATGAAGACCTTCTCTTAAAACCCACGGTCTATCTTTATAAATTTTGGACAATGTAGGTACTTTAATGTGGTCTCCATGACGGTGAGTGATGAAGATATGTTCAATCCCCATCACTTTCTCGCCAAGTTTGTCGAATGTTAAACCACAATCAATGAGTAGTTTGTCGTCGATTACGACCGCATTACCAGTACTACCAGTCCCGATAATGTCTACTTTAAACATGTTATTATAACACTTCCGCAATTAAGTAGTAGATTTTACCGTTGTCCCCACCGAATGACATAGATTTTAACTTAGCTTCGATTGGTTCTGGATTTTCGATTAAGTCTTCAATGTTACGTTGACCTAAGAAGTCTTCTAAAGCAATTACTTTCTTAGCACGACTTTTAGCAACTAGTCCGTCAATTACTTGTTGAGTACGTTTCACTTGGTCTTCACCAATTTGTTTGTTCTCAATTTGTTCACGTAATTGTTTGATATTCTTTTCTTGACCATATTTAACTGATAAAGTACGGTCGTCGTCTTCTGCAGTTAATGGTGGTAATGAAAGTGAAGATACACGGAAGAATAAATCTTCTCCATTGAATTTATATTGGAATCCGATATTAAAACGAACACCTTTGAATTCTTCGAATTTTGTCAATTCTACTGTCTTACCATCTAATTCACGTGATTGTGCTGCACTAATTAATTTAACGAATTGTGTGTAGTTACCACCAGTTCCGATGTTTGGAGAGAATGACCCCACCTCAGCGTCGTCTGTTGGTACGAAGTAAGTGATTTCAACACCACCGTCTTCACCAGCTTCTGCAATAGCTTCGTTTAATACGTCCACTGCGTTCTCAACTGTTGTTCCCGGTAAAATTGCTTCTAATACCTCAGAAGCTGCGTTGTATAATTCTTCGTCTGGTTCATAAGTACGAGATTCTTCAATCCATTTCATTGTATTTAACGGAATCGTACAAGCTCCTCCGTCATCTGCTAAAACTGCGAACGTGAAACGTCCACTCTTGTCGTCGAATAATACTGTAATTAATGTTCCTTGTTTTTCAATTGCTGTCATTTTTTATATATCCTCTCTATTTGTAAATTTTTGCTTGATTTCTTTTATTTTTGTCTGTTTGTACTTGTCCGAATTGCACCGTTACTGGAAACTTATAAAAAGTTATAAAACTTTTATGTTCCATTCTTGCTTCATCGAGTATGTTTTTGTACTAAGTAAACTTAAATACTACTCACATTTTCTTTTACTCTCCACAAGCGTAAATTCCCGTCTAACGCACGGTACTAAATTTGTTTCTTTAATGCATATAAAACTTGGTTTTCGTTTTATATTTAGATGATTTAACTTATAAAAGTCACTGCATGTTTATAACGTTTTATAAGTTAATCTTAACAGTTGGCAGCCTTTCTGTTTGTAACTTGTACCATTTCTTTTATCTAATCTATTTACATCTTGTCCGATTTATGCCTTACGGCTGTCTAATACTCCTTCCTTTCGTACGAACCAACGATTGATTATGTAGTTGTTTTCTCTCAACTACACCTCTATTATAACCTAACTCACCACTCCGTGTACAGACCTAAATTGAAAATTTTCGGTCGAAATCACAATATGTGGTATGTTGGTTTAATAATCTTATCTACAGATTGTTATTGTGAACTACTTCACAATCAATTCGTAAGTCCATTGACTAGACTCCACATATGAGTTCCTAATGATAATTTTAACATACCATCCGTCATCACATCGAGCATTCCAAATGACTTCGTAATTACCAACTTCGTGGTCGAACCACAATTCTTCAATATCTTCTCTAGTTCCAAGCCAAGCTACGTCACCGATAATTCGATTTCCTAAATCACCTAACAGTAATCCATCTCTAAAAATTATATTTTTATTTCCAACATAGTCGAAAAAGTTAAGTAAAGCGTCAACCATATTCCATTGTGTTGCTTTATCATGATGGTTCTCACTTGAATTGTCGTTACAATCAACAAATTGAATTTTATTTCCTAATTTATAAGTATCTAATTTTACATCCATATAATCAGTCCGTTACTGAAAACTTATAAAAAGTTGTAAAACTTTTATGTTTCATTCTTGCTTCATCGAGTATGTTTTTGTATTGAATAAATTCAAATACTACTCACATCTTTGTATACTCTCCACAAGCGTAAATTTCCGATTAACGCTCGGTACATATCTGTAATAACTTGATTGTGTCATTTTACAGATTTTGTTTTAAAACATTTTCTCCATATTGCTTTAGATTCAAACTAGCTTGAAAATCTCGGTCAATAATATTACCACAATCGCATTTGTAGATTCTATCTGATAGTTTTAAATCTTTATTAATCATTCCGCAACAACTACATAATTTAGAACTCGGAAAGAATCTATCTGCAATGATTACTGGAATGTTATTCCAAGCAGATTTATATTCTATTTGTCTTCTAAACTCATAAAATCCTTGTTGTTGAATTGCTTTAGATAAATGTTTATTTTTCATCATACCACTTACATTCAAATCCTCAATACAGATAAAACTTGGTTTTCGTTTTACAATCTCAGATGTTATTCGATGTAAGTGATTACGACGAATATTCGTTAATCGTTTAATTACTTTTAAAAGTTCTTTTTCTCCTTTTACAATGTTACTTGTTTTCCTGTAACGTTCTCCTTCCTTATTCATATTATATTTTCTCGATATAGAACGTTGTAACCTACGTTTTCTTTTCTCCACTTTCTTTACCTTTGGTGATTTGTTTATGTTCTTATAAGTATTTCTGTCAGAACAAACTGCTAAATCCTTAAGTCCTAAATCTATTCCAATACCCTCATTTAACGGAATGTCAGTATTGTCTTCCACATCAATACTAACTGACACGAACCAATGCAATCCATCATGAGTAATTCGTGGATTCATGTATTTACAATTAGTTGGTATTCTTCCTTTTTCGCAAAGTTTAATCCAATTTAATTTTTGTTTATTTTTCTTCCTACTAGTAGCAAATCCTTCAATTTTCACATGAGTATCAGTAAATTTAATTGCAACATTGTCTTGATAGAATGATGGTTTAGAACGTTTCTTACTCTTAAATTTAGGATATTTACTCAACCCTTTAAAGAATCTTTTATAACTATTACAAGCGTCCTTGATTGCCTGTTTCGTCACATTATTACTAATGTTATTTAACCATTTGTACTCATCGAGCTTCTTCATTCTAGTAAATTCTTTTCGTAATTCATTGTCAGATAAGAATTTATTACCTTGTTTATAGTTCTCTTGCTCCCTAGAAATAGTCCAATTATAAGCAAATCTCGAACATCCAGCATATTGAAACAATTTAGTCAATTGTTTATTGTTTGGTCTTAGTTGTACTTTTATTGTTTTTATCATGACTCATCAACGCCTTCAATTAGCTCTTTTACTAATTTTCTAGCATTGTTAGAACGTTTACCTTGAGACTTACATCCAAGTACTGTGATGATTTGAACCAAATCCTCTACAAGTTCTTGTTGTTCAGATTTCTTAGTGTTATCGATTACCTCCACTTCACAATTATGTAAACTTGCAACATACTCCACTAATTCAAATCCAAATCTCAACAATCTATCCCTGTGAAGAACTACGACCTTCTCTACCTCATTTCGAGATATACGTTCAATCAATCCTCTTAATCCTTTGTTCTTGTAATTCATTCCAGACCCAACATCTGAAATGATTTCATACGGTCTACCCTGCGCATTAAGATATAGTTTCATGTTCTCAATTTGTCGTTCTAAATCATCTTTTTGCTTATTACTAGAAACTCTACAATATCCAATAACAATTCTATTCAAACTAGGTTTTACGTTCATGACCTGATTTAACTGTTCGTGCGAATAGTATCTATATCCATTACTTGTAGTATGATGTGGGTGTAGTTTACCACTTGCGTCCCAATTCCTAAGTGTCTGCGCTGACACTCCCAAAATCTTCGAAAATTCTCTAATAGAATAGTATTTACTCATAGTTAAAATCTCTCCTTATGATTTTTATACTTTATTCTATCATTAAAAGTTATAAAAGTCAATACACATTTATAACTTTTTATAAGTTAGTTTTAACAGCTAAAAGCCTTTCTGTTTAATCCACTAATGTAATGTCGTCCGCTAAAACTAATGTGATAGAATATGTTGTAATACTGTCCAATGATTCAGAGTGTATGGCAAAATCAATGTAGTAGCAAAGTGTTCCATCCTCGCAAGCGATTCCATCTTTTTCACTGTTCAATGTACGTTTACTTACAATCATTCCGATTCGTCCTAATGTTGAAGCGTAAATCTCATCATAATGAGTGTACGACTCTCTGTTGTTTAACTTTAGTAATGCATCGTTGACAACGTCAAGTGCCCACATGTCAAGTCCTTTGGTTTCAAATAAATAATTCATAGTACCACTCGACTTGTTCGCAAAAGCACATAATTCTTCCGTGGCTGTGATTAAATCCAAATCCTCAAATCCGACAATTTCCGATTTAATTAGTTTGTGGTCTTGATGATATTTTAGTACACCAATTAATTTATTTATCATAGTATCAATCTCCGTTCAATTTAATGTTTTTACATTGTCTACACTTGTAAACGTTATCGAGAACCCTCGAATTCCACCATTAAATAAATTTTGATGTGTGAGTGCAATTTCATATATAGTCGTGTTATCATCACATAAGATAATGTCCTTGTCTTCTGTTTTACGCTTACTAATCATCAAACCAATGTGTCCAATATCTTCTAGATATAGTCCGTCATAATCCGTATATTCATGTTTATTCACAAATGTTGGAAATTTGTCGATTACAACATCAATAATCCATCTGTCAACTTTGTATACCTTGAATATAATCTTGAGTTCAGAACTTTGCGTTCTAATCCAATTACAAAAGACTTCTCCAATGTTCATTGAATCTACATCTTGAATCATAGCAACTTCACTCTTATTAGCTCGGTGATTTTTAAAAACAACGATAGTTTTATTTGTTAAATCATTCACAATATCACACTCCAATTTAATCAAGCAATTTAATGTCATCAGCACTCACAAATAACATCGAAAATTCTTTAATTTCACCATTCATTGTACTTTGTAACGTGAGTATAATTTCATAACCAGTTACATCACTACTACAAATAATAGCGTCATCTTTATTGACGTTACGTTTACTAACCATCACTCCAACTCGACTCATTCCAGCGACCATCACTTCATCATAGTCCGAGTATGCATCTTTATTTTCGAACTTTGGAAAAGCATCACATACTACGTTTAAAATCCAAACATCTACTCCTTTAAAGTCGAACA
>ERZ773213.240-NODE-240-length-35124-cov-13.529299_pt1 | contig 35124 bp, 52 predicted proteins | sample MGYA00580996_ERZ773213 | MGnify/ENA primary metagenome ERZ773213 (study PRJEB29015, sample SAMEA2738152) | human oral metagenome | biome: human oral; feature: human-associated habitat; material: saliva | place: China | collected 2197 ...
AATACATACGTTCTTGTGTATCACATAATGGTTAGAGTTTAATTTGTTTAGTGCGCTCAACTGTTCTAAAGTCGAACCAGTAATACGTTTAGTACCCTTGATTAGATTTGTGCCGATGTCTATATAACCGTCATCATACAAATACACAGCATTCAGGAACGTATCTATAAGTTTTTCTTTGTAGTCATAATTGCCTGTATCGGTCTTTAGGCTATCAATCCAAAATAAGAACATATCACGCTCAATGTACGGCGGCTTTGTGGCTTGGACTTTATGCAGCGTGATTTGTAATTGTGCCTTATTCTGTTCTAACTCTTCAAGGCGCGCTTTAGTTGTTTCCGTGATGATACCAGCTTCAATGGCTTTCATTACATTGTTGATAGACTTGGTAACGTCCTTGATCTTGGACTCTATCATCTTTTCATCGCTGTTATCTTCCAGCTGCTTTTTCTGATATTCCATGAAACTATCAGCCAACTTGTTTATGTAGTCCATGTCGTTCAGTTGGTTTATCAATTCAGTTATGACAACTTCTTCTATCCAGTCTTTCTTGACTCTCTTCTTATCGCACTTGCGCTTTTTAAATTTCACGCAAGTATAGTAATAGTAACGGTTGCCTGTTCTACTGGTTGCATATTCACCAGTCATTGCGCTTCCACAATGTCCACAGAAAAGTTTACCAGTCAATAGGTACTTTGCATCACGTGATCGTGCAGGCGCTTTCTTGTGCCTGTTTTTAATTTCTTGCGCAACATCAAACATTTCTTTGGATATAATAGCTGGCATTCCATTAGGCACAATGTAATCAGCATACTTGTATGTTCCTATATATTTCTCATTGCTGATGATAGTATTCAGAGAACTCTTATTCCAAAGCGATTTCCTTGCGTTTAAGATACCGTCTTTGTTCAGGTCGGTAATTATATCATTTATCGTCTTACCGCTTGTATATTCGCTAAAAATGCGCCTTATAATAGGTGCTTCATTTTCATCTATGACATAGTGATCGTCAGCATCTCTACCATATCCAAAAACCTTTTTGCCTATTGTCTTCAGTTGCAATGCGCTTTCCCTATTTCCACGTTTGACATTTTCGGAAAGATTGGCACTGTAATATTCCGCCATGCTTTCCATAAGTCCCTCCATGATTATTCCCTCAGCACTATCTGAGATGTTTTCCATGGCGCTATAAATCTTTACGCCGTTTTTCTTCAGTTTAGAACGGTATATCGCACTGTCATAGCGATTGCGTGCAAATCTGTCTAACTTCCAAACGATAACAGCCTTAAAATGCTTATTTTCGCTATCCTTAATCATTTTCTGAAATGACGGGCGATTATCTGTTGTTCCAGTTTTGGCTTCATCTATGTATTCATTGATTATCTCAAAGCCATGTTCTTCAGCATAACGCTTGCAATCTCTTAATTGCCCTGTGATAGACTCTTCACGTTGTCCTGAAGATGAAAAGCGCGCATATATAACAGCTGGTATGTAATTTTCCATGTTATCTTCCTTTGTGTGTTATAATAAAGTCCAATAGTCCCTTAGAGGACAGAATAGAAGCCACCGGCATATTGTTGGTGGTTTCTTTCGTTTATATAATGCTTTCTTTAGAACAATACCAAATCAGTTTCCCTATTGCATGAACTGGAACAGTACCATCTTTTATGATTAGTGGGTGCTGTTCAGGATTGAATGACAATGGTTCAAGCACATAACTATCAGTCAATCTGTAAAACTTCTTAACTGTAGCATCGTCACCATTCACCATGATAGCGCCTATTTCGCCATTTTCTAATGTGCTTGTCTTTTCAAATAAGCCTATACAGCCGTCAGGCAAAACCTTGTTCATGCTGTCACCTTTGATTTGTAATGCAAATACTTCTTTATTTGCAAAGCGTGACGGATATTCAATTTCACCGATGATGTCTTCTATTGCTTCTATTGGGACACCAGCTGGGATAACACCTATAACATTTGTACGATTATACATAATTCCATAATCATTTTCCGTAACAGAATTACCTAATAAGTAATCAATGGAAACATTAAATAATTCTGCAAGTTTTTCGATGACTTCTAATGACGGCTCAGACTTTCCGTTCTCCCAATATGAAATACCTGTTTTTGTCATATCAAATTTATTTGCTATATCTTCTTGGGTGTATTTGTTTTGAATGCGTAATTTTTTGAAAACATCAGAGAATTTGTTCTTCATATATAATGTTACCTTTCGTATTACAAATATAGTACTTTTTTTGATAACAGTAAATTAAATTGTAATATTAGAAAGAAAAATTACTATAAATGTAAATTTTTTATTGACAACAAGTTACATAAAAAGTAATATATAGACATGGTAGTTACCTAATAGGTAACTTAGAAAGGGGAAATAATGAATAGAGAATTGATTGGACTAATGGCGAAATTTGATATTACAAAAGAGAAAATGGCAACAGTCATCGGTGCATCAGCACCTACATTCCGCAAAAAGTTAGAAACAAGAATGTTCACACAGTCGGATATTGATAAGATGCTGAACTACTTACGCCGTTATGACAAGACAATATCAGAAAACGCTTTTTTTAACGAATTATAGTTACAAAAAATGTAACTCAGAAAGGAGGAACGTATGGAAAAAAAGGTAATCGAAACGATCAACGCATTATGTGACTGGATACAAACAGAATTGAAAAATGCCTCCAGCGTGCAGACTGAAAGCATTTTACCGGCAGTTATTGAAGCAACCGCCAATTTAGTTGAACAAGCAAATCATATCTATTAAGAGTTTAGTTTTTCTTCTTTGATGTCATGTTGGTGTTTCTTAATTTCAGTATAAGCAGATAAGTACATTTCCAGCATTTTGGCAGGGCTTGTATCCTTGTCGCAATGATTTTTGACATAAAGAATTGCTAACTCATTAACAAAGTCACTCATTATTATTCACCTCCCTTCAAATCAATTATAGGAGGTTAGAAAGGAAAACATGAACGAATTATTAAAGATTGATACTTCAAATGCAGAACGCATCACAGTATCAGCAAGAGATTTACACAAAGCATTAGAAGTAAGTACAGACTTCAATCACTGGTTTACACGAATGTGTGAATACGGTTTTGAAGCACAAAAAGACTTTACGACATTTTTGTCCGAAAGTACTGGCGGAAGACCGTCACAAGATGCACAAATCACAGTAGATATGGCGAAAGAAATCGCAATGTTACAACGTACAGAAAAAGGCAAGGAAGTAAGAAAATACTTCATTCAAATTGAAAAAGAATGGAATAGTCCTGAGCGAGTAATGGCAAGAGCCTTGACGATTGCTAATAAGACAATCGAAACACTAAAGATTGAAAATTCTGAAATGAAGCCTAAAGCCTTATTTGCTGATGCTGTCGCACAATCGGACACTAGCATTCTTGTATATGACCTTGCTAAGTTAATTTGCCAAAACGGCGTAAAGATTGGTGGAAATCGCTTGTGGACATGGCTAAGGGATAACGGGTATATCTTCAAACACTCATGCGAGCCTACACAAAAGAGCATGGAAATGAAGTTGTTTGAAGTTATCGAAAGAACCGTGCAGAGAAGCGGACATGACCCAAAAGTAACACGCACAACGAGAGTTACTGGAAAAGGGCAAGTGTACTTCATCAATAAGGTTTTACAAGAGTATGACAATCAAAAAAACTGACATTCAGTCACTCAACTATCTTGCGTTACAGGCGCTAAACAATAAGCAGAACGAACCCGAATTCAAAGCAAGATATGAAGAGTGGAAAAAGAAAAAAGGCGCCCCAATCGCAAAGAAAAGCGCCAAGTGATAGACCAAAACTATCACTCAAATTCTAACACAGAAAGAGAGATAAAAACATGATTAAAGCAGAAAATCGCGGCGGCGAAGTTGCATTTCAAGCAGAGGGAAGCGCTCTTGATTTAGCACAAGAACTTGTGGCAATTAGAGAATTCATTAAGAGAAATCCTGAAGTTGAACAAATGGCGGATTTAATAGAAACGATTTCAGATGTCGAAAGACAAGATTTTGAAAGCCCTGAAGAACTTGAAGAGAGTTTGACGTCGAATAAAGACGATAGAACACATACGGAAGACGTGATAAAAAAGGCGTTTGGGAAGAAGATGAACTAACTATGAAAACACTACAAAACACAATTAAAACAGCATTAGTCGTTGTTCTAGGGCTTGCATTCATCGCATACATGCTAGGAAACGCTGTACTTCAATACTCATATTCACAACGTCCTTTGACGGCTGAAGAAATGGCTGAGTAATGCTATGAAGATGATTTGTAATCATTGCCAAAGAATATTCAATGACGATGACATGACCAGCCATTTCGGCTATATGGACTACTCATACAGGGAATATAAAACATGTCCATATTGCGATAGCGAAGAAGTGGAAGAAGTCGAGGAAATAGATCATGAAGAAGATTGAAATTATTGAACTTGGCAATCCAGTTTTTAAAAACAAGTACGAAAAGCCACAGAAGAAGCCGAAACACATAAGAAAAGTGGACTGGGAGAGTAAAAGAAATGGATTTACAAGCAAGATATAACAGGCTGAAAGAACAAAACCGCATGCTGATTGAAGAAGCAAAGCGGTATGAAAAGCAAATTGAAGACTTGCAAAGCAAAATCAGTAAGTTAGCAGAATTAAACCAAAAGGCGTTTGAAGTAAACATTGAACTAAGTCATAAGTTATTGACTTACGACAAGTTAGAACAAGTCAAACGCTTACCAGTACATGAGGGCAAAAATGAAAACAGATAATCAAAGAAGAGAATTTGAATTTGCACTTGAAACCGTGCTAAAAGCATCAGACCAACGCATTAAGGGCATAAAAGTAAACTGGGACGATACAGACAAAAAGCATAGAGCAAGGGCTAACACCGTAACAGTCACATACACAAACGGTTTAAAAAGAACAATCAACGTTGCATATAGCGCATGGCGTGCAATCGCAAGCGCTGTAATTCAACAAGCATAAGAAAGGAATAAACAATGGACAATCAAGACACAATTTTCTTGCAATCAGAAAGCAAGCCTACAACAAAAGCAGAACCAAAGAAAGAAGTTAAAGCAAAGACTAATGAAATGAACATTTATCAGAAACTAGCGATTGCACGTGCAGAATTAGGCAATCGTCCTTTGAAGAAATCAGGCGTAAATAAATACGCTGGATATTCATACTTTGAATTGAACGATTTTATTGGTGAGATTAACAAGATTTTTAAGGAATTAAACCTTATCTCAGTATTCAACATCAAAGTGAATGATTTAGGCGTGGAAACGGCATTCTTAGACATTGTGAACGCTGATAACCCAACAGAAACAATCACATTTGAAGCTGGTACAGCCGAAGCTGGAATGAAAGGTGCTACACCTATTCAGATGCTAGGTGCAAAACATACATACATGCGCCGTTACTTATGGCTAGAAGCAATGGAAATCGCCGAAAACGATGCGCAAGATGCTATTCCGGCTAACGAAAGAGAAACAACAACGAAAGCGCAAATGGCAACACAAGGACAACTAACTATCATTTCAAAGCAAGATCCTGAGCGTGTCAAAAAGATGCTTGAATTTTACAAAGTAAATGAAATCAAAGAATTAACATTCCGCCAAGCAAGCGAAGCAATCAAGACATTTAGCAAAGATAAGAAAGAAGAGGAAACACCTAATGAGTAATGAAATCAAAATCGTTGAAAATCACATTGAATTACCTGAAGCGGTACGCTTTGCGTTGCAAAAGTTAAAGGAATTCCAAATCACCAAGCAAGAAATGGACAATCAAGAAAAGGAAATCAAGCAAGCAATTCAAAAGGCAATGGAAGAACACGGCATCAAGTCATTTGAAAATGAAGATGTCAAAATCTCTTATGTCGCGCCTACACAGCGTGTTTCCGTTGATACAGCGAAGATGAAAGAAGAAGGCATTTATGACTACTATACAAAGTCTAGTGAAGTCAAAGCAAGTGTCCGACTCACCTATAAATGATTGAATTTATACCTGACTATCATGTGTACTTAGTGGACGGAATTATTACACCGTCCGCTACACAGATAATTAGAGGACTTATGGGGGATATGTACTCAAATATCCCTCAATACATACTCAACGCTAAAGCAGATTATGGAAACACAGTCCATGACCTCATAGAACGCTATTCCTTGGGCGAGAACGTGGACGGACGATACAATACCCATTCTTACGAAAGCATAGCCTTAAAACGCTTTAAAACGCTTCAGGAAGAAAACAGCATCAACATACAAGCATGCGAGCAGCCTATGGTTTACTACCACGAGGGAAACCCTTTGTATTGTGGTACTTATGACATGGTTGGAACGGTGGACGGCAAGCATGCAATCATAGACATTAAAACAACATATCAATATCACCCGTTATATCTAAGTTACCAGCTAACGCTATACAAAATGGCGTATGAACAAATGACAGGTGAAAAGATAGAAAAAGCCTATTGTGTGTGGCTTCCTAAGAAAGACTTAGGGCAACTGTACGAGGTTGAATTGCTAGACGAACAGGAACTCTTAAAGGTGGTGACAGACAGTGAAACAACGTACTGATAGCATTCTTCAGACAGAAAAGAAATGCTTTATCACTGGATCATACAACGTGTGTTTACATCATTGCATTTGTGGAACAGCAAATCGCAAAAAGTGCGATGAGTGGGGGCTTTGGGTATGGCTCAATCCTGACATACATAATGCATTACATACAACAAAGCCGTCATTACGCTATGCATTACAACGCAAGGCACAAGAAGCATTTGAAAAGTTGTATGGACACGAAAAATTTATGGAGGTATTTCATAAAAATTACCTATGAACAAAGACTATGACATGTGGCTAGAGATAGAGAAACTAGCCAATACATTAAACGCTACAATCGAGGATTTTTATAAGGCTGGAATTGAGTTAGCAAATAGTGAAGCCAACTATCAAATCAAATTACGCGCTCAGGCGCTCATAGAACGCGCACAGGGCGTGCCTGTAACCATGATAAGTACTTTTATCAAGGGACATGCTGAAGTCGCTGAATTGCGCCAAAAACGCGATATATGCGAAAGCCGATACAAAATGCTTGAGAACAAAATCAATTCAATCAAGTTGCAAATGCGAGTGTTAGATGCACAGGCAAGCAGAGAGTGGACGAAAAATGACTGAGTACGTTAAAAAATTTGAAGTCCTAAAGATTGTTCAGGAAGCAATGAAAAAGTGTTCTCATACGCATTTGGCTACATTGCAACTGTTAGAAAAAGAATTGATGAATATGCAACCAGTTAGGCTGGGCGAAGCCGTAACAGCGCTAGAACGTGCTTATTTCGGAACGGTACACACTAACGAAAATTTACAGCGAAAAATGACTTACAAAATGGACGATTACACCGATAATTGCAATCTAAAAGAAAAGAGGAAATTCAGACATGATAAATAATGTGGTTTTGGTCGGAAGACTAACAAAAGATGTTGAGATAAGAAAAACACAAAGCGGGTTATCCGTTGCATCATTCACAGTTGCATGTGATAGACGATTATCACAGGGACAAAGAAACAATAACGAACAATCAGCCGACTTCATCAGCTGCGTTGCGTGGCGTGGAAGTGCTGACTTTCTAGGCAGCTATGCGCACAAGGGTGATACGGTAGGTGTCGAGGGAAGAATACAAACACGTACATATGATCGTGACGGACAAAAGGTTTATGTTACTGAAATTGTCGCTAATTCTGTATCAATCTTACACAGCACACAGCCAAGACAAGCGCAGGCACAAACTCAGCCACAGCAACAGACACAGAATGAAACTACACAAGCAAATGATCCAATGGAAGACTACCTAAACGGATATGAAATCAATTCTGATGAATTGCCATTCTAAGAGGTTCATATATGGCAGAAAGAAAATACTACTGGATTAAGTTAAAAAAAGACTTCATGAATAGTGATGCCGTTGATTTCTTGATGTCACAGAAAAACGGTGCTGAATATGTTGTTCTCTATCAAATGCTATGTCTAATGACTGTAAAAACTAACGGAAAACTGGAAAGACAACTGAATGAAGTAATCATTCCGTACGATGCAGAAAAAATACAGCGTGACACAAAGTATTTCAATATAGACACAGTAAGAAACGCTTTACAACTATATATTCACTTAGGACTTATCTACAAAGACGATAACGGTTGCTTAAGTATTGCTGACTATGAAAATCTAGTTGGAAGCGAAAGTGGCTCAGCAGAACGTGTAAGACGTTTTAGAAATTTAAAAGCGTTACATTGTAACGATGATGTAACAGACATGAAACGAATTGGTAACGAACTAAGTAACACAGATATAGATATAGATAAAGAGATAGATATAGATACAGATAAAGAAGTAATAAATACTAATATATCGTGCAATTTAGAAGTCGATAAAAACGGTTCTTATATAACAAAAAATAATGCTGGTATACCACATGGTTGCCAAATGGTTGCCGAACGGTTGCCACAGGTTAGTATAGGTAAGGTTAGTATAGATAAGAATAATAAAAACAATATATCGTGCAACGAAAATTCAGAAATTGAAGTTTTAGATCAAAAAGAAATGTGGTTTGAGAGTTTTTGGGAAATTTACCCTAAGCATCAAGACAAGAAAAAGGCAAAGCAGAAATTCTTAAAACTATGCACTAACGAAAAGGAATACAAAGCAATCATGGACGGACTCAGAAACGTACTTCCAGTATGGGCTAAGAAAGACACAAAGTATATCCCAATGCCAACAACATGGCTAAACGGTGAACGTTGGAATGATGAAGTAAGCGTGAATTTGTATGAGTTACCGTTCTAATGCAAGAAACACAGATTAAAGACTTACTAAAGACTTTAAGAAGTCGCTTTCCTGAATATTACGCACGAAAAGAAAAAGAAGAAATCATAGAGATTTACAATTCATTTGTATTAGCATTAAGCGAGATTGAACAATTAGCCGTGGTGGGTGCTTTAAAAGACTATCTAAACAACGATAGAACGGGCTATCCACCAACGGCAGCTCAACTAAGAACAAAGGCAAAAGCAATGCCTGAGTACATGTGGGCGCAGATGTTAGAAGAAAAACAGCAACCACTAGCAATAGCTGGAAAGCAGAGAACAAGAAGAGAAATATTGCTAGATTGTGCTGTACTTATTGCTACACATGATGTTGATACAAAAGAAGAATTAGCGAAGTGGTGGAATGAATATGCAGATAATGAGCCACTAACAGATGAAGAAATAGAGAAAGTGTGGAACAGAGTACATGAGAACAAAACAGCAGAAAATAGAACTATTTAACGATAGCTTTCAAAATTACAAACGATATCAAATCCCAAAGGCGCAATTGGTTATCGCCGATATTCCGTATAACTTGGCTGAAAATGCATATGCAAGTAGTCCGTCTTGGTATGTGGGGGGGGACAACAAGAACGGTGAAAGCAAGAAAGCAAAATCAGCATTCTTTGATACAGACGGTTATTTCAGAATTCCTGAATACATGCACTTTTGCTCAAAGATGCTAATTAAAGAGCCGAAAGAAGCAGGAAAAGCGCCAGCAATGATCGTGTTCTGTGCCTTTGAACAGATGCAACAAATCATCGAATATGGCAAGAAATATGGATTTATGAAAAGCTACCCGCTTGTATTTGTAAAAAACTATTCAGGACAAGTGCTAAAAGCAAATATGAAGATAGTTGGTGCTACTGAGTATGCGGTTGTTTTGTATCGTGATAAATTACCAAAATTTAATAACAACAATCGCATGATATTCAACTGGTTTAAGTGGGAAAGAGATACACAAACACCGAAGATACACCCTACACAGAAGCCAGTACAGTTATTGAAGCAACTAATAGAAATATTTACAGACGAGGGCGATGTCGTGATAGACCCATGCGCTGGTAGTGGTTCAACACTAAGAGCATGTGCTGAAATAAATAGATCTTGTTACGGCTTTGAAATCAAGAAAGACTATTACAAATTAGCAAAGCAGAAAATTTTAAAAGATGTACAACAAAGTTTGATTTTGTAAGACGAAAGGATAAGGAAAACTTATGAAGAACAAAGAAAAATATGATTTAAGAGATATTTCATACGATCTTGAAGTGGATAGGGGTGGATATGATTTTGTTATTTATTACACTTCTATGGAAATTTATAGAGAGTTTTTTAGCGGTTCTATTTCAACATGCAGTGCTTTCACAAAATGGTTAGAAGAAGAATATAAACCACAAATTCTTACAGAAAAAGAAAATGCTTATTTATCAGCGGTTATCAAGCCGTTTAGAGATAGAGTTGAATGTGTTAAAAAAATAGTTCATAAAAGAGAATTTTTAAAAATTTTCTTGGAAGATGAATCTATTGCATTTCCATACTTTGAAAAAGGCACAATGTACAAAGGTATGGAAGAAGGAAGAGAATACACCTTAGAGGACTTAGGACTATGAAGAATAAAGAAAAATATTCTTTGGATAAGTTGATAGTATCTGTCACATACGAAATTGTGGGTATTGCAAGCATAAAAATTTCTCATGGTATAAAGCGTGTTTACTACAAAAGTTACGATGTTGAAGAATTTGCTTTACGGTGGATAACCGACTTCATTAAGTGGTTAGAAAAAGATGATGGAGAAGAGTATAAACCACAAATTCTTACAGATAAAGAGAAGGCTTATCTATCAGCAATAATAAAGCCGTTTGGGAATAAAAAGATAATGATTGGGAAATTACGTCATTTATTCGGCGAAGAAGAATATATATGGATTGACATTGATGGATACCACTTTGCATTACCGCTTTTTAAGAAAGGCAAAATGTATAAAGGCATGGAATTAAATAAGTTTTATACATCGGAGGAACTTGGGCTATGAAATATGATTATATGCAAATAATCACTTTACCAAACAGAAAAGGTAAATATTTAGCACTTGTGAAAGGCAATAAAATGACAGTAGTTGCAAGATTTATAAATGATGAATGCATACAAGAATTTCAACATTTTGTTATTACATTTATGACGGAGGATAAGCAATGAGTTACAGAAAGTCATTAAGTTATATTGCACGACAGATAAAGAATCCAAACGACAGTAATGCTTTTAAGGACATGGAAGAATTAGTGGAACGTGCTACACCAAAGCAAGTTAAAAATAGAACAGCAATCATGTCTTACAACAAAACACACATTCTAAACCACACGGGCTATTGTCCAGTGTGCGATAAAGCAGTATCACATAGCGCATTTGTGGCAAAAGACGGCGTGTTCTGTGACGATTGCGGGCAAGCGCTAGATTGGGGGAAGTAATGAAAAGTGAAGAAATAGGAATATTGGAAGCACGAAAAACGCCAGTATTCACGATTGAAGAAGTTGAAAAGATGCTTGAATGTGAAAAAACGTTGCTTGAAACTAAACCAGTTACACGTGAAGTTTACATAAGCCAGCTAAACATGATAAACACTATCAAAAAACAATTTGAATTAGCATTCAATGGAAAGTGTAAAAAACTATGATTACAAAAGAGAAATTTCAGTACACAGACGGCAAGATGAAAGGCTTCAGGCACACTATCACAATGATCATGCAACTAGGCGATAGATTGGAAGAAATAGCAAGCACACTTTCAGGAAACACGCTAAAATCACCGTCTATCAAATCGCCTGAAGAAGCGAAGTATCAAAGCGGCACGCGGATATTCCACGATAACCTAATAGCGCTATGTGCTGAAGAAGAGGAAACACGGAAAGAGTACGATAGATACGAAAGAGAATATAAAGACTATGCTACATTCTTTCGGAAGTTAGACGATAGCGAAATAGAAATCTTGCGCCTTAGATACGAAAATGGTTTCGATTATGTGACGATAGCAAAAATCCTATATACATCTCATGGATATGTTTATAAAAAGATTTGCCAAATTTTAGATAAATGGTGATTTGTGGAAATCGCCACGCTGATTTGATGTTATAATGGCAATAGGCAAAAACCATGAGAAAAATTTCATGGTTTTTTCTGTATAGACTGGGAGATAACTTTCTTCATTTGTTTTCCAAAAAATAACCTCATGTACTCACAAAATCTCCTTTTGCTTTCTTCCAGTCTATTTAGTTAGAAAGGGACACAATGGAATTTGTTAAAGTCAAGATAAGTGACATATTACCAGCTGAATACAATCCAAGAAAAGAATTGAAGCCTGATGATGAAGAATTTATCAAGATTAGCAATTCCATTGATGAATTTGGATATAGTGAGCCGATTATCGTTAATAAAGACATGACAATTATCGGTGGACATCAGCGTTTGAACGTACTTAAGTATAAAGGCGTTGAAGAAATCGAAGTAGTGATGCTTGATTTGCCTAAGAACAAAGAAAAAGCATTGAACATAGCCTTGAATAAAATCACTGGCTATTGGGATATGGACAGATTGACTGATTTATTGCTTGATTTAGGCAATGACGGCTATGATCTAGAACTAACAGGATTTGACATGGACGAGATAGGCGGTTTATTCAGCGAACCTGAAGAAAAAGAAAACGCTAGAATGAACACGGTGAACCATTACAACCTACAAATCTATGATGAAACGGAAACAGACGGCTTCTATCAAATGCCAGTAATACACAATGACGGATTTATTCCAAGCGATTTGATTGGATTTAACTATGCGATGACAAGCAAAAATAAAAACGTGGGTATTCATTGCTTTGTTGATGACTACCAGTTTGAAAGACTATGGAATAGACCTGATGAATACGTGGACATGCTAAGCGAGTATGAATGTGTGCTGAGTCCTGATTTTAGCCTATATATGAATATGCCAATGGCTATGAAAGTGTGGAACGTGTACCGCTCACGGCTATTAGGGCAATACTGGCAAAGTAAAGGCATCAAGGTGATACCTACAATCAGTTGGGCGGAAGAAGAAACATTCACATTCTGTTTTGACGGAATACCTGAGAAGTCTATTGTTGCAATCAGTACGATAGGCGTTAAAAGGGAAGATGAAGCATTTGAAGTATGGAAAAACGGCGTTGATGCAATGATACAGAAGATAAAGCCTGAAACGATACTTGTATATGGTGGACAAGTTGAGTATGATTATGGCGAAAACATAAAGGTGATTTATTTTGATAATAAAGTCACAGAAAGGTTGAAGAAAAATGGAAAGAAGTAAATTTATAGATAATCTTGAAATAACTGGTAAATACTTTCTAAAAGACGGAAAGCACGAAATCGAAGTATATACAGAATGCGTGCTAGGAATTGACGGGAAGAGAAAAAAATACAAGTCCTATGATGAATTGTTTGATGTAAAGATTGATAACGTGACAGTCGGTGAATTAGTCGATAAGTTGAAGCATTATGATCAATCTTTCAAGTATCACATACCAGTTATGTTTTTTAACGAAAAAGGGGAAGAAGTAGAATAATCGAAAAAGCACTTAAACGGTGCTTTTTATTTTTATGGAGGAAAAGAAAAATGGGCGGACGTGGCGCAAAAATAGTAATTGGAACAAATGCAGGCGGTGGAGGTTCTAGAAATGGAAGCGCAGATGATAGAGAACTTGCAGCGCGTGTGAATAGACTCTACAAAGGGAATAAGCAATCTATCGACAACATGCGTATGAATTTTAGAAACGAAGTTATAAACGATAACATAGAACACATGATCGCTGTCGATAGTGACGGATTTGCACATGTTATGCGCCGTGGTGATAGTGGTTCTGTCGGCATACGTAATGAAGAAGTTGCTGGCAAGTTTGTTTTTCACAATCACCCTGATAGAGCAAATGGTGATAGTGGCGGCACATTCTCACGTGCAGACTTGGCTGTAACAGCAGAAAATGACTCACTTGGTATTGGCGCATCAGAAAGAAAAGGTGACTGGATTTTTGCAAAAACAAAGAACTTCAAACCAAAGGAATTTGTGAAGGGGTTACAAAAATCACCAGTGACAAATACTGTTATTGTTGTTGGCAATGAAACAAGCGCGCAGGCATACGAAAGAACACAAAGACAAACAATGAATTGGCTAAGAGCAAACCAAAAGCGCTATGGTTATAAATTCACTTTCAAAGAAGATAAGAGTTTGGGCGCTGGTGCTGTTCCGCTTAGTGTTCTAGTCAATAGAAGAAATAGAAAGTAAGTGATGAATAAATGGGTGGACGCGGTGCTAATGTAACAATAGCAAGCAAGGCAACAAGCGAGCTTACAACATCAAAGGTAATCACGGCGGCAGCTGATGAAGAACCAAAGAAGAAAAAGAACTCATTAAGCGAGATGTTTAAGAAACGCAAATCTAAAGACATTGAATTCTTTTTCGGCGACACAGAATGGCGCTCAAACAAGTATTTCAAGTTTGATCATGTGAAAGACAATGACAACATCATTCTAGTAACAAACAATATCAAGGCAATCAAAGGAAACTTTGTAATGATTGTTGATAATAATAAAGCCGTGTACTTAAAAGATTGGCAAGTAAAGCCAGTACATAGTTTTAGCGAGGGAATGTATGGCTGGGCGGTGAAGTTAAATAGAAAATACTTCAAGCCTTATACATTCAAAACCAGCTTTGATGATTATTCATTTGATAAGCAAGATACATTTGATAGTCTTCTAAAGACAGCAAAGAAACAAGACAAGACATATATAGCACTGGATAAAGACCAGTCATACACAAAGATGAGTTTTTTAAATGGCTACAGGTAATAAACATATAAGCCCGTGCCACAAGTGCAGATACCAAAATAGATGTACAAAAGGGCGAAATTGCAAAGACTATCAAAAGTGGCTAAAAGACTTCAAAAGAAGCAAATAGAAAGGGTATAACATGGGTGGACGTGGCGCAGAAATAAAAATAAAAACACATGAAGATACCGACATTTTAGAGTGGTATGGAAGCGGCGATGGAATGTGGGTAAATAACCAGCTAAGAGGTTTGAACAACGAAATAACACTCACAGATGAAGAACTAAGCAGAATATCACGATTAGACAAAGCCACGAACGAAAAAGTAAAGGAAGATACGCTATATAGAAGTGTTGATGCAAGCGCTATATTTGGAAAAATGACACAATCACAATATGAATACTTGCAAAACTATATCCAAGACGGTGAAAACGCACTTGGCAAAGGTGCTTATGCACAAAAAGTAATGGCTGAAGCAAAGCGAATGGCAAATGCGCCATTAAACAAAATCATTACAGGCAAAGGTTACATGAGTACCACTACAGATAGCGCAATAGCAGAAGAATGGGGCGGCTTCACTGGATCAAGTAAACCAGTCGTACTGAAAATCAAAACAAGCAAAAACACACGCGGAAAGGACATTTCATTTTTAGATAAAAACGTGTCCGAAGATATGGCACAGAAAGAAAGGCTATTGAAGCGTGGACAATCATACATACCGAAAAAGGTATATATGAAAAACGGCAATATTTATGTTGATGTAAGTATGATTTGAGCATCATAGAAAGGACGGGCGAGAAATGGCGAATAAGAGCCAAAAGGGGAAAAATGATAAAGACATCAAGGAAACCAAAAAGACGGCTAAAACGAGCCAAAACAAGCCCAAAACATCAAAAAATAAGGGACATGATAACCTAATTCCAGTAACAAAGAGAACAAAGGAAGAACAAAGGGCTATCCAAGTAGCTGGCGGTATCAAATCAGGACAGGCAAGAAAGCGCAAAAAGGAACTCAGGGAAACATTTAAAGCGTTGCTATCTTTACCACCAACACAAAGGGATAAAGAAACAGTCGCTAAGGCGTTAGGCGTTGAACCTGAAGTAATAGAGTCACAGGAAACAATACTAGCCGTTGCAATGATGTCACAAGCCCGAAAGGGCAACGTTAAAGCATTTGAAGCGGTGAATAGAATTGTAAACGGTGAAAGCCTAACAGATAAAGAAGACATCAAGATAAGACGTGCAGAATTAAAAATGAAGCAAGAAAAGCACGCTATTGAGATGGAACAATACGAAGCAGAACACAAGAAGAAAGACGGTACAGCATATAAGGGTATTCCAGCCCTATGCATAGCACCGTCTTTTTCTCAATTCTTATGGGACGTGCACAATCACAGTGTGCATGAATTTATCCAAAAGGGCGGACGTGGTAGTACGAAATCGTCATGTATTGCATTAGCAATCATTGATCTAATGATGCAGGACGAAAACTATAATGCGTTAGTAATGCGCCAAGTATCGAACACTATCAAAGACTCAGTATATAACCAGCTTAAATGGGCTATCGATAAACTGGAATTAGACAGTGAATTCAAATGCACGAAATCCCCTATGGAAATCACGCGTACAGCAACGGGGCAAAAAATATTCTTCCGTGGTGCTGACGACCCTCTGAAGATTAAATCTATTAAAGCAGAAAAGGGCTATATCGCTATTGTGTGGTTTGAAGAATTAGACCAGTTTTACGGTAGTGAAACAGTCAGAAACATTGAACAGTCAGCCGTACGTGGTGGTGATAAAGCGTGGATTTTTAAGTCATTCAACCCACCAAAGACGGCTAATAACTGGGCTAATGAATATGTACTCTTACAAAAAGACGGAATGAAAGTCTATCATTCCACGTATCAGACAGTACCAAGCGAATGGCTAGGTAAAAACTGGCTAGATGAAGCGGAAGCACTGAAAGAGATAAACCCTAAGGCTTACGAAAATGAGTATCTAGGGGAAGTAAACGGCACTGGTGGAAACGTATTTGAAAACGTGACTATCAGAGAAATCACAGACGAAGAAATAAACAACTTCAACTATACGTATAACGGGCTTGACTGGGGATGGTTCCCTGACCCACTTAACTTCACGCGATGTTGCTATGACAGCGCACACATGACTTTATACATATACGCAGAATTTAGAGCCAATAAGATGCCAAATGAAGACGTGGCGGAAGTGTTGAAGAATGAATTCAAGATTGGCGATGAGATTGTAACGTGTGATAGCGCTGAAAATAAATCTATTGCTGACTTGCGAGCGTTTGGCATATCAGCACGTGGCGCAGAAAAGGGCGCTGGAAGTGTGGCATATTCTATGAAGTGGCTATCTTCACTAAAAGAAATCGTGATAGATAGCAAGAGATGCCCTAATGCAGCTATGGAATTCACACACTATGAATACATGCGCGACAAAGACGGGCAAGTGGTAAGCGGCTATCCTGATAAAGATAACCACAGTATAGACAGCGTACGTTACGCATTAAACCCTGTTTGGAAGAAGAAAGGGCAATGATGAACATACTTAGAAAGATTATTGATTTTATCAAGGGGGTATATGAAAAAATGTTTGGAAGCACACAACTTGAAAAACTAACTGGCAAGCGTGTAATTCTATCCCAACCAATGATTGAACGATTGGAACTATGGGACAAGATGCTATGCGGTAAAGCGCCGTGGACAGATGAAACAGAAAACTATTCAGGCGTTAAGAGTCTAGGGCTTGAGGGCGCTGTATGTTCGGAATTTGCTAATGTGACTTTATCCGAAATGGAAACGAGTTTGGACAATGACAAGTTGAATGAACTCTATCAAAAGGCGCTAAGAAACTTCAATGAACACTTTCAAACGGGCTTGGGCTTAGGTTCTATGGTTGTTAAACCGATTGGAAACACTGGGAACGTTGAATACATTCCAGCTGATAGAATTATCCCCTTTGAATTTGGTGATGACGGAAGCCTTAGAAAAGTTGCATTCATTCAAGTAAAGGAAGTTAGCGACAAGGAAAAATATTATCGCTTGGAATTTCACGAACTAACACCAGAGGGCTTGCGAATTCAAAACAAGGCTTATAAAGGCGTAAATGGAGAGATTGGAAATCAAGTGCCTTTAACTTCAATCGAAGAATGGGCGCAACTGTACGAGGATATACTCTATCAGGGTATGGATCGTATGGACTTTGGCTATTACAGAAATCCATTACCTAACAGAATTGATAAGAGCAAAAACGGCGTTTCTATTTTTGAAAAGGCTGTCGAGCAAATCAAGAAAGCAGACCAGCAATTCGGGCGTTTAGATTGGGAATATGCAAGCGGTGAGCGCTTTATCTTTGCCGACTATACAGCGGTAAAGAAGAAGCAAGATGGCTCATTCAGCATGCCAAAAAGCAAAGAACGCTTACTCATTCCATATGATGCAGATACAACCAACGGCGATAAGACATTAGACGAATTCAGCCCAACAATGCGTGATGCTTCATATATTGCTGGATTGAATGAATATAAGCGACTGGTAGAGTTTAATTGTTGCTTGGCTTATGGCGATTTGTCTAAGAACGAAAGCGTGGAAAAGACGGCAAAGGAAATCAAGGCGAGCGAAAACCGCAAATATAACATGGTGAACGCTATCCAAATGAATTTGAAATCATGCTTGGAAGATTTAGCACATGCTATCGCATTCTATCAGGCTATGTTTACAACGGATTTTGGCTTTAATTGCACATTCCATGACTCAATCAAGACAGATGAAGAAACAGAACGCGCACAAGATCGCATTGATGTTGCTAGTGGCTTTATGTCACCTGTTGAGTATCGAATGAAATGGTACGGTGAAGATGAAAAGACAGCCATGAGCAAGATTGCAGAAATCAGGGGAACAATCACAGAGGGTGAACAGCCTTAATGTTCAGTGAAGAAGACCTAAAAAAAGTACCTGAATTTCTAGCGCAATCAATGCAACGAATGGAAAGCGATATACTTGCGGACATTATCCGAAGAATTGAACAAGCTGGACACATCACACGCACAGCAGATTATGAACTATACCGCTTGTCACAGTTGAATGGCTTTAATAAAGACTATCGGAAACTGATACAACAAGCCTTAGATCTATCCGATGCGCAAATGAAAGAACTGTATGAGCGTGTGATTGCTGACGGCTATGCACGTGATGAAGCGCTTTATAAAGGCGCTGGCGTGGACTTTGTACCGTTATCAGAAAACACGGAACTATTACAACTAATGGAAGCCGTGCAGAAACAAACGCTATCAGACATTAGCAACATCACTAACGCATTAGGCTTCACGGTGGACGGGCAATTTAAAAGCGTACAGGGCTATTATGGGGAACTGTTGAATAAAACCTTGATTGAAGTATCAACGGGCGCATTTGACTATAATACGGCGCTAAAAAAGACCGTAAATGAATTGACGGCTAGTGGTGTACGATACATCGAATATGAAAGCGGAAGACATGATCGCATAGATGTTGCTGTAAGGCGTGCCGTTATGACTGGTATGCGACAAGTTACGGCAAAGATTGAAGATGATAACGCAGAGAAACTACACACAGAGTTATTTGAAGTGTCAGCACACCCAACGGCTAGACCGTCACATGCACTATGGCAAGGCAAGATATACACCAAACAGCAACTAATAGACATTTGCGGACTGGGTGAAGCTGGTGGATTGTGTGGTGTGAATTGTTATCACCATTACATGCCGTTTATAAGCGGTTTTAGCGAGAGAAGATACACAGATGAAGAATTATCCAAACTGTACCAAAGAACGCTAGAAATGCACGAATACGGCGGTAAGGAATACACTCTATACGAAGCAACGCAACGCATGCGTGCATTAGAAAGACGAATGCGTGTTCAGGACGAACGAATAGCGCTGCTCAAAAGGGGAAATGCTGATAAAGCGGACATAACCATTATGAAGAACCGCAGAACAGCAACATACAACGACTATAAAGAATTTGCGAAAGCAATGGGCTTGCCTGAAGAAATGGCAAGGGTATTCACGAAAGACTAAAGCGCTATATGCGCTTTTTTCTATTGGCAACTATGCCTTAAATAGTGACTCTTTAGCAGATTGGCGACCTGCTTTAACAACGCCTAACAGGAGGAAGAAATGAAAAAAGAAGAATTGCAAAAGTTGGGACTAACTGACGAACAAATCAATGAAGTTTTTAAGATGAACGGACAAGACGTAAACAGTGCAAAGGGCGAATTAGAAAACGCTAAGAAAGAATTAGAAGACTATAAAGCACAGTTTACTTCAACACAGGCAGAACTGAAGAAGTTGCAAGAATTGAAGCCTGAAGAACTTTCTAAGCAGGTAAGTGATCTAAACGAAAAACTAGCATCACAGAAAGCGGACTTTGAAAAGCAAATCGCAGATAGAAACTTCAACGACTTGTTAGCAAAGACAGTAACAACAGCTGGAGGACGTGAAGCAAAAGCAATCATGCCATTTTTGGACATTGAAGCATTAAAGGCTTCCAAGAACCAAGAAGCAGACATCAAGAGCGCTATTGAAGCGGTAAAGGGTGAGCATGATTACTTGTTTACTTCTACCGAACCAGTAAAGAACGCTGTATCAAGTACAGCAAGCAACGCAAATGCAAGCAATACAGCGCTTGATTTTGCAAAATCCGTAATGGGAATTAAAGAAAAATAGGAGGGCTTAGAAAATGCCAAACAACATTCAACTATTCAAGAATTACATCGACCTTTTAGACACAGTCTATAAGCAAGCATCACTCACAGCCGTATTAGACAGCGATACAAGTCTTTTACAAATGACAGCCAACGGAAAAGAATTCCTTATTCCAAAAATGGAAATGGACGGATTAGGTGAATATAGCCGTGTAAATGGCTACCCTATGGGTTCAGTAACATTAGACTTTGAAACAAAAGCGCCTAACTTTGACCGTGCGCGTGTGTTCCAAGTTGATAAAATGGACGACATTGAAACAGCAAAGATTGCTTTCGGACGTTTAGCATCTGAATTTATCAGAACAAAGGCTGTTCCTGAAATTGACGCAACACGTTTTGCAACATATTGCGCTAAGGGAACACCAGTTGTTAGCGCAGCATTAGCAACAGGCGAAGCATGGCTCAAGGCTATTTCCACAGCCGTTGCCGCTATGGACGATGCAGAAGTACCAGCTGAGGGACGTATCCTTTACATCACACCAACTGGCTTACGTGCTATTCAGGACTTAGACACAACTAAATCACGTGAAGTATTAGCATCATTTACAGCAATCGTGAAAGTACCACAGGCACGTTTCTATACAGCAATCAAGTCATTATCCGGCAAGACTGGCGAAGAAAAGGGCGGCTTTGAAAAGGCTACAACTGGTAAGGAATTAAACTTCCAAATCGTACACCCAAGCGCACTCATGCAGGTTGCTAAGGATATTGTCAATAAGATTATTGACCCTGAAACAAATCAGGACGGCGACTGGTGGAAATTCTTCTTCCACTTGTACGGTATCAACGAAGTGTACGAGAACAAGAAGTCAGGCATCTACTCTCACTCTAAGGCTTAATGGCTAAAATCACAGGCGTAATCTTTATCGGCGATGAGCAAATCACCTATATTGGTGAAATGCCCGCCGATATTGATGCGGAATTAAAAGAAGCGGAAGAAGAGAAGCCGAACCGTACAGAAAAGAAGACAAAAGAAAAGAAGTAAAAAGGAGGGTGCATGATATTTGCTGATTATCAGTTTTACAAGGAACAATACCTATTAGGAAAAAGCCCTTTGATACCTGAGAGCGAATTCAAGTTTTACGCTAACAAAGCCAGTAACGAAATACTGAACAGAATTAAGTTTGACTTTGACGGTGAACCGATTGAAGAAATGAAACAGGCTATGTGTGAATTGGCGGAGGTACAATTCAGCCAGTCAAATAGCAATCCTGCAAGTGTTCCGTTAGGCGTTGCAAGCGAGAAAGTTGGGGAATATTCAGTCACTTATAAAGGCAATTCAAATATTGAAATCGAGCGTGATTATACGTTAAAAGTGACAAGTGTTCTTAAAAAGTGGTTAGGTAAAACGGGCTATCTTTACAGGGGTATATGATCATGTACGCAAATACATCATGTACCCTTTATTTACAAAAGAACGGTTATAAAAAAATCTTGATTGATAAATGTTTCTTGACAGACACCAGCATAGCAAGCATGAGCAAGCAAGGGCGCACGTATGAAGAAAGCGCTATGTGCATGTTTAGGGGACACACAGACTTACAGTTTACTAAGGGGAAAGACTTACTGATTGAGGGTGCATGTGAGATTGAAATAGATAGCACAGATGCACGCAAGCAATCAGAAAGCATGGATAAACTGGTAAAAGCTGGTGCATTTACTATCATGCGTGCCGACTACAAAAAGTACGGCACAGAAGCCATGCATCACTGGGAATTATCATGCAAATAGTTGGCAAGGTACACTTCAAAGAAGTTGAGCAGCTGTTAGCAGAGCATGGACTCAATGACGGTGGCGAGGTTCAGAAGTTTATAGATAATGAAGTTATGCGGCAATCATTGCCATACATGCCTAATCTGAATGGCGTGTTGCAAAATGCGATGATGTCACAAACAGTTATCGGTTCAGGGCAGATAAGGCAGAATACACCTTATGCACGCTATCAGTACTATGGTGTGCTATTTGTTGACCCTATCACCCTAAAAGGCTCATTTTATGATGCTAGAACGGGCAGACATTGGAGTCGCAAGGGCGTTGCTAAAATACCCGACCCAACTGGAAGAATGCTGAACTATAACACTTCAAAGAATGCGTTAGCTGGTTCTCATTGGTTCGATAGAGCAATGAAAGACAACGGCGAAAGCATAGGGCGTGCCGCCGCTAGATTAGCGAAAGGTAGGTTTGTCAAATGAATGTCATTGAAACAATTAAGAAGATTTTAACCGAATGTCCTTTAATGGACGAATTTAACAACAATATTCACATTGACTATATGTCACTTGGTGACGTAAAGGAAATGGATACGGGCGTATATCCACTAGGTACATCGCTAGTAAGCGGGGATATATTAGGTAATAAGAAATATCACATCAATTTCAGTGTATTTGCTGATAGAAAAGCATATGAAGATTATGATCGCTTGAACAATAGCGGATTTCTTCTATCGCTTACTTATTACCTGAACCAGCTTAAAGACATAGCGATAACCGAAAACGTAAACGGAGAAGAAAAGAACGGCACTATCACAAAGATTAGTGCTGGAAATGGCTTACTGTTTAGCGTTCCAAGTGGGGATATAAATGACGGCGTGACGTATCAAATCCAAATCGGTGTGAATTACACAATATACAAATAAAAGGAGGGCTTAGAAAATGCCAGAACCAGCAAAGACAGTAGAAACAGGAACTATTGGGCGTGAATTCTTGGTGCATTACATCAATGCTACACCAAAGGCAGCAACAACCAACTATGTGCGCATTGGAAACGATTTAGAAGAATATAAAATCAATCTCAATGCGGAAGTAACAAAAAAGAGAAACATCTTAGGCGAAAACTCTATCAAGATTTCTTCTTATGATGCTTCCAGCTCAGTTGATACATTCTATGCAGAAAAGGGGAATGCTTTATACACATTCTTACAGGACATCGTAGACAACCGCAAGAAGTTGGACGAGGTTAAGACAACAGCATTAGAAGTGCATACATGGGACGGAACAACTGGCGCATATGTTGCGTATGAAGAAGAAGTCTATTTGGAAGTCAAAGACTATGGCGGAAAGTATGACGGCTACCAAATCCCTTTTGACGTACACTATACAGGCAAGCGTAAAAAGGGCAAGTTTAACGAAAGCACAAACAAATTCACCGCTGACTAACTGTTGGGGCGGTAGCGAAAGCGCCGCCTTTTTTTATTTTAAGAAAGGAAACCAAACAATATGGCTATGAACATTAATTTTGATGACGGTATTCAAGAAATAACTATCAACAATGATAAAAATAGAATTTTACGTGTAAATGTACGTGATATTGGAATTTTAGATCGTGTACAGCGTGTCGCTGACAACTTCCAAGAAAAAATCAAAACATTAGGTGAAGAACTAACAATCACAAGTGACGGTGAAGCAGCTGTCCCTGAAATTGCCGAAGCCGTACGCAGAATGAACCAAGAAATGCGCACAGAGTTTGACAGCATTTTCTATGACGGTGCAAGCGAAATTGTGTTTGGAAAGCAGAACCCTTTATCCATGAGTAATGGGAACACTATTTTCAATAACTTTATGACGGCGTTCGCTGAGTACATTAAGCCATTTATCGAAAAAGAAACTAAGACGATGCAAAAGAACATCGAAAAGTACCGCAAGGCGTATAAGAAGAAATGATAGGGCGATTACCGACTAGCATCACGGTAAATGGTAAAGAAATAGCAATCAATACGGACTTTCGCACAGCATTGATCGTGCTAGTTGCATGCAATGACGTTGAACTCTCAGACAGAGAAAAGGTTTATGTCATGGTTGATGCATTAGTGGGCTTTGAGAACTTGGCACAGGAAGATGTGGAAGAAGCAATCAAGCAATGTTCATGGTTTATGGACGGTGGAAAAGACTATTCCAAAGCCAAGAACAAGCCAAAACTAATGGATTGGGAACAAGACGAGCAAATTATCTTTAGTGCCATAAATCGTGTAGCAGGTAAGGAAGTCCGTACAGAGTCATATTTGCATTGGTGGTCTTTCTTAGGATATTTCAACGAAATTCAAGAGGGACTGTTTTCTAATATCCTGAATATTAGACAGAAAAAAGCAAAACATAAACAGCTGGAAAAGTGGGAACAAGACTTTTATAAAGAAAATCAAGATTTAATCGAATTTAAGACTGTTTATACAGAAAAAGAAAAAGAAGAAATGCGCAAGTTGAACGAGCGCTTTAAATAGAAAGGGGGTTTTTAATGTCAGACGGTGGAATTGTATTTGATACAAAAATAGACACGTCAGAATTCAAAAAAGGTGCGGCAGAATTAAAGGCTGAATTAAAGGATTTACAAGCGCAACTTAAGACAGCAGAAAGTAACTCAAGATCACTGTATAAAGCATGGGAAAAGGGAAACTTCAAAGATAATAAGTTGAAGCAAGCATTATCTGAAGCGGACGGCGAAGCATCAAGATTGAGAAATAGTATTGAAGATGTCAAAACACAGTTGGCTACAATACCTAAGGCTTCAATTAAAGATGCGTTACCACAGCAAGCGCCTAAATTCTCATTAAAGGGCGCAATCGGTAACGCTGGCGCATCACTTGGGAAAGTTGCTAATGCCTTAGGCGGTGGCGTGATAAATGCGACAAAAGCACTGTTTGGATTTAACCAAGAACAAGGCCAAACAAATGCATTTGCTAATTCATTAGGCAAGTCCATTTTCTCATTAGGGAACATGTTTAAGCTGTTAGCGTTAAGAATGGCAATGCGCCAAGTATTAGCAGGCATCACGCAAGGCTTTGGACATGCTGTTGAATATTCTGAAGCATTAAAAACATCTATGAATGGCTTGGAAATGAGTACGGGTGCATTCACAAATAGTTTAGGTGCAATGATCGCGCCACTTGTAAACGCAATCGCGCCAGTATTGTCACAAATCATTGATTGGTTCACGGCAGCAGCGAACGCCGTGGCTCATTTCTTTGCGGTTTTAACTGGTGCTGGCTCATACATTGTGGCTAAAAAGAGTATTGCAAGCGTATCAAGCGAACAAAAGAAAATGGCTGGTGCGGCTAAGGGTGCAACAAAAGCCCTGAAAGAAGAACAGGGCGCATTAGCTGGCATCGATGAAATAAACGATATATCCGATAAATCCAACGCTGGAAGTGGTGGCGGTGGCGGAGGTGGTGGAGGTACAGCAGGACTTGACACCATGTTTGAAACCGTGGATACAGGCGCACTTGACGGCATATGGAAGATGATTGCAGATGCTGACTGGCAAGGGCTAGGCGTAACAATCGGAACAAAGATAAATGAAGCATTTGCTAGTATCGACTGGGCTGGAATAGGTGCAACGGCTGGCAAGGGTATTGACGGCGTTATTCAAACACTCTATTACACGCTTAAAACGATTGATTTTAAAGCAATCGGAAAAGACTTGGCTACACTGTTAAACAATGCTATTGAAAACATTGATTTTAGCGTTCTTGGACGGTTATTAGTCCGTAAGACATTAGCTGGTATTGATTTCCTGATTGGCTTCTTCACTGGGCTTGATTATGGCGATATTGCAAAGGCCATTTCAGATTTCTTGATTGGTGGATTTAATGAAGCGACTGAGTGGTTACAAAGTTACGACTGGAAACAACTGGGCGAATTTATCGTAAGCGCAATTGTGGACTTCTTCAGCAATCTTGATGCTGGAGGTATTGCTTCAAGTTATGCAACATTCATCACTAACGCATTACTATCGGCACTTGATCTATTGAGTGGCATTGTTGGCTCGGTATGTGACGGCATCTATGACTACTTCAAGGGCTATATTGACGATAGCGACTATGGAAGCGTTGGCGCGAATATCATTATGGGCATTCTAAAGGGTATTTTAGACGGCTTAAAGAACATTGCAACATGGCTTTGGGAAAATGTATGCAAGCCAATCATTGAAGCCGTAAAAACACACTTTGGCATTCATTCACCGTCCACAGTCTTTGCAGAACTTGGCGAATTCTTAATGCAAGGCATGCTGAACGGTATCAAGAAAATTTGGGAAGACATTAAAGCATGGTTTGATGAAACATTTGGCGATTTGAAGAAATTCATTGCTGAAGCATGGACAAGCATTTCTAAAAATACATCTGAAATGTGGGGTGGTATCGCTAAGATATTCACTGATGCATGGGATAACATCAAGTCCGTATGGGACGGTGTGACAGGCTTCTTTGGGGGCATTTGGGACGGCATCAAACAAGTGTTTGGCAATGTTGCGCAATGGTTTGGTGATACTTTCGGTGGCGCATGGAAAGCCGTTAAGGACGTATTCAGTACAGGCGGAACAATCTTTCAGGGTATTACTGAAGCGATAGCAAGCACATTCAGAGGAATTGTGAACCATATCATCGGCGGTATCAATACGGTTGTTTCCGTGCCTTTTAACGCTATCAATGGCGCACTAAATGGATTGAGAAACATTTCAATTCTAGGTGCTTCACCATTCGCTTGGCTTCCAAGCGTAAGCGTTCCAAGCATTCCATACCTTGCTAATGGTGCTGTAATTCCAGCTAACCATGAATTCTTGGCTGTATTGGGCGACCAAAAGAGTGGTACAAACATCGAAGCGCCATTATCAACAATTCAAGATGCTATGCGTACAGTCATGGACGAAAGAAGTGGTAATGCTGACGTGGTGAACATGTTGGCTACACTTATCAGAGTAGTACAGGAAAAGAACTTGCTAATCGAAGACGTTGGCAAGGCTGCTGTATCGTACATTATCGAAGAAACAAGCCGCACAGGTGAAAATCCCGTGGCTGTTTTAGGTTAGGAGGTAATATGGCAGAAATAGGGTATAAAATCAATGGCGTATTGTTGCCAACACCTGACATAGATCCTGATTGCACGGGCGAAGATATGCACGGTAAGAGCTGGCGTGATGGTGCTGGCAAATTGCACTTTGTACTTTTACGCCGTGATGTTACTTCAGAAAAATTAAAATGGCATTGGTTATCCAAAGCAGAATTTGAGAAACTGAAGAACCTTTGCCGCAAGGACATGGGCGGAACATACACATTTGAAAGCATTTCGGGTGAGGTTAGAACGGTATATACTGGTGCTAATCTCACCTATAAAAAACGAGTTACAGATAAAAACACGGGCGATGTCGCATATTTAGACGTTGCCCTTTCATTTATTGAAGTATAAGGAGGTAGCAAATGCTTAATATTCCTAATGATTTGAAGCAGAAATACACAGGCGATTTGCTACCGCCTGACGTTGTTTTAAACATAGCTGGAACAACATACACGAATAAAGACTTTACAAGTGGCTCACTTAAAATCAAAGAGTCGCTTTGCTCAAAAGATACGCTAGACCTAACAAGCGTTGAAGCATCAACACTCAAAGTTACGATTGCCAAAGAAAACGGAAATGTGACTGGACTAATTGGTAAACGTGTCACAGTTAAACAAGGCGCACTTGATTTGGGCGTTTATACGATTGTGAATGCGAAGTTATCAACAGACTACACAACGGACATTGAATGCTTTGACGACTTGAAGAAGTTTGTTGATGCTGATGTTTCTGATTGGTGGAATACGCAACTTGTATTCCCGTTGAGTCTTAAAGACTTGCTGATTAAGTTATGCGAGCGTGTCGGTGTCCTAACTGAACTACCTAACACATGGACTAACTCAGACATGCAAGTTACTAAAACGGCATACTTCCAAAACCTAAAGGCAAGCGAATTGCTTGGGTATATTCAGGAAGCAAGCGGCACATTCTTTAGAATGTCACGATCAGGCAAGTTGAAAGCAATCAATCCAAACAAAACACCAACGGAAATTCCTTTTACTAGGTTATTCAACGATGCGACTATTTCCGATACGGTAACACCAGCTATCGAGAAACTAGCAATCAAGTCAAGTGAAAAGGATTTGGGCGTTTCTTCAGGTAAGGCTGACGGTAACACATACTTAATACTTGCAAATCCGCTTTTATTTGGGCTATCCACAGCGCAGATGAAGTCTATATCAGATAAACTCTTTCCAGCTTATAAATGGCAAGCATACAAGCCTTGCAAGGCATCATATAAGAGTCTTCCATACTTAGAAGTTGGGGACTGGGTAAAGGTTACAACGTTTAAGGGAATTATTGCTACATTCCCTATTTTCAGCCGTGAATTAAGCGACATAAATTTGATTGCTGACACGGTAGAAACAAAAGGGAAGAAAGAGCAAAAGAAGACTGTATCTTCAGCAAAGCAAATCCAAGTGTTATCTTGGAATGTTCACGAAATGGAAAACACTTTGGAAACCTTTAGAAGCGATATTAAAAACATCACAACGGAAGTTGGAAACGCTAATAAAGGGACAAAGCAATATTACTTACAAACGGCATCAGCAAATAAGCCGTCCAAGACTGATAGTGCATGGACTGAAACGCAACCGGCGAGCATTAGTGGACAACACATGTGGTATATGCTTGTGGACGTCACAGCCAATGGTAGTGAGATTAGACATGAGCCGTTTGAACTAACAGGCATAAAGGGCGAAAGTGGGCGCGGCATCGTTGGAAGTCCGACATTGACATATCAAGCCGGAACAAGCGCAACGGTTATCCCTACTGGCACATGGTCTAGTGATATTCCTTTAGTCAATGAGGGATATACATTGTGGACTAAAGCCGTATGGAAGTATAGCGACAACACAACAAGTGAAGTTTATACACCGTCAATCGCTGGTAAAGCTGGCAAGGGTATCAAGTCGGTAAAGCCTGAATACTATCTATCAACTTCAAAGACGGAAGTAACAGGTGGAACATGGCAAGAAACCCAACCACAGAAAACGGCTGATACTTGGATATGGCAACGATACAGAACTACATTCACGGACGAAAGCGTGGGGTATTCTGATGCTATTAGGGACGATGTTTTGAATGGATTGGTTGAAGTATCTATCACCAACAAATCAACCATTGAGCAGCTGAATGGAAGCATTACACACTTAGTCAATCAGACAGCAGAAAATAGAACTGGGCTTGAAAGTGCAAAGACAGAAATTCAAACGTTGCAGAAACAAACAGCGGACGGCTTCAGCCGTACCGTACAGCGCACAGAATTTGATAAAACGGTTAGCACTATTTCCGAAAAACTAGACGAAAACGGCTTGCATATTGGTTCAGATAAAGAGGACACCGTGACAACCGTTGATACAAACGGTGTAAATGTTAAAAAGTCAGACGGTACACTGTTAGCAAAGTTTGACAAAGTGGACAGTATGCTTGCATATTTGCGTGTTCTTGAATATCTAAGTGCAGGCGCACATAGAATTGAAGCGCAAGATGTGGAAAGTGAGATAACACAGTTTGTCAATGGCACGATCAAGACAGCCACAGTCAAAGCAAGTGTTATCAACTGGATAGGGGACATTAAGAAATGACAATGTTAAATTATTCATGGCAAGTTATCGCTGAAGCAAATAGGACAGCTGGCGCCGCCAATGTCACTTATAGATTGTTGGCTAGAATTAGTGAACAGTACCATAGCATCGAATTAAATCGTGACTGGGTAGAAGTACAAACAACGTATGAATTGCATACTGGTTATATCTATTCAGGTACATGGAATTTTGGCGGTACTGGTTGCGATGCTGTAAGTGGTGGCGGAACATTAAGAGGTAGCGGGACGTTATTAAGTGGTGGCTTTTGGGCTTACCACGATAACAACGGAAACTATGCTACAAGTTTATATGCTGACTTACAATTCTATTTCTCGGCCGCTAATGCATATCTATCGGGTAATATTGAGTTGCCTAATATCCCCCGTGCAAGTAGTGGCGCGTGGAAAGACAATAAAAACCATGTGAAACTAGACGGAAGCGACACGATCACGTTGCTATTAGGTAAAAAAGTTGATAAGTACCGACATTCATTAGTTTGGGTGGTTGGTAATAGTGGGTACAAATGGTTAAACACTAACGATATTGATACAGAATATGTGTTTAAACCGACTGAAGAAATGATTAAGTATGCGACTGATACACAATCGGTCTATGGCTATCTTGGCATAGGAACATATTCAAGTGATGCTCAAAATGCAACAATGATTGGTACATCAAAGATTGGCTTTTATATTGATTTACCAGCCGAAAAATATGCGCCAGTTATCAATAGCGCAACGGTCAAAGAAATAGGAAACAACAGAGTACCTGAAAATAAAGTATTCCGCTATTTATCTAAGAAAAAGTTATCCATGCGAGCAGATGTTAGGGGATTTGCAACAGTTAAAAGTGTGTATGCATTACATAACAAGCAACAATTCCCTTTAACGCTTGCTGACGGCGTGTATAGCGTTAATTTAGAGGGTATGAATAACGGGGACATAGAATTTGTCATTGAAGATAGCAGAGGGTTCAAAACAACGCAAAAATGGCAAGGGACGTATGTTCCGTACTTCTTCCCGACCATTACAGAATTTACCGCCGAACGTGACAATCCAACAGTCAATGACGGTTATGCTAACGCAAAGGGAACATTTTACAATGGCGAAAATAACACACTTACTATCACAGTAAATGATGAAAGCGGTCATAGTGTAAATTCAACTGGCACTATATCAGGTAATGAATTCACCGTGAAGCAACGTATCAATGGCTATTCATACGATAAAAACTACAATCTGAGATTAAAGGTCACAGATAGTTACGGACAATCCACAGAAAAGTCATACGTACTAGCTGGTAATTTGTGGGCGATGATTTTGGCTAAACTTACCACAAGCGTACACATGCTATGGGTTAGAAAAAACGGCAACAATCCATGTGGTATTTACAATGAGGGTGATTTATCTACATTAGGCAGAACGTACGCTAAGGGTGGCTTGGTAATTGGTGGCGATGATACATTTCTTGTGAAAAGATTTGAGTCTTTTGGCGCGCGCAAAACATTTAACGCAACAATGAATGATAGAGAAGATGTACGTATCACAGTCACCGTGCCAGCAGGATATAAGACAATCGGTGTAATACAAGCATATACAGATTATAGATGCAACGTTTCACTATATAACTTTGTTAATGGTATGGCGTATTGTACAGTTTACAATCCTAATGGTTGGGTAAATGTTCCTATTGTTGCTAGAGTTGATGTTCTGTTTTACAAATGCAAATAAGGAGGTGACAAGATGATTATTGACGGTAAAAAATTTACAGAGATACAAGACAGCAATAAAAGTGTTGTCACATTTCAGAGAAAAGTTTTTGAAAACTTAAAGCCCTTAATGGACTCATTCGATAGTGGCGTGATCCATGATGTATCATTTGATGATGAAGACATCATGCGGAAGATGTACACAGAGCCAATGACGTTTTCCAAAAACGATGAAGGATATACAATATCATTCATACTTACAGATGTTCCTCAAAAGGACATCGAAGCAAAAAACTTTAATGAAGTGAAGCCGTTAGTCAATGATTGCTTACAGACGGCAAGCATTGAGGTTGTAAAAAAGTACATATCATTCCTAAATGCTTGGACAGCTGGAACACGATACAAAAAAGGGCAAAGGGTATCTTATAAAAATGTGCCGTATAGCGTTATATCAGATGTTACAGCGGAGGAAACACAAACGCCTGATGTATCAGAAAAGCTGTACGAAAACATGCTGAAGAAAAAGCAAGAAATAAAGCCGTGGGACGAAAAGAAAACCTACAATAAGGGCGACTTAGTTATCACACGCGGAATTGTGTTTATATCCAACATCAACAACAACAAGGGTAATGAGCCAGCGTTTGGTAACGCTTGGGACTATTACAAAGAAAAGTAAATATTGCTATTAAGGCGGCTACACAGTCGCCTTTTTAGATAGAAAAGAGGAAAAGAAAAATGAGAATTTACAACGTACCTGATGTTTCCGAACATCAACCAAATTTTGACTTCACACCTTACGCTGGAAAGTATGCTATCTTACGTGCTGGCGTGGCAGGGCGTGAAGACTATTCATTCAGACGACATGTTTCAGAGTGCCAACGTTTAGGCATTACAATCGGTGTTTACTTCTATTCCTATGCGCTAAACACAGCACAGGCGGTAGAAGAAGCACAGCGCTTCTTATCTATCATTGCTGGTGTGGATATTGGGCTTGGTGCATGGCTAGACATGGAAGATGCAGACCACTATAAAGTTAATAACGGCGTATATATTACACACGATAACATCGCGCCTATGTCACGTGCATTCTGCGATGTGATTGCGGCAGCTGGTTATTACACAGGCATTTACACATCTCTATCATGGCTTGGCTATCTAGCGCCTGAATGTGATCCATACGATAAATGGGTAGCGGCTTGGGGAAACAATGACGGAAGCCATACGGTAGATACTTCCGCATACGGAACAATTCAGCAGTACACCAGCAACTATGGAACATTAGACGAAAATGTAATCTTTGTTGACCCGTCAATCTATCGCACTGGTGCAACAGCAGATAGACCAGTTGAATATGTTCAAGCACCTACACAGTCACCAGTTGCAACAAGCGAAAACGTATATGTGGTACAGCATGGTGATACACTTTCAGGAATTGCGGCTAAGTTTGGAACGTCTTATCAACACTTAGCAGAAATCAACGGCATCTCAGACCCTAATGTTATCTATGCTGGACAAGAAATTGTCATCAGCGGCGAACCAGTTGCTAACACAAGCGATGAGGTTTATTACACAATCCAAGACGGCGATACATTGAGCGGTATTGCAGAAAGATACGGAACATCTTATCAGTATCTTGCATATCTGAACGGCATTTCAAATCCTAACGTTATTTATGCTGGAACTACAATCAGAATTAGATAGGTGAACCATGCTTCTAAAAGACGTTTTCGCATTGATTGAAATAAAAGATTTAGTAAGTGCTGCAATTACATTCTTATTTGTTGTTTCTTTCTTTATCCAAATCGCGCCTATTAAGTTGAACCCTTGGGATAGACTTCTAAAGTGGGCTGGCGATAGGATAAATCATAACGTCAATCAAAAGATAGACAAACTAGAAGAAAAACTAGACGATCATATCGCCACAGATACGGCACGCAGAGTAGATGATATACGTAATACAATTCTTGTTTTTGCGAATGAATGCAGCAGGGGAATTGTACATTCAAAAGAACAGTTTCGATTTATCGTTTCAAAATGTGACTCTTATGAACAATATGTTGAGGATAATCATTTGAAAAATGGTGTTATCACTGAAGCAACAAAACTTATTAAAGACACTTACCAAAATCATTTGAAACATGACAGTTTTCTAAAATAGGAGGAAAAAGAAAATGCTTATTACAAACAACAAAGTCTATGACACACTCAAAGAGATTGCTTTAATCGTATTGCCAGCTATTGCCACATTATATTTGACACTTGCTGGAATTTGGAAGTTGCCTTATCCACAGGAAGTTAGCGGCACGATCATTGCCGTTGATACATTCCTTGGCGCTATCTTGCACATCTCTAGCAAGCAATACAAAGAAGCACAGGAAGAAGATTTGAAGTAAACAATGCCCGCCTTAAATGGTGGGCTCTTTTTTTTATGCACATTTATATAAAATAATTTATATATTTCTATTGACAGTATATAAAATAACTTGTATAGTATAGTCAAGGAAAGCCCAAAGGGGTTGAGGTAAAAAACATGAGAAATATTTTAGCAAGTGAAAAAGCATACAACATCATTATCAACAATCTAAAAGGAACAGCGGAAGAACTATACGCATATAAGTTAGGGAACCTTGCCAGTTGCGAAGATTTAGAAGAATTTATTGATGATAATTGCAATAAAAATTACATTGCAAAAGGTGAAGACGTTGAAGACATTGAAGAATATATTGAAATTGCAACATTTAACAACAATGAAGAAATAGAACCAAATTATGAAGCGTTAGAGGGAAGCATCATTTGGAAATAAGGGGGATAACATGGAAAAGTACACATTAAAAGAAGCAACAATAGAGAATAGATTTTCTTATAAAGATATTTGCGTATCATTAGGCGGAAGCGACATTGCAACATTGATCATGGTAGGCATGACAACGGAAGATAGACCAGCCACCACTTCCCACTTAGATATGAAAGAGTTAAATTTTGGTGAAGACGGCGAATATAGCGCATGGTTGATTGACGGCGATACAGACGTTCCTGAACATTACACATTGACGGCTGAATTTAAGAACTGGCTCAAAATCTATGATGACGAGGGCTATTGTACATACTTCACAGCGCCTTTTATCAGAGTATATCAAGCTGGACAGTTTGGTTGCCTTATCCAGCTATCCCAAGAATACACTAGCATCAAGAAATTAAAGGAAATGCTGAAGAGTGACAAGCGCATCATTGCTGAAGTAATGGAAGAAGAAGTCAAGCGCATTCTTAATAGCGACAAGACAACTTACCAAATCGCAAAGGAAACGGGTGTATCAACCGCTATCATTGACAACTACCGCACAGGCAAATCCAAGATAGAAAATATGACAATGAACATCTTGCAAAAATTGATTTGCGCTAGAACAGACAAATAAAAAGCCCACTAAATGTGGGTTTTCTTTATGTAAACTCTTCTAATACATACGTTCTTGTGTATCACATAATGGTTAGAGTTTAATTTGTTTAGTGCG
>ERZ773213.242-NODE-242-length-35060-cov-4.283502_pt1 | contig 35060 bp, 30 predicted proteins | sample MGYA00580996_ERZ773213 | MGnify/ENA primary metagenome ERZ773213 (study PRJEB29015, sample SAMEA2738152) | human oral metagenome | biome: human oral; feature: human-associated habitat; material: saliva | place: China | collected 2197 ...
GCTAAATTAACAGCATTACAATATGTAACTTTACTTTCTCTTTCAGGTACTTCAAAATTTTCATAACTTTCTTCATCGTGAAAAAACTTCACACCTACAACTTTACGATTTAAATCTAAATACGAATCGATAAGTTTTACACTTTCTTGAATATCCATTCAAAACCTCCTATTTAATTTTTATATTTATATTTGATAAAATACTTTGCGAATTAGCAAACAAATATAATCAATATTATATTATCATAGGATTAAGAATAAGTCTAATACTTTTTTCTTATAGATAGACAATATTAATAATTTTTTTCTATTATAAAATTTTTTAGTTGATTTTCAAACATTTAACAACTTGATAAAAATATAAAAAAACTTATGATAACAAATTTACCATTTTTATAAATATTTTACATAACATCGCTATTTATAGTCCTATTATTTTTATGCAAAAAAAGAAATGCGTCAAAACGCATTTCTTACTTCATTGTCAATTTTACTTTTTGTTTTTCAAGGTCAATTTCTAAAATTTTGACCTTAACTACATCAGAAACTTTTAAAACTTCTGAAGGATGTTTTATAAATTTATTCGAAATTTGAGAAATATGAACCAATCCATCGTTTTTAATTCCAATATCTATAAAGGCTCCAAAATCTACAACATTTCTTACAGTTCCCTTTAATTCCATTCCAACCTCTAAATCTTCAATGGAAAGAACATCAGACCTTAAAATTGGTTTTGGCATATCTTCTCTAATATCACGACCGGGCCTTTTAAGCTCTTCAATAATATCTTTTAAAGTCAATTCACCAACTTCTAATTCTTTTGAAAGTTTTGGAACATTAATCTTATCTAAATCTTTACCATAAAGTTTTTCTGCAATTTCATAACTTTCAGGATGAACAGCTGTATTATCAAGTGGGTTTTCACCATTTCTAATTCTCAAAAATCCCGCGGATTGAGTATATGCCTTAGGTCCTATTCCTTTTACTTTTCTTATTTCATCTCTATTTTTAAAGGCCCCATTTTCATCACGATATGAAACTAAATTTTTAGCCATAGTTTTTGTCATTCCTGAAATATAAGATAACAAAGAGAAAGAAGCGGTATTAACATCAACGCCAACCTTATTTACGCAGTCCTCAATAACATCAGATAGTGTTTCTGTCAATTGTTTTTGATTTACATCATGTTGATACTGTCCTATACCAATATGTTTTGGTTCAATCTTTACAAGTTCTGCCATTGGATCTTGAATACGTCTAGCTATTGATATTGCACCTCTAACAGTTACATCTAAATCAGGAAATTCTTCTTGTCCAAGTTTTGATGCAGAATAAATTGAAGCTCCCGCTTCATTTACTATTGAATAGAATAAGTCTTCTTTTTTCAACTCATTTATCAATTCAACAACAACTTTTTCAGTTTCACGGCTTGCAGTTCCATTTCCAATTGCAATTAAACTTACATCATATTTTTTAATAAGTTTTGCTAAAATTTCCTTGCTTTCCTTAATCTTTTCCTGTGGCTTTGTAGGATATATATTTACATGGTCCAAAACTGATCCGGTTTTTGAAATAACAGCCACCTTACAACCCGTTCTATAACCAGGGTCAATTCCCAAAACAACTCTATCAAGAATTGGAGATTGCATAATATAAGGTTTTAAATTTTTGCCAAAAACCTCAATAGATTGTGTATCTGCTTTTTCCTTCAAATTTGCTCTTATTTCAGTTTCTATTTGTGGAAATAAAAGTCTATTATAACTATCGATAACAGCTTCTTTTAAGAATTTATGACAGAAATTTTCATCATCCATACATAAAGCAAATAAAATTTCACCGATATTTTTTTCGTCACTTAACTTTATAGAAACCTTTAGAGCTTTTTCCTTTTCTCCTCTATTTATAGCAAGTATTCTATGTGCTGGAAGTTTAGAAATCTTTTCAGAAAATTCATAATACATATCATAAACATTATTTTCTTCTTTTCCCTTTTCAGAGACTAAAATTCCATTTTTCTCAGCATCTTTTCTTAAAATATCTCTAAAATCTTTATCTTCAGAAATCATTTCTGCGATAATATCTAAAGCTCCTGCCATTGCATCTTCAATAGTTAAAACTTCTTTTTCTTCACTTATGAATTCAGAAACCTTTTGTTCAAAATTATTTTCCTTAAGCTTTCTATCTAAAATCAAATCAGCAAGCGGTTTTAATCCTTTTTCCTTTGCAATAGTTGCTCTGGTTCTCTTTTTAGGTCTAAATGGAAGATATATATCCTCAACTTTTGAAAGAGTTTCAGCATTTAAAATTTCATTTTTTAATTCATCTGTCAACTCTCCAAGCTCGTCAATTAATCTTATAACATCTTCTTTTCTTTGCTCTAAATTTCTTAAATATTGTAATTTTTGTTCTAAATTTCTAAGTATTTCATCATCTAAATTTCCTGTAACTTCTTTTCTATATCTTGCGATAAAAGGAATAGTATTTCCCTCATCTATAAGTTTTACAGTATTTTCAACTTGACCTACTTTTATATTTAATTCTTTTGCAATTTGTTCAAAAATATTCATTCTTACCTCTTTAATAAAAAAGGGAGCTAACGCTCCCTAAAATTCTAACAAAATAATTATTTTGCAGGTGCACTATGGATTGATTTTCCTTCTAATTGGTGAATAGCTTCCATAAATGCTTCTGATAGAGTTGGGTGAGCGTGAATCATCTTGCCTATTGACTCAACTCCCATATCATTTGCCATAGCAACTGTTCCTTCATGAATTAAGTCATTTGCATGAGGTCCAATAATATGGATACCTAAAATTCTCTTTAAGTCTTCAGTTGCAAGAACTTTTACAAATCCATCAGCTTCTCCTAATGAAACAGCTTTACCATTTCCGCTGAACATAAATTTACTCTTAACATAAGGAATATTTTGAGCAATAACTTCTTCTTCAGTTAAACCAACTTGAGCAACTTCCGGTAAAGTAAATGTACAAGCAGGAACAACATTCAAATTAATTTCAGGATGCTCTCCCATTAATTTTTCAACAACATGAATTGCTTGTGCACTTGCAACGTGAGCAAGTTGAACATTTCCATAAACAACGTCACCAATAGCATAAATATGGTCAACATTTGTCTTAAATTCTTTATCAGTAACTACAGCTCCTCTTTCAGTAACAACTCCGGCTTTTTCGATTTCTAATCCATCGATATTAGCTTTTCTTCCTGTTGCTAAAAGAACCATTGTACCTTCAGCTTCTTCAACTTTATCTTTGTCAACTCTCTTAGCTGTAACTTTTAATTTTCCGTTTTCTTGTGTAATTTCACTTGCACGAACTTTATTTACAATTTTAATTCCCGCTCTTTTGAAAATACTTGGAATTCTCTTTTGAATTTCTCCATCAGTTGCAGGTAAAACACCATTAGTCATTACAGTTACTTTTGAACCGAATTGAGCATAAATACTAGCAAATTCCATTCCGATAACCCCACCACCAACAACTATAAGTTCTTCAGGAATTTCTTTTAAATCTAAGAATTCATCACTTGTAATTACATTAGGCAAATCAGTTCCTGCAATTGGCGGAACACTTGGTTTAGAACCTGTAGCAATGATTATGTAATCAGCTGTTACATCTTTTTCTGAACCATCATTTAATTTAACATGAATTTTATGAGGATCAACAAAAGAACCAAAACCTTTCAGGTATTCAATATTTGGATAAGAACCAATTAAGAATTCTACCCCACCTACGATTTTTTCAACAACTTCGCATTTTCTTTCATTAAGTCTTATTGGATCAATTTTACATTCGTCCATAAGTAAACCGAATTCTGCTTTTCTATGAATATTTTCCATAATTTCAGCATTTTTCCAAAGTGTTTTTGTAGGGATACATCCTCTATTTAAACAAGTACCACCCGGTCTATCTGCTTCAATAAGTACAACTTCTGCTCCCATTTGTGCAGCTCTAATAGCAGCCTCATATCCTCCTGGGCCTGCTCCAATAACAGCTATTTTAGTCATAAAACACACTCCTTAATTATTTTATTTTAAGTTTTCACTCACTTAAAATTATATATCAAAAATGAATTTTTTTCAAGTTTTTGGGTAAAATTGTTCTCATATTTCATTACTTTATTACAGATTTTTTAAAAATTATTTTTTTTTATAAATACAGTAAAAAATATATATTAAAATAAATAACAGCATAAAAGCCAGTGAAACAAAAATTGACTTTTTCAATGTATAATTATCAATAAAATTGGTAATAAATAACATCAATACAAATTCAATTATGATAGTTTGAATAATTGATAAGTCTTTCGATATCTTCACATAAAAAATTACAAGAATCGCATTTAATAACGCAAGAAACCAAATCCAAAACATAATATCATATCTCCATAAAAGAACAATAATAAACAAACACATTACTATATATATTATATTAAAAATACAACCTTTTTCAAGATTTCACACAAAATAGTTTCAATATTTTATATAAAAATCTGAAAATTTTATGGTAAAATATAACTAGAAAACAATTTTAAGAAAGGAGTAAAAAATGAAATTAACTGAAATTTTAGATATGTTTAAAGATTTTGAACTTTTAACAAATTTTTCCATAGATGATATTGAAATTTTACATACTACAGTTCTTGACGCTCCTGATGGTGCAACTTATGCCTGTGGAAATGAGTTTGTAATAAGTTCCGGATACCTTTTTAAACAAAATGAAAAAGAAATTGCAACATATATAAAAAGATTAAAAAACTTAGGCTGTTGTGCTTTGGGAATAAAGGTTGAAAGATATTTTAGTAAAATTCCCGAAGAAATGCTAAAAGTCGCAAATGAATTAAAATTTCCTGTAATAAATATTCCTATTTATTATCCATTTTCTTCAGTAATCACCCCTATCTTAGCTAAAATTTTAGACAGTAAAGTTGATAATCTTACAAAAACTGAAGAAATTAGAAATAATTTTATAAGAATAGTAGTAGAAAATAAATCTTTAAAAACTACTTTTAATTATTTATTCTCAACCTTGAATATTGATTATATCTTCTATGATTATTTTTTAGATAAAAAGTACTACAACAAAGTTTTTTTAAAAAATGAAAATAATTTTTCTAAAAGTATATTTAGTAAAAATAAAGAAATTGGAAAATTAATTTTAAATATCCCAAAAATCGAATTGTCAGAATTTGATAAGACTATAATAGATTATGCTTTAGAAATTGCTTTAATCCAAATAGAAAAAGAAATCACCATAGTTAAACTAAAAGAAAATTACCTAAATGATTTTATCAGCGATATTTTGAGTGGAAATATCCAATCAAAAGAAGAACTTTTGATAAGAGCAAAACTTTTTGATATAGACATTGATGGATACAGCTCTGTAATAATTTTTGATATAGATAACTATAAGTATAGTATAGTTCAAAAACCTTTAGAAAATATAAAACTTGAAGAAATTAAAAGAAAAATGTTTGAAAAAATAATACAAAATTTTGAACTTTTAAAAAGTAAAGTTTTGTATTACAAAAAGAGTGATAGCCTAGTTTTAATTACAAAACATAATTCATCTGATAACACATTATTAAACGAGTTAGAATTTTTAGTAAGCAAATTAAAAAAAATCATAAAATCCGATTTTAACTTTACATTCACTGTTGGAATGGGAAATATTCAAAAAGATATTATGGATATAAATAAGAGCTATGAAGAAGCATTGGATTGTATAAAAATAGGAAGACTTCTGGAAGAAAATGATGGAATTTTTAAATATGATGATATAGAATTTTTTAAAATTTTAAGTACAACTATAAACTCATCAAAGACCCCAAGTTTTATAAATGACATTTTGAAAATATTAAAATATGACAAAGAAAAAGATACGACATATTTTGAAACTTTAAATCGCTTAATTGAAAATAATTGGAGCTTAAAACAAACTTCCAAAAAACAATTTTTACATTACAATACGATAAAATACAGATTTGAAAAAATTTCTGAAATCATAAATAAAGATCTAAATGATAATAATACCAGATTTTTACTGGAATTAGGTTATAGATATTTAAAATTAAATAAGAATATATTAGAATAGTACAATCGAAAAATCGATTGTATTTTTTTATAAATTATTACTACTTTTTTTATAAAATATTCCATAGGAAGTGAAATAATTTTAATGTATTATATAGATACAATAAAATTTAAGGAGGAATTGTAATGGAATATTTAAAAATCGCCAACAGTCCAATTTTTTGGATTTTATGTTTACCTGTTGGCTTGTTGGTTTTAATTCAAGCGTACATATTTTCAAAAAAAGCTATTAAGTCTGCTGAATTAGTAGATTTATCAAAAAGCGACGCAAAAAAAGCATTTAAAATCGGAGCTGTTTCTTCAATAGGACCCGCTCTTGGAGTTTTTGTAGTAATGCTTGGACTTATGTCTGTAATAGGAGGTCCTCTTGCTTGGATGCGTCTTGCAATAATCGGTTCAGCACCTGCAGAACTTGCAGCATCAAGTATGGCAGCAAAAGCTATGGGTGTCGAACTTGGCGGAAAGGGATATAACTTAGTACATTTTGCAAATGCAGCCTGGGTAATGGCATTAAATGGAAGTGCTTGGCTATTAACTACCGGACTTTTCTCTCATCAATTAGATAGAGTTACAAAAAAAGTTTCAGGTGGAGATGTAAAAAAACTTGGAGTAATCAGTATCGCAGCAATGTGCGGTTCATTTGCTTATCTTTTTGGAAGCGAATTAATGAAAGGATTTAATACTGAAACAAGACCTTTTATGGTATCTGCGATTGGTGCAGCTGTAGTTATGATAGTTTTAACAAAAATTTCAGAAAAATATCCAAAATTTAAAGAATACACTTTGGGTATAGCGATGCTTGCGGGAATGTTATCCGCTGTTATTTATATAAAATTAGGAGGTATGTAATATGAATAATTATGAAAAATCTTTTACCAAACCAATTATAAGATATGGTAGTCTTACTAATTTACTTGCCATACCTCTATGCTTTATCCCTGCTATTTATTTATGGCTTGTAAAGGGTGCCTTCCCCGGTTGGAATAATATTCTTACAGGATGGATGTATGTTGCCTCAATGTTTGCAATTTATTCTGTAGTTGAACCAATTTGTTATTTCCCAATACTGGGATTACCGGGAACATATATGTCTTTTTTATCCGGTAATATAGGAAATATGAGGGTACCTTGTGCGGTAGTTGCTCAGGAAAGTTTAGGAGTTGAACCCGGAACAAAAAAAGCGGAACTTATTGCAACACTTGGTATTGCAGGTTCAATTTTTACAAATACAATTATGGTAACAATCGCAGCAATCGGAGGTGCAGCTCTAATGAGCATTTTCCCACCTGTTGTCTTGACTGCTTTTAAATATGTTTCATCTGCAATTTTTGGTGCAATGTTTGCAATGTTTGCATCTAAAAACTTAAAATACGGCGCATTTGCACTTGTAGTTGTAATGGCTATGTTATTATCAAAAGCAATCCCGGTATATATAATGATTCCAATAGCAGTATTTTCCACTGCAATTTTCGGAGTTTTTGATTATAATAAAAAACAATCAAAATAATACTAAATTAAAACTTAAAAGAAAGGAGTTCTTATGGAATTAATTAAAGATATTAAAAATTTAGAACAAAAGGTAATTAATTGGAGACGTAATTTGCATAAAATTCCTGAAATAGGAAATGATTTACCGTTAACTACTGCTTACTTGAAAAAAGTTTTAGATGAATTTGGCGTAGAGTACAGAACAGACTTTCCTAATGACTCTTCAATTTTAGTAACAATCAAAGGAGAACTAGATGGAAAAAAATGTATTGCTCTAAGAGCTGATACAGACGGACTGCCTATGCCGGAATCTTTAGATTTACCTTTTAAATCAACAAATCAAAATATGCATGCTTGTGGTCATGATGCTCATGCTGCAATGATGCTTGGAACAATCTATACTTTGAATCAAATGAAAGACAGACTTCACGGTACTGTAAAATTTTTATTGCAACCCGGTGAAGAAACCGGATCAGGTGCTATTGATATGATTAAAGGTGGCGCTTTGGAAGGGGTTGACTTCATATTAGCATTACACAACGGAAATACCACTGATGAACTTGATGAGGGAAAAATAGGTGTTAAATATGGCTCAATGATGGCTTGTATGGATAAATTTACTATTAAAGTAATCGGTAAAGGAACTCATGGAGCTTATCCTTATATGGGTATAGATCCAATAACCACTTCAACTCACATTATTTCCGCTATTCAAAATATTGTTTCAAGAGAAATAAATGCTGTTGATACAGCAGTGATTTCAGTTTGCATGGTAAATTCCGGAACTGCTTTTAATATAATTCCTGAAGAAGTAGAAATTATTGGAACAGTTAGAGCAGTTTCAAAAGAAGTAAGAGCATATATAGCAAAAAGAATTGGAGAAATATCAACAAATATGGCAATTGCTATGAGAGCAAAAGCCGAATATGAATATTCTTATGGACCACCACCGGTCGTAAATAACAAAGAGATAGTTGATTTTGCAAAACAAAGTGCAGTAAATGCATTGGGAAAAGAAAATGTACAGGTATTAGAAAAACCGATTTTAGCAGGTGAAGATTTTGCTTACTATCTTGAAGAAACAAAAGGAGCTTATGTATTTTTAAAAAATCCTCTTTATGTTGACGGAGTAGCTTATCCTCACCACAATGTAAAATTTGGGCTTAATGAAAAATATTTTATAAATGGAGTTAAGTTCTTTGTTCAAGCAGTAAATGATTATTTAAAATAAATTTCAAAAGCACCTATGCAATTAAAACATAGGTGCCTTTTTTCGTGAAATTTCCAATTTTATAAAACACTTGTCTTTACTATAAATGAAAGTATTACAATACCTGTACTAAATACAATATGTCCAATTATCGCGCTTTCTATTCTTTTTGTCTTTAAATAAACATATCCAAAAGTCAAGGATATAATTACAGCTTCTACTACGATAGGAAGTGCATGTTTTACATTTATGAGTGCAAACAATATTCCCGCTAAACAAGCAGGTGTAAATAATTGAACAAATTTGTATCCACCCTCATATAAATCGTATAAATACCCGAATACTACATTTCTATATACAATTTCAGTTACAAAAGGAATAATAAATACCATATTTATTAAGGCAATTTTATTATTAGATACCAGATTTTTTATTCTAATAAATTCTCCGGTCATATCATAAGGATAACCCAAAAATCCTAATATTTTAAATACAATTTGAATTACAACTAGTAAAACTATCCCTGAACATGCCCCAATCAAAATTGATTTTACTAAAGGTTCCTTTTTACTACCTTTGGATATTGAATTTGTTGGAAACTTTTTACAAAATAAATATACTAAAACTCCAAAAATCAAAAGTAAAATAATATTTATATTTGATAGGTTTTTAAGTACAAATTCTGATTTTAAATATTTATTTGCCAAAGTAGAAAATCTTAAAATCCCTAAAAAATAAACTAATGATATTAATAATGATACAATAAAATTTTTTGTCTTAACACTCATAACTTCCTCCTAAAATTTTTATTTTATAAATAAATTTTTTATATGTTAATTTAGAAAAATCTCATAATTGTTATAAATATATTAACTAAAATATGAACAGTTATAGCTGAACTGATTCTCTTAGTATATAAGTATATTGCTGAAAAAGATATTCCATAAATTATATACTGAATCATAGCCAAATGAAATACACCATCATGTGTTGAGCCGAAAATTATCGATGATATTATCATAGATGTTATTATCCTAATATATTTATTACATCCTGAATGTAAATCATACAAATATCCAAATAAGATTCGTCTATACACCAGTTCTTCAAATATATTTACCGAAGCTATTGAAAATAAACTTACAACCAAATTAAGTCTTTCAGTACCCCTAGTATTTTTTGCATTCAAACTATAAACCTCAAGTTTGAAAATACTTTCAATGTATGAAGCTAAATATATAATTAACATAGTAAAAACAAAAACTAATATCGAAATAATTATAGATTTTTTTAAGTCCATTTTTTCTGAATTATCTATAGAATTTAATTTTCCATTAAATACATACTTTATAATCAAAAATATTATACAGTTTCCAAATAGACAACAAATCCCACCAACAAAGAATTTATTTACAATTGGATTTTCAAAAAATTTAAAAACAAATATTTTCCCAAAAAATAAAGAATTTAAAATTTTCTGCCTAAAGATGAATTCAAAAAATAGAAACATTAAAGCAGGGAAAATCCACTTTTTAAAGTTTTTTACATTTACCATAATTTCCTCCTTTGCAATTTTTTTTAAATATGAATTATTTTTTATAAAAAAGTTATTTTGCTTAAATTACAAAAATGTATCTTTAACTATTAAAAATATATTAATTAAAACATGAACCGTTATAGAAGCACTGATTCTCTTAGTATATAAATATACTGCTGAAAAAGATATTCCATATATAATATATCTAACCATAGCATAAGCAAAAACACCATCATGTATTGAACCGAAGATTATAGATGATACTATTACAGATGTTATTATCCTAATATATTTATTACAACCCGAATGTAAATCATACAAATATCCAAACAGTATTCGTCTATACACCATTTCTTCAAAAATAGATATACAAACGCTTGAAAACATACTCACAGAAAAATTAAGTTTTTCGATAGCAAGAATATTTTTAGTATTTAAACTTATGTTAGATATATTAAAAATATAATATTCAACATACTTAGTAGTATAAACTAATATCATAGTAAATACAAAAAATAAAATTGAAATAATTATAGACTTTTTTAAATTCATTTTTTCTGAACTATCTATAGAATTCATTTTTCCATTGAATATAAACTTAGAAAGTAATAAAATAATACAAGTAACAACAAAACAACTTAATCCCAATGAAAAATATTTATTTACTACAGTATTATCAAAAAAATTAAAAACTAATAAGTCATCATAAAATATTTTTTTGATATTCTTTGCCTAAAGATGAATTCACAAAAAACAAACATTAAAATAGGAGCTACCCATTTTTTTGAATTTTTTATATTTCCCATAATTTCACCTCTGCAATATTTTTTATATTATTTATAATTTTCTTAAAAATTTTATTATAATTAAATTCCAAAAATATCCATAATTGCTAAAAATAAATTATTTAAAACATGCACCATCATAGATGTAGAAATCCTTTTTGTATAAAAATATACACTAGAAAAAACCAATCCATATACTACATATGTAATCATAGCAGGATGAAAAACTCCATCATGAGTTGCTCCAAAAATTATTGAAGATACAAGTGCAGACGTTATAAATCTTACATATTTATTGCATCCCAAATGTAAATCGTATAAATATCCAAATAAAATTTTTCTATATACTATTTCCTCAAACATTGGTCCTGTAAATACTATGACAAAAATAGAAAATAAGGTTTTTTTCAACAAATATACAGTAAACATGGTATTTTTACTTTTTCTAACTACGCCTAAAATGTTTGTTAAAAAATTCTTGAGCACAAATAAAAATATTACAGTTAAAATCAAGATTACAATAGAAAATAAAAGACTCTTTTTCAATCCTTTTTTTGAAGAAGCATCTATTGAATTAAATTTTCCATTATATACATACTTAGAAATTAACAACACTGATAAAATTATAAAAATATACCCTAATCCATCAAATAAAATACCATCAAAAAAATAATCTCCAGTCAATACGAACTTTCTAAAAATAGGTAAAATTTTTCTTTTAAAAATGAATTCGCAAAAAACGAACATTAAAATCGGTAATATCCACTTTTTAAAGTTTTTTACATTTAATAAATTATCATTTAACATTGTTTTCTCCTTTATTTTCTAATTTTTTATAATAATCTTCTAAGATACGGAATTAAATTAATTAAAATATGGACAATAATAGGTGATGATAATCTTTTAGTATAAACATATAAACTGGATAGAATTATACCGGTAGTAACATAATATAACATATAAGGATGAAAAGCTCCATTATGTATTGAACCAAATACTATAGATGATACAATTGATGCAGTAATAAATCTAATATATTTATTACAACCTGAATGTAAATCATATAAGTATCCAAATAATAACTGTCTATATACAATTTCTTCAAGTATAGGTCCCGCAAATGATACTTCAAAATATGTGAATATGCTCACTTTTTCTGATGCTTTTATGACACTATCATTAATGCTTTTAACATTTCCAAATACATTATAAATAATAATGGAAATAATTTTATCAAAATTATAACTAATTATAAATACTACTATTGAAATCAATACTGATTTTAGTAGATTCATTTTTTTAGAATTATCTATTGAATTAAATTTATCCTTATATACAAAATGAATTAAACATATAAAGAAAAGTATTCCAACAACATGAGCAATAAAATATATCATAGCAAAACTTTTTAAACCATATACCACAGAAAGTTTAACAATATTTTTACTATAATACTTATAAGCTAAAAACATTAAAATCGGCAATATCCACTTTTTAAAGTTTTTTATATTTAATAAATCCGTTTTTCCCATAACTCACTCCTATACAATATTTTTTAAATATACTGTATTTTTCTAAACTCTATCAATAGAAACAATTAATTATAAACTTCTAATTCAAAAGAAACATATTTATCCCCATTCCTACAATATTTACACAATGATGTGTAAATCCTACGACATAAATATTTTTACAATATTTATATTGATATGATAAAACAATTGACATAAAAACATATTGAATCATTCTATAGTCAAATAATCCCTCATGCAATATACCAAATATTATTCCAGAAATTAAACTTGCAGTAAAAAATCTAACATATTTATCTGTTCCTTTAAAAACATCATATAAAGTTCCAAAAAAGTATCCTCTAAAAATAATTTCCTCTGCATATGCTGAAAATAAAGTAATAAATACATAATTCAAATAAGTATATTGAAAAGCAAAATAATCTGTCTTACCATAACTATCACCTGATATTTTAAAATAATACAAAAGTTTAGTTAAGACAATTCCAAATACTATAATTAAAGTTAAGGAAATAATTACTGATAATATATATTTCTTCAGGTTTTTCATCTTAAATTTTTCACTGTTTTTTTCTATTGAATTTACATTTCTCAAAAACAAACTGGAAAAAATTATAATTACATAAAGGGCTATCTCGTACTTTCTAACTACATTTACAAAATCAATCCCTCATGAATACATTTTTCCCTTATTTAAAAATGTAACTAAATTTTCCATTTGACCTGACATCAAAACTAAATATAAAACTATAAATCCTACTATAATACTTCTTTTAATCTTTGCCATAAATCTAACTCCAATCTTTTAATTTATAGATAATATAAAAAATAAAATGTACCATATTTTACCTTAAAAAGCATAAATGCAGTATAATAATTGCTATGCAAAGTAATGATACCATAAAGAAAACGTATTTGTCAAGATGAAATAACAAAATATTATTAAAACAAAAAATACTAATTTTTATAAAAATAATTATTGAAAAAACAGTATTTTTTATTTAATCAAAAAATTATTTATTAATTTTATTTATAAAAAGCTAATATAAAATTTACTATATATCTATATGCAAACATTTCTATAAAAAAATTTTTAATATAAAAAACTTCAAAAGTTTTTACACTTTTGAAGTTCTAATTATAAAATAAAAATATTCACTTAATATTACTCTGTAAATCAAATCCCTAGTATATAATCTCAATCAGAATTAAACGAATTAAAAAAATCTAATCCTAATTTTGTTTACTTATAATCTAATTATGAGATTTCCAGAGCAATTGTATCTAATGATACAATTGCTCTGTCAGACCTACTTTTATTTGCAAGCAAACAAAGTTAGGGCTAGATTCACTACGCTTCGCTTCGGTCGAAATGACGTGCAAAGAGAAAACCTCGTCTAATAGCATAACGTTAAAAGTAAATAAACTAAAAACCATATTAATACTCTATAAACATAACAAAAATATTCATATTGTGTTGACGTTCATTTCAAATCCCTAATATGTCATCTCGACCGAAGTTGAGCGATGCGAAACGAAGCGGAGAGATCTCATATAATAATATTTCTAACTATTTTTTACAAATACAAATTTATTCTCTAAAGACATTTCTTCAACAAATTCATATCCGTCTTTATCAAATTTCTTTATATCTTCAATATTTTCAATTTTATTTTTAGTCATAAAATTAAGCATCATTCCTCTAGCTTTTTTTGAAATCGTAGAATGTTTTTTTAGTTTTCCATCAACTTTTTCATAAAATCCAAAATCCAAAATTTGATTCTCTGAAATGTACTTTCTAACTGTTTTTGAAAATTCCTCACTTGCAAGATTAACAATAAAATCTGTGTCTTTTAAAATGTTCTTGGCAATATCATCTTTCCAAAAATTATATAAATTTCCCATTTTTGTTTTCATAAGAAAATCAAGTCTATATGGATTAATTAAATCAAAAGGTTTAAGCACCCCATAAAGTGCAGAAATAATAATTAAATGCTCTCTTATATACTCTAAATCGCACTCATCAAACTCTTCTCTTTTTATATTTTTATAACACATTCCATCATACATATAAAAAGCCTTGCAATAATCTTTTGAAACCAAAACTTCAGGAACATTCTTTAAAATTTCATTTGTTTTATCAGAAAATTCAACTCCCAAAGAAAATCTTTCACAAGTTTTAGAAATTGTCTTTGCAGGTGATAAAATTATTTTCATATTTCTCTCCTATTTCTTTAATATCATATAATAACAGTTGCCATTATACCATTTACTATGAGCAAAAGTCAATTTACCCATTAGAATATTTTAAAATGGCTTTAACAAAAAAGTCTAAATTCTAAATAGAATCTAGACTTCATTCTAATTATATTTCTCTGCCTGTGATAAATATAATTCCTTATATTCCAAAGAATTTTCGATGAGTTCATTATGATTCTCGAAAAGAATTTTTCCATCTTTCATAAACCATATTTCATCAGCAATATGAACTGATGCCATTCTATGAGAAATCATAAATATTATTTTATCTTCTTTTATATTTTTTAAAATTTTATAAACAGAATTTTCTTTTTCAATATCAAGACTTCCTGTTGGTTCATCTAAAACTAGTATAGGACTATTTTTATAAATTGCCCTTAAGATTGCAATTAGTTGAGCTTGACCTCCTGACAATTCAATATTTCCATCATCAAGTTCAACTCCAAGTTTATCATCTAAATTAAATTTAAAATCTTCTTTTTTTATACCAAGTTTATCAATAATTTTAAAAATTTCCTCATCTACGATTTCTTTTTCGTCTTCATTTTCTATTAATTTACAGCAAATATTTTCTCTTAAAGTTATATCATCAATCAACTTAAAGTCTTGAAAAATTGTACTTATATACTTATTTTCAGTTTCATAAATAGACTTTCCGTCATAAGTTAAACTTCCTTTCGAAGCCTCATAAAGTCCTGAAATAAGTTTTATTAAAGTACTTTTCCCTGCTCCGTTTTCTCCAATAATTACTACAATTTTAGGTTTTTTTACTTCAAATGAAATATCATTTAGAACATAATTTTCACAATCTCTATATTTAAAGTAAATATTTTTTGCAATTAATCCAAAATCCTTATTCTCAACACTTCTTTCTATATTTTTTACAATGTCAAATTCAATGAAATCCAAAACAGGAATTGTATATTTTGAAAATCTGTCTAAATCAATTATATTCTCAGAAAATTCATTCATACTGCTTGTAAATTTTAGTATCCCTACTACAGTAAAACTAAAATCAGAAAAGCTGATTTCATTTTTATAAACCCTACTTGCACTAAAAATTATTACAAATAAGGTACAAAGAATTGAATTTATCACTTCAATTATATTTACAATAGCCTTATTCCTATAAAAAGGCTTAAAACATTTTAATATATCTTTTATAGTTTTAGAAAATTTATTATCTATGAAACTTTCAAATTCATTTGATTTTATATCTAATACATCATCTCTGTTCAAAACCATATAACTATAATACCAGTATTTTCTATTTATCGGAGATAAGTTTTCATAAAATTTACTCTCTTCCTTACTGTATTTTTTCTTTGCAAATATATTTATAACAAATAGGATAAGTAATACTATGCTTAGATAGAAGGAAAAATATCCTATGGCAATAAAAGTTGTTAACATAATTGAAATATGTTCTATGCTTTTTACAATTGCCTCTAATAAATTTTCAAGACAATATTGATTTCTAAGGGAAAATTTTGCCCTTTCTTGTAAATTATGAAAATTAGGGCTTTCTAAATTAAAATAATCTATTTCCGTTGATTTTTTCAGAAGTTCTTTTTCCATTTTAAGTAAATACTCTCTTGCAGAGTATTGGACTTTCCACTTTAATACTTCTTTAAAACCCCTTAATACAACAAAAACAACAGCCTCAAAAATCAATTTAATAGATAGATTTTTAATATTACCAATTTGTAAATATTCTGTAAAATCTCTAACCATAAATAAAGCTAGTAAAGTCAATAGAATATTAATTAAAATATCAATTGAAATTCGATAAATAAATCTCTTATCTATTTTAAAAGACAGTTTTAAAAATCTGAAAATAGTTTTAAATGAATTAATCATTTTCATCACCCACTTTCAATTTAAACATACTTTTAGTCAATTCTTTTAAGTATCTATAATATTCAGATCTTTCAATTAATTCAAAATGAGAACCTGAATCCAAAATTTTTCCATTACTTAAAATATAAATTTTATCTACAATATTAGAAACAGCCAATCTATGAGAAATAATAATAAATCCCTTTGTCTTTTCTTCAAGAGATAATCTATTATAAAAATCCATTTCTTTTTTAGCGTCAAGTGCAGATGTGGGTTCATCTAAAATTAACATCATTCCATTTTTTACTAATGCTCTTAGAATAGTCAGCATTTGTAATTGACCACCTGAAGGTTCAAAAACATCATCAAAAAACTCTTTTCCAAATCTGGTATTCAAATCTATCAATTTTCCATTTACATTGTCAAGTTTACAACTTTCTAAATATTCTTCGACATATTTTTCTTCATAATTTTTTACATTATCAAATCCGAATAAATTTTCTTTAAGTGTCCCTGCAAAAAAATGTGAATTTTGAAAAACGGCTGAAAAATAAGCAAGTCTTTCTTTTGTTGAAACTTCTTTCCCATTAATGAGAATTTTTCCACTTGTTTGATTGTAAATTCCCATAATTACTTTTATAAGTGTACTCTTTCCGGCACCATTTTCTCCAATTATTCCAATTTTATCGAAAGATGAAAACTCCATATTTATATTTTCTAAACTGTATTTATCAGTATTTGGATATTTAAAGTAAATATTTTTAAGTTCAAAGAATACGTCATTATTTTCTATATTAACTTTTTTACTTTTTAAACTATTTTCTTCTAAATGCAAAAGGTATTTATCAAACATTTTAATATTTTTCTTTAAATCGGATATAATTCTTAAAGACTCCTTTTCATTAGTTACAAAAAGTTGATACATACTGAAAACTATAAAAATTGTAGATATAGAAATGGAATTAATACTAAATAAGTATATCAACATTCCAATTGTAAAAATATCAGTTATAATTTCCAAAAATATTGAAATAATACCTAATTTTATACCTAAATTAGTTTTATTTCTTATAATAGCCATCGCTTCATTAAAAATTTTCTCATATCTCTTTAAGATTAGATTTCCTAAATTAAATATACGAATATCTTTTCCATATTCATTTCTCATACTAAAATTATTGTAATATTCAAGTTTTGTCAATACATTTCCTTGCTTTAAATCTGTATCCAAGTCAAATTCATTAATTTTTTCTCTTAGAGGATATGCTCCAAGTTGAATTAAAAAAGTAAAAACTACAATGTAAAAAGAAGTTTTAAAAATAATAAAACCTGAAAAAATAAGCAACACAAAAATAGGAATAAAATTTATTAAATCCATTAAAATTGCACTAAAGCCTGCATTATCATAAGCTAAAAAATTCCAAGCTCTATTCATTGAATATTCAAATTTAGGATTTTCAATATCTTCCATATTCTTTTGTAAAATTGAGCTATTCAGTTTTCTTGCTAACTTAAATCTAAAACGAACTACTTCATAAGATAGCTTTGAAAATAAAATACTTGACATAATTTTAGAAAATATAATTATAGCAAACAAAAAAAGTATAATAAAGATAAATTTATTATAACTATATATTTTATTTTCGACTAAAGAAAAAATATATCCAAAATAATAAGCATCTAAAAAATATGCAACTATAAAACTAATATTATAAATTAAAATTTTAAAAATATTTTTTCTAATAAAAGGTAATACTAAATTTTTCATAAATTTTCTCCAAATAAATTGCTACCCTGATTATATAAAAAAATTACATAGACGTCAACTTATACAAAAAATAGCACCGAGGTGCTATTTTAAAAATATTCATATAAAATTGTTATTGAAGTTTTTAGTTCTTCATCATAATTTTTTATCAATTCTTCAAGCTCTGATTTTAAACTACTTTCATCAAAATTTTTATCTAATTTATTTCCATCTAAGACTAATTGCAAACCTACAAAGTATTTATCTCCTTGTTTGTAAATTGCAAAATCATGCATTGATTTTATATAGATAAACTCATTTTTCCAATTTTCAGTAATTTCTTTTAATTCAATTTCTCTTTCTGTGAAATTTCCCCCAACAGGTTCAACATGGATTACTAATATAATTTCATATTTTTCATAAATTTCTTTTTCAATCAAACTCATAAGATTATGAGCTTTAATTAAACTCATTTCAGAATCAACTTCAACATCAACAGTTGCTATTGTTTTAAGATGACCATATCTATGAAAAGTGTAATTGTGTATTCCCAAAATTTCTTTGTGCTTTTCTATATCTGACAAAACTGACTTTATCAATTCTACACTTGGTGCCTCTCCAATAAGTTGGCTAATTGTTTCCTTTGCCAAAGAGAAACCTGAGAATAGAATAAATGCAGAAACTATTAGACCTACAACTCCATCAACCGGAAAAGTAGTATAGTTAGCAAAAATCATTGCAATTAAAACAACTGAAGTTGTAAAAACATCACTCAAACAGTCAATTGAAGTAGCCTTTAAAATGCTTGAATCTATTGCTTTAGAAAGTTTTCTATTGAATAAACTCATCCAAAGTTTTACAAAAATAGAAATTACTAAAAAAGCAATTCCTATTTTACCCATTATAATTTTTTCAGGATTTATAATTCTTTCGATAGATGTCTTTGCAAATTGAACTCCTACAATCATAACCATCATTGAGATTATTAAGGTAGTTATATATTCAACTCTTCCATGTCCATAAGGATGATCCTTATCCGGAGGTGCAGAAGAAAATTTGAAGCCTAAAACTGTTGCAAAGGAATAAATCGCATCTGAAAAATTATTAACTGCATCAGCCGTTATTGAAACTGAATTTGCTAAAATTCCGATTACAAATTTTGATACTCCCAAAGTAACATTTAAAAATGTTCCTATCATTCCTGAAAGATATCCGACTTTTTTTCTATCATATTTATCTGTATTTTCTATTTTTGAAATATTCAATATTTTTTTCTCTAACATATTTACTCCATAAACAATACAATATTTCCGGTTTCAATTGTCTTTTTTATGTCTATAATTCTTTGGTTTGAAGAACCTCGAAATTTCAAAGTTAAGTCTTTTAATCTATAATCAAATCTTCCATCAACTAAAACATCACATTCTTTTAAAAGCTCAAATCTGTCATCATCTTCAAGAATTTCTTCGAAAGTATATCCTGAATAAATCCAAATATTTTTATTTACACTTTTCTTAATATCTCTTACAATTTCAAGGAGTTCTTTTGCGTTTTGCATTGGTTCTCCACCAAGCAAAGTAAGACCAGAAACATTTTTATCACGCAAATAGTCTATAACTAAATTAGTAGTTTCTTTAGTCCAAAGCTCTCCAAAATTGAAATCCATATATTTTTTATTAAAACAATCTTTACAATTATGTGTACAGCCAGTTACGAAAATACTAGTTCTGATACCAACTCCATTTGCAACATCATAAGATCTTATCTGACCATATCTCATTTTAATCCCTCACTATATATGAAGAACCCTTGCCTTTATTTCTTTTGTTCTTCCTTCATTCCAGAAGTTTTCTCCAAGATAGCCACAAGTTCTTCTAGTTACATTCATTTTTTGCTTATCTTTATTATGACATTGAGGACATTCCCATTCATTATATTCGTTTATGATTATTTCTCCATCAAATCCGCAAATGTGGCAATAATCTGATTTTGTATTAAATTCAGCATATTGAATATTATCATAGATAAATCTAATCATTTGTTCAACAGCTTCAACATTATGGTTCATATTAGGAATTTCCGCATAAGAAATACAACCTCCTGTTGACAATTTTTGGAAATCTTCTTCAAATCTGAATTTATCAAAAACTGAAATATTTTCCCTAACATCAACATGATAACTATTTGTATAATATCCCTTATCTGTTATATCCTTTATTTCTCCATATTTCTTTCTATCTATAGAACAGAATCTGTGAGTTAAACTTTCAGCAGGAGTTCCATATAATGAAAATGTCATTCCTGTTTCTTCACTCCAACTGTCAGCCGCTTCTTTTATTTTTCTCATAACTTTAAGAGCAAATTCTTTTCCTTCTTCAGTTGTATGACTAACGCCTTTTACACACATAGTAGCTTCATATAATCCGATATATCCTACAGAAAGAGTTGAATATCCGTTTTCAAGGTATTTTTTAATACTTTCACCTTTTTTAAGTCTAGCAATTGCTCCATATTGCCAATGAATAGGAGAATTATCGCTCTTTACATTTTGAAGAAGTGAATTTCTGAATAAAAGTGCTTTTTTTACAATTTCAAGTCTTTTATCCAACATTTCAAAGAAACCTTCTTCATTTCCCGTATTTAAAATTCCTATTTGTGGTAAATTCAAACTTACTACACCTTGATTAAATCTACCTTCAAATTTATAGTTTCCATTTTCATCTTTATAAGGCGCTAAGAATGATCTACAACCCATAGGTCCGAATACATTTCCTTCATAATGTTCTCTAAGTTTTTTAGCAGAGATATAATCAGGATACATTCTCTTTGCAGTACATTTTGCAGCAAGTTTTGTTAAATAATAGTACTTACTATCTTCTCTTACATTGTTTTCATCTAAAACATAAATCAATTTAGGGAAAGCAGGTGTGATATAAACACCTTTTTCATTTTTAATTCCTTCTAATCTTTGTTTTATTATTTCCTCAACAATTTGTGCAACTTCATCTTCATATTCAAAACCATCTTCAACATACATAAAAAGAGTAACGAAAGGACTTTGTCCATTTGTAGTCATCAAAGTATTTATTTGGTATTGAATAGTTTGAATACCTGCTTCCAATTCTTTCTTAGTCATTGCTCTTGCAATATTTTCAATGTCTTTTTCATCAGTTAAAATTTCTTTTGCAAGTTTTAAATGTTTTTCATAGCTCTTTCTTAGATACTTTCCTAGATGAGCAACATTTAAGCTTTGACCACCAAATTGACCTGATGCTACTTGTGCAATTATTTGAGTCATAACTGTACAAGCAACTTGGAAAGATTTTGGAGTTTCAACCATTTTACCATTAATTACTGTTCCATTATCAAGCATATCTCCAATATTAACTAGACAGCAATTAAACATAGGTTGAATTAAATAGTCCATATCGTGAAGATGTATAGCTCCTTCGTCATGAGCCTGAACAATATCCACAGGAATTAACATTCTTCTTGCTATATCCTTTGAAACTTCTCCGGCAATCAAATCTCTTTGAGTTGATGCAAGAATAGCATTTTTATTTGAATTTTCATTTATAACATCCAAATTCGTCTTATCCAGAAGACCTAAAATACTTTCGTCAGTAGTATTTTTAAGTCTTTTAAAAGTTTGCACAGCCTTATAGTTTTCATAAGCTCTGGCGGTTGCAGGATTTCCATATTTAATTAAGCTGTAGTAAACATGATCTTCTATATCATATATACTCATCTTCTTTCCGATTGTTGTTGCAAAAGTTTCTATCTCTGATGCAATCTTTTCTGCCAATCCTTCTTCATATACTCCTGTACTGCTATGCATAGCTTTATTTATCGCTATTGCAATTTTATTAGCATCAAAATCTACTTCTTGACCATTTCTTTTTATAACTTTAATCATATACTACCTCCAAAAATACTTCGTAAAAGCTCGATAGTAAGATTATATCATCAACAATATATATTGTCAACAAACCATATAGCTACTATATATAGTATATTTACCCATTTTTTCTTCTGAAATCCATTGTAATTATTTTTATATCAATAAGTAGAACAAAAAATTTTTAAATTTTTTAAAAAATTTTTTAAACAATAAGAACCCCACCCTTCCACGATGCTTCGCATCGGGTGGGTTCCCGGGAACCTTGTTGTTTCACAATAAAAAACTGATATGAATTTCTTAATTCATATCAGCTTCTATATATTCTATTTCATTTTCATTACTTTTTATTGTCTTAATCCCAAAGACAAAATATATGACATGGAAAACCCAAACTATTCCTAATATAATTCGTCCAATTTTTGTATTTTTCATAAAATAAAATCCAATTCCCATTGTCAAGGTGAAAAATATTATAATCTTTACTTTCTGTCTTAGTGGAAGTCCTTTTCTATTTGCAATTTTTTCAATATTATTTTTGTATAATTTGGTTCCAACAAACCAAGTATGCAATTTCTCAGAACTTCTTGCAAAACAAAATAATGTTACAATATAAAATGGAAACGTAGGCAATATTGGTAAGAAAGCACCAATAGTTCCTATTGCAAAAAATATCAGTCCTATTATAATCCAAGTATATTTTACAAATTTAATTTTCATATATTACCCCTCATATTTTTAGTATGATGATAACATATTTCATCTTAATCTGCAAGGCTATATTTTAAAGCATTTACCATTTTCTACTCTATACACAACATCTGAAAATGATACAGTACTCATTCTGTGAGAAATTAAAAATACCATTCCCTTACAATTTTCTTTAATCAAATTCAAAATTATTGATTCATTTAAAGTATCTAAATTACTTGTAGGTTCATCAAAAATATAAACGTCCGCTCTTTTTAACAATGCCCTCATAAGTTCAAGTCTTTGCATTTCTCCACTTGAAAAAATAACTTTTTCAGAATTTATTTTAGTATCGAGTCCATTTTCAGTTGATAAAATCTTATCTTTTAATCTACATTTTTCTGCAATTTCTAAAATTTCTTCATCAGTAATCTTTTCATTTCCTAAAACTAAATTTTCTCTGATTGTTTGAGAAAAAATTTGTGGAAATTGTGGAATATAAGCAATTTTTTCTTGTAGTTTTCTACTGTCTATATCTAAAATATCCTCATCATTTAAAAATATTTTTCCGGATTTAGCCATATACCATTTCATTACCATTTTCATCAATGTACTTTTTCCGGATCCACTTTCTCCAACAAGTCCGACAATTTTTTTATCTTCAAAATGTAAATTCAAATTTTCAAAAATATTCTTATCTCTATTAGGATAAGAGAAATCAACATTTTCAAATTTTATTTCATTTAATTTCTCAATTTCTTTACTTCCATCATTTCCAATAGGCTCATTTTCATCTAATAAACTAAAAGTTTGTTTTGCAGCTTGTAATGCACGTCCAAGTCCTAAAGGAAGTCTGCTAAGTTCTAAAAAAGGAGCAAATGATGAACTGAAAACAACCAATGTAATTACTGCATCTTTAATACCTATTATATTTTTATTTACAAGTATAAATTCCGCAAAAGCAAAAGTTAAAACTCCAAAACCTATTGTTAAAAAACTGAATGAAAATTGTAAGAAATTTAATTTTGCAACATTTCTTTCCTTTTTATTTACAATTCTACTTTCTTTTGTCAAATTTTCAAATCTCTCCTTTTCAACTCCAAGTTGAAGTAAATCTTTCATCCCTCTTAAACTTTCCAAGAAATATGAAGTATATGATTTTCTATATTTTTGTTGAATTTCGAGATGCGGTTTTAATTTATTTGAAAATATATTAGGTATAATAACAGCAAGTGTAAAATACACTATAACTGCAATTAAAGCTAAAAGTATATTATATTTTAAATAATAAATAATTAAAATTATTGATACAATAGTCCCTGTTGTAATTGGAGCTAGAGTATGTGCAAAGAATACTTCCAACGCTTCAACATCTTCTCCTATCAGTTTAAGTAAAGCCCCGCTGTCTTGAGAGTCAAGTTTTGACGGAGCAAGTCTTCTAAGTTTTGAAAAAATTTCTCTTCTAAAATCAGCCAAAACATTAAAAGCAACAAAATGTCCGAAATAATGCTCTCCATATCTGAAAAGTCCTCTTGAAATCGCAAAAATGACTAAAACTATCAAAGATATTATTTTTATTTTTTCTCCATTAAGTGCATCAAATCCCAATGAAATAATTCTTGCAGGAATATATACTGTAATCAAAAAGCCGAAAACAGCAAAAAATACAGCCAACAAAATTACTGGGAGTAATTTTTTCATAAAATTTATAAGTCTGATAATCAATTTTATACTATCTTTCATTTAAAATTGCCTCCATTTCATTTTGTTTATCCAGTAACATCTTGTATTCATAATTTGAATTATATAAATCTTCAGGTTTTCCAAAATCCCAACTTTTTTCTTTTCCCATAAATAAAACAAAGTCAGCTTTATTAACCTGTTTCATCTTATGAGAAATAAATATAACAATGGAATTTTTAGAAATCATTTTGATTAAATCCAAAATCGCTATTTCATTTTCGGTATCAACACTTGAAGTCATTTCATCAAAAATGTAAATTTTTCTATTTGCAAGTAAACTTCTAACACAAATTATCTGTTGCCTTTGTCCCGGAGAAATCAATTTTCCATTTTCTCCAATAATTGTATTAAAACCGTCAGGCAAAGTCTTTACAAATTTTAAAATATTTTTTTCTTCAATCCATTCTAATATCTCGTGTTCAGATAATTTTGTAGCTTTTTTCAAATTATCCATGATGCTTTCATTAAAGACATAAGAATCAGGAGATACATAAAAACCTAATGCATTTATATCTGACTTCGAGAAATCTCTTAAGGATTTCCCATCAATTAATATTTCTCCGGAATAATCATCAAGATTTTTAAACAAAACTTTAGCAAATGTGCTCTTTCCAAGTCCACTTTCTCCTGCTATTGCAAACAAACTACCTTTAGTGATACTTAAATTAATATTATTTAAAATCTTTCTATCGTCATACGAAAAAGATAAATTTTTAAATTCAATATTATCTATGCTTTTCAATTCTATATTTGAGATATCTTTTTTCTTTTCTAACTTAACACTATCTAAAAAAGTAAAAATTCTATCTGCCATTTTAGTATTCATCATAAGTAAATGCATGCAATATCCCAATTCTCTAATTGGAGTAAAAAATTCAGTTGCAATCAAAACAAAGAATATAAAATTAAAGATTGACATATTGCCTTTTGAAACTGAAAGAACCGCTAAAAATCCTGAAATTGCAATTCCAAGATACATAACTCCGTCCATATATCCAACTGATTGAAGTTGAAATTTTAAAAGTTCCATAGTGGAAAGTCTAAAGTTTTCAGCAGATTCATTAAATTTCTTCTCATAAATCGCATCTGCACTATAAGAATAAAGAGTATTCAATCCTTTTAAATCGTCCATAAATAAATTACTTACATCCATATAAGTCGACCAATAATGTTGCATAATCTTTGCTGAACGCTTTTGTATTAACACTATTGAAACAGGAATAAAAGGAATACTAACTAAAAAGACCAAACCACCCAAAGGATAGATAAAAGCTACAATCAATAAAATTGTTGCACAATTAAAATATGTTCTTAAAGTTGTTGTCAAATAATTACTGTAAAAAGTATCTAAACTGTCAATCCCTTGAGATGCAACTGTAAGTACATCTGCTGTTGAATAGCCTTTAAAGACTTCTTCATCACTTTTAGAAAAGGCATCAAAAAATTTAACTTTTAAATTATCTCTCGCAAATTGAGAAGCTACTCCTTGGTATCTCTTAGCAAAAATAGAAATCCAAAAACCGAAAATATTTAATCCGATTGCAATTACAACATAAGCAAAAAGATTAAAATCTATTTTATTATATAAATTAGAAAATCCCTTTGCTATAAAGCCAAAAGAAATAATTCTCATCAAGAACTGAATCCAAGACAAAAAAGAAGCTATATAGACGAATCTTATCCTATCTCCCAACTCTTTTTTTAATCTATTTTTTAATTCTTTTCGTCTTTCACGACTTATTTTTTGTTTTTGAATTTTTGTATTGAAATCACTATCCATAAAAAACTCCTAATCGCCAAATTAATATAAATCATTTATATGATACCCAATTAAATAGAAAAAATAAGATATAATTAATTGGAAAAAATACCACATAAAAATACATGGTATTTAAATATTATTTTATCTTTCTAACCTCTTCTACAACTTTATTAATTGCATCTTCAGAAGTCGTTTCAACATTCTCCATTTCTCTTCTTGTTGAAAATTCGATTATATTTTCGTTAGCTTTTTTACCAACAGTAATTCTTAAAGGAATACCAATTAAATCTCTGTCATTAAATTTAACGCCTATTCTTTCTTTTCTATCATCAAGCATAACTTCAACACCTTGAGTTTCCAATTCATCATGGATTTTTTCACCAAGTTTCATTTGTTCTTCATCATTAATATTTACAACTGTAACTATTGCATGATATGGTGCAACTTGGATTGGCCAAATAATTCCTTTTTCATCATTATTTTGTTCAATAATTGCAGTAATGCTTCTTGTAATACCAATACCATGGCTTCCCATCCAAAAGTATTGACTAACTCCATTTTCGTCTAAGAAAGTCGCGTTTAAAGCCTTAGAATATTTTGTTCCAAGTTGAAAGATATTTCCAACTTCTATACCTCTTGCAAATTTCAAAGGATGTCCACTTATAGGACAAACATCTCCCTCTTGAACCATAAGTAAATCTTCTGCAATTTCTCCATCAAAATCTCTTCCAAAATTACAATTTATATAGTGATGATTTTCCTTATTTCCACCAACTACAGTATTTTTCATAAGAGTAACTCTCTTATCTAAAATCTTTCTTACTTTCAAGTTTACTGGTCCTGTGTATCCAGCTGATGACCCAATTTTTATAATAGTTTCTTCGTCCATCATTTCAATTTCATGTTCTGGAATACCAAGATAAGCACAAAGTTTTGTCATATTAAGCTCTCTATCTCCCGGAACAAATACTATAATTGGTTCTCCTGCAACAATCAAATCTATCGCCTTAATACATTTTGAAGCGTCTTGTTTTAAAAAGTTTGCGACATCTTCTATCGTTTTACAGTTTGGAGTATAAACTAATTCAAGTTCCTTTTCATCTCCACTTTCGTCAACTTTGTAAATAACTTCTGCTTTTTCATCTGTAGCAGCATATCCACTTTCGTCACAGTAACAGATAACTCCTTCTCCAACATCAGAAAGAGCAATAAATTCATGTGAACTGTTTCCTCCCATTGCTCCGGCATCTCCGGCAACAATCTTATAATTAAGGCCTAATCTATTAAAAACTTTTTCATATGCCTTCCACATTTCTTTATAAGATTCCATCATCATTTCAGGGCTTACATCAAAAGTATAAGCATCTTTCATTGAAAATTCTCTGGCTCTGTTTATACCAAAACGTGGTCTTTTTTCATCTCGATATTTTGTTTGAATTTGATAAATATTTAAAGGTAATTGTTTATAGCTTTTAATTTCTCCACTTATCAAAGTTGTAAAATATTCTTCAGCAGTAGGTCCTAGACAAAATTCTCTTTCATTTCTATCTTTAACTTTAAACATTTCTGGTCCAAAAGTTTGCCATCTTCCTGATTCTTCCCATATTTCTTTTGGCTGAAGTGCAGACATTAAAATTTCATATCCACCCATTCTATCCATTTCTTCCCTTACAATATTTTCAACTTTTCTAATTGATCTGTAACCAAGAGGAAGATAGGAGTAAATTCCTGCAGCACTCTTTCTAATCATTCCGGCTCTTAAAAGCAATTTATGACTTATAATTTCTGCCTCTTGTGGATCTTCCCTAAGTGTTGGCATATAGTATCTTTTCATTTTCATAATATAATTCCTCCGTAATAATAAAATTTAAAATTTGCTATGATATAAAAAAAAAACGGCAATCATCTCCAAGAGACGAAAGCCGTGGTACCACTCTAATTTATACTTGAAAGCTATAAGGCACAACCCTGTAATTTTAATACATAGGTTCAATTATCTGCATAAAAGTTTTTCACCAAACAACTTCTCTCTAAATATACATAAATAATTTACTATTTCTTATCATCACTAAATATCTAATGAATAAATTATATTAAATTTAATAAAAAAAGTCAACTATAAAAAATTAAATTTTAATTAAGAGCCTTATCATTCCACTATTCTTTTTATCAAACGGATTTTCAAAATCATTGTTATTTAACAAAAAAAGGTTGAGTATAAACTCAACCTAAATTTTTTTATTATTATTTATTGCAGCAAGGCTTAGAAGCTCTTAAGAACCAAATATTCTTTTCTAATTCAGCAACATGATCTTCTAACATATCAACGATTATGAAATCTCCATCATTATCAGCTTCTTCTCTAATTTTTATAGCTTCTTCTTTAATAGCAACTAAGTCATTCATAACTATTTCGTTAACTTCATCAACTGTTACCTTCTTAGATTCTAATTCTTTAACAGTAGCATTAGCAACATATTCTTTTAATGATGCGAATGGAAATCCACCTCTCATTTTAATTGCTTCAGCAACTTCATCATACCAATCAAAGAATTTTTCATATAATCCTTCTGTAAAAATATGTGTTTGATAGAAATTTCTTCCTTCTACATTCCAATGCAAATTATGCAATTTAGTTGTCATAACTGCGATGTCTGATAAATAAACATTTAAACTTTTAAAATCTTTCATTTCTTTATCCTCCTATTATTTTATCATTTACAACCATTATATACCCAAATAATAAAAAAATAAAGTTTTTTAAAAAAATTTTTTATCATTTTGATAATAAGAATTTAGCTCAATTTTCGTAATTATTTATATTAATTTAAAACTAAATTATTGTTATTTCACAATAAAAAATACAGGCAAAAAATGTCTGTACTTATGAATGAAATTAAAATATTTTTAATTTTTATATTTATTTTTTATCTTTGCTCCACTGTATTCAATACTCTTATTTACAAGAACATCCAAAGCGTCAATTGTATTTAGATTTTCAGGAATATCCAAAAGACTAAGCTCTGTGCAGGCTATTATTCCGATAGTTTTATCATTACAATATCTATTTAAAATTTCAACAAAATCTTTGCTTTCTAAATTATTTGTTTCCTTAATCTTGTAAATAATATCCATAACAGTTTTTTTATCTTCTAGGGATAATTCTTTTACTTCTATTCCATTTTCTTTTGCATATTTATTATAAACTTTTGAATTTAGTGTTCCAAGTGTTCCAAAGACTGCGACTTTTTTTATTCCTCTTCTTTTTATTTCTAAAATTGTTTCTTCAATCATATTTATAATTTTTAAATTTGTAAAGTTTTTAAATTCATCATAAAAATAATGACTTGTATTACAAGGAATAGCAACTACATCAATACCTATTCTCTCAAGAATTTCCAAATCTTTCTTAATTTCATTTAAAAACTCTGTATCTTTATTTTCTATAATACATTTTGTTCTATCAGGCATTGTTGAATGATTTAAAACTATTAAATCAATATGTTCATTATCATTATGTGCCTCAGTATTTAAAACAATTTTATCGTAGAACTTAACAGTTGCTAAAGGTCCCATACCTCCGATAACTCCTAATTTGTACACTATTTCCTCCTAAATATTTTTCTAAAAACTTTTCCCAATAGAATTTTATTAAAGAAAAACCAAGGTTTTAAATCATCAACCGCAAAAATCGCAGGAGCCCACTTTCTTGAAAATGAAATCTTTAGAGATTTTAGTATTCCAACCTGTTTAGTTTTCTTATAACGCCAAATAGCAATCATATCCTCAAACCCATAAATGAAAGCATAGTTTGTATCATAATCGATGTACTTACAATCACTTTCTTTCAAATTACCTGTTAAATCAAGATATGCAATATAAGGCATATTTATTCCAAGTTTGTAAATCAAATTGTTAAAGTTAGTAGTCCTTGCATTTATTTCTATTAAATAAATTTCTCCGGTTTTCTCATGTTTTTTAAATTCTATTTCTCCAAAACCTCTATAGCCAATTTTTTCTAAAAACGGCTTTGATATATCAACCAATTTTTGATTGTATTTTTGAATTGTAAAAACAGATGCACCAAAATTTATAGGCCATTGTCTTTGCTTTTGAGCAGTCATATAATGAGTAGTTCTCCCATTTCTATCAATATAATAATCATAAGTTAGCATACAGTCGTCAAAACCCGGAACAATTTCTTGAACAAAAATTTCTATATCATTATCTTTTGCCTTTTTGATTCCGTTTTCCATCTCTTCTATATTATTACAAATAAAAACTTTATTTCTAAAAATTTTAGTAAATTTTACTGTATCAACGGGTTTAATAATGCAAGGAAATCCAACTTCATCTTGAATTCTTTTAAGTAAATTCTCATCATTTGCACTTATTGTAGACGGAATTTTAACTCCGTTTTCTTTAGCAATATCGTATAAAGTCCATTTATCCAATAGTTTTGAATTAAGCTCTTTGACTTGACTAATCAAATAATATTTTTCCAATTCATCATAATATTTGTCTATAAATTCAACATATTTGTCATGAGTTGGAAGTAAAACGGGTTTTTCTGTTTGGTTTTTTCCATATTCTAATAACTCTATAAAAGTTTTCCTATCATCTTTATTTAAATTATAAACTTTTAAAAATTCAGATATATATTTTGACCTCGCCCCATACGAATTTTCAAAATCATAATCACAAGCTACAACATGAACTCCTTCAACACCTAAACATCTTATTACACTAAGACCTATATAATAGTTACAACCTAAAACGACAGCTTTATTCATTTTATTACCTCTTAAATAAAATACTGTTCATACCATTTTAAAAATGTGTAGATAGTATAAACTTTACGTCCATTATTTTCTTTATTGTTAAAGTGATCATCCAAAAGTGCATTTATTTTTTGAACATCGAAAAATTCACCTACAAAATCTTTATTAAAAGTTTCTTTAACAATATTATAATATTTTTCTTCTTTAATCCAATTAACAAAAGGAACTAAAAATCCGGCTTTCCTTCTCTTTGCCCAATCTTGTGGTAATTTATTTTCTGCAGCTTTTCTAAAAGCATACTTTGTTATTTCATTATGAACTTTATGCCTTACAGGAATGGTTCTGGCAAGTTCCCACATTTTTTTATCCAAAAGCGGAACTCTAAGTTCAATAGAATTTGCCATAGTCATTTTATCTGCCTTAAGCAAAATATCATCAACTATCCACATTTTCATATCAAGATACAATCTTTTGGAAACATCATCCATATTCTTAACTTCATCATAATATTTTTTAGTTAAATCTTTTGCCATTTCAGAGTTTTTATACTTTTCTGTTAAAATCAAATTAGCCTGTTCATCAGACATTATTTTTGCTTGACCGATGTATCTGTCTTCAACTTTTTGACCGTATTTCATAATAATTGTCTTTCCACTAAAATGTCTTTTATCTTTAAACCTTTTATATAGCTTATTTCTTAAACAGAATGGCAATTTTTTATATATTCTTTGTGGAAGTGCTTCTTCATATTCATTATATCCTGCAAATAATTCGTCAGCACCTTCTCCGGATAAAACTACCTTAACTTGTTCAGATGCAAGTTTTGATAAGAAATATAGCGCAACAGAAGATAAATTTGCATGTGGCTCATCTGAATAATATTGCACTTTATTTATTCCGTCAAAAAATTCATCAGGAGTAATTATTTTAGAAAAATTTTCTATTCCAAGTCTATCTGAAAGTTCTTTTGCATAAACTGTTTCATCAAAGCCTTTATTATCAAATCCTACAGAAAAAGTCTTATTAGGCATTGCTGTCGCAACAACATAACTTGAGTCAACACCACCTGACAAGAAAGAGCCAACTTCAACATCACTAATCTTGTGATACTTAACTGATTCTTCAACTTCTTTTTCTATCTTGCTTACAGCTTCATCAAAAGTCATTTCTTTATAATCAAGAGTTAAATTATAATAGCTCTTTATTTCAAGTTTACCATTTTCAAATATATAATAATGTCCAGGTCTAAGTTTCTTTACACCTTTAAAAAAAGTTTCTTCTAATGGATTGTATTGAAAAACTAAATAATGCTTAAGTGCTTTTTCATTAACTTCCTTTTTAAATTTTGGATATTTCAAAAATGATTTTATTTCTGAACCAAAAACAAAATCTCCGTCTATCATTGTGTAATAATATGGTTTTATACCAAAATGATCTCTTGCTCCAAAAAGTTTTTCTTTTTTACTATCCCAGATAGTAAAGGCAAACATTCCTCTTAATTTAGACAAAATACCTTCTTCACCATATTCTTCATATCCGTGTAAAATAACTTCAGTATCAGTATTTGTTTTAAATTTATATCCTTTTTCCAACAAATCATCCTTAATTTCTTGATAATTATAAATTTCTCCATTAAAAATTATAGCCACATCATTATTTTCATTTAGAATCGGTTGAGAACCTTCATGTAAATCAATTATACTAAGTCTTCTAAAACCAAAATTGATTCCGTTATCAAAATAATATCCGTCACTATCCGGACCACGATGAATTATTTGACTGTTCATCTCTTTTATTACATTTTCATCTTTTATATCCTTACTGTAAAATCCTACAAATCCGCACATAATTTCTCCTTATTAAATCGATCACCGATTATATATCATACTATTGTAAAATTTATTGTAACATACTACATATCTTTTTACAAACTGCTAAACTATCCTGTCTTTTAATGGAAATAAAATTTCTTCTCTATCATAAGAGTTATTTTTTTCCAAAATATAATTAAGTCCAATTCTTCCTGCCTTATCCATTCCTTGACAACCGGCAAACATAACCACATCATCTTTTTGTGCAATATCAATAACAGTTTCAACCGCTTCTTTTAATGTATCAAACAAATGAACTTTTATATTATTTTCTTTCATTATTTTTAAAAATATATCTCTTTCCTCATCAGAAACTTCATCTTTCCAAGTAACAGTATCCCTACTCAAAGTTGCATATATTTCACTTAATTTTAATTTACTATTCCATTCAATGATTTTCAATGCATTTTCTTCATTTAGTTCCACTCCACGATTCCCTCTAATTGCATATAAAAATTTTATATCATTATATTTCATCTTACAAAGTGTTTCAAGAGTAACATCAATATTAACTTCATTGGCAAAATGGTCATCAATTATTTTAAAATCTTTCTCAAAGATAATTTCAAATCTTCTTTCTACACCTCTAAAAATCCTTAAAGCTCTCTGAATTGTTACTATATCTATTCCATCTAAAAGAGAAATAGATATGGCTACCATTGAATTCATTACTGAACTAAATCCTGCCGTATTTAGCTCAACATGGAATTCTCCTTTTTTCAAAATTCCACTTTTAGTTTCAATATCTCTATTGATAATAAAATCAAACTTGCCACGACCTGTTGATAAATCTAAATTTTTCATAGAAAAATTTTCTAAAGAATCATCCAATGAAAAAGAAAAAACTTTAGCTTTAGTTTTTGAGGCAAGTTCTTTAATTTCCGGATTATCAAAATTTAAAACGGCAATTTGATGTTCTTTTGCTTCCGTTATCAGCTTGGATTTTTCCCTCTTGTATGCCTCATAACTACCATGTTGCTCCATATGCTCTTTACTTAAATTACCAAAACTAACAATATTATAATCAACATCTTTAGCCCTATCTAATTCCAAAGCAGCAGAAGAAACTTCCATAATAACTTTATCAGCTTTTCTTTCTCTAAAAATACTTAAATATTTTTGTAAATCCAAACTTTCGGGAGTTGTTAAATAAGACGGAATCATAAAATCATCAATTTTAACATAAACAGTTCCTATAATTCCAACTTTTAACCCTGCTTCTTCATAAATCTTCTTTAACATAAAACTCGTTGTAGTTTTACCGTTTGTAGCAGTAATTCCTATAATGTCCAAATCTTCACTTGGTTTTCCATAATAATTATGAGAAACTTTTGAAAGTGCTGCTCTTGAATTTTTGACTTTAATTTGAGCCACATCTACATCAACAAAATCCTCAACTATACAAGCATAACAACCTTGCTTTTTAGCAGACTTTATATAAATATGTCCATCAGTCTTATATCCTCTTATTGCAACAAAAATGTCATTTTCTGAAACATTTTTTGAATTATATTCTATCTTTTGAATTTCTTTTTCAATATCTAAATTCCCTTTTATTTCCAAAATTTCTAAATCTTCTAAGAGCGTTTTTAATTTCATAATTACTCCTTTCACAATAAGAACTCCACACTTTTACTTTAGACAAGTATGTAAAAATCTTATTGTTTTACAATAAAAAATTAAATAACAAAAAAGGTCTCCTAAGAGACCTTGGAGGCGACATCCAGATTTGAACTGGAGATGAAGGTGTTGCAGACCTCTGCCTTACCACTTGGCTATGTCGCCAAATCGAAATGGAGCGGAAGACGAG
>ERZ773213.243-NODE-243-length-35055-cov-81.594514_pt1 | contig 35055 bp, 28 predicted proteins | sample MGYA00580996_ERZ773213 | MGnify/ENA primary metagenome ERZ773213 (study PRJEB29015, sample SAMEA2738152) | human oral metagenome | biome: human oral; feature: human-associated habitat; material: saliva | place: China | collected 2197 ...
AGCAGGCGTTCTACAACTGCGGTGGCATCGACGACCTGGAGCGCAACGCCCACGAACTGGCCAAGGAAGCCTGATGGCATCGAGCAAGTCCTTGCAGGTGGAGGTCGTCTCTCACGAAGGACGACTGTGGCACGGAGCGGCACTGTCCGTGCGGATTCCGACGGTGGATGGCGCCCTGGGCATCCTGCCGGGGCGGCAGCCGCTGCTCGCGCAGTTGGGCGAGGGAACAGTCACGGTGACTCGCGCGGACGAGGTCGTATCCTTCGAGGTCAATGGGGGATTCGCCTCAGTTGACTTCGACTTTGTCACGCTTGTCGCTGATCGCGCTACAGTGGCAGCACAATAAGTTGACGCAACGCGAGGAGGACCTCATGAACCTGACGCATTTTTCGATCTGGTGTGTGGTTCTCCTGGTGTGTGTTGGGGTGATCCTGTGGGCGTACATGAATGTGCGCGCCCGCAGGATCACGTCGCGTTTGGGCGCGTTTCGGTGTTGGTCGCGCCCCGACCATCACTCGGGTTGGACGGCCGGGATAGGCGTGTACGGGGTCGAGGAACTCTCGTGGTATCGGTTAGTTGGCCTCACGTTCACGCCCGTCTATACGATTCCTCGGCGTGGGATGGAGGTCTCCGCTCCGATCTCGCACACCGCCGACGGGGCGATGGTCGAGGTGCGCTTGGCCTATGGTGAGCATCGTTACGAGGTGGCCGTGGAACGCCTGACATATAACGGGTTAGTGTCCTGGGTGGAGTCGGGTCCTCCGCGCCGCCCGTGAGCGGGATTGGTAAGCTCACGGAGTGCGTATTGTTATTGCCTCTTGCACCGTTGATTATTCCGGTCGTCTGAGCGCCCACCTTGACGCCGCCAAGCGCGTCATCATGCTCAAGGGTGACGGCTCGGTTCTCATTCATTCCGAGGGTGGCTCCTACAAGCCGCTCAACTGGATGACGGCGCCGTGCACGGTCTCCGTTGGCGATCCTTCCGAGGACGAGGAGGGCGTGGAGGCCGTGTGGACGGTGCAGGCCGATAAGACGGATGACAAGCTGATCATCCGCATTCACGAGGTGATCGCGGACGTCAGCGAGGACCTGGGTGTGGACCCCGGCCTCGTGAAGGACGGAGTGGAGGCGCACCTGCAAGAGCTACTGGCCGAGCAGGTTCCGCAGATCCTCGGAGAGGGCTGGGAATTGGTGCGCCGGGAGTATCCGACGCCCGTGGGCCCCGTGGATCTCATGGTGCGCGACGCCGACGGCAATCACGTGGCGATCGAGGTCAAGCGTCGCGGCGGCATCGACGGCGTCGAACAGCTCACGCGCTACCTGTCGCTGCTGGGGCGCGACGCGCTCCTGGGTGACGTGACGGGTATCTTCGCCGCGCAGGAGATCACGAAGCAGGCGCGAACCCTCGCGGAGGATCGCGGGATCCGCTGCGTCATCCTGGATTATGACGCGATGCGAGGTTTTGATGACCCCGAGTCGCGTCTGTTCTGATGGTGTTATCTGCGCGGGTCAGCCTGGGGAGAATCGTCGCCCAAGGACTCGTCTCCGCGACCGCTTCGCGCTCACCGCTGGATGCCGTTGAGAATCTGGCGGCGCTGCAAGGCCAGCAGGCCAGCGCGATCCCGTGGGCGATCGGTGTGCGCTGCCAGGGCGCGTCGCGCGCCGATATTGAGGATTCGTTTGCGCGTGGGGAGCTGGTTCGTTCCTGGCCGATGCGTGGCACCGTTCACGTGACGAGCGCTCGTGACCACCACTGGCTGCGTCGCTTGCTGCGCCATCGACGTGCGGCGTGGGAACGCCAGGCGAACGCCCTCGGCCTCGATGATGCTACTGTCGAGCGCGCGGCTCAGGTGGCGTGCGAGCTGGCGGAGGCGTCGCCGATGGGGGTGAGCCGCGGGGAGCTGGTTGAGGCGTGGGCGCGCAGCGGGATCGACACTGTGACGGCCTTTTCCTCCGGGGCGGGCCTGCGTCGTCGCCACCTCGTGATGCGCCTGCACGCGGACGGGCTGGTGACCTCGGGTCCCGTGCGCGGCGGGGAGCATCTGATCGTTGACGCTCGACCGCTGCCCGGAGCCCCGGGAGTGGCGAAGGGGGAGCCGGGGCACGAAGAAGCTCTCGCTGTCCTGGCAGCGCGCTACGCCTGGGGTCACGGACCTATCGACGAGGCCGACTTAGCCAGGTGGACCGGGTTGACTGTGACGGAGGCGCGTCGGGCGATGGACGGCGCGCGCGAGGCGGGGGAGAGCATCGGTCTACCCGTCGCAGAGTTCGACGGCGCTTTGGCGCGCGCAGACCTCGCGGACCTCGTAGAGGAGAACCGTGCCGAGGCCGAAGCGATGCTCGCGTTGCCCTCGTTCGACGAGCTGCACGTTGGGTACAAGGACCGCTCCTGCCTGACTGACGAGGCGGTTGAGGCCCTGATCTGCCCGGCGAAAAACGGCATGTTTCGTCCGATCATCGTCGAGGGAGGTCGAGTGGTGGCCGTGCGGGCTCCTGGGCGTCAGGTCGTGATGGCCGCAGGATGCCAGTCCTTGCAGCAATTGGCGCGTTGCGCGTTCATCGAATGGGAGAAATGGTTGTCTGAGACACAGCGATGACGTGTCAGGTGTGCCACAATGAGGATCATGACTGTTTCTGTGCTGCGCGGTCGTCTGGTTCTGGAAGATTCCATCGTTGAGGATGGAATTATTGAGATCGACGGCCCGACCATTACTCGTGTGTGTCCCGTGTCAGATTATGAGGTTGAGGCGCCAGAAGCTACCGATTCGACCTTCCTGCCCGGCCTCGTCGATGTGCATTGCCACGGTGGTGGAGGGGAATCCTTCCCTAATGCTGAAAGTGCCGAAGCTGCGCTCGTGGCTGTCATGGAGCATCGCCGCCACGGTACGACGACGTTGGTTGCTTCCTGCGTGACCGCCTCTGCGCAGGTGCTGCGCGCTCGCGCGAAGACCCTCGCGGAGCTGGCGAAGGCAGACGAGATTGCCGGCATTCACTTCGAAGGTCCCTTCGTGTCCCACGAGCGCTGCGGTGCCCAGGATCCGACCTTCATCATCGATCCCGACACGGAGTTGACGCGCACGCTCCTGCAGGACTGCGAGGGATACGCGCTCTCGATGACGCTAGCACCCGAGAAACCGAATGCCTATGGGCCGGGTTCGGTCGCCGAGGCATTGATCGCGGGGGGAGCGATTCCCTCGTGGGGGCACACCGACTCGAATTCAATGAAGGCCCGCGAGGCACTGGCATACTCACGCGAGCGTTTCTCCCAGGTGGTGACTAAGCGTGGCCCCCGCGCAACGATCACGCACCTCTTCAATGGCATGCGTCCTCTGCACCACCGTGATACGGGTCCTATCGCCGAATTCCTTTCCGATGCGGCCCGCGGTGGCGCGGTCGCGGAACTCATCTGTGACTCGATCCACGTCGATCCGACTCTTGTACGCGATGTCTATGAGATGGTGGGGCGCGAGCACGTCGTCTTCATTACTGACGCGATGGCAGCCGCTGGCATGGCCGACGGCCAGTACACGCTGGGACCGCAAGATGTTGTCGTGAAAGACGGCGTGGCGCGCCTGGCACAGGGCAATGCGATCGCTGGCGGTACCGCACACCTGATGGACTGCGTGCGCGTAGCCGTCACCCATGGTGGTATCCCCCTCGTCGATGCCGTGTACATGGCGTCCATGCAGGGTGCCACGATCCTGGGAGATCGTACAGTCGGCTCGCTTGCACCCGGTAAGAAGGCCGACATTGTTGAGGTGAGTGGGGATCTGAACGTGCGCCGCGTGTGGCGCCGTGGCACTGTGGTTGAGTGAGAGGTAAACGGAGCAAAAAACGACCGTGGGGCCAGGCGCGTCCGCTGCAGATGGACCGCCTCGCCTCCGTGCCGCGCACCGAGCGCGGCCCGGATGGGATTGATTACCAGGTTCGTCACCTACCCCGTGCGGCGAAGGAATATACGTGTCCGGCGTGCCTGCGTCCGATCCCTCGGGGCACAGCGCACGTCGTGGCCTGGCCACAGGAGGCTCCCTACGGTTTGCCTCAGGGCGTGGAAGGGCGTCGCCACTGGCATTCGGAGTGTTGGCGTCGGAGGCTTCGACCACTGTGACAAGAGATGTGATGCATCACTGCCCCGCCTGCGAATGTGCCTGTTCACACGGTTTGCACGTAGAGTGGGGGCTGAAGAATGCCCGCTGTGTGGGCGTTGGACCTGAGGAGCAACCGTGGAACTCTTGAAGCGATACGTGGCGGCATCGTCGATGGGCGCTGTCGCACTCGTATGCGTCCTTATCGGGCTGCTTGGCGTGACCGTGCTACGGCCGCCGACGCAGCAGGTCTCGTCGGTGGACTCTGCGACAGACCTGATTATGACGCGTGACAACGTGTTGTCGATCGTCAAGGATGACGTTACGGTGACTGCGACATCGAAGTCGGGTGCCCCGGTGACGCTCGTCATCGGCACGTCGCAGGATGCGAAAGGCTGGATCGGGAACGCCGCCTACACCGAGGTCATCGGTGTGGAGGCGGACCGCAATAAGCTCAAAGCGGAATCACACGAGGCGAACGGTACCGGCATGGTGAACACGCAGCCGCCCGCTCAGAAGTCAGCCCAGTCGGGCGCGCAGGCGGACGTTCAGTCCGGTGCCCAGCCCATCGCAGATCCGACGTCGGCTCAGCTGACTGATGAGCTGGCCAAGTCGCCTATGTGGTTCAAGCAGGAAAGCGGCACGGGTAGCGTGGCTATCGATTTGGAGAACGTTCCCAGTGGTCGTTCCGCGGTGGCGGCCTCCGCTGGAGGCCCCGGCGACTTGACGCTGACGCTGACATGGAAGATCGAGCAGACGAACATGCTCGCGATTATCGCTTTCCTCGCGGCCTGCGTCTTTGCTCTCATCGCCCTCGCGATGTTCCTGACCCGCTGGCAGCTGTTGCGTTTGCGTAAGATTCGTGCAGCTCGCATCGAGGAACGCCGCAAGGCCGACTCACTGGAGACCTCGTCGATCAACACCGCAGAGGTTGCCGAGCGCATGGCTGCCGCTCGCGATTCTTCTTCCACTTCGGCACCCGAACCCGTCACTCAGGAAGCCGCCGTTGACGACGTCGGAGTGCAGGGAAGCGACGAGGAGCCGGTTGCGGAAAAAGCAGAGACAGACGATGAGGAAGCCGCTGCGCCCGCGTGGGGTGCAGCAGTTTTCGCAGCGACGTCCGGTGAAACGAACGAACCAAGTGCAGACGATACTGCCATTCGTGAGGCTCTCACACAAGAACCCGTACACCAGACGGTCATTCGTGAATCCATCGTGGGCATCCCAGCACCGGACCATAGCGCCGCGTTGGCTCAGGACGAGTATGTTCCCGACCCGATGACCGACACTTTTGAACGCCGAGGACGCCACGGCCTCGACAATGGCCCCATCGATCAGGACCCGCCCGAGCGCGCTACAAGTGACACGGGTGTCATCGACTTGTCTGGCATTCGTGGCGGTCGTACCCTGCCGTCGCGCCGCGCCTTGCGTGAAGCGCGCAACAAGGGTGAGGAGGTCGTGGTTGTTGACGGGCAGGAGTTCAATACCGGCCTGATTCCGATCACTCGCCCACGCAACGCAGCCGAGCAGACTCCCACGCCTACGGCACCCACCTCCGCCCCCGACGACGACGCATCAGCGACCGGCGGGTGGACCTCGATCATGTCCGGTTGGCTTAAGGACCGCCAGGGAGGAAAACAATGAAACGACGAACCCTTGCGGCCGCAACGGCCCTCGTGCTCATGACGTCCACGCTCGGCCTGAGCGCCTGCTCCAAAGAACTTGTTGCCCAATCCGGCTCCGACGCGCAGAGCACCGCTAACCTCGATCTTGAGCGCATCTCATCCGTCCTGGATGATGTCGGCAGCGCGATGGCGAGCGCCGATGCATCGCAGAACGGCGCCGATCTGGGCGATAAAGTGACGAATGGGGCCCTGGAAACGAGGACCGCGCAGTACGCGTTGGCCACCGCCACCGGGCAGGCTCCTCTGACCCTCGATTTCACACCTGCGTCCCTGGCGATCACGAACTCCGACTCGTGGCCGCGCGCGATCTTCAATATTTCCGCGTCCACCAAAACAGCTCTGCCTGTTGTGCAGGTGTACGTACAGGATTCGGCCCGTTCGGACTACAAGCTGACGAACTTTGCGCGTCTGCTGGGTGGAACCCAGCTGACCCTTCCTCCCGTCGGAACCGGCTCCGCTTACGTGACCGGCGACTCCGAGGGGTTTACCGTCAGCCCCGACACTGCTCTCGCGCAGTACATCACGATGCTGAATTCCGGCACACAGGACACGAGTCAGTTCGTGGCCGATGAGTTTACGAAGCAGACCCTCCAGCAGGTCACCGATTTGAACTCGTCGGTCAGCGCTGCTGGCTCCGTGACGATGGCGGCGTCCGCGACTGATTATCCAATCTCCGGGCTGGTCCTGCAGGACGGCTCCGCGCTGGTGGCCGCGAACGTTGCGTACACGCTCACCTACCAGCGCACGGTCGCGGGTTCCACAATGAACCTGGGAGGCGCGACCGCCTCGCTAAGTAAGGACGGCACGACAGTCGAGGGCACGGCAACGGCCGACTACATCGAGACCGTCATCATGCGAATCCCATCCCAGAAGGCGGGCGGCAACGTTCAGATCGTTGGTGGAGATCGCGCCATCGTGAAGGTTGCGCTCGATTCCTCATCGAGTCCGGGCTGATTTTCACCCGTAGCGCACACGTCGTCCCCGCGCCCTGTGGCGCGGGGACGACGCATACTATCGTTATGGACACTCAACGCGATCCGGAGAGGACACTCATGAACACGCCAGACCCACGCAAAGCTGCTCCAGCTGCGCCCGTCGTTCCCGCCGACTCCTACGGTGCTTATGACCTCGCGGAACGCGCGAGCCTGCCTGCCAACGACGAGCAGACGCCAGCGACGGGGGAGGGACTCCACATCCCGCTCATTACATCCGCGGACGAGGCCAGTTTCCAGGACGTCATGTCAACGTCCCAGGCGGTGCCGGTCATCCTGGCTCTGTGGTCGTCTCGCTCACTTGAATCGAAGCCGACGCTGGCGATGCTTGAAGAGATAACGCGTGAGCATGCGGGTGCCTTCCAGCTCGTCGAGGTGGACATCGACAAGGCTCCAGCGATCGCACAGGCCTTCCAGATTCAGGCAGTGCCCACGGTCGTTGCTCTTGTCGGAGGGCGACCTGTGCCCCTCTTCCAGGGCAGCGCAGGTAAAGATCAGGTTGCTCCCGTCATTTCCCAGATTCTTGAGGCTGGAGCCCAGATGGGCCGCACCGCTCGGATCGCCGTGGCCGCGCAAGACACCGTCGCTCCGATCCCTCCCGAGCACGAGGCACCGTTAGCAGCCGAGGAAGAGGGACACCTAGACGAAGCGATCACCCTGTGGGAGCGGGTCGTGGAACTCAATCCGCGCGACGAGGACGCGAAGTCTCATCTGTCTCGCGTGCGCTTCGCTGCACGCGCCTACGGGGAGTCCGATGCGAGTGATCCGGCAGCCCGCGCCGATGCGCTCTTCGCCGCCGGCGATGCCACCGGAGCATTCGACGTACTGCTCGAACTCCTCGCAGGCACCACGAACGCCGAAGAACGAGACGCGCTGCGCGTGCGTCTCCTCGACCTTTTCCGCGTCGCCGGCTCATCCCCCGAGGTGTCCAAGGCGCGCACGCGCCTAGCGATGCTCCTTATGTGACGGTGCACGAAGCGGCTCCTAGCCATACTGCATTTCAGCTGCACCACAAGAGAACCGAGGCCGGAGTAGGAATCCCTACCCCGGTCTCGTCATATCAGCTCATGCGGCAAAGCCTCTCGGCATTCTAAAGAACGAGTTATAGGACAAAACGTGTTGGTCGCGGCTCGGTCCCCTGGCATTGTTGCCGGAGGCATCGGTGGCGCTGGCGCTGGCGTGCTCGCGTCGCCGATGGGGGTTGGCCGTGACGTGCGCTTGCGTCGTCCGTTATTGTGCTTGCGTGCTTGCATCGCCGATGGGAGGCATCCCATCGGAGGGTTCCACGTGATCGGGAGGATTGCACCCGTTAGGGAGGATTGCACGTGATCCGTTGGGGTTGAATCTTCCCGATAGGGTGTAACGCCTCATCGGCAACAAGCCTCGCTGCGGAGCTGGCCGCCCGTGGCGTCCCTCATCATTGCCGGCGATGCCCTTCCAGTGTTTATTGGCGCCCCGCCTTACCCGCGCCCGTGCGGCAGGGTCCCGCGGCGACTCCCTACCGGTGTCTATTGGCGCCTGCCGGGCAGTCCTGCACCAGTGAGGGAGCATGACGCCAGGGGTAGTGGTGGGGGTTTTGCAGCATTAGGAGTCTCCCGTCGGCGTGTCGCCGGCGTGTCGCGCCTCTAATGGTGCAATTCCCCCCGTTTGGTGGCGATGTCATCGGCTGGCAAGTCACGCACGGGTCCTCGTGTAGCGCACAACCCCACCTGGCACAGCGGCCTGGCACGGTGGATACCGCCGACGCAAACAACCTGCCCAAGCTCCACCGAGACAGATCAAGGGACCACGCACAGACTCACAATAAAACAAACAACTTCAATGTTGATTTTCCCGCACTAACAAGCCGAAAAGCCACCACAAAACCAGCACGTTTTGTCTATCCTTCAAGTTGGCTACCACCACCTCCAACACCAACTTCCCCGCACTAACAAGCCGAAAAGCCACCACAAAACCAACACACTTTGCCCATCCTCCATGTTGGCACCCGCCACCTCCAACACCGACTTTCCCACGCGACAAAGCCGAAAAGTCACCCCTCCAGCAACACGTCTTGTCCTTTAACCGTTAAAGAACGGGCATACTACTTGAATACTGGAAACCGCGTCGACTGGTACCCCAGTCTGTGGGTATGCTTGAACATCTGGGATCCCACTCATGAGGATTATCAGGTTGCGCAACGTCTCACTTGGTTGGGCTATGGCTCGAGGGGGTGAAACCGGTGAAGTGGTTCATTATTGCGATCGTCTTCGTTGTGGTTGCCGTTTGGTACGGGTGGCATTCCACGCACAACGAACTGACGAAGAAGATCGATCGAGAGCCTGACCCGGAAGTCAGGAGCGAACTCATCAAACTACAGGGGCAAATAGACCGGGGGAGGGCTGGCTTCTGACCGGTGCCCGCACACAACGCCGCGCCCCCAAACCTACACGTACAACGAATAGGCGACGAGACAGGCCGGGGCAGGAATCCCTACCCCGGCCTCGTCGTATCACTCTATGGCGTCAGCGCACCTGCGAGGCGGGTACCAGCCAGAGGGCACCCAGCGGCGGCACGCGCAGCTGCGCGGAGACCGGGCGACCGTTCCACGGGGTGTCCTCGGCGATGATCGGGCCGACATTTACCACGCCGGAGCCACCGAACTCCTCGGCATCCGTATTGAGGATCTCGACCCACTCGCCGCCAAACGGCAGACCAACGCGGTAGCCTTCGTGCGGGTTGCCCGCGAAGTTGGACACGCAGACAACGACCTCGCGGTCACCATCCGTATTCGTCCCCTTACGCAGGTAGGAGATCAGGTTGTGATCGCCGTCGGAGGCGTCGATCCACTCGAAGCCCGTGTAGTCGTCGTCCCACATGGCGGGGCTGTCCGTGTAGATCGCGTTGAGACGCTCGACCAGCGCTGCGACACCGGCGTGGCCCTCCTGGTCCAGCAGCCACCAGTCAAGAGAGTAGGATTCATTCCACTCCTGCTCCTGACCGATCTCCTGGCCCATGAAGAGGAGCTGCTTACCCGGGTGACTCCACTGGTACGCGTAGAGGGAACGCAGACCCGCCAGGCGCTGCCACTTGTCGCCGGGCATCTTCGAAATGAGCGATCCCTTACCATGCACGACCTCGTCGTGCGAGAGGGGTAGCACGTAGTTCTCGGAGAATGCGTACACCAGCGAGAAGGTGAGTTCTCCATGGTGCCAGCGGCGGTTGACCGGATCCTCGCTCAGGTAGCGCAGCGTGTCATTCATCCAGCCCATGTTCCACTTCATGCCGTAGCCGAGGCCGCCACCGGAGGTGGGGGCGGTCACTCCTGGCCATGCCGTGGATTCCTCAGCGATCATGACGATGCCGGGGTGACGACGGTACGCGGTCGCGTTCGCTTCCTGGATGAAGTCGATGGCCTCCAGGTTCTCGCGTCCACCGTACTGGTTGGGACGCCACTGGCCGTCCTTGCGCGAGTAATCCAAGTACAGCATCGAAGCAACGGCATCGACGCGCAGGCCATCGACGTGGAAGTCCTCCAGCCAGTACAGGGCGTTGGCGACCAGGAAGTTACGCACTTCGCGACGACCAAAGTTAAAGACGTAAGTGCCCCAGTCAGGGTGCTCGCCGCGCAGGGGATCCGGATCCTCGTACAGGGGTGTTCCATCGAAACGCGCGAGCGCGAAATCATCCTTCGGGAAGTGGGCTGGGACCCAGTCCAGGATGACGCCGATACCGGCGCGGTGGAATGCGTCCACCAGGTAGCGGAAGTCATCCGGCGTACCGTAGCGCGAGGTCGGGGCGAAGTAGGAGGTCACCTGATAGCCCCAGGAGCCGCCGAAGGGGTGCTCAGCCAAAGGCATGAACTCCACGTGCGTGAAGCCCATCTGCTTGACGTAGGGGACAAGCTCGTCGGCTAGCTCGCGGTAGCCCAGGCCCTGACGCCACGAACCCGCGTGGACTTCGTAGATCGACATGGGACCCGTGTGCGGGTTGCGGTCCTTGCGCGTGGACATCCACTCGTCGTCGGTCCATTCATGGAAGTAGTCAGTGACGACCGAGGCGGTGGCCGGCGGAATCTCGGTGGCGCGGGCCAGCGGGTCGGCCTTCTGGAACCAGTTGCCGCCGGGGCCTTGGATTTCGAACTTATAGCGTGCGCCGACGCCGACGCCGGGGACGAAGATCTCCCAAATGCCGGAGGAACCCAGTGAACGCATGGACGTGGCTCCACCGTCCCAGAAGTTGAATTCACCGACGACGCGCACTGCGCGCGCGTTGGGGGCCCACACGGCGAAAGCGGTGCCCGTGGTCTCGCCCATCTCATCCGTGTATGTCTTGACGTGGGCGCCGAGGACCTTCCAGAGGTTCTCGTGGCGGCCCTCGGAGATGAGGTATGTGTCCATCTCACCCAGGGTGGGCAGGAAGCGGTAGGGATCGTCGCGTAGGGTCGTGTCGTCGCCGTAGGTGACGGACACACGATAGGGCGGAATGTTCTCTCCAGGAACAGCCACTACCCAGACACCGCCGCGCTCGTGGGTGGCCGCGTAGGTGCCTGTCGGGGTGACGATCTCAACCGCGTCGGCTAGGCGTGCGACGGTGCGAATGGTGACACCTGTGTCGCTCAAGTGGGCGCCGAGCACAGAATGCGGCGAGTAGTAGGAGCCTGAGGCAACGGCGTCGAGAATGTCGTCATTGACCGGGATCGGCGTTAGTTCGCAGCTCATGGATTGTCCTTACTCCAGATGGTGTGAACTGCTGAGTTCACTGTCGTGTTTGTAGTCTATCGTTTGACCGGCAAAATTGGGAGCCGGGTCTCATTGAGGGGGGGTTGATTGTGTGGGCTGGTCCCGCCCGGCGCTTCGAAGCGCCGGGCGGAACTGTGTTGTTATGCCTGTGACCAGGGTGAGGAATGGGCGGGTTCAACTTTGAAGACGTGACCGAGACGCGTCACGGGGGACAGCTCCACCCAGTTGGATGATCCCCACACGTAGGAGTGCCCGTCGAGTTCGTCGACGACCGTGATGTTGCCGCCGGGCGTCGCTAGGCCCATGCCCGCCAGGTCCAGTTCGACGGAGGCATCCACTCCCTGGTGCGGGTCCAGTGAGATCACGCAGATGACGGTGTCGGGGTTGCCGTCTTCGGTGAACTTTCCGGGCACCTGGCGCGAGAACGCGATGAGGCGATCCGAGGACGTGGGATGGATGCGGATCTGGTGCAGCTGACGTAGCGCGGGGTGCTTGGCGCGTGCGGCATTGAGCAGTGTGAACAGACGCGAGATTCCAATATCATCGGCGTCTGCCCAGTGGCGGGGGCGGTACTCGTACTTCTCGTTATTGTTGGGTTCCTGGAAGGAACCGCGAGGCTCGTTTTCGACGAACTCGTAGCCCGAGTAGATGCCCCACGTGGGGGCGCCGAGCGCGGCGAGCATCGCGCGGATCGCGAAGATCGCGGTACCGCCGTCCCACATCTGTGGGGTGAGGATGTCGTGCGTGGTCGGCCAGAAGGCGGGACGCATGAGGTGTGCGGTCTCTTGGGAGATCTGGAGCAGGTATTCTTCGATTTCCTGCTTGTATGTCCTCCACGCGAAGTAGGTGTAGGACTGGTCGAAGCCGATCGCGCCTAGTGTGCGCATCATGGCGGGGCGCGTGAAGGCCTCGGCGAGGAAGAGCGTGCCCGGGTACTGGGCTTTGATGTCGGCGAGGAGGCGTTCCCAGAAGGGAATCGGTTTCGTGTGGGGGTTGTCGACGCGGAAGATCGTCACGCCGTGCTTGATCCACAGCTCGATGACGTCGCGTACGGCTTGGTAGATGCCCTCTGGGTCGTTATCGAAGTTCAGTGGGTAGATGTCCTGGTACTTCTTTGGCGGGTTCTCAGCGTACGCGATCGTGCCGTCGGCGCGCGTCGTAAACCATTCGGGATGTTCGGTGACCCATGGGTGGTTTGGGGAGCACTGGAGGGCCAGATCGAGGGCAACCTCCATGCCGAGGCTTCGTGCGCGATCCACGAAGCGGTCGAAGTCATCGAAGGTACCCAGATCTGGGTGGATGGCGTCGTGGCCGCCTTCGGGTGAGCCGATGCCGTAGGGGGATCCGGGGTCGCCGGGTGTCGCGGTCAGCGAGTTGTTCTTGCCTTTGCGGAAGGTGGTGCCGATCGGGTGGATGGGCGTCAGATAGACGACGTCGAAGCCCATACCGGCGATGCGAGGCAGGTCTTCGGCAGCGCGCTCAAGGGTGCCCGAGACCCAGGTGCCGTCGGGGTTCTGGTAGGCGCCTGCAGAGCGTGGGAAGATTTCGTACCACGCGCCGGCCAGCGCCTTGGTGCGGGCGACGTCGAGCGGGTAGGAGCGCGAGGAGTCGAGGAGGTCGCGCAGCGGGTGGTCGCGGAAGACCAGGCGGATACGCGAGGAAATGCCGGCTGATAGGCGCTGCTGGGGGGAGTGGTTGGTGTCGCGCAGGCGTCGTGCGGCGTCGTGCAGCGCTTCGATGTCCGAGGCCGGGGGCTGTTCTTGGGTCGGGTTGTGGAAGGCTGAGCCTGCTGCCGCGCGCTCCATGAGACGTGCGCCCTCCTCCAGCATCAGTTCCACGTCGATTCCGGCTCCGACCTTGACTGCTGCGTCGTGGCGCCACGTGGCGTAGGGATCCGACCAGGAATCCACGCGGAAGGTCCATGCGCCGGGAGCGTCGGGGGCCACCCAGGCTTCGTAGCGGTCCAGGCCGGGCGCGATGTCGACCATGCGGGTACGGGAGTATTCACCTCCGTCCGGGCGCAGCAGGACGGCTTCGGCGGCGAATGCGTCGTGTCCTTCGCGGAACACGGTTGCACGGATGGGGAAAGGCTCGCCTTCGGTCGCCTTAGCGGGAAGCGTTCCGTCTTCGATGACGGGGAACACTTCGATGATCGGGATACGGGGCAACAGTTTCTCGCTCACATATCCAACCCTAACGTATGGACCGACCAGCTGATAGGCGAAGATCACACCACGGAATGTGACCGATCTCCTATGCCTGGCAGGGGGAGGGCGAAGATTCAACGCCGGGAGCAAACTGCGGGGGTGGCATCCGAGCAACTCGGGTGCCACCCCCGCCTGTCGACCTGCGACGCGGAATCAGTGTCCGCTATTGAGTCCGGAGAAGATTGCAACGCCGAAGACGACGTACAACAGGATCGTCGCGACCAGGCCGATGATCTCCCAGGCTAAAAGGGCGCGCGCGAAGTTCCGCTTTGACGGGGCTGCGGCGGAGCCGAACGCCAACACGAGTATGTAAATGAAACCGACCAGCGGAATAGGGGTGATGAGCAGCGTGATCATCCACGAGCCAACGGATTCGTCGGGACGCTCGGGGAGCTGGTTGTATGCCATGATGGCCTCCAAAGGGATTGTGTGAGGGATTAATAGTTCATCTGCATCGCTGTACGGACCTCGGACAGAGTCTGATCCGCCTGCTCGTTGGCACGTTCATTGCCGGCGTGCAGGATACTCAGCAGATAGTCTTCGTTGGCGATCAGCTCGGCGCGGCGAGACCGCAGGGGAGCGAGCATCTCGTTGAGTGACTCAGTCACGAGCGCCTTCAAGGTGCCCGCGCCGGCGTCGCCAATGCGCTCCGCGATGACCTCGGGGGCGTCGCCCGTGGCCAGCGAGGCCAGCATCAGTAGGTTGGAAACCTCGGGTCGGTCGACCGGATCGAAGGTGATGCGACGCTGCGCGTCCGTCTTCGCCTTCTTCAGGATCTTCGCGGTTTCGTCGGCGCTCATGCGCAGCTCGATCGTGTTACCGCGCGACTTCGACATCTTCTGTCCGTCCGTGCCCAGCAGCAACGGGACTTCGGACAGGAGGGCCTCGGGGCGGGGGAACACGGGACGCTCGGGGGTCGCGCGGCCGTAGCGCTTGTCGAAGCGCTGGGCGATCAGGCGTGCCTGCTCGAGGTGGGGGAGCTGGTCCTGACCCACGGGCACGATGTTCGCCTTGCAGAAGAGGATGTCGGCGGCCTGGTGGACCGGGTAGGTCAGCATGAGGCCCGTCATTGCGCGGCCCTCGGTGGCCTCCAGCTCGGCCTTCACCGTCGGGTTGCGGTGCAGCTCCGACTCCGTGACCAGGGAGAGGAACGGGAGCATCAGCTGGTTGAGGGCCGGGACCGCCGAGTGGTTGAAGATCGTGGAGCGCTGCGGGTCGATACCCGCAGCCAGGTAGTCCGCGACGAGGCCGAGGACGCGCTCGCGTATCGGGCCCACGCCGTCGCGGTCGGTGATCACCTGGTAGTCAGCGACCAGCACCCAGGTTTCCACGCCGCGGTTCTGCAACAGCACGCGGTTACGAAGGGTGCCGAAGTAGTGGCCCAAATGCAGGTGACCCGTGGGGCGGTCTCCGGTGAGGATGCGGAAACGCGAAGGATCTTCGTCGATTGCCAGGTCGATCTCGGCGCTTCGGGCCTTCGAGCGGGCCAGCGAGGCATCGGAGGTTGCGGTTTCCAGGGCATCTTCACTGAGAGTCATATATTGATCCTAACGAGTGTATAGAAATAAACAAAAATGGCGGCGCGTTAGTTTTCGGGCTGGAAGGCGATGTCGGACAGCAGAATAGTCACGGACAGTGCTTCGATTGTGAGTGTCGAACGCGGGGTGACGTGCTCGACCTCGAGGGAAAGCTCGGCGGGGTCTAGCGAAGAGCCGATGCCTCCGTTGGCGGGCGTTTCCCACACCGTGGAGTAGGCGATCAGCCAGTCGAGGTCGTGGCCGCCGGGCAACGTTACCTGTGCGTCGCTGAGGTTCGCGTTGATAATGATGAGGGCGTCTCGGTCGCCCCATGTCACGCCGGAACGCAGCATCTGGAAAGTACGGTGGCGCGAGTCCGTCCATCCGTAGTCCGGCATCGGCGTGCCCTCGGCGGTATACCAGGACAGGTCAGGCACCGAATCGCCGCCGTAGGGCCGACCGGTCGCGAAGCGATCGGGCCGCAGCACCGGGTGTGCCTTACGCAGGGCGATCAGCCATGAAACAGCATCGATTTGCGCCTGTTGGCCTTCTGCCAGATCCCAGTCAACCCACGAGGTCGGACTGTCTTGGCAGTACGCGTTGTTGTTGCCGTCCTGGGTGCGTCCGAACTCGTCGCCACCCGTGATCATCGGCGTGCCCGAAGAGACGAGCATGGTGGCCAAGATGTTGCGCTGCGACCGTGCACGCAGCTTGGGTTTCTGCATGCGGGAAAGAATGGGGTAGGGGGTCGCAGCGTCCGGGTGGGCCGCGCCGGAGGCCAGCGGTCCTTCGAGGCCGTGGTTCCACGAGCGGTTGTCGTCTGAGCCGTCGCGGTTGTTCTCGAGATTGTCCCGGTTGTGCTTGCGGTCGTAGGCCGTCAGATCTGCCAGGGTGAAGCCGTCGTGTGCGGTCACGAAGTTGATGGAGGCGCGCGGCCCACGCAGGCGCCCAAGGCCGTGTTCGAAGACGTCCTGAGAGCCGGACAGACGGGTCGCCAGGTCGTTAGGTCCGGAGACGATGTGGCCCGAGGCCTGAGCTCGCACGTCTGCGAGCCAGAAGTTACGGAGGGCGCCGCGGTAGTGGTCGTTCCACTCCGAGAAAGGGACCGGGAAGTTGCCGGTCTGCCATCCTCCGGGACCCACGTCCCAGGGCTCGGCGATGAGCTTCGCGTGGGCCAAAATGTCGTCCGTGGCCATCGCGATGAGGAGCGGGTGCATCGGGGAAAAGCCGGTCGAGAAACGACCGAGAGTGGCCGCCAGGTCGAAGCGGAATCCGTCCACGCCCATGTCGCGCGCCCAGTAGCGCAGTGAGTCCATAACCATCTGGATGGTCTTGGGGTGGTCCATGTTCATCGTGTTACCGGTTCCGGTTACGTCGATGGTCTGGACGGGGCGCGAGCTGGTGTGGCGGTAATACATGTCGGAGTCCAGGCCCCGCCACGACAGAGATGGACCCGCGTCACCGCCCTCGCACGTGTGGTTGTAGACGACGTCGAGGATGACCTCAATACCCGCCTTGTGCAGGAGAGACACCATGCCGCGGAACTCGTCGACGACGGCCTGTGCGCCGGCCTGCTGAGAGGCGGCAGTCGCGTAGGAGGGTTCGGGGGCGAAGAAAGAGAGCGTGGAGTAGCCCCAGTAGTTCGTCAGGCCGCGTTCGGTGAGGAATGGTTCATCACACTTGGCGTGAACGGGCAGCAGTTCGACGGCAGTGATACCCAGGTCCCTCAGATAGGACACGGCGGCCGGGTGTGCCAGGCCCGCGTAGGTTCCACGCAGAGGTTCGGGAACACCCTGCATATTCTTGGTGAAGCCTTTGACGTGGAGTTCGTAGATGACCGTCGTCTCCCACGGGGTGCGCGGCTTGGGAAGGATCGGGAATGAGGGTTCAACCACAACCGAGCGCGGCATGTATGGCGCCGAGTCGATGGGGGAACGACGCATCGGATACTCGGACGGATAGAGGTCCTCGTCCACGCTGTGTGCGTAGACGGCGGACTTCATGTCCACGGCACCCTCGAGGCCGCGCCCATAGGGATCGAGGAGAAGCTTGTGCGAGTTGAAGAACTTGCCTCCGTCCGGATCCCACGTCCCGTGCGCGCGGAAACCATAACGTGTGCCCGTCCCGTAGCCGGAGATGTGGCCATGCCACACGCCCGTCTTCGGCCCCAGCAGGGAAAAGCGAGTCTCAGCTCCGGCCTCGTCAAAAATACACATGTCCACGCCGGAGGCGCCGCGTGCGATCACCGCGACATCGAGACCGTCGCCCGACGGGAAAACCCCCAGGCGAGTGGGCAGCGGGTTAGGTTCGGTGACGCGCCGAATGGGCGCGTGGGACGAGCCGGATCGCTCGGACATAGATGTTGTGCCTCTTCCTGGTGAACGACTGATGGAGTCATTGCCTCGTGGACGTAGCCACCCCCATCATACGGGACCGTGAACAGAGCGGTCGGATTGGTGGGAAGAAAGACCTATGATGAGGCGCACCTGCAAGCAATGAAGTCCTGCATCGGGTAAGGATGCTTGATTGTGGCGTGTGGCGGTGAGGGCACCCTCATATGGGCGAGGGGCCGGGAATGTGGCACGCTAGAAGCCATGAGAATTGTCGTGTGTGTGAAGCATGTCCCCGACATGCAGTCCGAACGCCGTTTTGAGGACGGTCGCTTAGTGCGCGGTGAGGACGATGTGCTCAACGAGCTGGACGAGAACGCCATCGAGGCAGCCGTCCAGCTGAAAGAAGCCGAGGAAAACGCCGACCGCGAGGGCGAGGTCATCGCCTTGACGATGGGTCCCGAGGACGCAGAGGACGCGCTCATGCGCGCCCTGCAGATGGGCGCGGACCGCGCCTTCTTAGTCTCCGACGAGTTCCTCGAGGGCTCCGACGTCATCACGACGGCCTCCGTGCTCTCCGTCGCAATCGCGAAGATCGCGCACGAGTGCGGTCCCGTCGACCTGGTCGTCACCGGCATGGCCTCGCTGGACGCAATGACCTCCATGCTACCCGGCGCTTTGGCCGCCAAAGCCCACATGCCGCTGCTGGGCCTTGCCCGCTCGATGAGCGTCGAAGATGGCGCCGTGACGATCGAGCGCTCCGTCGACGGCTTCACCGAGACGCTGCGCGCCGCGCTGCCCGCCGTCGTCTCCGTGACCGACCAGATCAACGAGCCTCGTTACCCGGCCTTCGCTGCGATGAAGGCCGCCCGCAAGAAGCCCCTGGACCAGTGGGGTATTGACGACCTCGTCGAGGTTCCCGGCGGGCAGGACCTGGTGCTGCGCCGTGCGCTGACCTCCGTGACTTTCAGCGAGGAGAACGTGCGCGACGGTTCCGGCACGATCATTCAGGACGCCGGCGAGGGCGGGCGCGCGCTGGCCGACTACATTCTTTCGGTGGTGAAGTGATATGACGCAGCAGATGCATTCCCCGATCCTCGTCCTGGCAGACCAGTCCGGGGCGCACCTGACTTCCCTGGCTCGCCAGGCTCTCACGCTGGCTGCGTCCCTGACCTCCGGTGACGTGGTGGCGCTCTCCGTGGCGCCCGCCCCCGACGTGGCCGCGCTGGCCGAGCTGGGAGCCACCCGCATCCTGCACGCCGATCTGGGCGATGCCGGTCATGCCTCCGTTGTCGCCTCCGACGCGGTCATCGCCGCGCTGGGCACCGACTCTTTCGGTCTGGTTCTGCTGTGCTCGGACTACCGTGGTCGCGAAATCGCGGGGCGCGTCGCCGCCCTCACCGAGTCCGGCGTCATATCCGGAGCGTCCTCCGTATCCTTCGATGGTGGCGTCCTACAGGTCGGCAAGACCGCTCTGGGCGGCTCCTGGTCGATGGGTATCGTTCTCGACGGTCAGACTCCGATCGTCGGCATCGCTTCGGGAATCATCGACGAGGCCCCCGTCGCCTCGCCTGTCTCCCTGACCCCCGAGTCCCTCGCGGTCGAGCTGAGCCCCGAGGCCCGCGCGGTCGAGGTGGTCTCCAGCGTGGCCGACGAGGATGAGGGCGTGTCCTTGACCGACGCCTCGACCGTCGTGTGCGGTGGCCGCGGCGTGGACGGCGACTTTGGGCTGGTCTGCTCCCTCGCGGATGTCCTCGGCGGAGCCGTGGGTGCGACCCGCGTCGCCTGCGACGAGGGCTGGGCGCCCCGTAGCGAACAGATCGGCCAGACCGGCCTGACCGTCACCCCCAACCTCTACATTGGCCTGGGTGTGTCCGGCGCCATTCACCACACGGTGGGCATGCAGTCCGCCGCCCACATCGTTGCCGTGTGCGACGACCCGGATGCCCCGATCTTCGAGATCGCGGACTTCGGCGTGGTTGGTGACGTGAGCGAGGTCGTCCCCGCCGCCCTGGCGATCATCGAGGAGGCGCGCTCCCAGGCGTGAGTGTCTACCTCGACCACGCGGCCACGACGCCGCTGCGCGAGTGCGCGCTCGACGCGTGGACGCGCGCCCAGCGTGACCTGGCCCAGGCCCCCGGCAACCCCGCCGCTCTCCACTTCGGAGGGCGGCGGGCCCGTCGCATGCTCGACGATGCGCGCGAGCAAGTGGCCGTGGCCCTGGGAGGTGACATCCACGAGGTGGTCTTCACGTCCGGTGCTACCGAGTCCGACGCCCTCGGCGTGATGGCTGGCGCCCGCGGCATGCGTGAGCGTGAGAGCAGCCGTGACCTCATTGTCGTCTCCGGCCTCGAACACGACGCAGTCGCCCACCAGCGCGAGGTCGCTGCGCGCGAAGGATTCGACTGGGAAGTTCTGCCCGTGGACGCGGGCGGTATGTCAGTCCTGCCCGTTGTCTCCGATGATGATGCGCCAGGAGCATGGGATGGGCGCATCGCCCTCGGATCCATGACACTGGTGTCCTCCGAGATCGGTACGATTCAGCCAGTCGCAGACTTCACAGCCCTCGTCCACGCCAGCGGAGGCCTCGTGCATTCCGACGCTGCCCAGGCGATCCCGACTCTGGACGTTTCCTTCTCGAATCTCGGTCTGGACCTCATGAGCGTCGGCGGACACAAGGTCGGCGCGCCCGCAGGCATCGGCGTCCTTCTCGCCCGGCGAGGCATCCCCATGACGACCGACCGCCCCGGCGGCGGACACGAGCGTTCGATACGATCGGGCACACCCGACGTTGCGGGAGCCTGCGCGCTCGCAGCTGCTCTCACCGAGGTGGTTGCCGAGCGCGCAGCCTTCGCTGCCCGCGCGCGCGACTTGCGTGAGTACCTGCTATCCCGCCTGCCCGGCGACGTGCGTGCGACGGTGGGGGAGTCGGCCTCGTCGAGTGCGATCATCCACCTGTCGTTGCCGACCGCCCGCCCCGAGGCCGTCCTCATGGCCTTCGACATGGCCGACATTGCGGTCTCCGCCGGGTCCGCCTGCCACGCGGGGGTCGCCCGCCCCTCTGACATTGTCATGGCGATGGGACGCAGTGAGGAAGCGGCCCTAGGGGTTCTACGCGTCTCGCTGGGACACGCCACGACACGCGCTGACATTGACGCTTTCCTCGCTGCCCTACCGGTCGCGATCCGCGCTGGGGCGGCCCTCGATGGGGTCTCCCATGCGCGCAACCAACGAAATGAGGAGCGCTGAATATGCGAGTCCTGGCCGCACTATCCGGTGGGGTGGATTCCGCCGTCGCTGCCGCGAAAGCCGCCCACGCCGGTCATGACGTGGTCGGCGTCCATATGGCCCTGTCCACCCAACCTCAAGAATGTCGTATTGGCTCGCGTGGCTGCTGCTCGATCGAGGACGCCGGGGATGCAGCGCGCGCTGCCGAGATCATTGGTATCCCCTTCTACGTGTGGGACCTCGCCAGCGAGTTCGAGCAGACTGTCATCACTGACTTCGTTGAGCAGTACAAGGCTGGGCGAACACCCAACCCCTGTGTGCGCTGCAACGAGTTTGTGAAGTTTCGCGAGCTCGCCGCCCGCGCCCGTGCACTCGGCTTCGACGCCGTGTGCACCGGTCACTACGCGGCCATCGTGGATGGACAGAGCGGTCCCGAACTGCACCGCGGCGCCGACCCCCTCAAGGACCAGTCCTACGTGTTAGCAGTCATGGGCCCGGAGGAACTCACCCGCGTTATCCTGCCGCTCGGCGATGCTCCCAGCAAAGCGTGGGTGCGTTCTGAGGCTGAGCGCCTTGGCCTGGGCGTATCCAACAAGCCGGACTCCTACGACATTTGCTTTATTCCCGACGGGGATACGCAAGGATTCCTGCGCGCGCACTTGGGTGCGCGCCAGGGCGAGATTGTGTCCCCCGACGGCACAGTCCTGGGACATCACGACGGCTATTGGAACTACACGGTCGGCCAACGCAAGGGCCTAGGCATCGGAGCTCCCGCCCCCGACGGGCGCCCACGCTACGTCCTCGAGACGAGGCCACAGACCAATCAGGTTGTCGTGGGTGCTTCCGAGCTGTTGTCCATCTTGCGCATTGACGCGACCGACGTCGTCTGGCTAGCCCCAGACGACGAGGGTTCCGACGTGACCGACCTTTTCGTGCAGCTGCGCGCACATGGCTCGCCCATTCCTGTCGCCTCCTTGACTCGCGCTGGCTCCACGATGAGTGTCAACCTCGCGCGCTCAGCTCGCGGCGTAGCCCGTGGCCAGTCGATGGTTGTCTACAGGGGTACACGGGTCCTCGGCGAAGGAACGATCAACGCGACGGCGCACTAGGCGCGCAATGTGGGTGCGTCCGAGGCTCCAGTTGCATTCGCGCCTGCAGGTGACGCTGCCGGGGAGTGCTCGAAGGTGCCCCATGGTACGTGAGCGGTTTCGCACGGGGCAGTCGGCTTTGGGCACCAGGTGTTCGGACGAGGCAACGTCCATCGGCTACACTTGGGTGCGCGCGCGAGTGGCGGAATTGGCAGACGCGCTGGATTTAGGTTCCAGTGTCTTTGACGTGTGGGTTCGAGTCCCATCTCGCGCACCGGTGACTCCCTTCGCAGTGGGATATGCCCCCTCGATACACTGGTTATCATGAGCGTTTTGGAAGTCGGCCACCGAGCCCCGCATTTTACCGCTACAACCACGCAGGGATCCCTTACCCTGTCTGATCTCCTTTCTGCGTCCCCGCGCGGAGTCGTTGTGTACTTCTACCCGAAGGCGTCGACGCCGGGGTGCACGAAGGAGGCCTGTGACTTCCGTGATTCCTTGTCTTCGTTGCAGGGGGCCGGCTACTCCGTTGTTGGAGTGTCTGGCGACTCGATGGCCGCCCTCGAGCGTTTTGCTGAGAAGCAGTCCCTGACATTCCCGCTGGCATGCGATCCTGATCATGAGATTCTCAAGGCCTATGGTGCGTGGGGGGAAAAGAAGAACTATGGGCGCACCTACGTGGGCATTATTCGCTCGACGGTTGTCGTTGCCCCCGATGGCACCGTGTTGCTCGCACAATACAATGTGAAGGCCACCGGCCATGTTGCACGTCTGCGCAAGGCGCTGGGGATTGACTAACCCTGTTGCTTCCCGAGTAATCGACAACTATGCTTGCTAGACAAGTACTAGTGTTTTGTTGATGGAGGACTCATGGGGGCAGCAACGCCGGACGCATTCCGTGTCGGCGCAGGAGCACAAACACGCGACTATCCGGGTGGTGTCGCTGCTCGGCTGAGTGCCCGTCCCTCCCTGCCCGAACGTTTCTCAGGTCCCGCGGCCCCTGCCTCGGTCGATACCGCCCCCACCCCCGTTGTACGACGTCCCCGAGCACACACTCCCGCTCCCAAGCCCCAGGTAGCCGAGGAAGCGCCGCGTGTCGCTGCGATCGCCCCCGCGGTCGAACGCACGGTTATCGCTGTTGTCCCGCCCCTGCACTCCCCAGCTTCCTCGGCCCCGCATGCGGTCACGCCCACCCCGGTGCGCGCCACCCCTGCCACAGGCAAGGAGGCCTCGTCCCAGGCAATTCTTCCTGTCGCCACTCCTCCGAAGTCTGGTGTTACCTCAAGTCTCGGTGCGTCCGGGCACACCCCCCGCGAGTCTCGCGTCCCCACACACGTAGCCCAAACAGCCTCCAACTCTGCCCCCGCAGTGCCTGTCAGCCGCTTCGCACCCGACGTTCAGCTCACCCCCGAACAACGCAGTTTCGCGCCCCGCCAGGAGGACGCCACTGTTCGGGAATATGCCCACTTTGATGAGGCCGAAGCCTCTTCGTTTGAGGAACTTCACACTGCTGACGGTGTGCGTGAGGGCCGAGGCGTGCCCTCCCGCGCTGACGTTGCTCTCAGCCGCCGCGCATCGCCCGCGCCGAGGCTCGTTACAGTCGATCAGATGCACGTACGAGCCGCCAAAGTCGAAGACGCCCACCGACGTGAAGCACGCGAGCACAGCGACGAGAATGACGCAGAGCATCCGCCCCTGCGACGCGATCGAGCCCGCCACAGGAAGCGCTCACGGCGGGGGCTGGGCATGTTCTTCCTCGGATTTATCGTGGCTATCATTCTCGTTGCCGCCCTCGCGGCAGGGGTGTACTTCCTGCGTTTTGGTGCCGCGAATAAGCTCGCTGCAGCGGTCGACTCATGTCATGCGCACAGCAGCTATACGCGGCTGGCAACGGATAGCCCCTCCCTCACCGTAGAGGTGTCCAGTGACAGTGCCCCGGGGTTGGCCATGCCCGTCTTTCGCTGCATCCTGGACGAACTCGATGCTCCCGCGTCGATGCGAGAACGCATGGCCTTTACACGCGCCATCGACGGTACTCAGGAGGATCAGTGGAGCTTGTACCGCGCTACCTGGACCTACCACCCCGAACAAGGACTCAACGTCGTCATCAGTGCTCGTTAAACGCGCGTGTTCCGTCTCCTGTACCGGCTCACTGAGACGCATCCCATACACAACATGGCGTCGCAGTACAATCGGTGTTGACGTCACTGCTTGAAGGAGTCTCTCGTGTCCGATTCACAGCCCGCCACCACTTCGCTCCCTCCCGTCGTCATTGATAAAGAGATCGCCCTTGCGATCCGAGGCCTCGTCAAAATCTACGGAAACCTGATCGCCGTCGCCGACCTCACCCTCGACATCCCCACCGGTTCCTTTTTCGGTATCGTCGGCCCGAACGGCGCAGGGAAAACCACCACCCTCACGATGGCGACCGGCCTGCTGACCCCCGACCGCGGAACCTCCTACGTGCACGGCGTCGACGTATGGGCACAACCTCAGCGGGCACGCTCCCTGCTCGGCGTCATGCCCGACGGCATGCGCCTCCTCGACCGTCTCTCCGGCCCCGACTTCCTCGTCCACGTCGCCATGCTGCACGGGCTGGACGCCGCGACCGCCCGTGAACGCACCAAAGAACTCCTCGCCGCCCTCGATCTGAGTGAGGCCGGTCGGAAATTGATCGGCGAGTACTCGGCCGGCATGACGAAAAAAATCGCGATGGCGGCCGCCCTCATTCACTCCCCACGTGTCCTCGTCCTCGATGAACCATTCGAGGCTGTTGACCCCGTCTCCGCAGCAAACATTCGGACGATCCTCACCGACTACACCCGCCGGGGTGGCACCGTCATCCTCTCCTCCCACGTAATGGCGACCGTCCAGCAGCTGTGCACCCACGTCGCCATTATCGACAAAGGGCGCGTACTCGTCGCAGGAACCACCGACGAGGTCGCCCAGGGCGGCGACCTGGGGGAGCGCTTCACCTCCCTGGTCGGCGGCGTCCACTCCGAGGAAGGCCTGTCGTGGTTGGGCAACTGATTCGCCTCAAGCTCCGCATCATCTGGAACACCGTTCGCCGCCAGACTGCCGTGCTGGTGCTTGCGGTCCTTGGCACTGTCCAGTTCGGGACAATGTATGTGGGTGCGCTCGTGGGCACCGCGTTCCTCGCCCGATCTGAGGAAGCGCAGACTCTTTCTGCGATGCTCCCCGTCGTCGGTCCCGCCGTCTTCATACTGTGGCTCATCCTCCCGATCCTCTTCGCGTCGATGGACAACTCGCTCGATCCCGTGCGCCTGTCACCATACGTCGGGCCGAGCAAGCGCCTCGGTGCTGCGCTAGCGGCATCAACGGTCGTGGGACCAGGCGGCCTCCTGTCCGCCATGTTTCTCATACTGCCCGCCTGGTTCGCCCTGTGGCGCGCCCAGTGGTTCGCGGCCCTGGTGTGGCTTCTCGCAGGGGTCCTCACCCTACCCCTCGCGGTCTTGTGGGCGCGCGCGGTCGGGACCTGGTTCGCTGTGCGCCTCAATAGTTCCAGTAAAAAGGACCTGGTCACCATGGTCGGCATCGTGGCGTTCTTCGTGGTCCTCACTCCGCTGGGCTACTGGATGAAACTCCTGTCGGATAACTTCTCGGTGGAGCTGTTCCATGCCGGCCTCAACGTCGCCCTCTGGACACCCGTCGGCGCACCCTTCGGTGTCGTCGCCTCCCTTCTGGAGGGGGCCTGGGGAGCAGCCGCGTTGCGCTCCCTCATCGTTGCAGCTACCGCCGTCCTCGGCTGGCGCGCGTGGCTCTTGGTCCTACGTCCCGTCATGAGCGGATACGCCGGTGAGGTCAGTGCCGACGCACAGCGAGCCATCAACGAGGGGCGTCACCTCATCGATGACTCTCTCGTCGACGAAACGCGGAGCGTGCGACCCGCGCGTAGCAGGTCCACTGAGCTGCGTAGCGTTGATACCTTCACCAGACTCGGCCTTGGGGTTCGATCCGCCTCCCTGGCGGCGCGCACTGCGCGCTATTGGATCGTTGATCCTCGCCTCAACATGAACATGGTGTTCGCTCTGATCTTTCCGATCATCGGGGTCCTCATGGGGCGCGTCGATCCCGAGGACCAATGGAGCCAACTCCTCTTCACGGGTGTTTTCCTCTACCTGGTGCCTGTGACGGTGGGTCTGGCAGTCGGTGCACTCATGCAATACGATTCGACGGGCGCGTGGATCGTTGTCTCGTCGGGCATGAGCGGACGTGAGGAACGCCGGGGACGCCTCGTGGGTTCCCTCATCGTCTTCGTGCCCCTGGTGATCGGGTATCTCGTCCACGACCTTGCCGTGGGAGCGAGCCGTGCTGATGTCGTGTTCCACCAAGCGGTGGGTGTCGTCCTCTTCTCAGGCGCGGCCGCCACGACCCTAGTCCTGAATGCCCGTTGGGTCTACCCGGTTCAGCCTCCAGGTGTCTCTCCGCTGGCGACGAAGGGCACAGGCTCCTTCCTCATGACGATGCTGCTGCAGCTCGTCGGCTTCGCGGGGACTGCAATCCTACAGGTCCCTTCTTACGTCTTCCTCGTATTGGCGTCCTTCGGTGCGGTGCCGGACTGGGTTGCCTACGCCGTGTGCATCGTGTGGTCGGTCCTCATCCTCGAGGTCGCTGTGCGCGTCGGTGGACGCGTCTGGGATCGATACTCGGTTGGAGCGCTGACGACGATTCGCAGCTGGCCGGGTCACTGATCTCGCCTCACCTGGATGTACGAGGTCGGGGTTGCCCGCGGGAGCGGCCCCGGCCTCGTTCTTGTTGTAGTGAGCGTGAGGTGACGCGCCGGTCGGCGGGCGCGGGTGCTGTCGGTGGGGGAGAGGGGGCGGACTCTGCTCGGTGCAACACTGCGATGGATCGGCGCGATTCGAACATTCAACTAGAAGAGAGGAATGTGGATACCCGGTAAGGTGGTGGGTGTAACCTGACCACGAAAGGACAACGTCCATGCATGCCCCATCGATCGTGCGCGTCGGCGCTGCCGCGGCTGTCTTGAGCCTCACCGCGATCCCCGGTCAGCCTACGCGGCAGACGTCGCAGGCCCCGCAACCTGCTACCTCGCCGATAAAAACGGCACCATCATCGAACCCCACCAGGAGTACACTCCGCGCGAAGGGGCCGGTGGGCTCCCCATGCATCCCAGTCCCGTCGTCGCCGGCCAATACACGATGGAAGTGAGCGCTCCCGCAATAAGCTTCGATCCGGATCAGCCTGACTTGCACTTTGCGTGCCAGGTCTTCTACTCACCCCTCGGTAAGATTCGTCTCGTTGATGCCGACGGCACCGTGCACGCGGCACAGTCCTACGCCAACGATCAGAATGACCCGTCGCGAGCCGCCGTGACGGCGCTCCCGGCGTTGCCCGAGGGGTACGAAATCGTCCCAGGCCAGACGATCCGAGGCTTCGACGCTGCCGCTCGAACAGTCGACCCCAATAACCCCGCCGACGCGCGCGCTGTGGGTGCGAACACCGACATCGTGATCCCCAAGGTGACGAATAATCCGACACCCGAGCCGAGCCCCACACCTTCGACGCCCGCCCCTTCGACCCCCGCCCCCACTCCCTCGGTGACTTCGACGCCTGTGCCTTCCGCACCAGCGACGCCCACGCCTGCGACGCCCACGCCTGCGACGCCCACGCCTGCGACGTCTGTGCCTTCTGCGCCTGCGACGCCCGCGAAGCAGACGCCTGCTCCGAGGCTCGCATGCACGGGTTCGGTCGCGGGAGGCTCCGCTGGTGCGCCGGCCCTCCTAGGCCTCATCGGCGCTGGGGTGATCGCCCTGCGCAGGTGCCGCGCTTGATAGCAGGGGCCAGTTGCGGCCGATAGCATAGGTCTGTGCCTGACGCGATGCGAACGTGGCTCGGGTGCATCGCGTGAGGCCGAGGCCGGGGTTATCCACGAGGTGCCCCGGCCTCGTCGTCTGCGACGTACCCACCATCGCGCGCAGTTGACGTGCGCCGGTGACTCAACGGTCTATCCGCGAGCGAAGAGCTGTCTTGCGGTGCGCTCCGCGTCAACCCGATGGCAGGGTCGCCCAGGCGCACAATATAGGGCCCACGTGCGCGTTGGTAGCGCTCGCTCGGAGCAGTTTCGCATGCAATTTGATTTGGTGAACTTTCAACAGTTTCTACAAACGTTGCAATTCCAACGATGTGGATGTGTGGTGCGATGCGGTGCTGGGGGAATTGCATGCGAAACTTCTGGATAGACCGCCCGGTGGTGGCCTTGCGGTGCTGCTGGGGGCCATCGTGACGAAGGGTGTTCTGGCGGGAGTGCTGGTGCCGCATGCCGGGCCTCGATAGCGCGACGATCTCGCGGACCTCGCCCATGAACGAGCTACCACATGTCCAACACCCACAACGTCTCACAACCCCCGGATGTGAGTGACGGCACTTGGGAGTGTTCATGCCACCACAATGAAACACCCACCTTCAATGTTGATTGTCCCGCACCAGCAAGCCGAAAAGTCGCTACAACACCAACATGTCTTGTCCTTTCATGCACATAAGACAGGGTGCCAGTGAATCACCGGCACCCCGCCTATGGCTATGAGACGCGAATTACGAGCGTTTCCTCCGCATTGCTGCGGCGCCGATAGCGCCAGTCACGGTAGCGAGTATCAGCACCTCGCCGGTGAGAGCACCGGTCTTGGCAAGCTGCGTTGCAGGAGTAGGCGGAACCGATGGCGTGACCGTGGTCGGTGTCGGTGTAGGCGTCGGACCAGGCTTAAAGGACAGTCGCGTCACGTAGGGATGCGACTCGCTGGTCGTGTACTTCAGGGGGTGCACCATGAGCGGAGCTTCATCCCACCCGGCAGAAGGGCCGACCATGGGTACCCTCCACTCGGCGCTCAGAAGGATGCCCGAAGGAGGACAAGACGGCGGCGGGGGATCGAAAAGTGTTCCAACAACAAAACGAGGAAAGGCCGGTTCGACAGTGTCATCGTCGCCCATAGTCGGAGGGCATGCGGGTGAAGGCCATCCGGGCCTGACGATAGCGCCGAGTTGTTTCTCGACATCAACCGAGATGATTCCCTGCGTGAGGTGATCGATCGTGTAATCCGAATCGGCAGTTGCGGAATCAGCGAAGGCAATCTTCTTAATGGTGATCACCGCTTCTCCCTGAAGCCCAGCCATCGCATCCTTGAGGGCTTCAATAGTGGTGATCTGATCGGGGTTATCGAAGTCAACGGTGACGGTTGCGCTCTGTCCGTCAACTGCCACGGTCTTCGCTGAGAAGCCCTGGGGAAGCCCGGTTACCGAGATGGCCGAGGGGTCAGAGAACTTCAGCTGCGTAGGAAGAGTGATCTGCGTTGTGAAGCCCAAGTGAGTATTCTTCAGGCCAATATCGTTGAAAGCGTTGGGCGTCTCCTCGTATTTCTGGAGGAGATCCGCAATGCGTCCGCCGCGAAGGTCGTCCAGGTGAACGACGTTCTCGGTGGTCAGAAGCGAGTTCTTACTCTCGGCGTGGATCTCTTCCTTCTGAGTTGGGGGATTCTCATCGGTACCGATCTTAAAAGCGGTACCGATTGTCGGGTCATCACCGTTGACCGGAAGGGTGCCGAAAACCTTCTTGTACTTGTAAATACCGGTCAAGCGGTCCGAAGAGAGCTCCCAGGTGGAGAGTTCGTAGTCGGGAATTCCTGCGGGCTGGAAGAAGTTCTGCCCGGTCTTCGGGGTCTGCAAGTCGTGGCCGTCCTCTTCATCAACCCAGCGCGTTGTCCTGGTCGGGGCGGACGCGAAGCAGTCGGTAGGCGACTCCGCCAGCGTCAGTGTCTTCCTGTCGAAGTTAAAAACCTGAGCGGGGGTGGTCGGAGATGCGAAGAAGTTGAACGTACCTGTCACGGTCACCTGTTCGCTGGCCAGTCGAGTAGCTTCCGTGGGGTCAGTGGTGCCAACGGCATAGGGGACCTGGACCTTGATCGTGTGCTGGCCGGGGTTGGCTTTCTCTGCATCGTATATATCGAGCAGCTGCTGCCAACTCAGATCCTTGAGCTGGATGTTCGCAGTGACCCGTGTGTTGTCATCGTTGGGGGAGAACGAGGTGTAGGCGAGCAGTGACGAGGTAGATTTCGCGCGAGACGTCCCCAACCTGGCTTCCGCAGGAACGCTCACGGTCAGTGTGATATCGGGGTTGTTATTGCTGCCGGAGTCATGGGGGGAGAATCCCTGTGCAGCCGCAGCGCGGATTTCGGCCTCGTGGCCTGCCAGAAGCGTAGTGACCGGAATGTCCAGCACGACGGTACCGTGATAGGTCGTGATCACCGGGTCGGTATTGCACACAGTCGTGCTTGTCGATGAGACGTATTGTGAGAGGGTGAAGGGCTGTGCATCGGCTTGTGCGCTGCGAGGCGCAAACATTGTTACCGTAGCTGCAGTGACAAGAGCTAACGCAGCGCCCGTAGCCAGAACTCTCCGGCCTGTCCTCATGATGTTCCCCAATCGCCTGCGTGCGTATGAAACGCCATAATTCATAGTTTTTCAGTATACACGTTGTCGATATATAGTACATCGGGCGGTGTCAATGGGTGGTAGCAATAAGTTCGTTGAATGCTTCTGTTGGGGTGCGGTAGTCGAGGGTGGCTCTGGGGCAGTTGTCCGGCTCGTAGGCGATGGCGTCGAGGTAGGGTTGGTGGCTGGTGATGGGGGTTCCTGTGGGCAGGTAGCGGCGGATGAGCCGGTTGGTGTTTTCGTTGGTTCCTCTCTCCCAGGACTTGACAGCCTTTTCGTCCGCGCCTGGGCCCGCTAATGCGGGCGTGGGCAGCCCCGCCCAGACGCGGAATGGCGGGTTTGTGTGCGATACAGCGGGTTCGCGTGCGAGTGGCGCGCGAGGCCAGGCGCCACATCGCCCCTACCCGCGATCTCACCGCCAGCGAACTGGGGGATTTGCGCCATTAGGGGAGCGACACGCCGGCGACACGCCGTGGCGAGGCTCCTAATGCTGCAAAACCCCCACCATTACCCGAACACAGTCATGTTGCGGCACCCATGAGAGCAAGGGGCAGGCGGTTCTATCGACGGCCGCGTCTCGGGTTGGACGGGCGGCACCCACGAGCGCAAGGGCCAGGCCGCGGCGCCCTATCGCCCGATCATGGGGGCAGCCACACACAGGGCATGATGCAGTGTTCACAAGAACGAGGCAAACTCGACCAACTAAAATGGTGACTTTCCCGGGCGACAAAGCCGAAAAGTCACCCTGCTAGCAACACGATTTGTCCATCCTCATAGTTGGTCCCAACCAACTAAAACACCGATTTTCCCGCACTAACAAGCCAAAAAGTCGCTACAAAACCAACACGTTTTGTCCTTTAGCCCGAAAAGTCACCCCTCCAGCAACACGTAGTGTCCTATAACCCCCTAATCCCGGGTGTGCGGTCTGTCGGCGGCCCCGACCGCCTGGGCTGGCCGGGCCGGGCATGCGAAAAGCCGACGACCTGAAGGCCGTCGGCTATCTGTGCGTCATGGGGGACTTGAACCCTCAACCCGCTGATTAAGAGTCAGCTGCTCTGCCAATTGAGCTAATGACGCGGGACTCTCGCCAGCCGAAGCCGGGAAAGCTGTGCGTCATGGGGGACTTGAACCCTCAACCCGCTGATTAAGAGTCAGCTGCTCTGCCAATTGAGCTAATGACGCGGGGGTCTTGCAACCGAGAAGTAAATATACAGGCCCGGTAGGGTCGGTGCAAGTCAGTGGGGGTGCTCGTGTCCTATGTCGCATCCTGCGCGGGCGACCAGGTCGGTCTTGCCTACAATGGGAGTTTGAGCGAAAGGGGAAGCCATGCCGGAGGCGTCGAACGAATACTCAGCAGTCGTCGAGGACATCCTCAAGCTCGTGTGGAGCGCCGAGGAAGCTGGCCGTGATGGCGTTAAGCCGAAAGACATCGGCGAACACATGGGCGTGGTCCCTTCGACGACGACGGAGAATGTCCAGCGCCTCGCCCGGCAAGGACTCGTGACACACGAGCGCTATGGGCGTGTGCGTCTGACGGAGGAGGGGCGTGCCGTCGCCCTGGGCATGGTGCGACGCCACCGCCTGCTCGAAACCTACCTGCACGAGGCCCTCGGCTTTTCGTGGGATGAGGTGCACGAAGAAGCGGAGATCCTCGAACATGCCGTCTCCGAGCGCCTGCTTGACCGCCTCGACAAGGTGCTCGGCTATCCGACTCGCGACCCTCACGGCGACCCCATCCCGCGCGCGGACGGCTCCAGCGACGAGGTCCCGGGAGTTCCCCTGGATAGCCTGGCGGTGGGGGACGGCGGCATGGTTGAGCGCCTGCCTGACCGTGACCCGCAGGCCCTGCGGGCCTGGGAGGAGGTCGGCCTCGTGCCGGGTGCCGACGTGGTCCTCGTTGGCCGCGCCCCGGGAGCGATCACCGTGGCCCTCGATGATGGGCAGATGGTGCAGTTGGGGGAGGCCCTGGCCTCGGGCATCGGCGTGCGCGCTTAGCGCGACCCGCGCGGGCGAGGTCGTGGTTGAGCGGTGGTCCTCCAGTTGTGCATCACCGATTAGCGTGACCCGCGCGGGCGAGGCCGTGACCCCGCCCCTGCGCTCCGCTCGCTGCGGCGGGGCGATGCCACTGCCAGACGTCAGGGGAGGGTACTTAGCTCAGGTCCGCGCTACCCATCGCCGGGGGAACGTGGGCCTTGTGACCGGCGACGAGGAGGGCCTCGCGCAGGGATGTCATGGCGGCGTCGAGTTCCTCGTCAGTGGCGGGGGCTGCTTTGGAGAGGAGAATGTCGGTCTCGTCGCGCAGTGGGATGACGTGCAGGTGCGTGTGAGGCACCTCGAAGCCTGCGATGGCCATGCCTGCGCGCGGCACGCCGAAAGCCGCTTTCTGCGCCAGGCCAATCGCGCGTGCCACCTTCATCAGGTGCGCTGCCACGTCCGAGGGGGCGTCGGTCCACGCCTCGTAGGGGCAGCGCGGGACGACGAGGACGTGCCCGGGGGAGGTCGGTTCGATCGTGGCGAAGGCGACGCACAGGTCGTCGGCCCACACGAAGCGTCCGGGCCACACGCCCGAGATGATGTTTTCAAAGACAGTGCTCATGCGACTATTGTCACCTATTTGCGCTCGCTTCGGTAGGTGGGCGCGTCCGGCGGGGCGGGCGGGGGTGAACTACGCTGGTGGGGAGTATTGTTACGCGACCCATCGTTAAGCGAGGAACGCACAGATGAGCGAAAATCCGCAGAGTGCCCCGGCCCAGCGCTACACCGCGCAGCTTGCCGGTCAGATCGAGACGAAGTGGCAGGAACGCTGGGAGGAGCTGGGCACGTTCTACGCGGACAACCCGACGGGTGACCTAGCTGGCCCGCTGGCGTCCAGCAACCCCTACTTCATTCTCGACATGTTCCCCTATCCCTCGGGGAAGGGCTTGCACGTGGGGCACCCGCTCGGTTACATCGCGACCGACACGCTGGCGCGCTACCGCCGCATGAAGGGCGACAACGTCCTGTACACGATGGGCTACGACGCCTTTGGCCTGCCCGCTGAGCAGTACGCCGTCCAGACCGGTCAGCATCCGGCTATCACGACGAATCAGAACATCGCGAACATGCGCCGCCAGCTGCGCCGCATGGGTCTGTCTCACGACTCGCGCCGCTCGTTTGCGACGACCGACATTGAGTACGTGCACTGGACGCAGTGGATCTTCCTGCAGGTTTTCAACTCATGGTTCGACCCCGAGGCCACGGCACCCGACGGCTCTTCCGGCGCTGCCCGCCCGATCGGTGAGCTGATCGCCAAGCTCGAGTCAGGTGAGATCCGGCCGGAGGATGGCTCGGACTACAACTCCCTGGACCGCGCCGCCCAGGCCAAGGTCGTCGACTCCTACCGCCTCGCCTACGTTTCCGAGGCCCCCGTCAACTGGTGCCCCGGCCTCGGCACGGTCCTGGCCAACGAAGAGGTCACCGTGGACGGCCGCTCAGAGCGCGGCAACTACCCGGTGTTCAAGCGCAACCTGCGCCAGTGGATGATGCGTATCACCGCTTACGGCAAGCGTCTGGTCGACGACCTCGACACCATCAACTGGCCCGAGAAGGTGCGCACCATGCAGCGCAACTGGATTGGCCGGTCAGAGGGGGCTACCGTCCGCTTCGACGTGCCCGGCGCGCGTGAGGCTGGCGCCACCCCCGATTTCCTAGACGTGTACACGACGCGCCCCGATACCCTCTTCGGCGCGACCTTCATGGTCGTCGCCCCCGAGCACCCGATCCTCGGCGGAACCGTCGGCGGCGAGGCAGCCCTCACCCTACCTGCCTCCTGGCCGGAGGGCACGAAGGATGCGTGGACGGGCGGGGCTGCTTCCCCGGCGGCGGCCGTGAGCGCCTACCGCGCCCAGGCCTCGGCCAAGTCCGAAGCCGAACGCGCCGACGAGGAACGCACCAAGACCGGCGTCTTCACGGGCCTCTTCGGTATCGATCCCGTCAACGGTCGCGAGGTCCCGATCTTCGTCGCCGACTACGTCCTGTGGGGCTACGGCACGGGCGCCATCATGGCCGTGCCCGCCCACGACGACCGCGACTGGGCATTCGCCCGCGCCTACGACCTCGACGTCGTGCGTACCATCGGCCCCGCGGACGACCCCTACGGCCCCGACCTCGAGGCCGGCGCCTACACGGGCGACGGCGTGGCCGTCGACTCCGCGAACGACGAGATCGACCTGAACGGCCTGGCCAAGGACGAGGCCAAGGCCGCCATGATCGAGTGGCTGGTCGCCAAGGGTCTGGGCCACGCCACCGTCACCTATCGCCTGCGCGACTGGCTCTTCAGCCGCCAGCGCTACTGGGGCGAGCCCTTCCCGATCGTGTGGGACGAGGACGGCGTCGCGCACGCCCTGCCCGAGGACATGCTCCCCGTCGAGCTGCCCGAGGTCAGCGACTACAGCCCGCGCACCTTCGACGCGGAGGACGCCGACTCCTCGCCCGAGGCCCCGCTGGGCCGCGCCGAGGAATGGGTGAACGTCACCCTCGACCTGGGCGACGGCCCCAAGAAGTACCGCCGCGAGACCAACACGATGCCCCAGTGGGCGGGCTCGTGCTGGTACGAGATGCGCTACACCGACCCGACGAACTCCGAGCGCTTCGCCGGCGAGGAGAACCTGGCCTACTGGATGGGCCCGCGCGAGGGCAAGGTCAGCGGCGGCACCGACATGTACGTCGGCGGCGTCGAGCACGCGGTCCTGCACCTG
>ERZ773213.247-NODE-247-length-34869-cov-9.573936_pt1 | contig 34869 bp, 25 predicted proteins | sample MGYA00580996_ERZ773213 | MGnify/ENA primary metagenome ERZ773213 (study PRJEB29015, sample SAMEA2738152) | human oral metagenome | biome: human oral; feature: human-associated habitat; material: saliva | place: China | collected 2197 ...
CTTCCGATATCGAGCTTTTGGTGAAAAAAGGTTTGGTCAAAGCCGATTGGAACACGCGCCTGCCGGACAATGCCGTGCCCTATACCAGCAACGTTGTTTTCTTGGTACGCAAAGGCAATCCGAAACACATTCAGGACTGGGGCGATTTGGCCAAAGACGGCGTACAAATCGTTTTGGCCAACCCGAAAACCACCGGCAACGGTCGCTACGCCTTTTTGGGTGCGTACGGTTATGGTTTGAAAGTCAATAACGGCGATGAAGGCAAAACCAAAGATTTTGTAGCCGCATTGCTGAAAAACACGCCTGTATTTGAAAACGGCGGCCGCGCGGCAACGACGACTTTCAGCCAACGCCATATCGGTGATGTTTTGGTTACCTTTGAAAATGAGGCCAACTACGTCAGTAAAAAGCTGACCCAAGACCAATTTGAAATCGTCTATCCAAGCTACACCATTCTTTCCGAAGCACCGGTTGCCGTTGTGGACAGCGTAGTCGACAAAAAAGGCACACGCGCCGCTGCTGAAGCCTATCTGCAAAACCTCTGGAGCGAACCGGCTCAAGAGTTGGCCGCCAATCTTTACCTGCGTCCGCGCAATGCCGAAGTATTGGCGAAACACAAAGCCGACTTCCCCGATATTGAAACTTTTAATCCGAATGAGAAATTCGGCCCGTGGGAAGAAATCATGAAAAAATTCTTTGCCGACGGCGGATTGTTTGACCAGCTTTCCAGTAAAAAATAAGGCTTGAATATAGAGGCCGTCTGAAACTTCAGACGGCCTTTTGTTACAATAAGCCTTTTTCTTATCCATCTTTTCCCATGTCTCAACGCAAAATCATCCATATAGATATGGACGCATTCTACGCTTCGGTAGAACTGCGCGAGCAGCCACACCTGAAAGGGCTGCCCGTTGTTGTGGCGTGGGACGGTACGCGGTCGGTCATTTGTGCCGCTTCTTATGAGGCGCGCAAATTCGGTTTGCACTCGGCCATGTCGGTGGCGACGGCGAAAAGGCTGTGTCCGCAAGCGGTGTTTGTGCCGCCGCATTTCGATTTGTACCGCCAAGTTTCGGCGCAGATTCATGCCGTGTTTCGGCGTTATACCGATTTGATCGAGCCTTTGTCTTTGGACGAAGCTTATTTGGATGTTACCCGAAATTTTGAAAATATCCCGTATGCCAGCGAGGTGGCCAAACGCATTCGTACCGAAATTTTTGAAGAAACCGGTTTGACGGCCTCCGCAGGCATCGCGCCCAATAAGTTTTTGGCCAAAATCGCGTCTGACTGGCGCAAGCCGAACGGGCAGTTTGTATTGCCGCCGCAAAAAATCATGGCATTTTTGGAGAGCCTGCCGTTGGGTAAGATTCCCGGTGTCGGCAAAGTCACGCTGAAAAAGATGAACGCCCTCCGTATGCAGACCGCCGGCGATTTACGCCGTTTTGAGCGCGGCGAACTTTTAAACCATTTCGGCCGCTACGGCTACCGCCTTTACGATTTGGCACGCGGTATCGACGAGCGGCCGGTCAAAGCCGAACGCGAACGCCTGCAAATCTCAACCGAAATTACTTTGCCCGAAGATTTGTCTTTGGCGCAGGCTTCAAGCCATTTGCCGCACCTTGCCGAAGACCTTTGGCGGCAAATCGAACGCAAAAACGTCGAAGCCAAAGGCGTTACCCTTAAACTCAAAACCCACGATTTCCGCATTATCACGCGTTCGCTGACGTATTCTTCCGTCCTTCCCGACAGCGCTTCGCTGCTTCAGGCGGCGCATACTTTGTTGCTACGCATACCGCCGCAACGCGAAGACGCCTTCCGCCTGATCGGTATCGGCGTGAGTCATTTGCTGCCGAAAAACCAGCAGCAGACGCTTTGGTTATAAAGAAATAGAAAAGCATTCTTTCCGTTTGGAGATAGGGCGCAGGACAATATTGTTCCATAACCATATCGGCAGCCGTTTAAACAGGCCGTCTGAAAACTATTAGGAACAACCAGCCATGTCTTTATTCCGCCCACAATTCTGGAAAATCCCCGAAATCAGCGATGTTGAACGCCGCCGACTGCCTGGGTTGGCGGCCGCTTTGGAGCGCCGTTTGCAAGACATTGCCGCACGTTATCCGCAAGCCGTATTCGCATCCAGCCTTGCGGTTGAAGATATGGTCATTACCGATGCCGTGTGCCGTCTGAAACTGCCCATCCGCATCATCACGCTCAATACGGGCAAACTCAATCCCGAAACTGCCGCGCTGATTGCCGAAACCAATGCTCGCTATCAAACCGAATTGGAAGTGTTTTATCCCAATCGACAAACCGCCGCCGAATTTGAAGCGGAGTTTGGCACGGCTGCGATGTACGACAGCGTCGAGTTGCGCCGCCGTTGCTGCCATATCCGCAAAATCGAACCGCTCAACCGCGCTTTGCACAACGCGCCCGCATGGCTGACCGGACAACGCCGCAGCCAGTCCGAAACGCGCAGCGAATTGAATTTTGAAGAACTGGATACGGGGCGCAACATCGCCAAATTCAATCCTATTTTCGATTGGGAAGAGCAGGACGTTTGGGCATATGCGCACGAGCACCAAGTTCCACTTAATGCGCTGTATCATCAGGGCTATCCCAGCATCGGTTGCGAACCCTGCACGCGTCCGGTCAAGCTGGACGAGAATATCCGCGCCGGACGATGGTGGTGGGAAAGCAAAGACAGTAAGGAATGCGGTTTGCACAAATAATTAAAGGCCGTCTGAAAACGTTTCAGACGGCCTTTTTGACATTTTAACAATTGATTTATCAGGAATTTATTTTCCGCTCAACGAAAGTGGAAAGCAGGGCGGTATCGATGTCCCATTTCCAGATGCCTCGATCCGAGCCGTCCATGCCGCGCAGGAAGAGGTAGCGGATGGCGATTTTGGGTAAGGGCTTGCCGCGCAGGGCGTAGTAGCGCGCAATGGCAACGGCGTAGATCAGGGCTTGCAGGTAGTAGTGATGATGCGCCACGGCTTCGTTCATCGCCTGTTGCGTGTAGGCGCTGGCATCGTTGCCCAAATGGTTGGATTTGTAGTCGATTAAAACGACATGGCCGTCTGAATCTTGGCAAACCATATCGATAAAGCCGTTCAAATAGCCTTGTAAATCATGGAAATCAAGCAGTTGCGCGGCTTGGACGCATTCGGGCGGCAGGTTTGCTTCACTTGAGGCAAACCAACGGCGTAAGTCGTCCAGTTTGAAATCGTCCATGTACAGGGTGAACCCCATTTCGGGCAGGCGTCGGGTCGGCGGAATCTGCGACAGGCTCTCCTCGATTAAAGGCGTAAGGCGGCAGGTGTCGAGCATGGCGCTTACCGTTGGCAGCCATTTGTCTTCAAAGCTGTGGCGTTGTAACACTTCGGCAATCATTTCAGATTGGCTCTCGGCAGAGGCGGCGAAGTCGAGTTTTTCCAGCATTTCATGCAAACATACGCCGGCATTGGTGCCGCAGGGGAAATGGTGGATATCGAGGCCGTCTGAAAGCGGGGACGGCAGATTTTCAGACGGCATGGCACGGTCTGCGCTTTCTGCCGGGTCGATGGCAGGTTGCAAAGGCTCGTGTTGTTCGTCGGTTGACTTGGTGTGCCTGCTCAAACCGGTAAAGCTGGTGTGGCGGATAAAGTCAAAATCGCGGCGTTTAATGCTATGAGCGCTAAAAGCTTGGTCTTGCTGGCGGCTGTATTGGTAGACGGTTTCCGGCGGTGCTTCTTCCGTGAAGGCAAACTCAGTATTTTCAGGCGCGTTTGTGATAAAGCGTTGCCAGTTGGTTTTGAGCATTTCGACAACGTCTGTCGCGCTTTTATAGCTTTGGCTGACGCTTTCGCGGTCGGCATCCGGCAAACCCTCGAGCAGATAGGCAAAAGGATTGTTTGGCGTACAGTTTTTGTTGGCGGCAGCGTAGATGTTGAGCTGTTCTTCGGCGCGGGTAAGGGCGACATAAAGCAGGCGTAAATCTTCTGCCGTCTTTTCGTCGGCAAGGTGGCTTAGTTCTGCTTCCGAGGTTTGCGATGTTGCCAGCAGCTCGGTTTCGTGGTTTTCGGTATGCAGGATTTTCCAGTTTTCTTTGGAATTGTCTTTGGTATCCCATGCGAAGGGGCAGTAAACCAAAGGATATTGCAAACCTTTCGACGCGTGCATGGTAACGATTTTGACCAGTTTTTCGTCGCTTTCAAGACGGATGGTTTGTGCGTCTGACGGGAAATGGCCGCTGCGCGCACGGCTGATTTGTTCGTTTAACCATTTATGCAGGGCGGCAGGGTTGCGGCTTTGGCTGTCTTCTTCGGACAAAAGCTCCAGAATTTGGTAGTAGTTGGTCAGGCTGCGTTCGTTGCCGCCTTTGAGCAGGCGTGTTTCGATGTCATGTAGGGCGGCAAACTGCTGCACGGCGGCAAAAATGCCGCCTTTCCGCCATTTTTCCATGGCTTCGGCTGACGATTCCAGCCATTTCAGCAGCTGGTGTTCGTTGTGGTTGAGTTCGTAAATTTCTTTGGCGGTATAGCCGAACAAAACGCCGGTCAAGACAAAGCGCAGCCAGTCGGTTTGCCTTGGGTTGAGCCAAAAGCCAATCAGTGCGGACAGCGAGTCGGCCTCGGCGGAATCGAAAACGGACTGGCGCGACAGCAACACGCTTTGGATACGGCGCTGTTTCAGTTTTCCGGCAATCATCGCCGCTTCGTTGTTGGTGCGCACCAAGACGGCAATATCACCGGATTCCAGCGCGCGGCCTTTGAAATGCAGACGGCCTTCGGCCGCTTCATTGAGCGCAAAGGCAATTTCATCGGCGCAATATTCGGCGGCACGGCCGCGCAAAATCTCTTTGCCGGTTTGGTCGTCCGTATTGAGCCAGCGCACTTGGATGGCGGGGCGGTGTGGCAACAGCCGGCTTTCGGCGCGGCTGGCGGAGACATCACTGTAATCGATGTTTTCCAATACAAAGGGGTGTTTTTTTTGTTTGAACAAGGCGCTGATGCCATTGATCAGCTTGGCATGGCTGCGGTAGTTGACGGCAAGGGTGTAATGTCTGTCCGCATCTTGCGCGGCTTGCAGATAGGCGTAAATGTCCGCACCGCGAAAGCTGTAAATCGCCTGTTTGGGGTCGCCAACGAGAAACAGCGGGCAGCCTTGTTCGATAAAAATTTGGCGGAAAATTTCATATTGCAGCGGGTCGGTATCTTGGAATTCGTCAATCAGCGCGATTTCCCAGTTTGCCGCCGCCGCTTTTGCCAATGCGTTGCCGTGTTCATTGGTAGTCAATGCCTGATGGACATCCAGCAGCAAATCGTCAAACACGCGCTCGCGGCGTGATTTTTTTTGTTCGGCAATAGATTGGTTGATGTAGGAAAGGAGGTCAAGTTGCAGGCAGATGAAGACCGCTTCTTCCGCGCTTTCCATTGCCTGCAAATCACGGCCCAGATTGGCTAAGACTTGCAGCTGAATAATTTCCGGCGTATCAGCATCGGCTTTATATTCTTTTTTCAGTTTGCTGTTGAGTGTATCGATACTGAAGAGGCTTAATTTTCCTAGCGTTTGTTTGCTCAGGCGGGGCAGACGGTTGGATTCGGCGTTTGTTTTTAAATCGGTAAAAACATTTTCAAAGGTATTTCTTTTGTAGGTCTGGCCGTTAAGTTTGGGAAAGATTGCCCAAAATGCTTTTTCCAAGTCTTCCAACTGATCGCAAACTTTTTGCCATGTTTCTTGAAGGTTGGCTTGAGCTTCTTTCAAATTGCCTTCAGGCCGTCTGAATTTCAGATAGGGGCGTCCGGTGTAGCTTTTGATTTCGGCAAGCATTTCTTCAGGCGTGCATTTTCGGTCAAAAACCAATTGTGCCAATGTGGCATTGGTTGCCACTTTCTGCCGCCAAAAGTCTTGCGCAGGAATCAGCAGCCTCTCACGCGAGTCGTCCGACAGCTCGACATCCAAAGGTGCGCCGCACAAAAACGCGTAATCGCGCAAGACGCGCTGACAGAAGCCGTGGATGGTGTAAATCGATGCGTTGTCAAACTGGCTCAGCGCGGCTTTGAGGCGGAGAATCAGGCGATGGCAACTTTCTTGTCCGTCTTGCTCACCTAAAGCCAAAGGAATCAAACGATTGAGAAAGTCATCAGGAGATTTTTTCTCTTTTTCGTAATATTTGTTCAGGCCGTCTGAAATATGTTCCGGCTTGCCGCCCAAGGTTTGAATTTCGTTCAAAACCTGCAACACTTCGTCCAAACGCGCGCGCAAACGGGTTTTCAGTTCTGCCGTCGCCGCTTTGGTAAAGGTAACGACCAGAATTTTCTCGATGTCTTTTTTTTCTAAAACAATCAGTCGGGTAAAGAGCGCGGCAATGCCGTAGGTTTTACCCGTACCGGCGGAAGCTTCGATGAGGTTGGTGCCGTCGATGGAAAGTGTGAGCGCGTCAAAAGGAAGGGCGGAAGACATGGTTGGAACGGAATAATATTAGCGAGGCATTATCATAACAGAGATAGTGTGTTGTTTTGCATTGATGATAAAAATGCCGTCTGAAAACTTTCTGTTTTCAGACGGCATGTCTTAATGGCTATTAAATGACTTCAATAGCGCATCTTAGTAGCGCAAACGGCGTTTGGCGTAGCTTGGTTGGCGAGGATGGTAGGTATAACGGTTCGCCGCAGGAGCTTTACTGTCGTCATAATAGTACGCAACATTATTACCGTTGATGGTCGTATTGTTGACGCTCAAACCGGTTGGAGAGCCGGTAGTAATAACAACATTTTCGCTTTGGATGGTGTTTGCCGTATTGGTTACGTTGGCTTCGTTTTTACCATTGGCGTTGATGCCGCCGTTTGGTTTGCCTGAAGCGTAGCTGCCGTTGACATTGACGGTCAGATTTTTTTCGTTAACGCTGCTGATCGCGCCGGAAGTATTGACTTTGTTGCCTTCTACTTCAACGGAGTTGTTGGATACTAGGTTGGTACCGTGCAGGTTGACGTCGCCGTTGTTGGCATTGATTTTAATGTCATTGCCGGCCGCTACATTCGCGCCTGTGGCGGTAGAAGAAGCGTTATCGGTTTTATTGACGCCGACAGAGCCATTGACGTGAGGAACGGCAACACCGGTTTCAACATTGATTGTCGCACCAGCGCCGATACCGACATTAACGGCTGTACCTTGGTTGGAGGCAGTATTGGCTGACTCGGTGAAGGTTACGCCGTTGCCTGCGGTAATGTTGACGTTGTTGTTGGCGGTAATGTTGGATGCGATTTCAGCAGAGTCTTTGGCGTTGATGACAACATTGGTAGCATTCATATCGCCTTTTACGGCAGTAGATTCTTTTTTGTTTTCATCAGCGTAGTTGACGTTCAGGTTGGCATTCACATCAACGTTTGAACCGTCTTTGGTGTATGCGCCGATATTCAAAGAAGCGCCGCCTTGTTTGCTGCTGCTGTTGCTGGTGTTGTGGGCGGCAGTGTTGTGGTATGAACCTGCATCAATGTTGATCGCACCGGTAACATCATATTTTGTACCTTCATCAGACACTTTGTCATTTGCCAAAACGATGGCATTGCCTGCGTTGATGGTGGTTACGGTTGCAGTGGATTCATTGTGGGTCGAAGAGTTGCCTTGACCTTGTGCAGTGATTTCACCGCCGATGCCTTTGTTGGTGCTGATGCCGGCAGAAACGACCAAACCGCCGCCGTTTTGTTTCACATCGGATTTCGCGCCGCTGTGTGCCGCTGCATGGGTAACGTTTTTTGCAGCTTCAACCACATTGCCAGTCGCATTAATCACGGTACCTTCTTGATTAATATTGCCGTTTGCAGTGATGGTGGTGTTGCCGCCGGTGTTGATGTTGGATACATGAGATGTATTCGTTACGGTAGTTGCATCTGTTTTGGTGCTGGTAATGCCGACAGATGTGCCGACGCCTGCAACGTTATTTTTTTCGTATGCAGTAGCAGATACCCCCAAATCAGTTACGCGTCCGGATTCGGTCACAGTGTTGCTGCCTTTGGATGCAACAACATTGACGTCATTGGCTGCGGAAATGTTGACGGATTCTTCGCCGTTGATTTGGCTGCCGCTGACGGTAATGTTTGAGTTGGAAGACAACTGGGTGTTTTTACCGGTCAAAATGCTGCCGTTCAGGCCGACGGAGTGGGTGTCGGTGTGGGTATCGGTGAATTTGATACCGGCTTTGGCAGTCACGCTGCCGTTTTCTTTATTGGTTTCGGTACCAGAGTAGCCTTTGATGGAATACTCGTTGACCTGTTTGTTTTCTACTGCTTTGGCTGCATCAATGGTCAAATCGCCTGCGGAAGAAAGTTGCAATTTTTGTGCCGCAAACAATGCAGAGCCGATCACATTGATGTCTTTGTTGGAAACAACGGTCAGGTCGGCATTGGAAACCAGGGTAGAACCGGTTACTTTTTCAATGCTGCTGTTGCTGCTGGTTTTAGAGGTCGTGATATTGAAAATCGTACCTTTACGCGCGCTTTGTGCGGAGGTGTCGGTGCTGGTGGCGTTTTTAATATCAACATTGCCTGCTTTGGAGCTGACGAATGTACCGGCTTGGCCTTCAACGGTACTGCCGTAAACGTTGACGCCGTTTTTTGCACCCAAGACTACGTTTGAGTTGGCAGTAATGCTGCTGCCGTGCAGGTTTTCGGTACGGTTGTTTTGAACTTGGCTTTCACCGCCGAACAGACCGCCCCAGTATTTTTTCTGGTCGTCGAGGCTGTTGGTGTTGATGGTGGTTTGAGTACCCAAGTTGATGTTGTTGACATCGGTAACGACATTGCCGTTTGCCGCAATGCTTGCTCCGTAAGTGCTCAAATCGCCTTCGGAAATCAAACCGATATCACCGGCTGCGGAGATTTTGGTTTGATGGGCGGTAGAGTTTTTGGAAGATTTTGTAGCGATACCGGTTTTCAGGGCAGCAGTTTCATTTTTGAAGCTGACATAAGTCGAGCTGCTGTCGGTTTCGCTGTTGCTGCTCAATACGATGCCTTGTTGGGCGGCAATGCGTGCATCAGCAGCCGAGTTCAGTTCGGTCGCGTCCAGTTGGACTTTGCCGGTGGTGGCAATATTGACAGAACCGGCATTGATTTTGGTTTGATGCAGGCTTTCGTCAGTAGAGGAGCTCAGGTTGTTGTTGTACCAAAGGCCTTTGCTTTGAGTGTGGTCGGATTCTGTATGGTTGGTTGTTTTTACCGCGTTAGAATTGATGTTGCCTGTGGCAGATGCAGTCAGTGCCCCAGCATTGATGTTGGCCGCGCTCAGGTTGAGGCTGCCGCTATTGTTCAAAGTCAATGACTCGGATGCATTGATATTGCTGGCGGTAAAGGTTTCCGTTTTGCTGCGGTCCGAACGGAAGTGCTGAACATTTTGTGCTTCTTTGCCGCTGGAAGATTTATTGGCGGAATGGCTGGTAACCGTGCCTTTGATGTCGGTATCACGGGCAAACAATTCCATTTGTGCGCCGGTCAGATTGGCAGACTGGATGCTCAGGTTGCCTTTGCTGTCAATATTCAGATAGCGGGTACCGGTAATGGTGGCATTTTGAATGTTTTGTTTGGCGCGTTTGTCGGTCGCGTGGATGCGGATGATGCCGGCACGCATACTGCCGAAGATATGACCGTCAAGCACCGGCGCATTTGAAGCAGCGTCCAATGCTTCGATTTGTGCGGTTTTATAGTCGAAGTTGCTTTTGCCTGAAGAAACATTGATGGCGTCGGCGGCATTAACGTTGGCTGATTTGCCGACTACAACTTGCGGCGCGAGCAGGTCAACCACACGGTTGCCGCTCAAATTGCCGTTTACTTGCAGTTGTTTGCCATTGTCGCTGATATTGAAAGATTTCAACGCGCCGTCTGAAACAGTTGGCGTACCGACAACCAAGGATGCGCGGTTGGCATTCAGGATGCTGCCGCCGTTGTGGGTAATGCCGTTAGGGTTTGCCAAAACATAGTCTGCGGCAATACCGAAGATCTCTTGCTGACCTAAGATCAGAGAAGGGTTTTTGCTGACCACTTCGTTCAAGATCACAGATGCGGCCTGACCTTGGAAGTTTTTGTTGGCAGACAGGTTCCCGGCCAGTTGGGATTTACCGGCAGACAGGGCGTTATTCAAAACGGCGCCGTGTTGGGAAACGTTGTACTTGTTATATTGGTTGTGAGAAAGACCTTGGGCCGTCGGTGCGGCAATGTTGACGATGTCGACATTGTGTTGCTGCTGTACCGAAGTTTGGCCGATGGCTTCGATGTTGGCCGCTACCGCTGCATTTCCCAGGAATGCAAAGCACACGGCGACAGTTACTTTGCCGGAAGCTGAGAGCTTAGGCTGATATAAAGTGTCGATTTTCATGGATTTTAATCCTTATTTATCGTGATGGAGATTGAATCAGAAATCCCATATCGGGTATCGGATTTCTGTTGAGGAAATTTTTGAATGTATTAACATTGTTATGGAATTTTTTACAATCATACCACCAGTATGGCCTTGTGTGCACTATTTCAAATGCAAATAAAAACCACCTATCTTATTGATATTAATAGAAAATTAATAATGTTAAGATGGGCGGTTTATATATTGGATAAAAGGATATATATTTACATAACTTTAAAATGGAATGCGCAAAGAAACGGTCACATGATCCTGTATTTCGCTGTTTGATTGGTTGGGCATACGTGCAAAACCTTTGCCATAGTCGGCAGAAAGCTGCCATTTGTCCGCCTTGCCCAAATTCAAACCTGCAACCACACCCATGGCGCGTTGTAAACCTTCGTTATTGTTTTTGGCAACGCCGATGTCTGCGCCCAGATAAGGCTCGATATAGATGCCGTGAGGCGTATTGCGGCGGAAATAAACGGTATTGCTTAACAGGACTGCGCTGTTTGCGCTCAAAGAAGTCGAACGGAAACCGCGTACATTTTGATAGCCGACGATGTCCATTTCTTTGGCGGCAAACAAATCATGCGGACTGTATTGGGCATCGATTTGGTGATGGTTGCGCACGATCCATTTACCCAATGGGCGGTTTTGAATCAAATTGCTTTGCAAGGATACAGAGGTATAGCGCTTGTCGAACGGCGTATGTTCGGTATTTTTCGCAAATCCTTGTTCCACGCCGATATTGTTGAGCCAAATGCCGTTTGGAAGGATGGCTGTATGCGACAGGCCGACTTGTGCCGAATAGATTTCCGGGCTTTGCAATTCCAGTTTGCTGTCGGCAAATTTTGCAGTCTGTTTCACATAATCGATGCCGGCATAGGCGGAGGTAATGTGTTTTTGACTGCGTGAGAATACGCGGTCTGCTTTGATTCCTGCCGCTTTGGATTTGGAGCGGTAGGCATAGCGCGTCACGCTGGGTGTTAAGATGCTTTGCGATTGCGACACGGCGGCGTAAGTGCTGAATGTCCATGCGCCATAAGGAACTTGGTAGAACATACTGCCGCCGCGACTGTAATGGCTGTCGTGGTTGTTTAGATTGGTATAGCCGTTTAAATAAAGGGAGTCGCTCAATCCCAACGGGCTGCCGATATTCAGGCTGCCGCGCAGTGTCGTGGTATTGGGTTTACTGCCTTTATTGTCGATGGTGACGCTGCCACCCCAATGTTTTTGGGCATCGTTGTTGAGTTGGATGGAGGCGGTGCCGTCATCATGCGGATAAACATCGATGCTGACGTTGTTGCCGACAACATGGTTTGCCTGTTCGATACCTTGGTCGAGGTATTGGATGTTTAGCGGTTTGCCTTGATGATTGGGGAAGAGGGTATCAACGTTGACTGTACGGGAGCCACCGGTAATCTCACGGATTTTTCCTTCGATGACTGCCAATTTCAGGATACGTTCAGGCGTGGTTTCAAATTTGATTTGCGTATGCGGATAGCCTTGAGTGATATACTCGGCAACGATGTCCCGGTTCAGTTGGTTGATGTTGTTTTGATTGATGCATTTGGGGAGCTTGGCTTCAATCTTTTTGGAATTGATAAGGGTAATACCGGAAAGCTCGATACCGGTGTAATCCAAGCATTCGGTATTGTTTTCAGACGGCCTCTCTTGTGTAACCGCGTCGTTATCTTGTTTTTTCTGTAAATCCCATGCCGACTGCTCACGTTTTTGGATTTCGACCGAATAAATTTGATCGAGATTGTCGCGGAAGTCTTTGTCGAATTGATTGGGTACGTTTTTATCGATTTGATCAAGCGGATTCGGCGTATTGGCCGCATAGGCGTTCAGCGCGGAGAGAATCAATACAGGCAGGGGAAGAAGGCGGGATTTATACATGGTGTCGTAATTTTATAGGGATAATAATTGGGTTTATTTTATCGAAAATAGCTGCTTGGGGCGTATCGGTTTTTATCGTTGTCTGTAATCAGGGTTTATTAAGCAATAATAGGATAAATTTCTATGATGATACCATAAAATATTAAGGGAATTTGAATAACAAAAACCTGCCTTTGAAAAGGCAGGTTTTTTCAGACGGCCTGTGAGCCGTTAAAGATTTTGCAAACGCTCGACAGAAGGCGCGTAGTAGTAAGCACCTGACACGGCTTTAGACAAGTATTTCAGCAGTAAGTCGGTTTTGCCGTCTGCATCGCCGAACATATTGAGCAGTTGAACTTCAATATTGTGCAACGTGTTGCAATAGGAAGTGAACATCAAACCGTGTTCGCCGCTGATTTTGCCGAAGGGCAGGCTGCGGCGGACGATTTTCAAGCCAACGCCGTTTTCTTTGACATTGACGCGGCCGAGATGGGAGTCGGGCAGGCGCACGTCTTTGCTGAATTCGTCATTGGTTTCTTTGCTGCGGCCTACGCTGGCTTCTTGTTCGGCAGTAGGAACGGCATCCCATTTTTTCAAATCGTGCAGGTATTTTTGCAGCAAAACATAGCTGCCGCCGGCATCCGGCTTGCCTTCGGGAATAATGGCGACATTGCGTACATTGTCATCGCCTTGAGGATTTTCCGTACCATCGACAAAACCGTCCAAGCCGCGGTCTTCATACAGGCGCAGGCCGTGTTCTTCAGTGGCTACGCGGATGCTGTCGCCGAATGCGCCTAAAACAGATTGGGCTAAGGCATAGGCGGCTTTTTGCTCGGTAGCTTGAATGTGGATATAGAGGTCGTGTTGGGTGGAAGGGGCAAGGCCGTTGCCCAATTCTGGGAAAGGTTTGATTTCGCTGCCTTCGTCAGTATGGCCGAACGATTGCCATGCGCGGCTGCCGAAGGCAATGGTCAAACCCAAAATATCATTCGGAAAACGAGTTTTCAGTTTGGCCAAGGATTCCAAAGAAAGACGGCAGGCAGATTTGATGTCTTCGTTGCGGCTGTCTGAAATGTCTGCTTCGATAAAAATACCGGCTTGTGCGTGATCAGGAATAATAGCTGATTGAGGGTGGCTCATGATGATTCCTTTCAAAATATTATGGGTTTTTACGCGGGGGATTATACACTGAAAGTTTCAGACGGCCTAAAATCTGCCTTTTAATTTTTTAGGGCGGAAAGGCATGTTTGGCAAGATGTTTTTTGTGAGCGTCATTCTGTTGCAAGTGTTTACATTCGGGCTCGGGCGTTCGCTGCAATGGCTGTTTGCGCCTTGGATCGGTAAAGTCGGCAGACGTTGGCTGATGGGTATTTCCTATTTCATTACAAACGGCTTGTTGGTCGGCTTGCTGCTGGAGTTGGGACATATAATGTTCCGCGTGGTGGCGTTTTGGATGGTGATCTTGCTGTTTGTGATGTATGCCGCGCTGGCGACATTTATCCTGTATCTTTTGCTGCGCCGTTTTATGGCGCGCCAACCGCTGTCACGAAGCCTGCGGCTGTTTGCGCCTTTGTTTGTGGCCGGTTTGCTCGGTTTTGGGATGTATAACGCTTATACGCCCGTTGTCCGCCATCAAATCGTATTCATCAATAAGAAAATGGATAAGCCGTTGCGTATCGGCGTGGCCAGTGATTTGCATTTGGGGATTTTGTTCGGAGCACGTCAATTGGATAAACTGACGGACATCATGAAGCGGGAACAAGTCGATATGGTGTTGCTGCCGGGCGATTTGATGGACGATACCGTCGATGCGTACTTGAAAGAAAACATGAAACCGCATTTGCAGAAGCTGACTACGCCGATGGGCGTTTATGCTACTTTGGGCAATCATGACTGGTTCCGCGATCAGAAGCGTATCAAACATGAATTGGAAGCGGCAGGTTTGACGGTTTTGGCCAATCAGGTGTTGGAAGTGAATGGTGTGTTGCTGGTAGGGCGGAGCGATGATTTGGATCGCAAGCGTCCCAGCGCGGAGCAGCTTTTGGAAGGTCAAAATACCCAATTACCGGTTTTATTGATGGACCACCGTCCTACTTCAATCGAAGCCCATGCACGGCTGCCGATTGATGTGCAAGTTTCCGGCCATGTTCACAACGGCCAAGTTGCACCCGCCAACCTTATTGTCCGTACGCTTTATCGTCTTGCTTACGGTTATGAGGCGATCGGTAACGGCCATTTCTTCACCACTTCGGGCTACGGTTTCTGGGGCATTCCCCTGCGTTTGGGTTCGCAATCAGAAGTGTGGGTTATCGACATCAAGTCAAAGCATTGAAATAGAAATATAAACTTCAGGCCGTCTGAATTTCAGACGGCCTTTTTTATGAAAATTGGGAAAAAATATTGAAATTGGATTATAATCGACGTTAATAAAATCAGCCACCGATATGAGTGGCATCATAACTAGGGAACTCACTATGGGCATTATTAGTCTTGTACTTATCTTCGTATCAATCGCCGCTGTCTTATTGTATTTCAAACAACAGTTGAAAGACCGCAAAAAAGACTGTCGCGAATCCTTTGTCTCTTTGCGCATTGCGCTCGACTGCCGACATCAGGCCGTCCGTCATGTATTGGATGCATACAGCAAACACCTGCAAGAGCAGGGCATTGCATCGGATCAAAACGTTCAGCAGATGTGTGCCGAAGTCGAAACCGCATTGGCGCAAACTGCCAAAACATTTTCCGAATCTAAAATCAAACATCTGTGCGAAGCCGAAACAGCATTGAATCATGCGCTGAAAAAATTGCAAACTGCCGTCAAAGGCCTTTTGAAACAGTATCCTGATGAGAAATTGGCCGGTTTGATGGAAATGCTGGATGCAGCAGAGGCGGAAGTTGCATCGGCGCGCCGCACTTACAACCGCAGAGCCGGAAGCTACAACCATCATTTAAACAAATTGCCCAACCGCCTTGTCGCCAAGCCATTAGGCTTTGACAAGCAGGCAAGATTGGTTCGTTTTACGGAAAACCAAACGCAACGAATGAGCAGCAATATGTTGGCTTAAATATTAAGCAGTTTGCTGAATAAGCGATAAACAAAAGGCCGTCTGAAATATTAATTTCAGACGGCCTTTTGTGTGCTGTTAATGAAAAATACTTAGACTTTTACCAATTTATTGGGCAAAGCGGATCAGGCTGTCGGCAAGCTTATCGGCTGCAGTTTCATAGCCTTGTGCGGAGAAGTGAACGCCGTCTTTGGCTGTCAAGCCTTGAGCCATCCAGTTTTTCATGCTGCATGCTCCGCCCATCGCATCCTGCCAAGACCAGAACATGATTTTTTCATCACGGGCAACACGTTGCTGCATTTGTTGTACTTCGCTGAGCAAAACCGGACGGTTGCCGCAGCTGCCGTAGGCGGTTTTCAAAGATTCCGGAGCGCCGAGGATCAGGATACCTGCGTTGGGCAGGGTATTTTTGATTTGACGGATGTAATTGCGCCATGTCCGCTCGGTAGAGGAAATATCGAGGTTGCCGGAAAAGGCTTCATTGGTACCGTAGGCAAGGATGATTAAATCGGCTTTGGTTTGTGCCAAATCCTCCCACATGCCCGGCCGCCATTTTGACCATTGGGATAGCTGCGCGCCGTTGATGCCCATGGCGGAAACGGTTACGCCGCGTCCGGGGCGTTCGATATTAATGAAACCGATTTGCCAAGGCATGCTGCTGCTGAGGGTCATCGGCAGAGAGGCATTGGTACGCAGCAGTTGCCAACCGTTTTGTGTGGCAGGGATTTCACGGCCGTTGACAGTCAGGGTTTGCTCGGACCAAACCGGTTTGCCGAAAATAGAAATTTGTTGCATATCCATGCTGCCGTCGGCTGCGCTTAAGGTAACGCTGCCGCCATCGGCGCGTGCTTCAATACCGCCGAAAGAAAAATCGCTGTGTGATTTGCGGCTGCTGATGGTGTTCCAACCACTGCCGTTGTAACGGACGGTTGCCATGCGCTGGCCTTTGACAGTATTGGGGTAAACCCAACCGATGCCGCCGTTACCCCATTTTTGTTGCAAACGGCGACGCAGGCGGTCAGTGAAGTAGTCGCCGGCGGTGTGGGAGTCGCCGACTTGGATAATGCGGAACTTGCCGTCTGAAGTGTTGTTGAGTTGTTGCAGTTTGTTCAGCCAGGCAGGGCGGTTGGAGCCGTAGTTGCTTAACAGGCCGTCATTGGTTGCGCAGGCGGTAATAGGGAGTGCGAAAAGCGTGAGGAGTAAGGTTTTATTAAATTTCATGGTTGTGTATCGTGTGTAAAATTAATTTTTTCCATAATTTTTCCGGCCAGTAGTTTTTGTCCTTCTGCGGAAAAGTGAATGCCGTCCTTACTGCGGTAACGGATGATTTTTCCATCTACTTTGACAGAGTCGGCATATTCTTCTGCACCATTGCTCAACAGTTTATCAGTCGGCAGCCAAATGGCTTGAGGCGACACCGTACCCGACAGGATTTTGTCGAGGTAGCGCATCTGTTCGTTGAGCTTGGCTTTTTTCATGTAAGGAATGCCCAGCCAAATGACTTGGACATCATGTGCGGAGGCTGCATCAAGAATACGGCGGACGCGGTTGAGGTATTCTGCCTCCCATTCGGGGGAAGCGAATTTCAGGTATTTTTTACCCATCGGGAAATCCCAAGGGTCGTTAGGGCCTAAGAATACAACCAAAACGCGGATGTCGGGTTCTTTTTGCAAAGTTTGTTCGATGGTTTTCGGCCAGTCGAAGAAATTAGGGTAGGACAAACCGGTACTTTGTTTACTAAGGTTGACCGATTGTACGCCATATTCTTGCTTGAGGTGTTTTTGTACGAAAGGTGCAACGCCCTGCATCAGCGAGTCGCCGGCAAAGAAAACTTTATTGCCTTTTTTCAACATGACTTGTGTGGTTGAAGGATTAGCCTGATTGCCTGGCTCGCTGGCTGCGGTATCCGTATTGTTAGCCGCATCGGAAGCAACAGAGTCTTTTTGACTGTCCAAAACTTCAATGTTTTCCGTATTTTCAGACGGCCTTGCTGTTTCAATGCCAGAGTCTTCCGAAGCCAAAGCGTCTTCTGTTTCAAGAGAAGCTTTCAGGCCGTCTGAAAATTCGTAGGCTTTTTGTTGCCAATCCACACCGATACGCCACCAAGCGTATTCGGATAAAGGCTCAAGCGGACTGTTTTCATGATAGGTCTGCTGCCAATAGGCATTGATGGAGTTTTGGGCAAACCACGTCAGCCCAACCGCACTGAGCAGAATCGAAACAAACAGGGAGATAAAGTGTTTCATGTTCTGCTCCTTAGAAGTTGGCGTAAATAAAGCCGGGAATGCCGGACGGGGCGAAGACGATAATCAGGGCGAGGATAAGTGTGATAGGGATAAACCACAGCCATGCAGGCAATTTGTCCAAGCCTTTTACCGATGCTTCAAATAAGCGAAGCAAATACGGGTACAGCAAAAGCATCAGTGCAAATGCACCCAGCAACATGAGGTCGGTCGGCAGAGGTGCGTTCCAACCTTTGTCATTGGCAAATAATGCGCTGAACAGCATTTCCGTATCGGCAAGCGTTGCGCTGTTGAACACGACAAAAGCGAAACAAACGAAATGGAAGGTAAACAACCAGGCAAGCGGTTTGCCGATTTTCAGACGGCCTAAGGCATTGCGGCCGACGATTTTATCGCCACAGTTAAGGAATACCAAAGCCGCACCGTGCAGCGCGCCCCAAATCAAAAAGCTCCAGCCGTAGCCATGCCAAATGCCGGAAAGCAGCATGGCAATCATCAGATTGAGCTGGGTGCGTCCGAAGCCTTTTTTGCTACCGCCCAAAGGAATATAGATATAGTCGCGAATCCAGGTGGACAGGCTGATGTGCCACCTGTCCCAGAAGTCGCGGATGTTGATGGCGCGAAGCGGCGCGGCAAAGTTTTTCGGTAGCTGGAAGCCGAGCAGCATGGCCAAGCCGATGACCAAATCCGAATAGCCGGAAAAGTCGAAAAAGAGTTGGAAGGTGTAGCCATAAATCGCAGACAACACGCCCCAGCCGTCGAACTGGGCCGGATTTTCAAAAACAGGCGATACCCAGCCTTCCGCCAATACGCCGGCAAGCCACCATTTTTTGGCAATGCCCAATACAATCAGGCCGACCGCCAAAGCCGGATAAATCAGCTGGCGTGCCTGTTTGGTACGGATTTGCGCCAATGCGCCCGCTTGTTCGCCGTCTATGCTTTTAAAAGCGGCCGCACGGATAATCGGGCCGGATGTGATGGTGGGGAAGAAGCTCAGATGCAGTAGGAGCTCGTGCCATTCAAAACGGTCTCCTTTGGGCTCGCGGTAGCAATACACCAAGTAAGCCAGCGATTGGAAAGTGTAATAAGACAAACCCAAAGGCAAAAGGATGTCGATGACGGCGCTTTGCCCCGTATATTGCTGAATAATCGGGCGGAAAAAGTCGAAATATTTGAAGAAACACAAAACAGTCAATGCCGCCGAAATACCGCAACCCAGCCAAAATTTGCGGATATTCTCGTTTTCAGAAAACATCAGCACGCTGACCAGGTAAACCACAGACGAGTAAACCAAAATCAGCGCGGCAAAAATAGGGTCGATACGGTAAAGCCAGCCCAGTCCGGCAACCAAAAGTAAAACGTTTTGAACTTGCGGCAAACGTGCAAATGCCCAGTACAGCGGCAAAAATGCGATAAAGAATACCGCAAACTCAATAGACAGCAACGGCATGACAATTCCTTGATGTGTTTAAACTTTCAAACTTTTCGATTGATTGTTATTTTTGGGCGTTAAGTTTGGCGCGGATGACTTCGACTAGCGCGGGTAAAATCGAAATCACGATGATTGCCGCCATGACTAAGCCCAAATTGTTTTTGACGACGGGGATATTGGCGAAGAAGTAGCCTGCATAGGAAAACGACAATACCCACAACACTGCGCCGATAATGTTGTAACGGATAAATGTCCCGTAGTGCATATCGCCCATGCCTGCGACAAATGGCGCAAATGTCCGCACAATCGGCACAAAGCGGGCAATGATGATGGTTTTGCCGCCGTGTTTTTCATAGAACGCATGGGTTTTTTCCAAATACGAACGGCGGAAAATTTTGGAATTCGGGTTGGCAAACAGTTTTTGTCCAAAATACTTGCCAATCATAAAATTTGCTGCATCGCCTAAAATGGCGGCTGCTAAGAGCAGCAATACCATGACGTGGATGTTCATGCCGCCGATGGCTGCAATACCGCCGGCAGCAAACAGCAGCGAGTCGCCGGGTAAAAATGGTGTTACGACCAAACCGGTTTCGCAGAAAATCATAACAAACAAAATTGCGTAAATCCACGGGCCGTATTGGGCGGAGAGGTGGACAAGGTGTTGGTCGATATGGAGGATGAAATCAATAAGGGTAGAAATCACTAAGGTTCCCCAAATAAAAAGGCCGTCTGAAAAAGAACAGACAAATGTTTCGGCGAGAAGTTCGACATTGTAAAACCAAAGCGGAATAAAACCAATGCCGTAAGCGCGTCAAGATATGTTTAGAAGTGCAGATATGTTGCAGGTATAGGCTTCAGACGGCCTTTATCCTTGATGGTGGACGGCAAAACAACGTAAAATAAAGCCGATTTCAACCTAACCGGTGCGCCTTTGTGAACCAGCTCATCTTCGATTTTGCCAGCCATGATTATCCCGGCTTCGACAAATTTCTGGGAACAGAAAATGCCGAGCTGGTGTATGTGTTGCAGCACAAACATGGGCAATTTATCTATGTGTGGGGAGAAGAAGGCGCAGGCAAAAGCCATCTCTTGCAGGCGTGGGTCGCACAGGCGCTCGATGCCGGACGAAATGCCCTCTATATTGATGCCGCCGCCACGCCGCTGACAGAAGCCGCGTTGGATGCGGAATATCTTGCCATTGACCAAATCGAAAAGCTTAATAATGAAGAACAGGCTTTACTATTTGCCATCTTCAACCGCTTCCGTAACAGCGGCAAAGGCTTTTTGCTTTTGAGTTCCGAATATACGCCGCAGCAACTCGTTATCCGCGAAGACCTGCGCACACGCATGGCGTATTGCTTAGTTTACGAAGTCAAACCGCTGACCGACCAGGAAAAAATCGATGCGCTCGTCAGCATGGCGGCCGCCCGTCAGGTAACCATCGATCCGGAAATTTTCGAATACCTGCTGAACCATTGGCGGCGTGATATGGACAGTCTGATGCAAATGCTCGATACCCTCGACAACTACGCCGTCATGATGGGCAAGCGCATTACTTTGCCGCTTTTGCGCCAGCTTTTAAAACAACAGGAAACCCAATGAAAAACCTTGCCATTTTCGACCTCGACAATACCTTAATCAATACCGATTCGGATCACTCCTGGCCGCAATACCTGATTAAAAAAGGCATAGTCGATGCGGCTGAAACCGAGGCGCAAAATGAAAAGTTCTACCAAGACTATCAAAACGGTTGTCTTGATATTGATGCCTTCCTCAAATTCCATCTCGCGCCTTTAGCCCGTTTCAGCAAGGAAGAATTGGCTGATTTTCATCGCGAGTTTATGGCCGAATATATTGTTCCGCATATTTCTCCGATGCAGCGTATGTTGGTGCAAAGCCATCAAATGGCGGGCGACGAAATGTTGGTTATTTCTTCGACCAACGAATTCATCATTACCCCAATCTGCCATCTTTTCGGTATTCACAATGTTATTGGCACACAGCTTGAAACCGGAGAAGACGGCCGATATACCGGCAACTATGTCGGTACGCCCAGCCTGAAAGAAGGCAAAATTACCCGATTGAACCAATGGCTTGCCGAGCGCGGCGAGACATTTGAAAGCTACGGCAAGGTTTATTTTTACAGCGACTCCAAAAACGATTTGCCGCTGTTGCGTATCGTGGATGAACCTGTCGCCGTCAATCCGGATGCCGAGCTGGAAAAAGAAGCCAAAGCAAAAGGTTGGCCGATTTTAAATTTCAAATAACGATGAATCAGGCCGTCTGAAATATTTAACCTAACCACAACCCTAATAAGGACTAAAACATGAAAACGACTAAACTCCTCGCCTCAGCCCTGTTGTTTGCCGCTGTATTCGGTACCGCACAAGCAGCCGATACAGAAACTCTGGAAGCCATGAAAGCGCAAAACGGCAGCGTTAAAACCGTTTTGATGGATGTTTTCACGACTCCTGCCGGCAACGTTGACCGTGTGAATATCATTCAATCCAGCGGTAATCCTGAAATGGACGAACGCGCAGTGAAAAGCGTTTCCAAATATCCTTATCCGAAACGCAAAACCGCATCTAAATACCAACACACCGTTACTTTTGAAACCAATGTTGAAGTAATCAACAACTGATTCGGACGCGAGGCCGTCTGAAAAACAGAAGGCGTTTTGATTGGGAAATTCCCTGTCAAAACGCCGTTTTCTTCTTTAAACAAGTATAACCAAAATTGCCGTAAAACCACACGCTCCGGTGTTATACTGAAACAAATAAACCGCTTCATCACACATCATGTCTCCCCGTCCAGTTACCATTACTTCCTACAATATGCACAAAGGCATGTCCGCGCTCAACCGCAAAGTGCAGGTCAACCGCATGGCTGACGCGCTGGGTGCATTGGGTTCGGACGTTTTGTTTTTACAAGAGGTCCAAGGACAACATCTCAACAGAAGCCGCCGTACCGACTTTCCCGATGTGCCGCATTACGACATCATCGGCGACAGCCTCGATTATCATCGCAGCTACGGCAAAAATGCCGTCTATCCCAAACGACACCACGGCAACGCCATTCTCAGCCGCCTGCCGCTGAAAACGGAAAACAACCTCAACATCAGCGTCAACAAACTCGAACAACGCGGCCTGTTGCATTGCGAAGTCGTGCCTGAAGGCTGGGAAGATCCGCTGGTGTGTTTGTGTGTCCACCTCAACTTGCGCGAGCCGGACCGCCTCAAACAATACCGAGCCATCAGCGACTACGTTGGCCGATATATTCGTCCGGAAAGCCCGTTGATTATCGCCGGCGATTTCAATGACTGGCGGCAGAAATCAGCGCGTGAGCTGGGCAGTGCATTAGATTTGAACGAAGTATTTGTCGATAATACAGGCAAACGCCCCAAAACCTTCCCTTCGCGCCTACCCATCCTCAGCCTCGACCGCATTTACACGCGCAATCTTGATGTCATTGATTCTGAAATCCACAACAGTAAAGACTGGCAGCATTTGTCAGATCATCTGCCATTGAGTGTAACGGTTAGGCCGCATCGTCAAATGAATATGAAATCAGATAGAAAAATGTAAGGCTGAAATTTTTTTAAAGCACTATTGGTAATGTATCGAAAGAAAAAGTTTTTTACTCGGATATTTGAGACAAAAACAGGCCGTCTGAAATTTTTCAGACGGCCTGTTTAAATTTATAAAAAAGCGCAAACCTTTTTATATCAAAAGTTTGCGCTTTAAATCTGGTGGAGGTGGGGGGAATCGAACCCGCGTCCGTTTGCCGAGCCAGATGGTAACGCCTTGGCCTTGAGGGCGTGGATTCGACGATTTGGCCGAATCGCACATCCGGCACTTGGCTTCTTGGTTAAAAAGCGCGTTCATGGAGTCCCTGCACCCTTACGGTCCACGACTCCTGAATGGCATTCCTCATGGTTCCGCTCGCCTCAAGCCACCCCTCCAAGAGGGTTGGCGTTGGCGCGCAGCTTTTTCGCCAAGCCAGGGGTGCCACGTCGCAGTTCTTCGCTCCTGCCCGACCAACCCACGCACGATTGACGGCAGACGCCGACTTCTTGTTGGAGAATGAGCAATACTGTAGAATGCAGTACATTTACAGTGGAGTCAGGAGAGGCTATGGTCAACAGCAAAACCGCCACGCTGACCTTTTGGATCGATCCGAGCTTGAAGGAGGCATTGCGCGTCGCAGCTCACGCGGAGCATCGCTCCATCGCGAACATGATCGAGGTCTTGATTCGTGGCTATTGCGAGCAGCGAGGCATTGCCATCCCCGACTCCGAAACCGAGAACAAGAGTGGAGAGCGTTCATGATCAAGACAGTTAAGCAGGCCTGCCGGTTCAATCCGGTCATTCAAGACTACCGGATGAGTCAGGGCATCGAGAACCTGGCCGATCTGATTCATGATGCGGGTGACGGTCGAGAGTTCTTCTCGCACAACTTCGTCACGCACGGCATGGAGCAACTCTTCCGCGAAGGCCTACTGCGCCTGTCCGGTAAGTCTGATCAGGCCGTCTTCGAACTGACCCAAGCAATGGGTGGCGGTAAGACGCACATGATGATCGCACTTGGTCTGCTGGCGCGACATCCTCATCTGCGTCCGGAAGTCCTTGCCACTGACTTGAGTGATCGCGTGGATTTCGGTCAGGCCCGCATCGCCGCTTTCAACGGTCGCAACAACCCCGACAACTACATCTGGGGCGAAATCGCGACGCAGCTAGGCGAAGCAGAGGCCATTAAGCCCTACTGGGTCAATGGCCCCAAAGCGGTCGACCAACGTCAGTGGAAAGAAATTATTGGGGACAAGCCCACGCTGATCTTGCTCGACGAGTTACCCCCCTACCTTGACAACGCCAGCACCCAGGTGTTTGGACAGGGTACGCTCGCCAACATGGTGGTTTACAGCCTCAGCAGCTTGATGAGTGCCGCGCTTGAGTTGCCCAACTGCGCCATCGTCGTCGCCAACCTTTCCGGCAGCTACAAAGCGCAGACCAAGGCTCTCGCGGATGCCATTTCCAATCTGCAGCAGGAAACCCGCCGCCAGGCAATGACGATCATGCCGGTGCAACTGGCCGGTAACGAGATCTACGAGATCCTCAAGAAGCGCCTGATTGACGAACTTCCTGACGAGCGCGTTATCGCCGACATCGCCGACGAATACGCCCAGCAAATCAAGAAGGCCGAAGATGGGGGCTACATTGTCGCCGCCAGCCTGGAACAGATTGCCGAGCAAGTTCGCGAGACCTATCCGTTCCATCCCTCATTCAAGCATCTGGTTGCCCTGTTCAAGGAGAACGAAGGCTTCCGCCAGACCCGTGGCTTGATGCAGTTCACCGCCCGGTTATTGAAGAGTGTTGCGGAACGGGAGGCAGACGACGTTTTCCTCATCGGCACCCAGCATTTGGCACTCAATGACGATCAAGTCAAAGACGAGATCGAACGCATCGCGCCAAAGTTGATGCCAGCGCTCACTCGCGACATCGCCGACAACGGTAATGCCATCGCGGAAACCATCGATGACGAACTGGACGGCGATGCCGCCCAGCAAGTGATGACGCTGCTATTGGCATCGTCCTTGTCGCGCGCAGTCGGTGGGCGGATTGGCTTGTCCGACAGCGAGATCATCGAGTTCCTGGCCGCGCCCAACCGCAAGGCGGATGAATTTCTCCAGGCGCTGCAACGACTCCGTGAGCACGCGTGGTATCTCCACCGCGAGGATCAGCGTTTCTTCATCAAGGAAACGGAAAATCTCTCGCGCCAAATCGAACGCAACGCCAAGGAAGTACCGCAGCCCAAGGTTGACCAGGCGCTCATCAACCGACTGACTGGCATCCTGCAGCCCGAGCGGCGCAACGCCTATCAGGATGTGCAGGTACTACCGAAGCTAGACGAGCTGAAGCTCACTGGGCCGCGAACGCTAATTGTCATCAAGCCAGATGGCAAGGTGCCACCGAGCGAACTGCAGAACTTCTTCGACTACCAGCAGGAGAAGAACAACCTGCTTGTGCTTACAGGCCAGGACAGTCATATGGCTGATGCGGTCGAGGATCGCCTGCGGGAGCTCTATGCCATTGAGCAGATTCATAAACGGCTGAAGGCTGGAGACACGCTTTTTGAGGAAGCACGCGACCGAATGGAAGAAGCCGAAGATCGCTTCGAGAAAGCCCTGTCGGCAGCATACAACCGCGTCTACTTCCCCAGTGTTGATGATCTGGATGGGCGCGAGTTGCTCGCGCCAGTCACCATCGACAACGGGTTGAAGCTGGGTAAAGGAGATCAATCCGCTGAGGCTCAGATCGAATCCTTGCTCGCCAGCCCACGCGCCAACTACAAACTCGCAGCCGATCTCGCCGAGAACTTTAATGAATACTTTGCGATGGCTGAGGAATACCTCTGGCCATCAGGAAAGGACAACCGGCGCACCCCGTGGAAGGACGTCGTCAGCCGTGCCAAGAGCAATCCCGTTTGGCCCTGGATGCCCGGTAGCGGCGGTATGGACACCCTCAAGACGGAGGCACTGAAGCAGGGTCGCTGGCGATTGGGTAAGGATGGGTATGTCGAAAAGGGACCGTTCCCCAAAGACAAGACCACTGTCAACGTCTCCGTGGTCGGTAGCCATCCCGACACCGGCGAGACCATCTTGAGTCTTACCCCTCGGCACGCAGGCGAAAGCCCAATGGTCGTTTATGCAACCCGGCCAGAGGAACTGGTTACCGGGAAAGCGGTGGACGATCTCGATAGCTTCACGACCGGAGAAGGCACGCTCTACTTCCTGGCTAAAGATCAGACCGGCCAGTACGAAACTGGTGCGCCTGTTCGGTGGACTGCCGATCTCAAGATTCGCCACCAGGTTGATCCAGCCGCTGACAAGCGGCGCATTACCCTGGCGAGCACGCCCAAGGCAGATCTGTTCTACACGCTGGATGGTTCCAATCCCAAGGACGGCACGCCCTACGAGGGGCCGTTCGAGATCGGGCCTCAAGCGGTACGCCTCTTGGTCTATGCACGCGCTGGTGAAGCCAACAAGACAGCGGACTTTCAGGTTCCTGCAAGTGGCGACAAGACGGTTCAGATTGTTGACACCAAGCCAGCCAAGCTGCAATCCAAGCGAGTCGCGCTGGACACCACTGATCGCGTCTACGGCGTTATCAACCGCTTCCGTGATCAGCCGGGCACTCGGTTCAAGGGTGTCCGCATTGAGATTGGCGAGGGCGAAAACACTGTGACCATTCGTTTTCAAGAGCGAGAAGTAACCGCAGCAATGATTGAGGGTGTGGTGAACAGCCTTCGTCAGGTGTTGAACGAAGACCAAGCGCCGGTCGCCATCACCATTGCCGATGGCATCCAGTTCGACACTGGATTTGCTGCCAAAGAGTTCGCCAAGCTGGTGGGTATTGAGCTCAAGCCCGGCGACGTTATTCAGGAGAACTAAAGAGATGACTCAATCCAAGGCGGCAAGCAGCGCGGCAAAAAGCAAAGCGGTTGGGCAGAAGAGTCTGCACCCTACGCTGGGCTTTGGCGTGCCTGCCACCTCGGACCCGCATCACTTCAAGGTCATCATTCCTCGGAGCAACACCGGGCGCGTGCAGATAAGTGAGTACCTCGGCATGCAAGCCACCGCCGATGAGCACGCGGTTATCGACCGCGTATTGCTGGATCGACCACGCTGGACGGCCATCCGCTCAGAAGTTCAGCGCGCATTCAATGCCCGGCTCAATGGGCACGGGCTCAAGCCTAGCGCCTGGAAAGTCGGCGACAACCCAGTGGACAGACTGTTGGGCAAGGAGCTCTGTGTCCTCGCGTGGGCCGTGGAACACATGGAGATTGAGAAAGTGCCGGTCGCCGTGAGGAATTGGCTGGCGCTGCGCCCCGAAGAGCGCTGGTGGCTCTTTGGCATGACGGCCATGAACACAGGCGGCATCAACGACAGTGACAAAGGTTGGCGGTTGGCGTTGCGCCACGCGCTAGGCGACGTCGCACAAAGCGAACTGCTGCAACCCAAGGCGCGGCGTCAACGCGCGGGCGACGACAGCGACCGCCCGACCTTGGATCTATTTGGGAACGAATGAAAAATGAATGAAGCGATAAGCACAACTACTTCTCTAGTTCCGCTGGCGCTCAAGGACGCTCCGGCTCTGATTGAATTGGTGTTCCCGGCGCAGAAGGTGTCATTTGAAGCGCAGACTGAACGCAAAGCGGTTCAAAGCCAGACACTGACAGGTCTCGGTTCCTACTGGAAGGGCCGCAAACCGTTGATTCTGGTCCGAGCCATCGTTCTGGCCAGCCTACTACCCCCCACCGACGATGCAGAGGCGGATCTCGACATCTTCGAGAAACTCATGGCCTTCGACGATGAAGGTTTGGCGCGTCGTGCGTTGGCTGCCAATGCGTTTTCGATGAGTGAGTTGCAAAAGATGCTCCCCATCTCAGATCCAGAGCGCTATTTTGGCGCACGCAGTTGGCGACGTGACATTACCGACGACGACAAGCTAGTGCTTTACCGGCAGGCTCTAGCCACACTATCGAGCTACGAAGAAAAAGCCAGCCTTGGCAAGCGTCCGGAAGAGTTGGATCAGGAATGGCTATATGCCCCAGTGTGGGCAGAGGTCAATCGCCACTACGCCCATTTGGGCGTGAACGTGAGATCTATCGCAGAGCTGGTGGAGCAACTGGGCATCCTACGCTACGGCCATCGTCCGCGCGTTGGAGATACCTTCTCGGGTGGTGGGTCTATCCCGTTCGAGGCTGCGCGTATCGGCTGCGACGTCTACGCCTCTGACCTCAACCCCATCGCCTGCATGTTGACCTGGGGCAGTGCAGAAATCATCGGTGCTCCCAGCAAGCGGCGCGAGGAAATTTTGCAGGCCCAATCCTTCTTGGCGAAGGCCGTCAATCAGCGCGTCAACGAGCTTGGTATCGAACACGATGCCAATGGGAATCGGGCCAAGGCCTATCTCTGGTGCCTCGAAGCGCGTTGTCCAGAAACTGGCTGGTTGGTGCCCTTGTCCCCAACCTGGACGGTTTCCAAGACGCGCAGCGCCATTGCTCGCTTAAAGCCTGACCCCAAAAACAAACGCTTCGATATCGAAATCATCTCGGGCGCGTCCAAGGCACAGATGAGCGCCGCCGAGAAGGGCACGGTACAAGATGGCGACATGGTTTATGAATTGGACGGCAAAAGCTACCGCACACCCATCAAGACTTTGCGAGGCGACTTCCGCTTGGCTGATGGGACGACGGGTAACCGCCTACGCCGCTGGGAAAAATCTGACTTCAAGCCGCGCCCGGAAGATATCTTTCAGGAGCGCCTGTACGCAATCCAGTGGATCAGTAAGGAAACGCTGGATGCGGGCCGTCAGGACACATGGTTTGCCGCCCCCACCACCGCCGATCTTGAGCGCGAACAGCGTGTGGAGCAACTTGTCACTGAAAGCCTAAGCCGCTGGCAGGAACAAAGCCTAGTGCCAGACATGGCCATCGAGCCGGGTGATGAGACTACGCGCCTGTTTCGGGAAAGAGGCTGGACACACTGGCATCACTTATTCAGCCCTCGTCAGATTCTGGTAGCAGCCTTGGTACATGAGCAAATCCAGCAATTACCTCCAGAAGTGAAGCCTGCATTGTATTTGTCGCTAGCAAGAATGCTAGATTGGAACTCGAAGCTCTGCAGATATGGGACGGGCGCAGCCAGAGAATCAATTTCACAAACGTTTTATAACCAAGCCTTCAATACTTTTTACAATTATGGGACACGCCCATTCGGATTTTCTCGCTCTTATCTCGAAGAGCCGCCAGCTAGGACTGCAGACATATCTTCTGTTTTCGAGGTATCTAATTATCCAGCATCTCAAATAAGCGCAAACGCGGAGCTTTGGATTACCGACCCCCCATATGCCGATGCGGTAAACTATCACGAGATTACGGAGTTTTTCATTGCTTGGCTGCGCAAGAACCCGCCCAAACCCTTTGACGAGTGGGTGTGGGATTCGCGTCGTGCACTTGCGGTCAAAGGCTCCGGTGAGGACTTCCGGCGCGGAATGGTCGCCGCCTACAAAGCGATGGCGGATCACATGCCCGACAACGGCATGCAGTGCGTGATGTTCACCCACCAGGACACGGGTGTTTGGTCGGACATGGTCGGCATCTTCTGGGCTGCTGGCTTGCAGGTCGTGGCAGCCTGGTACATCGCCACCGAGACGACGTCCGAGTTGAAGAAAGGTGGCTACGTACAGGGCACCGTGATTCTGATGCTGAAGAAGCGTGCTGCAGGTGATCGTGCAGGCTTCAAGCAACGCATCCTTCCTGCCGTGCGCAGCGAAGTGCATCGTCAGATTGAAACGATGATGCACCTCAACGACGAGGTGAAGAGCAAACACGGCGAGCCTGTTTTCAACGACTCCGACTTGCAGATGGCAGGTTACGCCGCCGCGCTTAAGGTACTGACGGCCTATACGCAAATTGGTGGCGAGGACGTGACTGCTTTCGCACTGCGCCCACGCGTGCGCGGTGAGGTCACAGTGGTCGATGAAATCGTCCAACAGGCGGCAGAAGCGGCCAACAGTCTACTAGTGCCCGAGGGTCTGGCAGCCGACACCTGGACCAAACTGACGGGTATCGAGCGCTTCATGCTGCGCATGATGGACATGGAAACTACGGGCGCGGCCAAGCTCGACAACTATCAGAACTTTGCCAAGGCCTTCCGGGTTGACGACTACAGCCGAGTGATGGGTAGTATGGCGGCCAATCAAGCTCGACTGAAGCGCGTGCCCGAGTTTGCCTCCCGCGACTTGACCGACAGCACCGAGCTCGGTGCTACTCGACTCGGGCGCTTGATCATTGGCGTGCAACAGGTGTTGGCGGAAACCGAACCGCAGGCCATCGTCAGCCAATTGCAGGCCGAAATGGCCGACTTCCTCGAGGTCCGCTCACTGCTGGTGGATTTGTTGGCCTTTATTGAACGCAAAGCCCCGGAAGAGCAAGTCCGCGCCGGTGCTGAAGTGCTGGGGGCACGCCTCAAGAACCTGCGGTTTGGGGCCTAAGTGAATGTCGATCCAGCGCTTCTCCTCCCGGACCCATCGGCTCGACGCGAGCTTCCTGTTGCAGCATCTGCAGGGGGCTCGCAGCTATAAGCGTATCGCTGGCTACTTCACAAGCTCGCTGTTTGAGGTCGCCAACGAACTGCTGGAGACCATTCCTGAGGTCAAGATTGTCTGCAACGTGGACATCCACCCCGACGATCTGAAGGTGGCGCAGCTACGCGAAGCCAAGATGATGGGGCGTTGGAACGAGAAGGCTATCGAAGCAGAGGCCTTGCTCAATCGAGATCGCTATCGTCGCTTAGACACCTTCTTGCAGAAGCATGGTCAGGCCGTGCGCGTGGCTCCAGACAACATCTGCGGCTTCGTGCATGGTAAGGCGGGAGTCATCGAGCTGGCTGACGGCCGCAAGTTGGGCTTCATCGGCTCGATGAATGAGACCCGCAGCGGCTGGCAGCGGCACTACGAGATATTGTGGGAAGACGAGTCCCCCGAGGGGGTCGCCTGGATTGAGGAAGAGTTCGAGTTTTTGTGGAATGCGGCTCGACCGCTTCCTCAGGTGGTCATCCGGGAGGTCCATCGGCGTGGCTACCGCCGCGAGGTGTTCTTCGACGAGATCAACGAAGAGGAGAATCTCGCACCAGCGGCCTTAATCGAATCGCCTCTTTACCGCGAGGGATTGTCGCTGCAGCCTTGGCAGCAGGGGTTTATCACCGAGTGCCTGCGCCACCACCAACAGCACAAAGTAGTGAGGCTACTGCTGGCCGATGAGGTGGGGCTCGGAAAGACGCTGTCCCTCGGTACCGCAGCGCTGGCACTTTGTTTGCTGGCGGATCGAGAAAACCAGGCGCGCAAGCCAGTGGTGATCTTTGCGCCGGCCACCCTGTGCGAACAATGGCAGACAGAGATGATCGATAAGCTGGCGATCCCCTGTGCGCGCTGGGACACCTTGCGCAAGGTTTGGCTGGACACTGATGAACGCGTAATCTCACCTGCAGGCCGCGAGCAGATAGCCAAGTGCCCCTTGCGGATTGGGATTGTCTCCACTGGCCTGATGATGCGGGACTCCCTGGAGAAACAGCACTTCCTGGGCCTGCGTTTCGGTTTGGTCATCCTTGATGAAGCCCACAAGGCGCGCAGTCGCCAAGGCTTTGGCAAGGATGCAGGCTCCCCGAATGAGCTGCTAGCGTTCATGCGTGAGATTGCGGCGCGCTCAGATCACGTTCTTCTGGGCACTGCGACGCCGGTTCAGACTCAGCCCGAGGACTTATGGGACTTGATCGGCATTCTCCATCAAGGCAAAGGCAACTTTGTCCTCGGCAATAACTCTGCGCCGTGGCACCGGCCTCGTAAAGTGCTGTCTATCCTTTCCGGGGAGCAAGAGGTCACTGATGTTGGATTTGCTTGGCAACTGCTGAGATCGCCTTTACCACTGGTTGACTCCACCCAAGAACCGCGAGCGAGAAAGCTGTTCAGCGCTATTCGTCAGGACTTGGGGCTTGTCAACGGGGAGTGGCAAACCACCAAGACAGCTACAGATCTGACGGAGGATACCCGGGAGATCTTGGAAGATGAGTTGGAGCGCCGAATTTCGGGTGCCACCCTATTCCAGCGAGAGAATCCATTGGTGCGTCACGTCGTATTGCGCAAACGCGTCAGCCTCGAAGAGGCTGGACTGTTGACTAAGGTCGGTGTCGACGTTCATCCAGATCGCCAGCTTGTAGGCGACCCACGTTGGTTTGATGCGCTATTTGAAGCCAAGGCCCTGCGAACCAATGAGAACTTCCGTGAAGCCTATCGAGAGGCGCGCTTGTTTGGTAAGGCGCTCGGTAAGCGCGGCGGGTTCATGAAAAACCTCATGGAGCAACGCATTTGCTCCAGCATTCAGGCAGGACTCAGTACCGCTAGGATGCTTTTGGAGGGCCGGACGATCCACCAAGAGGAAGATGAGCAAGAAGGTGATCTGAAGGTTGAAAGCGGCGAAGAGCGCGAGGTTTTGCTCCGGCTGATCAGTCGCCTAGAGCACATTGAGGAAGACCCAAAACTCAACGCCGTTATCCATTACCTGGAAAGAGAAAAGTGGCGCGAGCTCGGGGTCATTATCTTCAGTCAGTACTACGACACGGCAAAGTGGGTCGCCGACGAGTTAGCTACGCGGTACCCGGATGAAGCAATTGGCCTGTACGCTGGTGCAGGCCGTAGTCGTTTGTATCAACGTGGCGATAGTGTGACGTGCGAGCGGGAAACGCTCAAAAAAATGGTGGCTGAACACGAAATCCGCATCATGGTTGCTACAGATGCGGCCTGCGAAGGTCTCAATCTTCAAACTCTGGGCACCTTGATCAATATTGATTTGCCGTGGAATCCGACTCGCCTCGAACAGAGGATTGGACGCATCAAGCGCTTCGGCCAGAAGCGCGAAACCGTGGATATGCTCAACCTAGTGAATGAGCAAACCGTGGACGAGAAGATCTACGAACGCCTGTCGGAGCGGATGCGCAATCGCTACGACTTATTTGGATCAGTTCCTGACACTATCAAGGACGAATGGATAGAGGACATCGAGACCCTCGGGGAAAAGATGGACGAGTTCATCAATGCTCAGAAAGAGGCGACGGGATTTGACCTGCGCTATACGGGCACGATGGAGCCACCGGAGAAAGACTGGCGGGATTGTTCCGAGGTACTGTCACGGCGAGACTTCGCAGTGCTGATGACCACGGCTTGGACGGGATGACGATGCTGGATGAGTACTCAATAGAACAGCGCGCGAGTCAAATCTTCGATGCGCGCAGCAGGGAATACTTCTCCGAGGTATTGAGCTGCTACACGGCGGGCAAATACCGGTCGGCTGTCGTGATGCTGCGGTCGGTCGTGGTCTGCGATCTACTTTTCAAAATCCAAACTTTCAACGGGAGTGACAATGGCATATGGAAACGGCAACTACTCGGCTTTCCGCGCGTACCGCACCGACGTTGCTGGCCACCTGATGCTGCGACTCGGTCTGGATGCGATCCAGCGCCTTGATCATCCCCTCGACATTGGTGATAGCCGCCTGCGCCTTCTCGGTCGCGACCTTAAGCTCGAACTGCGCGTTTTGGTCGGCGTAGGTCTTGAGCTTATCCAGTGCCTCCTTGGCCTTGGACACATCGGCATCGACCGGCAGCGTCTTGCCTTCCTTTAGTAACTGCTCGTATTCCTTGAGCTTCTTCTCCGCTTCCTGCAGATCGGCCTGGATCTGGAGCAGGTATTCCTTCTCGGCCAGCGCCTTGTCCAGATCAGTGATGGCCTTGTCGAAGCGCGTGGTGTCGGCGTCGAGCGTGACCTTCAGCCCGTCCTTGAGCTTGGCCGTGATGTCGTCGATCTGGCGTGTGGTCTCGGTCAGCATCCGCTGAATCTCATCGCGCGCCGTGATTGCCGAGCGTGCCGCCGTCTGGTGCGCCTTCGCTTCGGCATCCAGCGTCTGGTTGAGAATCTCCTCGGACTGGCGAATACGGTCGATGGCATCGCACACGCCCTGTTTGCCCTGCGCGGCCTGCACGTCGGCATCCTTGGCCTTCTGCGCCAGTTCTGCGCGCAACTGATCGGCTTAGCAAACGAACAGGCTTGGGCGTAGCCTTGCTAAGTAATTCTGTTGAAACTTCTTGTCCGACATTAAAACAGGCAACCATTTCTTTTTTGGCTTCCTGATTGTGTCCGACTTCTTCGTAAGTCCATACAGTCAAAGGTGTTACGCCGTTTTTAACTTCAGAAAGGAAACGTTTAACAGATGGAACGTTATTTCCTGTTTCTCCAAACCAAATACGATTATCTGCAACTAATTCTTCAAATTTTTCTTTTGATACGCGCCAACATCTGCCTGCTGGCGGATTAACTATACGTCCTGATGGCGTGGCAATTGGATAATCTGTTGATGGTGAATATGTTTTTACTGACATATCCCCAGATTTCCAAACTCCACGTTGGTCATTATCTGGGTTTTTATACATTGCTTGCGTTTTTTCTGAACGTGGCAATAAATCAGGTCGCCAAATTTCTTTGTTTTTAGCAAACGCAATAATGAAATCATGATTATCTGAAAGCCATTTTGCGTCATCGGACGGGGAATATTTCTTTTGCCAAATCACGTTATTGATGAAATTCTGTTTACCGTAAGTCAGTTCGGTAATTTGGCGAAGCAAAACCTGTTCATCGTCATCAATACTGGCAAAGAAAACGCCGTTAACTCTTTGTGCATGGTCGGGCTTCCATTTATTCGGCTTTGCTACTTGGTCGCTGTGCCATTTGCGCGCAATAGCCTCAAATGTGTTTTTTAGCTGCTCTGCCTGCCTCTGTGCTTTGTCTTGCTGGTGTAGCTTGGGGTCTATCCCTTTTGCTATCAGTCCGCGCAATTCTTCGCGTTTTCTCTTGCTTCTTTTAAGCTGATTTCAGGATAGACACCCAGTCGCATTTCATCGCGTTTGTTGTCGCTTGGACGGTAGTAACGAAAACGCCAGTATTTGCCGTTTCCCCTTGCTTGAAGATATAACCCCCCGCCGTCTGATAATTGATTCGGCGGTTGTAGTTTTTTGCATTGGCTATCTGTAAGTGGCAGCGTCTGTTTAGGCATTTTTAATCCAGTTTGGGGTAACTTTTAAAAACTCATTAAGCCATTGTTAATAATTGGTTTTATGGACTTTGGGGGTAACCTGTTTAAAAAAATAGGGCTAATTTGCCCACTTTTCGGGCTTGTTTTTTTGGGTAACTCATGAAAAGTTACCCTAAAAGTTACCCTATAAATTGCGAAAACTCAAGCATACGCCAGCATATTCAAGGTAACAAAAAAGCCTTGAAAC
>ERZ773213.248-NODE-248-length-34428-cov-11.307887_pt1 | contig 34428 bp, 39 predicted proteins | sample MGYA00580996_ERZ773213 | MGnify/ENA primary metagenome ERZ773213 (study PRJEB29015, sample SAMEA2738152) | human oral metagenome | biome: human oral; feature: human-associated habitat; material: saliva | place: China | collected 2197 ...
GCATCGAGCGCGCGGATCACCGAATGATCCTCCAGCATCAGGTAGTTCGTGACCGCAATATCCGCATAAGCAATATCGCGAATACCTCTCAGACTCAGTTCCCACGAGTGCGGATCGGCACCGTTGGGAATGAGTTGATGAACATCGACGTAATCCCCGCCCACATTTCGTGCAAAATCAGCCAAGATACCCGTTGTTGCAACGATGCTCAGACGGTGCGACGAAGCATCACTATGCGGCGCGCACCCTCCAACTGCGCCAGCAAGAACGCACGTAGCAATAGCTGATACGAGGCGTACAAATTTCACTGTCTCACCCGCATATGCGTTGAGGTGACAATGCATCCGCATCCGATCAGCAGAGCCGCGAGGATCATAGGGGCAAGCTCCACGCTGCCCGCGCCCGTTGATGCCAGAGTGCAGGGCTGTCCCGAGGCCGTGCGGCCGACGATTGCGTAAACCATCGGGCGCCCGTGTTCTCCGGTTCCACCGGCAGCGATCAAAGATCCAGCCGTTCCACTCCCGCTTCCACGCAGGTTTTCGCCGCGAGGCGTGACATTCATGGCGATCGTAAGCTGATAGGAGCCTGGCTCAGTAAAGACCCAATTCTGGTGGGCATGAGTATTCGCAGGCAGGGTATAGCTCGTTCCTGCGCCGTCGAAAACGTGAGTGCCGATTCCTGCACCCAAGCTTCCCGATTCAAAAACTGCGACATTTCCAGGGCCTTGAACATCGAGAAGAGAGAAACGGACTTGCCCGCTGGTTTCAGTCACGATTTCTTCGCGTTGCGAGTTCATTCCGAGCCACGGGACCCCTCGAATCTGGGTAGCGGGAATCATCCACACGTCTTGTCCCACACTCGCGGCGTAGCTGAGCGCTTCAGGCGCCTTAATCTTGGCCCTCTCCCCCAGTGCAAAGGTCATTGATGCGGGGTCTTTCCACACTGCAGGTACAGCTCGGTCGTCCTTAATTCGCGCAACCAATTGCCCATTTTCAATGGCCGGTCCCAGATCGAAGTGACCGTCGGTAATTCCGCCTTCGCTACCAACCTGAACGTTCAGGGTCGTTACTGCTTGGTTTGGAGTCTCGTTATCACTGCGGATTCGTGAAATTTCATCCGCGTTTGCCTCGCGAGTAATCCGGGTGGGAATACAACGCTCAGTACCTACGCGCTGGGGCACATCACGCGTGAGTGATTCTTCATCTCCTGCTCTCCCCGCATCAACTGCAGGGGGAAGGACTGCGCCGCTCTCAGCCTCCGACCTCTGCGGCGCCACGCCCGGGGCAGCGCCAACCTCAATGAGATAGTGAGTACTACGCGTCGTTTCAAAGGAACCATCGTTTCGATAGGCACGTGCTTGAACGTTCAGCTCGTAGCTTCCCGCTTGAGAGAAGGCCCAGTTCGCGTGAGTGTGCGAAAGGTAATCTTGGACGATTGTTGACCCGTTTGGATCTAATTCGTAGCCTCCAGAACGCAGTCGCGACATACGCCCCTGGGCAAAGTCTTCGGTCCACAGCGAAATGCGTCCGCCATTGGAATTTGTGTAGGAAACGTCAAATTCGACGCGCTCGAAGCCCGCAGGAGCAAGAGAAAGAACATCCCACCCTGGCCACGGAAGAGTTGGATCTTGAGTTTGCGGAAGGAAATACCCACTTCCCCCAGCAACAATATCGTGGGGAAGAGAATGCTTGAGTGCCGAGGAAGGAACGACAAGGCGGATGTCTTCTGCTTCGTGTTGAACTCCAGATCCGGTGACATCTTCCATGACTTTGAGAAGAGGATGACCCGATTGATCGAGCGTCATGTAGAAGAGGTCAATGTGTCCGCGGTCAAGAACAAGACGGCGCTCGGCTAAGTTCGCCCCCACGTTTGGTTGCGCTTCACGCCTGATTGCCGAGGCCGCAGCAGTTTCGCGCGCCTCGCGGCTATCCGGGAGCACAGCGGGAGCGCCACTTCGAGCAGAATCCTTCTCCGGGGCGGTCTTAAGGGTAGAGGAAACAGGAGCTTGAGCAGACGACTCCGTCACGCTCGCAGGTGCTTCAATGCTCGCAGTGAATTCGGCCTCGGAAATGAGAGAAGGATCGGCTCCCTCGCCCACTTCATAAATGCGAAGTCGAAGTGAGCGAATACCAAGGTGAGCGAAACGGAGCTGTACGTGCTCCGACACAAAATCTTCTTTCCCGACTTCGAGGGAAAATCCTCGGTAGGTGAAGCCAGAAGCGTCGGTTTCTTCCTCAACCGCGGTACCGAAGCGACGTTGCCCATTACTTTCAATACTCAATGCGGCAGGAGTGCTTTCTTCTTCAGCTGTACCCTCAGTATGAGCAGTCAATTCAATGAAGTAGCGAACTCCTTGGATGAAAAGGGAAGGACTGAGCTCAACGCTGAGTTCATAGCCTTCAGCAAGGCCATGCGCTTCATCGCGCTCAACCGAAGTCGTTTGAAGCCTCAGTGCACCATCGCGAAGAGGTAGCTGCGCACCATTGTCCCCCGAGGCGCACAGCTCAATACCACTTCCGCTATTCCCCACCCCTTCGCATGCCGCGACCTGGAGAGCGCTCGCCAGCCGGGGTTCTTCTGGGGAGGAGGAAAGACTATCCGCTTGAGCCGAAGGTGGAAGAAAGATCCAGGCGCTGATGAGCGAAATGGCGGCGAATAGTGAAATAAGTGCGCGCGCTGCCTTAGGGCACAATGCTGACATGACCAACTCTCTAGAATGATAATCGTTCTCATTACCATTAAAGAGGCTGACCTTACTCTAAGTCAAATGGATCGCGATGGCGCAGCTATGCTGCTTAGTTGAATCCCAAGACCCACTGCGAAATGTGATAACCCGACATAATTACCGCGCGTCCAGGCTTCGAACGCAAGGTAATCAAACGCCCAAGAAGATCTCGGCGTACCGCTCGATATGCCTCCGGCTTCTTCGCTTCTAGCTGTGCCCATAGCTCATCTTTGCGAGCCGCATTCTCTTCCGTTCCCGAACGCAAAAGCATGACTGTACAGATCACACAGTTAATCCGCAGGTAATGGACGAGGTAGCGGTACAGTTTCGGCGGAACATCATCGGGATGAGGAATTGCATCAACCATTGCAGCGTTCACACGCAATAACTGATCGACACGCGAAATCATCACTTGTTCATTGACCGACTGATCATCGCGCCCGATGAAATAGCGGTAAAGATCAACATCGAGATACTCAAACGTACGGACACCAATAACCGGAACAAAAGAGTAAATGAAATCAACATAGAAGGTGTGCTCAGGAAGCACCAGACCAGAGCGACGAACCAAATCTGTCCGCAAGATTAAGGCATGCATCATCAGATACTGGTCGTACCGGCAACGGCGAATCTGATCCCATGAGATCACGCGATCCCTGGGCATCACATTTCCGTAGCGGATGACTGCTTTGTGACTCTTACCTTGCTTCTCATACACGTAATTGGCAACCAAAAGATCAAGAGCTTCCCCTTGCTCTTCGCGAAGAGCCAAGCGCTCAAGGGCGCGTTTCAGCGCCAGGCGATCCAACCAGTCATCTGCGTCGAGGATTTTGAGGTAGCGCCCACGCGCCGAGGCAATACCAGCGTTAACAGCGCCGCCATGGCCAGCATTCTCCTGATGAATAACACGGATACGCTCGGGATCACGAGCCGCCCATTCGTCTGAGATCTCGGCGGTTTTATCGGCAGAGCCATCATCAACGATGAGCACCTCGACTTGATCAAAGCCATGCACTGAAGTGACTGCTCGATCAATGTAGTCCTGTGCGTTGTAGGCAGGGATCACGACTGTTAATAAAATGTCTGGTTCCACGCCTTGAATACTAGTCTATTCACCCAAATTTCTGACGTAATTCCCTGAACACAGGAGCATTTTCGCGTTATCCTTGGCCTAAGGGCTAAATCGCAATGGGGAGGCATCATGAGCCAAGCAGAAACCATCCTGAACGCACTTGGCGGTTGGGATAACATCACCGATCTTCAGCATTGCATCACCCGCATTCGCGTTGATTTCAAGGATGATTCAAAGATCGACGAGGCCGCACTTCGCGAAGCCGGCGCCTTCGGTGTTGTCGTGGTGGGATCCCACGCCCAAATCGTCATGGGACCGCAAGCAGAAGAAATCGCTGAGGAAATCTCTTCACTCAAGTGAGTTTTGAGCTCCACTCCCCCATTTCCGGGACGCTTCGACATCTCAATATGCTCACGGACCCTGTTTTCGCTGAGGAGATCATGGGTCCTGGCTTTGCCGTCGCACCAGGGGATGACCGTTACTTCAAGGTGTGTGCTCCTACGGATGGCATCCTCACGCACCTACTTCCTCATGCCTGTGCAATTACGCGCGTGGACGGACAGCAAGTTCTTGTCCACCTGGGTATTGACACCGTGAAGCTTGGCGGTGAAGGCTTTACAAGCATGCGCAGTCTTGGGGACGAAGTCAGTGCGGGTGATCCCTTGATCGCATGGGACACTCAGCCGGCCCGCGAGGCGGGCTACCCGCTTGACGTTATCGTTGTTGTCTTGCGCCCACCCACAACCTATCTCGAGAATGTCCCTGACGATCGTTCACCGATTAGAACACTGATGCCCGGCGCACGAGTGCACCGGGCATCAGAAAAGGGCTAAGCTCACTTAGCGCACATATCGATTTACCTTCGAGAGGAAGGCGTGCACCTTCTCTGACCCCGCAAGATCGTCGATACGTGCTTCTTCTCCATCACTGCCGTGAAGAGGGATACACCAGTTCGGATATTGATCTGAGGTTCCGGGCAGGTTCTGGGGTGCTTTCTCTCCAACCGCGTCGACAAGCGAAACTGCAAGCAAGAGTGCGGGGGAAGCCGCGAGATAAGCGTGGAAGCCCAAAACAAGCTCTTCTTCACTGGGTTCTTCACTGTGAATGAAGCCGCCTTCTTTCAGACGAGACACCATCCGTTCTCGTTCAACGCGGTCAGCCTCGAGCACCTGGTCTATGTCCTCAACAAGCAAGCCCAAGCGATTTCGGAGTTGAGTGTGAACACCCTCGAGGTATCCCAGGGTCGGCGGAAGATCGTGTGTCGTTACTGCAGCAAGGCAGGAGCGACGATAGCGGTCAGGCCACAATGGCCATCCGCTTCCTTCTTTTTCAAACCAAAGAACTGAAGTGCCCAAGATGCCACGATCATTCAAGTAACCGCGAACCCAAGGCTCAACCGTTCCAAGGTCTTCACCAATGACTACTGCGCCCGCGCGCTGCGCTTCGAGAAGCACAATCCCAACCATGGCCTCGTGATCATAGGAAACGTAAGCGCCGGCACTGGCTTCCATGCCCTCGGGAATCCACCACAGACGGAACAAACCAAGAATATGGTCGATGCGAACTGCACCCGAATAAGAAAGGACGGAACGCAACATGTCCCGAAGAGGCGCGTAGCCGGCCTGGGCAAGGCCTCGCGGAGACCACGGCGGCTGCGACCAGTTCTGTCCCTGCTGCGAATACATATCCGGAGGCGCACCAACGCTCATTCCCGGGGCGAAAATCTCGGGCATCGACCAAATCTCTGAGCCCAAAGAGTGCACTCCCACTGCAAGGTCGGACATGATACCCATATCCATACCTAAGCGATGCGCACTTTCCTGTGCACGGATCAGCTGATCGAACACGATCCACTGACACCACTGCCAAAACTCAATTTCTCCAGCCAAGCGCTGGCGCGCCTGCTCAACCTCGGGCGCATTGATTGATGCATAACGCTCGGGAAGCTCAATATCCCCATTTTCAAAAACCAGCGCAGACCAGAGAGCAAAATTCTCTAAGGATTCTCCGCCCTCTGCGCAGAAATGCTCGAATTGCGCCTGGCGGCTGATGGAGCGAGGAAGCTCAAAAATCTTACGCAGGGCCTTGAGCTTGGATTTCCATGAAAGATCGCGGTCAACAATGTCTTCCTGAGATCGCGAGGCATGCGCATAGCGCGTAATAACTCCGCGTTCCTTTCCATCCATGCAGGCGTACTCATCGATGGCCTCGGGACGGATGTAGAGAGGGCTTGCCCAACGGCGCGAAACCGGAAGGTAGGGCGAGGTCTCTTGGGGGAAACACGGCTGGGGTGCATGCAGCGGATTGACCTGCAAGAAGTTTGCGCCATTGCGCGCAACAATCGCGGCCAAATCAGCCAGATCCTGGGTATCACCCATTCCCCACGAGCCACTCGAACGCGTGGAGTACAGCTGAGCCGCAACGCCCCAACGCTTATGGCCATCATCGAGACGGCAAGAAAGCCTTTGCGGAACAACGATCAAGGTCGAGGAGCACTCACTGCCATCTTCGTGACGCGCAACAATCCGGTGCCATCCTTGGGGCAACCAATTGGGAATCTTAAAGGTCGCGCGACCGACCAGGTTATCGTCGACCATTCGCGGCGGGATCGGGCGATCGAGCTGTTCAAGTTCATGGCGCTGCCCGTCTTCAGTCTCAACGTGGCACCACACACCCGTTCCGTGAGGAACGTGGACAGGAATCTCCGCCTCATTGCCCTGACGACACACGGTTGTCGGAGGAAGCGGCGCAGACCACGCCAAGTCTTCGTTGTGGCGGAACGCCTCATTTATTTCCGCCTCAGAGGGATCAAAAGAAAGAGAGAAACCCAAAGAATTCAAAACGGCGATAAGGGAGGCATCTTCAACATGCTTCCAGTTACCGTACCAATCCCAGAAACCTGTAGAGACCCCCACGGTCTCGGCAAGTTCACGTAGTTTCTCTGTTACCGACTGGTTTGCCATGAGGTCCTCTCTGAAATACAGCTGCTTTTGTCTATTTTATGGCTTGCGGAATACGCGAGAACGGCGATTTGCGTGTGCCAGCAGACACATCTTGAGGCAAACACAACTGGAGCATCTGCAAAGCAATGTTGCGCGCATTGACACCCGTTACAAGCTGCACGATGTTGCCAGAGCGTACAAGAGCCAACACTTCAGGCACACGAAGACCTTCTTCGTCGACCAATTCCGGCGATTCGACTTCGATTCGGATACGAAGCATGCACGGTTCGATATCGCGGATGTTCGATGCTCCCCCAAGTGATTGGAGAAGAAGCGATGCCGTTTCCACGCCTATCCCCTCTCCACACAAGTGACATACACCTCATTAATATATACGGGATATCCAATGCAGTGCAATACGTCACGTATGACAACCTGAGATACATAAGTGCACTGCACTTTCAGGCACAGAATGAGCACAATAGATCTATGACAACACCGCTTCCTATCCCCACCATCTCAACGGAACCTGTTGCCTCGGTACTGCGCATTCTTTCTCTCAAAGAGAACGGTGAAGATTCTTTTATCGCCCGCTCGCTGCCCCAGGTTCGCCGAGTCTATGGGGGGCAGGTGCTTGCCCAAGGGCTACTTGCCGCCAGTGCGACTGTGCCCGAAGAGCGACTTCCTCACTCTCTGCACGCATATTTTGTTCGAGGCGGTGACCCGGAGAGTCCTTTTACCCTCGACGTGACCCGCGTGCTCGACGGACGTTCATTTACTAATCGTTCGGTCTCTTGTTTCCAAGACACCCGCGAGATCCTCACTATGAGTGTCTCTTTCCAGGGCCACGAGGCCGCACCCTCCTATTCGCCGTCTGCTCCGCAGGTGCCCTCGGCAGATGAGTGCCGTTCCGCTTTTGAGATTTTCAGGCTCATGGACCACCCTGTCGGGAAATTCCTGGGAAAGACTGCAGCCTTTGACGTCCGGCATATCGGCCAGAGCCTGTACACCAAAGCTGATCCCCTCAGAGAACCAGCGCAGCGGCTGTGGATGAAGCCACGAGCTAAGGTTCCAGAAGGTGCCTCGCAGTATGTTCACCGAGCGCTTCTCACCTACGTTGTCGACCAGGTGATGTTGGAACCCGCGCTTCGCACTCTTGGCTTGTCGTGGATGTCTCCGGGACTTGTTGCTGCTTCTTTGGACCATGCGATGTGGTTCCACCATGATGTCGATATCAATGAGTGGATCCTGTTTGATCAGCGCTGTACGCAGATTGTCGGTGGGCGCGCTTTAGTCGAATGTTCGATATTTTCTGCACACGGGACTTTGCTTGCCCATGCCACACAAGAGGCAATGCTTCGTATTCCCAGCGAAGGGCACACATCAAGCCACTGGGGCTTTGGTGTGGACCCCCAGAGTGGTAAACCAATGAGCGCCATGGCGTAGCGCAAGACCTTGCGCCTTCGACGGTACAACTTCCACGTACTTTTTCATACAGATAACTACCAAAACCAAGGGAGGGAACGGTTGTACCGTTCCCTCCCATTGAGTCTTAACCCAAAGATCAGTCGCGAGTGAGTTTACGGTGCGTCACGCGGTGAGGCGCGGCGGCGTCTTGTCCCAATCGCTCGATCTTGTTTTTCTCGTAGGATTCGAAGTTTCCTTCAAACCAGTACCACGATGCGGGGTTCTCATCGGTACCCTCCCACGCGAGAATGTGCGTGGCAACGCGGTCAAGGAACCAACGATCGTGGGTGATCACCACTGCACAACCCGGGAACTGCAAGAGAGCATTCTCCAGTGAAGACAGTGTTTCCACATCAAGGTCGTTCGTCGGTTCGTCAAGGAGCAGCAGGTTGCCACCCTGCTTGAGCGTCAGCGCCAAGTTCAGACGGTTACGTTCACCACCGGAAAGGACACCGGCAGGCTTTTGCTGGTCGGCACCTTTGAAACCAAAGGCTGAAACGTATGCACGGGACGGCATTTCGACACTGCCGACTTGGATGTAGTCCAGTCCGTCGGAGACGACCTCCCACAGCGTCTTATCGGGATCGATTCCCGCGCGGTTCTGGTCAACGTAGCTCAGCTTGACGGTCTCACCGATGGTGAGCTCACCGCCGTCAAGCGGCTCCAAACCGACGATGGTCTTGAACAGTGTCGTCTTACCAACACCGTTGGGGCCGATGACACCAACGATACCGTTTCGAGGCAGGGAGAAGGAAAGCCCGTCGATCAACACGCGATCTCCGAAGCCCTTTCGAAGGTTCGAAGCCTCGATAACGATGTTACCCAAACGCGGTCCCGGCGGGATCTGGATTTCTTCGAAGTCGAGCTTACGACTGCGTTCTGCCTCAGCTGCCATTTCTTCGTAGCGTTCCAGACGCGCCTTCGACTTCGCTTGACGTCCCTTCGGTGAGGTCCGGACCCACTCGAGTTCTTCCTTCAGACGCTTAGCAAGCTTTGCGTCCTTTTGGCCTTGAACCTGCAGACGCTTTTCCTTTGTCTCCAGGTAGGTCGAGTAGTTGCCTTCGTAGGGATAGAGGTGACCGCGGTCAACTTCCGCGATCCACTGAGCAACGTGGTCGAGGAAGTAACGGTCGTGGGTAACGGCAATCACGGCACCCGGGTAGGTAGAAAGGTGCTTTTCAAGCCAGAGAACCGATTCGGCGTCCAAGTGGTTGGTCGGTTCGTCAAGAAGCAACAAATCGGGAGCTTCAATAAGCAAACGACACAAAGCGACGCGGCGGCGCTCACCACCGGAGAGGACGCTGACCTGCTGGTCCGGTGGCGGGCATCGAAGCGCATCCATGGCCTGGTCAAGCTGCGAATCGATATCCCATGCGTTCAGGGCATCGATCTCGGTTTGAAGCTTACCCATCTCATCCATCAGAGCATCAAAGTCAGCATCCGGGTTTGCCATTTCTTCCGAGATCTCGTTGAAACGCGCAAGCTTAGCGAAAGTATCGGCAGCACCCATACGAACGTTTTCGATGACTGTCTTGGAATCATCCAACTCGGGTTCCTGCATGAGGATACCGACGGTGTATCCGGGACTTAGACGAGCTTCGCCGTTGCTGGGTTCATCCAGTCCGGCCATGATCTTGAGGATCGAGGACTTACCGGCACCGTTGGGGCCGACCATGCCGATCTTTGCGCCGGGGAAGAAAGCCATTGTGACGTCATCAAGGATGACTTTGTCACCAATAGCTTTGCGAGCCTTAATCATTTGGTAGATGAACTCCGCCATGAATTCTCCGTTCAGGATCACGTGACATAACGCCGTCGTAGTTGGGCAGACCCCTCAATGCTAAGGCACGAGTCGCATTTTTGGCATATAGGACTTCTAAGCCGCATCACTTCCATCGAGATCTGACTCTTCCGCCTCCCAAGATGAATCATGATCCTCATCAAGCTCGCACTCACCCGTGCAGTGCTCGCTCAGGGACGTGGCTTTAGTGCCAATCCCGTCTCTTTCACCTGTGCAGCAGCCCATATCTGGAGCGCCCGGATCATGGCGGTAAACGCCGTTAGATTCGTCCGTATCCGACTGTGCGGCGTACTCCCCCGCTTCAACGGTCGATGATTCTTGAACATTGTGTTGAGGAATCTTCGGTTTCATCACTGCCGCAGGGCCGAAAGCAAGGTCAATACCGCAAAAACTCGCGTTAATAACCAGCTCAGCACGCGCCTCGGAATCGGGTCCAATCCACGCGCGAGCGCTTGGCCGCCCACTGACAATAATCGGAGTTCCCTTTTCAACGCTCGAGAGAAGATTCTTTGCGAGTCGATCCCACACGCATACCGTGTACCAGTGGGGGTCACGTTCCTCATACTTGCCAGAATCATTAATTCGCCATTGACTTGCAGCGAGGCGGAATCGGATTCCCTTTGTCCCTGACTGAGTCGTCATGCTTCGTAGATCTGATCCGACGCGACCGCGAAGAATGACGGTGCCCTGGTTGTTCATGGTTCTTCCTTCCTAGAGTCGAGTTCCCTTGACGGGTTCGACCACTGTGCGCCCATGCGCACTGAGAAAGGAAGACCGGTACCAGCGCCTGTGGAAAACGCCGATACCGGTGCGCCCTGTGGAAAACTCGAAAGTTACTTGGTTTCCACACCAATTTCAGGAATTCCCATGGCCACGACCTCTTGAGCGACCTCGCGCGCGTACTCGCGCGTGATGGGCTCGTGGGGGAAAAGAACACGGCGGTAGTACTCGAGTTCTTGAATTGACTCAAGGATATCGGCCAATGCACGGTGCCCACCGTGCTTGACAGGAGCTTCCTCGAAAGCCCTACGGTACCAGCGCTTTGCGAGTTCCTTAATCGAAGATACGTCAATCAGACGGTAGTGCAGGTGGTCAATGACCTGCGGCATATTCGCTTCGAGGAAGATCTTATCCGTACCTACGGAGTTACCGGCCAAGAGTGCTTTGTTCGGCGCGGGGACGAAGCGACGAATGTAGGACAGAACCTGCTCTTGCGCTTCTTCCATCGTTGTCCCCGACGCGAGATCTTCAAGTAGCCCCGAGGAGGTATGCATCTGTCGGACGAAATCATTCATCCCTTCCAGAGCCTCAGCGGGAGGGGTAATAAGGACATCAATACCCGGGTCAACGATACGCAGATCAGCATCGGTAATAACTACTGCAACCTCAATCAAGGCATCGCGGGACACATCGAGTCCCGTCATTTCACAATCGATCCACACCAATGGTTCTTTCAAATCACTCACGTTCTCAAGTGTAGGCTTCTCACCGAGATTTCACTGTTTGGCGTGAGAAAGTGCGCTCACTAGCCGTGAGTTACGATAATGACCGATCGTCAATTCAAGGAGTACCTATGTCAACGGATCAGTTTCCCCTTTCTCCCGAGTTGGTCGCCCAGGCCTCGGAAATTTTGGGCGATGTCGTTGAGAAGACACCGGTCATGTACTCCCAACGACTGAGTGATCTCGTGGGTGTTCCCGTTCACCTCAAGCGCGAAGATATGCAAACCTGCCGCTCTTTTAAGGTGCGAGGCGCTTATTTCCGCATGAGCATGCTCAGCGAAGAAGAACGCCGCCGCGGAGTCGTGTGCGCATCCGCAGGCAACCATGCTCAAGGGTTGGCATATGCCTGTTCTCAGTTGAAGGTTCGCGGAACCATCTATCTTCCGTCCAATACTCCCAAGCAAAAGCGCCAGCGTATTGAAACGATTGGTGGCGATTGGGTTGAGCAGGTGATCGTCGACGGGACTTTCGATCGCGCGAACGCACAAGCACAAGAAGCCGCGCGCCACTCCGGACGCACCTACATCCACCCCTACGACGATCCTTATACCATTGCCGGCCAGGGAACAATCGCCGTCGAGCTTGAGGAACAGATTCTTCCCGAGGCCGCGGCCGTGCTGGTCCCTGTCGGTGGCGGTGGCCTCCTTGCGGGAATTGCGACCTGGGTTCGTTCCCGTTTCCCCGGAGTCAAGATTTACGGCGTTGAACCCAAGGGCGCAGCCTCCATGCATGCTGCACTTGAGGAGGGAGAGATCGTTTCCCTTCCTAAAGTTGATCCTTTTGTTGATGGTACTGCTGTCGGCCGAGCTGGAGACCTGCCCTACTCTGTCATTCGTGAACTGGTCGACGATATTTTGGTCGTTCCTGAAGGCGCGGTCTGCACTGAAATGCTCGATTTGTATCACTCAGACGGCGTGATCGCTGAACCTGCAGGCGCTTTGGCCTCGGCTGCAGCACGTATGTACTTTGCTGATCCTGAGCAACGCTCTCAGCTTCTGGGCGACGCCAGCGGCGCTCTTGTTGCAGTGGTTTCAGGCGGAAATAACGATATGACTCGTTACGCGGAAATTATGGAACGCTCGTTGCGTCATGAAGGTTTGCGTCACTACTTCCTGGTGACCTTCCCACAGCAACCCGGAGCGCTTCGTAGTTTCCTCGAAGACGTTCTAGGCCCCGGCGACGACATCGTCCACTTTGAGTACACGAAGAAGAATAACCGTGATTCTGGGCCAGCTTTGGTCGGTATCGATCTTGCTGATCGCGAGGACATTACGGGATTGCGCGAGCGTATGGAAGCCTCTCCCCTTCACGTTGAAGAGCTACGCCCAGATTCCGAAATCTATCGTTTGGTGATTTAAGAGGGCTCTGGACGACGCACAGCACCTAGGCAGCGAGCGTGTGAACGCGCGTGCAGCTCACGCGCACCGTCGGGGTGGAGTTGAAACGGTAACCCTGGCCTCGCAGGGTGGAAATAAGATCCGTCTCAGGCAGTTTTGCTCGTAAACGACGGATATGAGCGTCAATCGTGCGCGTCTGTGTCTCGAGGCCTTCGCCGTACCAAACCGATTCCAGTAGCTCCTCGCGTGAAACTACTTCGTCTGCGCGCTGAGCAAGGTAGGCAAGCAATTCATATTCCTTGTTCGACAGCTTCACTGAAGATCCGTATACCTCAAGGCGACGGCGGTCCAGATCGATGTGCGTTGATGCTGGTGAGAGCCTGAGTCCTGCAAGAACCTCCAGGAAGTCTTCGAAAGAAGTGGGAGCTTCGGCCGGACGGGTTTCAGGGGTGTAAACAAGGGTCATGATGTATCCAAACTATTTGGTACCGCACACACCACTTTCATCGTGGGATTTCAGGCGGTAGCGATTGACGGGGCGAAGGTCAATCACATACACATTCGCGAGCACATGGAGCCGCACATGGGGCGGCAGGTCATGGTCGCGTTAAAAGTCATGGCTTTATTCTATCGAATGCTGAACTCGTGTCAAAAGGAAGAACAAGAGGGTGGGAACGCGGCCACAGGCCACATGTTCCCACCCTCTCAGGCAGCAATAACTACTCAGTTTTCAAGCTGGGCACGCACGATTCGCGTTGCTTCAACAAGGTTCCTGAGGGATTCTTCAGTCTCTGCATAACCACGAGTCTTCAGACCACAGTCGGGGTTCGACCACAGGTTACGTAGCTCGATCGATTCGGCAGCCAGCGTGAGCAGCTCGGTGAGTTCTTCCACCGAAGGAACACGAGGCGAGTGAATATCCCACACGCCCGGGCCAACGCCGTGGTTGAATCCCTGCTCTGCAAGCTCAGGAAGCACTTCCATGCGAGAACGTGCGGCCTCAATCGAGGTCACATCCGCATCCAAGCCCAAGATTGCATCTAGAATCTGGCCAAACTCCGAGTAGCACAGGTGCGTGTGGATCTGTGTATCAGGACGAACTCCAGCAGTGGCCAAGCGGAAGGAATCCACTGCCCACTTGAGGTACTCGCCGTGTCGAGCAGCATCCAAAGGAAGAAGTTCGCGCAATGCGGGCTCATCGACCTGGACGACCGCAATTCCGGCCTCCTGCAAGTCAGTGACCTCGTCACGCAGAGCAAGACCAATCTGGTCAGCAACCTGAGCCAAAGGCAGGTCATTACGCGGGAAGGACCACGCAATGATGGTAACCGGACCGGTCAGCATGCCCTTGACGGGGTGAGAAGTCAGCGACTGCGCATAACGCGCCCATTCAACGGTCATCGCGTGAGGACGAACAACGTCACCCCACAGAATCGACGGACGGGTGCAACGTGAACCATAAGACTGCACCCAGCCGTTCTTCGTTGCTGCAAAGCCATCGAGCTGCTCAGCAAAGTACTGAACCATGTCGTTGCGCTCAGCTTCGCCGTGAACCAAGACGTCCAGTCCCAGATCTTCCTGAAGGCGAATCACCGAAGCGATTTCTTCACGCATGCGCTCGGCGTAGTCTGCATCGGAGAGCTCGCCCTTGGCCCACGCAGCACGCGCGCGACGAATCTCGGTGGTCTGCGGGAAGGAACCAATCGTCGTGGTAGGCAACAGCGGCAAGTCAAGGCGCTCGCGCTGGAGTTCATCGCGAAGAGCGAAGTCCTCGCGCTGGCGATCGGCTTCAGTCAGCGTTGCGACACGCTCACGCAGTTCGGGGCGAACAACGCCGGGAGCAGCTGCACGCTGCGCAAGAACCTCGCGGGTCGCCTCGACGGCCTCGGAAATCGAATCCCAGCCCTGGCGCACGCCGCGGGCAAGGGTGACAACCTCGGCAACCTTCTGGTCGGCAAAGGCCAGCCACGCGTGGAGGTTCGCGTCAAGCACGGGGTCATCCCACTTTTCGAGTGCGGTGTCGTGCGGGACGTGCTGAAGCGAAGTGGAAGTGGCGACGGCCAGGGATGCGGGGTGAAGTGCCTTCGCGTCATCGAGTCGTGTAATTGCACTATCGAGGTCGGTGCGCCAAATGTTGCGACCATCAACGACACCCGCAACAAGGGCAACCTTGGACAGATCGACGGAAGTGGCCTCGGGAAGAGAACCACGGCACAGGTCCAAGCCCAGAGCCTCAATTCCGGTGGAGGCAAGAGAAGCTGCAGCGCGTGAACCGTCACCGTAACCAATGGCAGCGAAGAGCGCAGGACGCTTCTCGAGCGCAGCCAGAGCACGGAAGACACGGGTCGAGTACTCAATGAGGGTGGCGCGATCGACACGGAGGTTATCAGAGGCAAGCGCATGCTCATCGATCTGGACCCACGGAGCACCGGCCTCGGCAAGCTCTGCGAGAACGTCTGCGTATGCCGCAACAACATCGTCAAGGCGCTCGAAGGGATCGTAATCGGGGGTTGCTTCATCAGCCTTAGCGACGGCGAGGAAGGTCACGGGGCCAACCAGCACGGGGCGGACAACGGTGCCTTCTTCATTGGCGGCGAGGAAACGCTCGACGATCGTACGATCAGCAAAAGAAATCGGCGTATCGGGGCCAATTTCAGGAACCAAGTGGTGGTAGTTCGTATCGAACCACTTAGTCATTTCCAGGGGCGCAACCTGCGCATTGCCGCGAGCGAGGGCAAAGTGTAGATCCAAGCCTTCGAAAGAACGGTAGCGCTCGGGAACTGCACCCAGAAGGGTGATTGCGTCCAGAACCTGGTCGTAGAGCGCGAAGGTTTCGGGGATCGACGCGTCATCCCTGCCGAGGCCGAGCTCGACAAGGCGGTCATGCGTGGTCTTGCGCAGCAGAGCTTCCGTCGCGCGAAGTTCCTCGGCGGAAATGCGGCCCGCCCAGTAGGCTTCGAGCGCCTTCTTCAGCTCGCGGCCACGACCGATGCGCGGGTAACCCAGGATGGTCGCCGTAGGGAATTGAGTCATTTACTTATCCTTTGTCATCGTGAAATGGACGGGTCTAAATGGCTTGCAGAAACAAGTCCAGCGGCATCGAGCACATCGAGAGCAGGTGCCGCTTTATTAAAGGTATACATGTGGATGCCCGGGGCTCCCGCTTCATGCAGATCCCGAGCCAGCCGTGCTCCCAAAGAAACACCGACTGAGTACATTTCTTCGACTGACTGAGCGCTTTCCAAGCGTCGACGCAAGTACTCGGGGAAAACAACCCCGGTCAGCTCTGTCATTCGATTGACGCGCTTAATATCGGTCGGAGGCAAAATTCCGGGAACGATCGGGATTGTTACCCCGTTGCTCCGCGCTTTCTCAAGGAAGTTCACGTAGGTATCTGTCTCCCAGAACAACTGCGTAATCGCGAAAGAGGCGCCCGCGGATTGTTTGACGAGCAGGCGTTCAACTTCCTGATTGGGAGAGGTACCCGCTGCGGGGTTTCCAGCAGGGAATGCGGCAACAGCGATAGTGAGAGGCTTGAATGCGGCACGCAAGGCGGCACCGGGGTATTGCGCACAGCGCGCGGCCTCGATGGAGCGAATCAGAGTGACAAGTTCGGTTGCTGAGCTCACTCCCCCGGGCGCAGGCTGCCAATCCGGGCGGCCGACAGGAGGATCACCGCGAAGCGCAAGGAAGGTTCGCACTCCGGCGTCCAAGTAGTCCGAAACGACTTCCCCGACTTCCGTTGCAGTTGTTCCCACGCAGGTCAGGTGGGCAATGGGCTGAACGGGGCTGTCCTGCACGAGAGAACGCACAACATCGCGCGCGCTGTGGCGGTCTTGTCCTGCGGCGCCGTAAGTCACCGACAGGAAATCGGGAGTGACGGAGAGAAGACGCTGGACAGTATCCCAGAAAGGTTTAATGAGGTTTTCTTTACGAGGAGGCATGACCTCGAAGGACAAGGTCGTGAGGTCACTAGAAGATTGGGAGGGCTGTGTCATATAAGTCCTTGGAAGTCGGCGCGCTTAGCGTCACGATCGGATGCGCGGAAAACTCAGGCGCACATTCGAGCGCGGATCGAACCCACAAGGGCACTACGTCCAGAACTTCTTTCAAGCATGTCTGTATTATCCGTTGTTTTCTTTTGATGTGCACAGCCGGCCCAGAGATTGGGAAAGTGTGACGGCTCGCGCCATGTACACTATGTAGGGCTGGCCAGAGCCTGGCTAGCACGCCTCCGTAGCTCAATGGATAGAGCAAGGGCCTTCTAATCCCGAGGTTGCAGGTTCGAGTCCTGTCGGGGGCGCAACAACCGTCGGCACGCCCGAATTATCGGTTACAAGATACGCGACCGAAACGCCTAGAATATCCGCCACCGTCGGAAGATCTTCAAGCGGCCACGCCCGCCCGCCGCGCCACCGGCGCGATATCGTCCCCTGCTGGACTCCGAGCGCGCTCGCAATATCGCTCTGGACCACACCGCGCCGCGCCGATTCAGCGCGAATATTTGACGCGACGATATCAACCAAGTTTGTTGTGCTCATGCGGAAAGTATATACCAAGACGGCATACTTAACAACCGTATTTAACACATCTATGCACAGTCGGCTTGACATGGAATATGTCGAAATGACATATTTAATTTATGCGATCAACACAAACCATTGTCACGCGCCTTGTTAAAAACTTTCTGAATGAATCTGGCATCACGCAGAAGACGCTTGCCGCTGCTCTTGGAATTACGCAACCAACTCTAAGCCGCAAGCTAACTGGCATCCGCACTTGGTCACTTGACGATCTTGATCAACTGATTCAGATCGGCGTTCCGATCGGTCTTGATGTTTTTGGCGCTGCGGTCAATGAGGAATACGCACAAAAGGAGTCGAAATGAACGAGCTAAGTAACATGCAACAGTTTATTTATGCACTGTACGCACTCTACAAGGTTGACTGCCTTCTTGAAGACATGCAGCTAAGCGCAAAAGACGAGCTCGCAGAGACAGACAAAGCCGAACGTGCGCTAGCGAATCTGCGCTTAGAACTTCGCAGGAGTCTTGACGAAGGGTTTGGCGTTTTTGACCCCGGAGAAGGTGAAGACGCATGACGTGCCCGAATGAGGGTAAGGCGGGAATGATCCCGTTTTTCCAAGCTATTGAAATTTTTGAGGGCACGGACGCTGCGCGTTATATGCCCTTCGTGCCGCGCCCGTGCTTTTGCCACTTTTCAACCTCGGCGCTTGTGGATTTCCTGATCTATAGCCAGCGCATAGACCGGGACATCAGGGTAGAAAAGGTGGACTGTCCCACCGTTTGCAAGCCAAAGCCACGTGCCGTTCGGATCTCCGACGTGCGCCGCAATGATGTCAACGACCTCGCTAACAGTGTGTTTGTCTGGGTCGAGTTCGTAAACGACACCTTGCCAATTTAAACCGATGTACATATTTCACCTCCCTTCGGTAACACCCTCGAATTTTAGAAAGCCCCTGCAATGAAGATCAATAAAGCCCTGTTCATTTCTTCGCTCACGTTCTTTGCGATCCTCGTCTCGGTACTGATCGCATCATTCAATATCAACGGTTACACGATGACGTGGCCACACTTCGCAGCATTTGCCGTATCGCTCGCTTGGTACGGTACCGAACTCAATAGGGAGATGAACCGATGAACAACAACGTTCATATCATTACTGACCCATTTCAGCTTGAATACGTACGCAACACAATCGAATATCTCGATTATGAACTTGGCCGCCGCCAGCACAGGTTAGCGTTTAACTGCCCAGATTATACCGACGTGCAAGAAGTGCTGACCCACTTACGCGAACTAATCGTAGACTTTGGCGTTAACTGTATTGCCACCGACGAGCCGGAACTCACGGATGAGTACGACCTATGACTAACGCCGGTCAAACTGCTTACCAGCTCGTAGATGCGCTTAGGCGCGCGGGGTGGGGAATCTTGCGAGGTTCCGAGAATCGTTGCGCCCGGTCGCTGCTCGAGACGCTGGCAGGGACGATGAGGACGCTTAAGACGGATGCACGCGGATATATGACTATTACCGCCGCTCAGCTCGCCGATCGCGCCGGATACTCGGAGAGGCATGTGCGCCGTTGGCTGCCGATTCTTGAGGATCTCGGTATTCTCTCGTGGTCGCGTGGATGGATTGAAGAGGGTAGGCCTCAGCCCGGCTCGATGAAGATTAACAAAGCTGTTCTCGTCGATTACGTGCAAGACGCTCGTATTCAGTATGACGAAGCAGTGTTGCCCTTGAGGGCTGCTAAGACCGCCGCGCGGCTCGCTAAGCTCCGTTTGCTCAGAATTAAGCCCTATCCGCGTCGCGGTAAGGGACGTGCGGACATGACGGCATCCCTCTCCTCTTACGAGAGAGCGACCGCGCGAAGCGGTTCGCGCTCTCTCAGTCTTTCCATTCCACCAACGAATAAGAGCAACGCTGTTAGCGTTGCCGCTGTTAGCGAGGCAAAGCCAATGACGATGATGATCACCTATCAAGCATACATGCAGAAGAAATATCCCGGTACACCCTCTGCTCGATGGCTGGACCTTGTAGATATTGATCCCATTGCAGAAGAGCTCGCAGTATGCGGAGCTCTTAGCTATGAGGATCTACGCAGGCTTGAAACTGATATGCACGCGGAGCACGTGAATCTAACGGGAGTAGGTACACGGCTATGAGCAGTGAAGATGATCGTTACCGCATTAAGCTCGCTATTCACGCTGTTCTAGACAGCATCCTTGATGCTAAACACACTCTGCCTGAATCCCCTTACTCATGCTCTGGTGTGCAACTGCAGCTACATACGCAGCTCAATGAAGCTCACTCCCTCATGATGCACGCTCTCTATCTCACGAATCAGGTGGACTAAATGCAAACGACAGCATGGACCGAAGACGAGTGCGCATCGTTCCTACAAGTCGAGCCGGAGTATCTACGAAAGCTCAGACAGCGAGGAGGAGGACCACCGTTCGTGAAGGTAGGCAGGAGAGTTCGCTACATTCCCGCGCACGTGTCTCGCTGGCTCGATCAAGCAGCACAGACATCCACACGCTCAGCAACGCCGGTGATCGTCTCATGAGAGCACAGCGCAGGGACGACTGGACGAGCCTCTCGCATAAGCATAGGAAAGCTTTCACTCTCGAGCTGATCCGCATCTATGGCAACCTCTGTTGCCTGTGTGGATTGAGGATCAAGCGAGGGGAAGAATCATGCGAGCACTTGATCCCACGGAGCAAGGGAGGCAGGACAACTCTTGAGAACTGCCGGCCCGCTCATATTAGATGCAATAGCGCGAAGCGTGATCGTGAGTATAAAGGCCCGTCATCGGTGATCTATGACGCTACAGCGAGCTTGTTCACCGGTTAGTGGCGTTTTTTCTGGCTAAAAGCACGGTTCTACACCGTGCGCTAGCCGAAAAGTCCCTCCCCAAAACACTGAAAAAAAATGGAGTTTCACCTCAAAATGGACTTTATCGACGTGCCTCTAGATAGCGATATTTTTAGGCAAAATAGCGGGTATTTAGCCGAGAATCCCGGAGAAGTCGAGAAATCGTATCGCATTCAGATTGATTCAATGAAAGAAGCGGGATATCTCGACGAGACACACACCGGATTGATCTCCCTCGTCCTCAAAGCAGCGCGCGCCGTGGACGACATTAAACCTACCGACGCAGCGAGCGGACGCGCGCAACTATTCAAGGCCCTAAACGACATCGCAGACAAGCTCCCGAGGCCCGCAGAGCAAGCACACGACCCTCTGCAGAAGCTCACAGAGGTTCTCGACTCCGTAATTATCCCTATGCCAGCTGATCCCCGCGAAAACTAGAATGTTCACTCATTTCCCGCCTCCCGCTTTCGGTCCTCGCCGCGATCCATCGTATCTAAGTGAGGAACCGAAGCTGACAGCGATCTCGATCGCTCTCGGTAAGATGCCGCAACCGTGGCAGCGGTATGTGTGGGACGTGGGCACTCAATACAAGCTAAACAGTCGAGGAGAAAAGCTATACAAATACTCAGATGTCCTCGTGACTGTGCCCCGACAATCCGGAAAAACGACGCTGCTTAGGCCTATCCGTATTCTCCGTATGCTCGAGAATCCGAGCGCTCACCTCTTTGCGACCGCGCAAACAGCGAAGCACTCAAGTCTACGTATGCTCGATATGATCGACGCAGTAGAGCAGTCCTCGCTCTCGAGCTATTTCAAGCCCCGCCGAGGGAAGGGAGACGCAGGCCTCGAGCTACTCGCTAACGGAGCGAAGCTCTCACAGTTCACTCCAAACGAGGAAGCGATTCACGGTGAAACAAGTATTCACGTTGATATGGATGAGATCTGGTATTTCTCCAAAGCTCAAGGTGAAGCGATTCTCGGAGGCGTGCGTCCGTCCGCAGTGACGCTCGGCCCGCGCGCGCAGCGCTGGTACACCTCAACGATGGGCACACTGAGCAGTGAGTTCATGAACGATCTTGTGGAAAAAGGCCGCGCAGGAACGAAAGCGAGCATGTGCTATATCGAGTTCTCACTCCCCATAGGTGAGGACTACCGCGACCCCGCCGCATGGTGGAAGTTCCACCCAGCTTTAGGGAACACGATCACCGAGCAAGCGCTCAAAGACGAACTCGAATCCATGAGTGAAGGCGAGTTCATGCGAGCGTACATGAACCGGCTCACAGACGTGCAGGACACGTTCATTCCTCTGCAGATGTGGGATGACCTCGCCGATACAGAGATTATCGCTCCCACGCTCGATGACATCACTGTAGCGTTCGAGGTAGCTCCACAAAACGCGTGCGCCGCAGTCGTGGCCTCATGGCAAGGAGAGGCAGGACCGTGCACTCGAGTGATCCACCAAGCGCCGGGGACCGCGTGGCTCATCCCCTATCTACAAGATTTGCACGCACGCGGGATTACGCGCCTCGCAGCGGACGGAGCAGGCCCCGTGCGCCGCATCCTCGACTCAATCGGAGACACTCTCCCCGTGAAAGTCCTCGAGTTCCAAGAACGCCGCCTCGCCGATCAAACGTTTATCACCGCCGCGCGCGACGACCACACTCTCACTCATGACGGATCCGACGTACTGCGACAAGCACTCTCCGCCGCGCAGGTACGCCGCGTGAACGGCCTCGAGCTACTCGATCGGGAAAAGAGCCTCGCTCCTATCCCCTCGCTCATCGCCGCTAGCGTCGCTTTGTATGCAGACACGCACCGCGAAGATAACTACGTACCGGTACTCGTCGCTTAAACGGTCTTGTGCGACCCGTGAGTGACCCCGTATGACCCAAACAGTGCCGATTAATAGACACACACCGGCCCGCGCGCGTTTTATCGTCATATGGGATTTTCAGCGCGCCTCCTCGCAGCTATCGGGATCGAAGCCCGAGCAACTGCCTACGAACCGCATGTGACGACGCTCGCCTCGAGTGGTCTTAGCAGCGTGCGCAGCGCCTCTGATCCCGGCACACTCTCTCTCGAATCCGCAGTAAGCCTCTCAGCCGTCTACCGCTCAATCAGCATCATTGCTACCGCTATGCGACAGCTCTCACTCGTCGTGGAAAGGCAAGGAAAGCAGCTCGCAGCATCCGAGGTCCCCTCGATCATCCGCCGTCCGAACCTCCACCAATCACGCGGGGATTTCGTCGAGACTGCGACTATCTCCCTCGCCGCAACTGGAAACGCCTATATCAAGGTCGAGCGTTTCGGCGATAACGTCGATTCCCTCACCGTCCTTGACCCGTGGCTCTGTCACGCAGTGATCGATGAAGCAACCGGGGTAAAGACAATTGCCTACAAGGGTAAGAGCTACAGCACCGACGAGATCCTACACGTGCCTCTGCTCACGCTCCCCGGCAGCGCGACCGGCCTCGGCCCAATCCAAGCCTCCCACACGGAACTGACTACCGCGAAGGACATCCGCGATTTCGCCGCAGGATGGTTTAAGAACAGCGGACAGCCGAGCGGGATCCTCTCGACCGATCAGAAGGTTAACCCCGAGGACCTCATTGCCATGCGCAATGCATGGAACTATCTCGATGCAGACGGGAATCCTCTCGACATGTCGGCTAATCCCTCGAGGATCCGAGTATTCCCGCACGGCATCTCCTATACTCCTATCCTCATCTCTCCCCGCGAAGCACAGTGGATCGAAGCTCAGCAATTCAATACGACGCAAATCGCGCGGATCTTTGGCATTCCCGCGCCTCTCCTCCTCGCAGCCGTCGAGGGAAACGCACAGACATACAGCAACGTCGAACAAGAATGGATCGCGTTCACGAGGTTCACACTGCAGTCATACATTACGCGCCTCGAGGACGCTCTCACGTCAATTGTGCCGCGTGGACAGCGAGTGAAATTCAACGTCGAAGCCCTACTCAGGTCCGACACAACCACGCGCTACGCCGCTCACAAAACAGCGATTGAAATGGGCCTCTACTCCGCAAAGTATGCCCGCGAAATCGAAGGAATCCCCGCCTCCGCCGCCCCAGAAAGCACAGCTAATGAATCTTGAAAGTATGCAGACACGCTCCCTAGAGTGCCGCGCGAAAATCGACGGCCTCACAATCGAGGGAATCGGAGTCCCATTTAACCGCGAGATCGCGTTCGGAAACTGGTATGAGCAGTTCGCTCCCGGAAGCATCGACGATGCAGGAGCAATCCTCCGGTATGGACACTCAGAGCCAATCGGAGTGATCACCCACTCCGAGGACACCGCAGACGGACGCAAGATCACCGCGCGCATTTCCGATACCCAGCGAGGCCGCGACATCGCGCAACTGATCCGCGACGGAGCCCTCACAAAACTATCGATCGGCTTTGAGCCTATCGAGTACGAAACTCGAGACGACGGAGACAGCACGCACATCACGTACACGAACGTACGAGCGCGCGAGTTCTCGGTAGTCGAGTTTCCCGCGTACAGTGACGCCACAATTTCCGAAATCCGCACCCAACCCGACACGACTCAGCCCGAAAGGCCTCAAATGAACCTCGAAGAAATCCGCTCACAGATCAGCGACGCGATCGCGCCGCTCACGACCGCAATCGACGACTGCGAGCGCGAAATCCGCTCTATGCGCACCGCGTCCGCATCGGCCGAAAAGCCGTTCGAGTACCGCTCGTTTGGAGCCTACGCGAAGGCACTTGCCGCGCGCGAAGAAATGGCAGTGCGAGCCTACGAAGGAGCGACCCTCGCTCAGGCCGTCGCTCGCCCCGCATGGCTCGGATCGCTCGAGAAGCGCATGCAGGCTAAGCAGGTGGTAAGCAATCTGTTTACGCACACGTTTGATCTTCCCAGCGAGGGCATGACTGTCGAGTATGCAGTCAAGAAGGGAGCGAGCACGATCAGCGTGGACTCTGACCATAAGGAAGGAGAGGCACTCCCGACTGGTAAGCCCGCGCCCTACGAAATCAAGAGCGCCGCTGTCATGACCTACTCCGGAGGCGCTGAGATCAGTTTCGAGGCCGTCGAGCGCGCCTCGATCTCGCTCCTCGATGACATCCTCTATGATCAGGCATTCACCTACGCTACCGCGATTGAGACCAAGACACGCGAACTGTTTAACGCGGCTGTGACCACCGCTGAAAACACTCCGCTCAAGACGATCGCGAACCTGAACTCTGCAACCGTTAACGACTGGACGGATTTCGTGCTCGCGCTCATCGACGCGTACGATGCCACTCCCTATGTCCTCGACGGTCTCGCAGTCTCTCCTCAGGTTTTCCAATCGCTCGCCGCCCTCGATCGCTCCCCGAAGGCACTGCAGTTCTCGAGTGCTCCCGTTGATCACCAAGGCACGATTACGCTCCCGACCGGTCGCGGAGATTTCGCGACGATCACCGTGCAGCGAGTCCCGAACTGGACCGGAAAGCACGCGGTCGGATTCTCGAGCGAAGCGATCCGCGTGCAGGAAGCGCCCGGCGCGCCCTACCGTCTGCAGGACTCGCAGATTTTCTCCCTCACGAAGCAGTTCGCAGTGTACGGGTACGCCGCTCACTACACGCCGCGCCCCGAACTGATTAAGGCAGTGAAGTTCAATGCCTGAAATGACTAGTGCCGTCGCGGCATACGTGCACGGAGCCGCTGCGGATACAGCGTTTATCGAAGAGTGCACCGAATCCGCGACGGCCCTAGTCGATCGCTTTATAGGCAGCAGCCCGGTCCCCACCGCTGTTCGCCGCTCAGCAATCCTCGAGGTAGCCGCGAACCTCTTTAACCGCCGCGCCTCCTCCCGTGATTCCTCAACCGCTCTCGACGCAGACTCGACAGCACAGTTTTTCCGCCCCGCTCTCGATCCTCTCACTCCCGCCTATCCGCTCCTCAGACCCTATATGAAAGCGTTTTTCGCATGAGTTTCTACGACCTCGAGGACATCATCGAAGCATCGACGATCCCCGGCCTCACGGTGATCACCGCTCCTGATCTCCTACGTCCTCATCTCGCAGCCGGTGAAACGTGCATCTGGATCGGAGCGCCGGAGTCAATCGAGTTCGAGGGATACGGACAAGGAACATGCTCGTGGAAAGCCGCTCTCGTGCATCCGAATTTCCGCGATCACCTCGCCGCGCTCCCCGAACTCCTCGAATACGCGAGCGAGCTCGAGCCGCGCCTCTCAGCAACCGTGATCCGCCCCGACACAATCGACCTCGCCGGGACACTCTACCCGGCTCTCGAGATCAGTTTCGAGACAACTTTTAGAAAGTGAGTCACTCTCATGGCACCGCAGACAACCAAGTTCCCTAAGCTCGGCCCCGGACGGCTTCAGTTCGGAGAAACCGCATCCGCACGCGAGTTCTCAGCACGCCTCTCCTCGGTCAAGTTCTCGCCGACAATTAAGGACGAGGATCCCGTTCCTCTCCTCGACGGAAGCGAATTTGTGCCCTCCGGTGAAATCAGCGGAGAACTCTCCGGTACGTTCTATCAGGACTTTGACAAGAACGGCCTCGTTGCATGGACCTACGCTCACGCAGACGAGATCATGCCCTACATCTTTGTTCCGAACAACGCCGAAGAGATGACCCTCAAGGGGAAAGTCAAGATCAAGCCCGTTGCAATCGGTGGTGAAGTCAAGAAGGAAAACACGACTGACTTCACTTTCGCGACTGTCGGAGGCCTCCCCGAAATCTCGTTCGGTCCCCTCCCCGCCTAATGGGAACCGGACGCGGCAAAAGCCCGCTCGTCGAGGTGACGAACGCGCGAGAATACCGCCGCCGCATGAAAGCCGCAGGCGACAGCCTCGATGACCTCAAGCAACTGCATAAAGACATTGCAACGCTCGTCGTCGCCGAAGCTCAACACCTCGTGCCACGCAAGAGCCAAAAGCTCGCAGGAACAATCCGCGCCGCAGGATCTAAGACCGCCGCGACAGTTAAAGCTGGCAGCAAACGGATCCCATACGCGGGAATGATCCAATGGGGACGCAAAATCTGGCCCTCCACGCGCGGCCCGAAGCCCGCTAGCGGACGGAAAAAGCATCCCTCTGTCTACCTCCCCTCTCTCTTCCTCACAGAAGCAGCCTCAGAAACCGAACCGGACTGGGTAGGTTTCTACATCACCGCACTAGAAAACGCACTAGCCGAAGCAACCGGAGAAAAATCATGATGAAGCGCCTGTTTATCGATTACGAACTCACAGACGGGACCGTAGGAACCACGCGCGTTTACGCCGCCGATAAGGTCCTCGCAGAAAAGACATGCCGCATGCACGGCTGGCCCGTCGAGGACGGCCCACGCCTCATGACGCTCATGCTCTACTCAGCCCTCAAGCGCACGAAGGCCATTACCGACGATTACGAGACGTTTGTTGACGCAACTCTCGTCGATTATCAAGCGCGCACCGAGGACATGGACGAGGAAAACCCTACCCGGTCGGAGTAGCAACCGCTTCGGTTGTCGCTCTAGCCATGCGCACCGGCATCCCCGCCTCCGTATGGCTGAGTGAGCCTCCGGAAATCTTAGAGACAGCTCTCCTCATCATCAGTAACGAAAGCGAGTAAACATCATGGCTGGCGGTAAAAGCGCGATTCTCTCCGTTAAAATCCTCGGTGACGCGTCGAGTGCCGTTAAAGCCATGCACGAAACTGAGGATGCAGGTGGAGGGCTGTTCTCGAAGATCACCGGAGGCCTCCCCTCAGCGGCAATGATCGGAACCGCTCTCGCAGGTGCCGCAGTTGTCGCCACTAAGGCCCTATGGGATATCGGCACGACATTTGATGAAGTCGAGGACACGATCCGCGTAGGTACCGGAGCAACCGGAGATGCCCTCAAAGGGCTTGTAGATGACGCGCACGCCGTCGCGACAAGTATCCCTACCTCTTTCACGGATGCCGGTAAAACGGTAGCCGATCTGAACACTCGCCTCGGTCTTTCCGGAGATCAACTGCAAACCGTTGCTAAGCAGTATCTAGAGGCCGGTCGTATCCTCGGTGAAGATGTCGATATCAACAGCACGACGGCTGCGTTTCATGCATTCAATCTCACGAATGATGAAGTCTCCGGAGCGATGGATAACCTGTTTAGGGTATCGCAGGCAACCGGAGTGGGGATCAACGATCTTGCCGGAAAAGTTACTGCAGGTGCGGAGACTCTTTCCGATCTCGGATTTAGTTTCGAGGAGAGCGCAGCTCTCGTAGGCTCGCTGGATAAAGCCGGTGTAGACTCCGCTGCGACGCTCGGAGTCATGAAAAAAGGCATGCTCGCCGTTGCCAAGCCCGGTGAGGATATGCAAGCCGCGTTCTTCCGAGTCACGCGCGAAATCGAGGAGTTTACGCAGCGAGGAGACACTGCAGGTGCTCTCGATCTTGCCGGAAAAGTTTTCGGCACGAAGGGAGCTGCTCAAATGGTGCAAGCCATTAAGAGCGGCTCGATCAATCTTGATGATCTCATGGGCCATATCGGAGCGACCGGAGACTCTATCCTCGAGGTCGGAGCCGAGACTATGGATGCCGCCGAGAAATGGGAGATCCTCAAGAATCGCGGGATGGAGGCGCTGCGTCCTATCGCCGAAGGCCTGTTTAGCTTTGTCGGAGATGCTCTCGGTAAGGTCATGGACTTTATCGACGGAATCGATTTCACGCCCGTTACAACCGCGTTTGCGACGGTTGGACCGTGGGTTAGCGGAGTAGCCTCACAGCTATTCTCGCTCGGACAAGCCATTATTAATATGGCAACCTCGGCTTGGCAGTTCGTTCAGCCGATTATCGCAGCGTTCATGCCCGCAGTTTCCGCAGTCGTCGAAACGGTTAAAACGTATCTCGGTGATCTCATTAATGTTGTGCACAGCGTTGTGGATTTCGTTTCCGCGCTGTTTAGCGGAGACTGGTCCGCCGCGTGGGATGCCGCGAAAAACGTCGTCTCAAATGTCGTTAACCTTGTAGGCAATCTTATTGGCAACATGTGGAACGTCATTACGAACATCTTTAGCGGAATCAAAAATACGCTAGGTAATCTATGGTCCTCAGCGTGGGAATCGGTGAAAAACGCAGCCTCTAACGGAGCGTCTGCCCTGTGGAACGTCATCAGCGGCATTCCCGGACAAATCCTCTCAGCTCTCGGAAACGTCGGCTCGCTCCTCTATTCCGCAGGACGCGACGTGATCCAAGGCCTGATTAACGGCATCAAGAACATGGCCTCGGCACTATGGGAAGGCATTAAGAATACCGTCTCGGGAGCCGTTGACGGTATTAAAAACTTTCTGGGAATTAACTCCCCGTCGCGCGTATTTAAGGAAATCGGTGTGTTCACCGGTCAAGGCCTCGTGCTCGGTCTGGAATCGCAGTCCGATAAGGTACATGACGCATTTACGAACCTTGTAGAAGTCCCTCCCACTCCCACATTCAACGTGCCCATTTCATCGTTTAACGGCAACTCTGCTTACCGTGAATATGGTCGAAGCCCCGTGACTGTCAATATCACCGTGAATGGAGCTCTCGACGCGGATGCCACGGCCCGCGAGATTCAGCGCGTGCTCCAGCGCTCGGACTGGCGTAATCATGGAGTGACGCTGTGACTACCGCGACATGTATCCTGTCTGTTTCCTCGAGGCGCGTCCCCGCTCTCGATCGCCTCACGATCACATGGGGACGCGACAACGCGGCAACGCAGCCCACTGCAGCGACGTGCACAGCTCGGTTTTTCGCAGATGACGCGGCCTCAGCTATGCAGACATACACGATCGGGAGGCCGGTAACTGTCTCCTCGGATATCACGACGTACACCACCGGCACGCCGATTGAACTGCCTCTCACAGCCGCGACAGCATTTGAGGGATCTCTCGCATCTGGAGCAGTACACGCAGACCCCGACTCCCCGCGCGATATAGCGACAATCGTGTGTCCTCCCGCCGCGCACTCGGATAATCCCGCCGCGTGGGATGAAATGCCCACAGCCGTTGCGGGGACGCAGTGGACTCTCACCGCGGAAATTACTCTACCGACACAAGGCGTAATGTCAGTTTTCCCGGCTTATTTCCACGGCCCCGCAGCGCAGCCGACCTACGGGCCGCGCGTCGCTCGCACGGATACGAGCGGATCGCTCTCGGCCTCATGGATTATCCCCGCTTCCGCCGCAGGCACGTGGGTAGGACTCGCGTTCCAATTTGCACCCACCGGCCCCGCATGGGATACAAGCCCGCGCGCGTGGGAAGAAGACGCACGCACATGGACGGGACTCAATACGGGATCTATCCGCCGCGCGACTCTGCAAAGACCCCGCGAGGCCGCGCCGATCCGCGCAGAAGTTTTCGCAGGCACAATCACCGATATCTCTCTCGAGTTCGACGAGGAAGCCCGCAGGCCTGTCCTCTCGCTCACCGCTGCTGACACTCTCGCTGACCTCGAGCACATCTACCTCGGAGGTGAGGTATGGGAAACGCAGTCTCTCCAATCGCGAATTGAGAAGATTACGCGCGCACTGCCCAAATCTATTGCCCCAAATATCGTGATTGACCCCGTGCCCGCCGCGCGCACTCTGATTTGGCAGGACGTAGACAATCAATCCGCAGCGTCCCTCCTAAAATCTGCTGCGACAAGCGCCGGTGCCGTCATGTGGGCAGCAACACATAAGACAACGGGACCGTATATCCGCATGGAGGATCCCTCCACGCGAGGAGCGCTCGGCATCATCTCGCTAGTCGAGGGGAAGATCAAAACAACAGCGCTCAAAGCCGCTCACGCCCTCTCCTCCTCGCAGCTCCTCCGAGCAGGCGCTCTCACGCAATCAAACTCCGACGCTGCTAGCGTCGCGCGCCTCACGTGGAAACAACCCGGCGTTGACAGCGACGGACGACGCACCTCGACCGATCGCACAATTACGATCGAGGACCGCGATCTCGTGCGCCGCATCGGATACCGCGCAGTAAGCCTCTCAACCTCTCTTGCAGTGCAATCTCAAGCCGAAGCAGCCGCCGCGCGCCTCTTTAGGACATATCTCCCCGGAGGCTTTGCAATTCCACACCTCACGTGGGACACGCGAGTGCATCCCGATAAGACTCAGCCCGATACTCTCGCCGCTCTCCTCGACGCGACACGCCGCCTCGGCCTCATGCTCTCTCTCACCGATCTTCCCGACTGGTATCCCGCGCGCACGATAACAACGTTTATCGACGGAGGCCGCTACACCTACGAAAAACAGCGCTGGAGTCTTGAACTCAACGCCACAACGACAGCCGCAACCGGTAGAGGCCTCACATGGAACCAACTCCCGCCCGGCCTCACATGGAACCACACGCAGCCTCTCTCATGGGCACACACGTCCTCTCTCACCTACTAAGGAGAAAACCATGCCAGCGACAACCACGACACTGAAACTCCCCTACCCGCTCGACAGCGACCGCCTCGAGGACTTCCCGACGATCGCTAAGCAATCCGCTCAGCTCATCGATCAAGCCGCAACCACAAAAGCCGTAGTGTTACCTGTTTTTGATGATGCTTGGAGGCATGATCCGGACGGAGGACTCGTTCGCACGATCAACGGAGTCAACCACCTAAATATTTCGCTGCGCCGCATCAAGAATAGTTTCCACATGGACGCAAACGGTATCGTCGATATCTACCGCGTGAATGGCCTCGTGAAGGTACCCTCAACGCGCGAGTGGGTTTTCTGTGGCTCGATTTACGGCCCCGGAGTATGGCCTATGCCCGTTTTCCTCGATCAGGGCCTCGTGCGAGTGCTCTGCTATGGTCCTGTCGATTTCACGAAGGACTCTGTCTACCGTGGTCACGCAACTTGGGTGGCATAAGCAATGACAGATATCGAATTTCGACAGTGCTGGAATTACACGCGAGGCCGCGAAGGCCGCAGCCCGTCAAAAATCGTCATTCATCACTGGGGATCAGACGGACAAACTCACGAGGGAGTCGTCGATTTCTTCACACGCGGCCCCGGCTCCGGAACAAGCGCACACTACGTCGTAAGCGCCGGAAAGATCACACAGATCTGTCACGATTACGACACCGCTTATCACGCAGGCAATTGGAACGCAAACCTCGACTCGATCGGCATCGAATGCCGCCCCGAAGCAACCGAGGAAGACGTGCGCACAGTCGCCGAGCTGGTCCGCCGTATCCGCGCCGAGTGGGGAAATCTCCCGCTCACCGTTCACAGCGATTACTACCCGACCGCGTGCCCCGGCCGCTATCACTCTCTCATCGACCGAATCAACCAATTAGCACAAGAAGAGGAAACCGACATGCAACTCACCGACCGAATTACGCGACCTGATGGACATAACGCGAGCGTGGGAGACATCCTCGCATATGTAGACATGCGAGTAGAGCGCCTCGAAGCAGTCCTACTCGGAGGCGTGGAAAAGAAAGGCAAAGACGGAGCACCAACCGGCGCGCGCACGAACCTCTCGGACGAAGCGGCATGGAACGCCACGAACTTTGCCCGCGTTTACGACTCTCTCGCCGCTTTGACGAAGCGCGTTGACGATCTTGTGAACCTGATTGAGGTAGGAGCCTCAAAGTGAACGAATCCCCTCGACACGCTGAATCTCCTGAGCATCTTCCTTGGCTCACACCGCAGGTGCGAGCATGGATTTACGGAGTCATTACCGCTCTCGTTCCTATCCTCACGATCTATGGAATCGTCGATCAGACGACTGCGCCGCTTTGGCTTTCTCTCGCAGCTTCCGTACTAGCGACCTCAACCGCTTTCGCTCACACGCCGCGAGGCGAGGGATGAACGCAGTAGCAGAAACGATCGCCGCAGCCGGAGGACTAGGAGGCCTCGCAGCGACTATCACCGGCATTGCGACGCTGCTAGCTGCTCGACGTACAGCGAGCCAGCTCGAGCCGGATCACGGAACGAGCGTGAAGGATCAGCTCAATCGCATTGAGAGGAGCCTCGACGAGCACGGAGTGCAGCTCGATAATCAGAGCTCGCAGCTCCTACAGATCACGCGCCGAGTCGATTCTGTAACCGATCACGCTCACGACGCGCACAGCGAGATCTATCGCCGTCTCGCCAAGCTCGAAAAGTAACGGGTAGTGGAGGCCCTTATGCAGCGGCCTCCACTACCCTCCGTAAAGCATCGTCTGACATCTGCAAATACACTAATGTCGTTTCAGGAGACGCATGCCCGAGGACTTTCTGAACGGCAACTAAATCCCGCGTCGCTCGATACGCGCGAGTCGTGAAACGATGACGAAGCGCATGCATCGACACCCCGGCTGGCATCGCACGCGAGAGCAGCTTCCCGAGCCATTCCGGACTGATGTGCCCACCAATATTGCCCGGGAAAACGAAACCTCGATATTTCCGTAATTCTCCCGCTAGTGACTCAGTAATAGGGATGACACGTGTCTTGCCTCCCTTACCGTGGACGATGAGTGCAGCTCCGTCGCTCGAATCGATGAGATCACGATCGACATTAACGCACGCGACCTCCCCGCGCCTCATGCCAAGCTCAACGGATAGCCGAGCAGCGAGTTTCACTCTCCAATCCCGCGATAGTAGGCATGAAGCTACCGCCGCATCACTCGCAGGATGTGGAGACGGTACAGCTTTGCGAACACTCGGAATGATCGGCATCCGATCTGTGAGCCCTTGCCCGAGCGCCCACTGATAGAAACTTTTCACCGACTGATGAGCGCTGCGACGTGTGGACTGCGACCATTCATGATGAGCACTCCACTCGACTACCGCTGTATCTTTCACGCTGAATGGTTCCTCGTCGATCCACCGCGCATAACGCGCTATCCAATCTTTCCTAAGCCTCACCGTCTTTGGTGAGCAGCCGCTCGCTAGTAGATATGTTTCATATGAAGTGATCGAGTTTCTCCACTCGATCGAAAGTGTGTTGACGGACATAAATAGATGATTACGCAGCAATTCTCAGAATGCATTCAGGATCGCTATCAGCGAACCCGGGAATGCACACTAATCCCGAGGTTGCAGGTTCGAGTCCTGTCGGGGGCGCAATTCAACGCCGCGCGGCGGCGTCATCAAATCGTTGATAGTGACGCAGAGAGCGTTTGCGACACCCGGAAGCTCTGAAAGCCGCCACTCAATCTCTCCACGCCAACGGCTGCCTGCAGCCGTATTATTCATTCCGATCATGCGTGCGAGCTCCGACCGCGTGAGACGGCGACGACCAGCGTATGCGCGCACATTCTCTGCGACAACCTCGGCAAGCGTCATACCTTGTAAAGCAGCGGGCGAAAGTTTCGTACTCATACGAATAATTTAACTAGCTTCTAGCCAAACTGTCTATAAATCAGACACTCAAATCTCCCACCATCCACTTCTTTACCTCTTCCGTCAGATTCTTAGCTGCAACATGAAGCAAAACTAAGGCTTATCACCTTGTTCGATATTTCTTCACCAAAGAGAAACTTTCAATTAGCTACTTCTCGCGCAATATCGGCGTTTCCAGCCCCCCTTTCCTCGTGTCTCCCAGGCAGGAATCCGGAGCTTCGCTTAGCATGCTTTTCTTCCGGAAAACAGCCTACAGTTTGCCTTTATCCCGTACTTTCACCAGAATTTTTCCAAAAAGTCTCACCGAGATAGGAATTTAGGCCTAGAATCTGGCTAGGATCACCCACTCGCACTGTCGCAGGAGTAGCCATGTTCTCTTTGGTGAGCACAAGCTTTACGCCGTCAACGACGGCTATCGGCTCAAATGTTTTTCTAACGGCACTTGCCGGAATTCTTCCGCTCCTGCTGTTCTTCGTCCTTCTAGGCGCTTTTAAAGTCAAGACACACTGGTGCGCATTGATTTCACTGGTTGCTGCACTACTTATCGCCGTCCTTGGCTACAAGATGCCACTGAGCATGAGCCTTTTGGCAGCAGGCCAAGGCATTGTCTTCGCCTTAATCCCCATCATCTACATCATCATCGCTGCAGTGTGGCTTTATAACCTCACCGAGGTTTCCGGCCGCAGTAAGGACATGCGAGCTGTCTTCAACACAATCGGCAAGGGCGATATTCGAGTCCAGGCATTGATCATCGCATTCTCTTTCTGCGGTCTACTTGAGGGCCTCGCAGGTTTCGGTGCGCCCGTGGCAATCGTTGCCGCGATGCTTGTCTCACTTGGCCTTCCCCCGGTAAAGGCTGCTGTTGTGACCATCGTTGGCAACGC
>ERZ773213.259-NODE-259-length-33669-cov-28.353989_pt1 | contig 33669 bp, 25 predicted proteins | sample MGYA00580996_ERZ773213 | MGnify/ENA primary metagenome ERZ773213 (study PRJEB29015, sample SAMEA2738152) | human oral metagenome | biome: human oral; feature: human-associated habitat; material: saliva | place: China | collected 2197 ...
ACCTCTTCTCTATGACTCTTTTTAGTATCATGTCTAGTGCCTTCTTTAGCATTCCGAGCACTTTACAGTCTGATAAAAATAATAACTGGCAAAAAATGATTCAGCACTCGCCAATTTCTATGGTAAAATACTATATATCAAAACTTTGCAGTACGCTGTTGACTTTTATGCTTTCTATCATTGTAGTTTTCTCAATTGGGCATTTTGTTCGCGGGGTTAATCTACCAATGGTGGACTGGCTTCTTATTGCCTTGATCCTTCTGGTAGGAAGTGTGGTCTTTATTGCCATGGGGGTATTGGTCAGTCTCTTGCCAAGTGCTCAGCTCATGTCTGTAGTAGGCAATATCGTTTATATGGCTTTAGCGGTTTTGGGCGGTCTGTGGTTCCCTCTGACTATGTTTCCAAAATGGCTCCAGCCAATCGGTAAGTTGACACCAAGTTATCAACTGATGCAGGTCGTCTCTACTTATTTGGAACACCATGAATTTAATATTCTTTCTGCCTTGGTTGTGCTAGGCTATACAGTTTTCTTTGGTGTACTGGTAATCCAGCTGAAAAAACGGATTGAGGTAAAATAAATCTATGTTGGAAAAATTTAAAAACATTCATTATATGTTTCATATTTCAATTGTGTTTATCATCTTTCCTATAGCGGGTGTCATCGTTGGAGATTACCCGCTTTTAACCTTGCTATGGACCCTACTATTTGTACTTGCCTTCTATTCGGTTTTAATCAGTCAGAATCGCACCGTGCAGTGGCTAGCATGGTGGTCCATGCTTGTCTACATTTTTTATACATCTGTTTGGCTAAGTTCAGGTTTCACATGGTTTATCTTTTATTTATCCAATCTCCTTATTTATGAGCTGGATGAGATTTCTTTTCACTCTTGGCGTTTTGTCAGTTTTATTGTCCTGCAACCATTTATTCTGACCGGAATCTATATGGTCAATCATGTTAGTCCCTGGCAGCTACTCTTTTTCTTGGTGACCTTTATCTTTTCCGATGCAATGACCTTTGGTCTTTATCGAATTCGATTGTCAGAGGAAATAAAAGAAGAAAAGATGAAACAAAATGCCCAGCTGAATCTTTTCCTGGCAGAAAATGAGCGCAATCGGATTGGTCGTGACTTACATGATAGTCTAGGACACACCTTTGCCATGCTCAGTGTTAAAGCGGAGCTGGCTCAACAGTTTTTACAGATGGAAGCTTACGATAAGGCGGCAAAAGAACTGCAGGAAGTGCAAGAGATTAGTAAGAAGTCTATGGCTGATGTTCGACGGATTATAAATAATCTAAAGGAGCGAACTCTGGATGAAGAACTAGTAACCATTCGAGCTATGCTTGAGATGAGCGGTATTCAGGTAGAAATAGATAACCAGCTCAATGTCGCCAGTATCCCACCGAGTCAGCAGTCAACGATTAGTATGATCTTACTGGAGGCGGCGACCAATATCATTAAGCATGCCCAAGCTAAAAAGAGCTGGTTTTCTTTAGTGAAGAAAGACGACAAACTTGTTTTGGACATTCGAGATGATGGTTGTGGTTTTCAAAAACTAACTGGTCAGGAGTTGCATAGCATTCGAGAGCGATTAGTTATGATGTCAGGAAGGGTTGAGATTCTTAGCAGTAAGAACCCGACACAAGTTCGAATAGAATTACCATACGGAGGGAAGGAAGCATGAAACTTTTGTTAGCAGAAGATCAAAGTATGCTGAGAGATGCTCTAGCTCAGCTTTTACAGCTACAGCCAGATGTTGAAGAAGTCTATCAGGCAGAGGATGGGCAGAAAGCTATTGATTGTCTCAAGTCAGAAACTCTTGATGTAGCAGTTTTGGATGTGGAAATGCCCAACAAAACTGGACTAGATGTTCTCGAATGGGTCAGGGAAAATCGACCAAACATCAAGGTCATCATCGTCACAACCTTCAAGCGACCGGGCTACTTTGAGCGAGCTGTTAAGGCGGATGTAGATGCCTATGTGCTCAAAGAGCGCAGCATTGCGGATTTGATGAAGACCATCCATACCGTTCTAGATGGGCAAAAGGAATATTCGCCGGAATTGATGGAGGTGCTAATGACCAGTAGGAATCCTCTCTCTCAGCAGGAGAGGCTAGTCCTGCAAGCTGCGGCGACTGGCCTGTCCAATAAAGAAATTGCTGAAAAACTCTACCTGTCAAATGGAACGGTTCGTAACTATATGTCGGCTATTTTGACCAAGCTAGATGCTGAAAATCGAACAGAAGCAGTCCGAATCGGGCAAGAGAAAGGTTGGTTATAAGATCTCGGTTAAAAAAGAAGGTGTCAGATGAATAGCCTTTTGATATTGAACCTTGTCATAGACATATATCTAAAAGTAAATAGGTTGAATCCTCTAATCCTGTAAGTTCAAAGAATAGCTGACAGGATTTTTTGTTGAAGAAAAAAGTCTTTTCTTTTTAACAATAAAAAGGAAGAGAATTTCCAAATCACTTTGAAAATATTTTTCTTTTTTGTTGATTTTTCTTTGCTCTCATTTTTGCCTTATGCTATAATACATTCTATAAAAACATGATTTAAAAGGTAGAGTTTAAGCCGTTTCAGGACAGTTTAAATCCCTTTGGATCAAAAAGGAGAAGCACATTATGGGAATTGTTATTCTATTAGTTGTCATCTTTTTAGCTATTTTATTGCTAATAAGTTCCATTTATGTTGTTAGACAACAATCCGTTGCCATTATTGAACGCTTTGGTCGCTACCAAAAGACAAGTTCAAGTGGTATGAACTTCCGTATTCCTTTTGGAATTGATAAAATTGCAGCGCGTGTTCAATTACGTTTGTTACAAAGTGATATCGTCGTTGAAACAAAAACGCAAGATAATGTATTTGTTACGATGAATGTTGCGACACAGTATCGAGTAAATGAAAATAACGTTACAGATGCCTATTATAAGCTGATGCGTCCTGAGTCACAAATTAAGTCATATATTGAAGACGCTTTGCGTTCTTCTGTTCCTAAATTGACCCTTGATGAGCTCTTTGAAAAGAAAGATGAAATCGCACTTGAAGTTCAAAAACAAGTGGCTGAAGAAATGTCTACTTATGGATACATCATCGTTAAAACATTGATTACAAAAGTTGAACCAGATGCAGAAGTTAAGCAGTCCATGAATGAAATCAATGCTGCTCAAAGAAAGCGTGTCGCTGCTCAAGAATTGGCTGAAGCGGACAAGATCAAAATCGTTACTGCTGCTGAGGCTGAGGCTGAAAAAGATCGTCTGCACGGGGTTGGTATAGCCGAGCAACGGAAGGCTATTGTTGATGGTTTAGCAGATTCTATTAAAGAGTTGAAGGGTGCCAATGTAGAGTTAACGGAAGAACAGATTATGTCTATTTTGTTGACCAACCAATACCTTGATACACTGAATAATTTTGCAGATAAACAGGGAAATAATACAATCTTCCTGCCAGCAAATCCTGATGGAGTTGAGAGTATTCGTACTCAAATTTTATCTGCTTTAAAAGCCAAGTAAAAGTTCTCAGAATATTCTGAAATATTTAATTTCCGTTTACTATCTTGTTCTTATTGACAAATCAACTAAAAAGCTTTAGAATTAAATATCGATAATAATTAGATAGGAGAACGAAATGGCAAAAACAAGTTTTGAAAAAGTAGAAGCAGTCGTAGGTTGGGTTCGTGAAAAAAAATTAACAGGTTACCGTATCAGTAAAGAGACAACAGCCCGCGAAATGTCTATTATTGCTCTAGCTCAAGGTCGTGCTCAAGTTAAAAATATCTCATTTGAAACAGCTCTTAGTTTGATTGACTTTTATGATAAAAACCACGATAAGTATGAAGATAAATAAGGAGTAGGTTTGTCCTACTCCTTTGTTTATTTACACAATAACAAACATTTTTCTACAGTTGTTTTTAGGGGCATGTGTTTGTTTGTAGATAAAAGTTTGGAGAAATTATCCAATAAGTCTAAAAATGAATGGCTTTGTCTTTAAACTAGACATTCAAAATGCAAGTTATTTGAAAGTTAAATAGTTTGATTTAAAAATGAATAAAAACACAGAATGAATATCTACCATTCTGTGTTTTTTAGTTGGTCGTTAAGTTAGAACTTATTAGGTATTTTTTTAGATCATTTAAGATAGCGTTGAAGGAATTCTCTGGTACGTTCTTCCTTTGGCTGAGTGAAGATAATTTCAGGTTTACCTTCTTCAGCAATGACTCCCTTGTCCATAAAGATGACTCGATGCGAGACATCTCGAGCAAATTCCATTTCATGGGTAACGACGATCATGGTTAGGCCTTCTTGAGCCAATTCTTTCATGATCTTTAAGACTTCGCCAACCATTTCAGGGTCCAAGGCAGAGGTCGGCTCATCAAAGAGAATAGCATCTGGATTCATGGATAGGGCGCGAGCGATAGCGACACGCTGCTTTTGACCACCTGACAATTGTTTAGGCTTGGCTTTCCAGTATTGTTCGCCCATGCCTACTTTTTCGAGATTTTCTTTAGCAATCTTCTCTGCTTCAGATCGTTCGCGTTTGAGGACAGTTGTTTGGGCAACGATTGTATTTTCTAAGACATTTAGATTTTCAAATAGATTGAAAGATTGGAAAACCATTCCTAGTTTTTCACGATAGTGCGTTAAATCATAATTTGGTTCAAGGACATTTTGACCTTTGTAAATGATTTCTCCAGCGCTAGGTATTTCAAGTAAATTGATAGAGCGAAGGAAGGTTGATTTCCCACTTCCAGAGCTTCCGATAATGGAAATAACTTCTCCCTTGCGAACGGTGAGTGAAATATCTTTTAGGACTTGATTTTCACCGTAGGACTTTTTCAAGTGTTTGATTTCTAAAATTGTTTCTGTCATGGTTTCAATTCTCCCGTCTGCATTTGATTGGCTCCGGTGGTGTAGCTATCAGTATCAAAACGATGCTCAACGTAACGAAGGATTCGGGTTACTGTAAATGTCAGAACAAAGTATATAACGGCGATGATGGTGAAGGTTTGAAAGTACTTGTAGGTTTGAGTCGCTATGGTATTTCCAGAGAAGTAGAGCTCTACTACGGAAATAACATTCAGTACGGAAGTATCTTTAATATTGATGACAAACTCATTCCCTGTAGCTGGTAGAATGTTGCGAATGACTTGTGGTAACACGATTTTTCTCATGGTTTGTCCGTGGGTCATGCCAAGAGCAGTAGCGGCTTCAAATTGACCTTTATCAACAGCGAAAATTCCTCCACGTACGATCTCGCTCATGTATGCACCAGTATTGATGGAAACAATAAAGATAGCGGCGATTGTTCTGTCGATTGAAATGCCAAAGGCTTGGGCAGAACCGTAGTAGATGACCATGGATTGAACAATCATTGGTGTACCACGGAAGATTTCGATGTAGACGTTTAGGAACCAGCCAAATAGTTTTTGTAAAATTGCAAGAGCTTTATTTTTTGATGTTGGGGCCGTACGGAAAACTCCAATTAGAAGTCCAATCAATAAACCTGTGATGGTTCCTGTGATAGAGATGAGTAAAGTTAAGCCTGCGCCTCGAAGAAATTGAGGCCAGTTTTCTTGCCAAATCTTTGTGACTTCTTTAAAGAAGTTTTGTTTTTCCTTGGCAGGTGTTTTTTCTACAGGCTGTTTCTTGATCATCTCATCCATTAACTTCACTTGGTCTTGAGAGCTAATTTTAGAGATTGCTTCATTAACTTTTGCCATCCGCTGATCGTCTTTTTGCATCCCAATTGCAATGGAAGCATCTTCTTTTCCAACCTCGAAGCCTTTTTTGAATTGAATCATCTTAAAGGATGAATTGGCGGCTTCTGCTGTCAAAGCTTCTGGACGTTCAGAGATGTAGCCATCTATCACTCCTGACTCAAGGGCTTGGCGCATTTGAGCAAAATCCCCCATTGCAGTTTCTTGTTTAGCTCCCTTGAGTTGCGAAATCAGATTGTAGAGGTAAACTCCTTGTTGGGAGGTGATTTTAGCTCCCTTAAAATCATCCAGTGTTTTGGCCTGTGCGTAAGCCCCGTTCTTTTGGACAAGAACAACTGGTTCGCTGGTATAGTAACTGTTAGAAAAGGCAATTTCTTTCTTTCTCTCTTCAGTTGGGCTCATACCTGCAATAATCATATCGATCTTTCCAGAGGTCAAAGCGGGAATTAATCCATTCCAAGATGTTTTAACAATAAGGGGCTTTTTTCCAAGTTCCTTTGCGATTTTTTTTGCAACTTGGACATCGTAGCCATTGGCATATTGGTTGGTGCCATCTATTTTGACAGCCCCGTTTGAATCATCGTCTTGGGTCCAGTTAAAGGGGGCATAAGCCGCCTCCATTCCGATTCGAAGATATTCATCCGCCTGAACAATCTGGCTGGCGCCAAAAGTCAGCAGAATCAAAGATAAGATGCTAAAAAATATCTTTTTCATGGGTTCTCCTATCTATCATATTAAAAAGTAAGTTCTTTCTATTGTACAAGAAAATGCCCTTCTTTTCAATCTTATAAAGTCTCTCTACGAAAAAAATGATATAATGAGAAGAAAATGAAGCCGGAGGATCAATGCTAATTTGAACAGTAGAAACGCTAAATTTCTAGCTTTTTTTCAATAACAACTCCTGAATCTGCATGAGGGAAAATAGAATTGGCAGGCTACTTTTTGTATATTGAAGAAGCTTCCAAGGGAAGTGCTAGTGATGATTTTGAAGGAATAGAATGGAGAAAATACGTGAAAAAAAGATTACTATTCATTATATCCATCTTGTTTTTGGTGACTTTACTGATCCCTTTTAGGGGTAAGGCGGCTGAAATTGACAGTCGAATTGAACAATACAATGGGAGATTGGAAATCCATCAAGACAATACAGCAACTTTTATCGAAGAGGTGACCTATGTCTATGATGATCCCTACAATGGTCAATACATTACCCTAGGGCGGGCGGGAAAGGTGCCCTCGAATTTTCAAATAGAATCTAAGCCTTTGGTAGAAATTGAGACGAATGGCAAAACCAAGGAACCCGAAAGTATTGAGGATGTACCGATTGAAGACGGGAAAAAGCTCAAGATATATAATTCTGGAAATAGTGGGGACCGAGTTAAAATCAAAATTACTTGGCAATTAAAAAACCTTCTTTTTCTGTATCCGGATGTAGCTGAGTTAAATTGGATTCCAATTTCTGACTGGGAGGTTGGGATGGATCATGTCTCATTTGTGGTCACCTCTCAGCCGGATTCTAGTGCTCGCTTGGTTGCTCATACTGGTTTTTTCAAAAAAAATCCAGAAGTAAAGAGAATTGAAAATGGTTTTGAAGTAACTTTGGATTCTTTAGGTGCTAAACACCATTTTGAACTTCATGGTATCTGGGATCGGTCGCTTTTTAGTCAATCATTAACCAATGACGGTGGTATTACAAATCGACGGGCTGGTTTTGAAAAACAGGAGCAGGATATTGTTCGCAAAACAGCCTTTTATCAGAATTTGATTTATAGGATACTTCCAGTGGCTATTGTGGTCATTTTTGTAGTTTCTATATACTATTTAATCCGGTATTTTAAGACGACTCGTCAAAAAACAAGCTTTTCGGATCAGGCTCGACTTTATGAAGTTCCACAAGATCTTCCACCCATGCTAGTAGCTCTAAATATCTATGATGTAGATATCGAAAAGGTAGGGCCTGTACAAGGGAAAAAGGGGCGTCTATTATTTTCTAACTTAATTCAGGCGACCTTACTTGATCTGGTAGATAGAGGAAATCTCAAATATGTGACAGAGGGACAATCTCATCGCTTAGAGATTGTGGATTATGAAGGGATGGCAGGTTTTGAGTTGACTTTTGTGGAGATGGTATTCGGTGATGAGAGCTCCGTTGAACCAGACACGATGTTTTCTGCCTATCAGATTGACAAAAAAATTCTCAAAGGAGTTAAGGATAAGGACGACGAGGCTGAGGTTCGTAAGGAAGGGAGCGATAAGAGATATCGTTTTATCAAAGATTTACGCAAATTATCAAATGATATAAAAGAAGAGGAACAAAGACTGGGCTTGCATCCGCATTTTCGTAGTCTAAACAAGGAAGAAGAAAAAATGAGGAATCGTGGTTGCTTGCTCTATCTCTTGGTTTTTCTGCTACTAATGTTTTCTTTAATTGGATTTGGTTTCCTATTTAGGGAGTTCTTTTGGCAATATTCTTTGGGATTTTTGCTGGTCTTGATTATAGGAATTCCTTTGAATGCCTTTGTGACCAAACGTAGCGATAATCTCCTGAATGAAGATTACATTGATGAAGTGGTAGAGTGGCGGAGTTTTGCCAATATGCTTCGCGATATTGCTAAATTTGATAAAACAGAAGTTGAGGGTGTGATTCTTTGGAATCGTCTGTTGGTCTACGCTACTCTTTTTGGTTATGCAAAACGAGTCAGCAAGATGATGAAAGTCCAAGATATTCATCTAGAAAATGAAGAGCTAGAAAGATTTGTTTTGACGGATCAAAGTCTTCATTTTGCGGGTGGTGTTGACCTGCTAAACTCCTATGTTCAAACCGCTAGTTCAGCAAGTACTTTCTCCATATCAAGTGGAAGTGATTCAGGCGGTTTTGATGGTGGTGGCTTCTCTGGTGGAGGAGGCGGAGGGGGCGGAGGCTCCTTCTAGAAATTCCCCAGTGACACAGTTTTTAATTGAATTTTTTATCGATGTTTTTTATAATTTTTAAAGTATAAAAGTAAATTTAGGAGAAAAGATGTTCTTCATTGAGATTATAAAGTCCGTTATTTTTGGAATTATCGAAGGAATTACAGAATGGTTGCCTATTTCTAGTACTGGGCACTTGATTCTGGTTCAAGAGTTTATTCATTACCAAAAGCAAAATGCTGCTTTTATGGAAATGTTCAACGTGGTTATCCAGCTGGGGGCTATCTTAGCTGTTGTCTTCATTTATTTTGATAAGCTCAATCCTTTTAAACCAGATAAAACACCCCGCCAAGTTCAGAAAACATGGCAACTCTGGGCTAAAGTAGTAGTGGCTTCCTTGCCAGCAGTTATAATAGGAATTCCACTTGATAACTGGTTTGAAAAGAATTTCCATAATTTTGTTTCTGTAGCAATTATGCTGATTATTTATGGGATTGCCTTCATTCTTATAGAACGACGTAATCAGGAAGTAGAGCCGACTGTGACGAATATAGAGAAGCTTCCTTACAAAACAGCTCTCTACATAGGTTTCTTCCAAGTTTTGTCGCTCTTTCCAGGGACCAGTAGATCAGGAGCAACTATCGTAGGTGGTCTTTTAAATGGAACCAGTCGTTCTGTTGTAACAGAATTTACCTTTTTCTTAGGAATCCCAGTTATGTTTGGGGCTAGTGGTATTAAGGTTCTGAAGTTTATCCTAAAAGGAAATAGTCTTGATTTGGGTCAATTGACTCTCTTGCTGGTGGCTATGATTGTGGCCTTTGGGGTAAGTATGTATGTCATTCGATTCCTGACAGATTATGTTAAAAAACATGATTTTACCGTGTTTGGTAAATATCGGATTGGCCTAGGCACTTTATTGCTTATTTATTGGGTTTTTAAGGCTTTGTTTGCAAAATAAACCGAAAGAGTTGGGATGCCAGCTCTTTTCTTTTGAAATCAAGAAGAAGACTGACTTTAACCTTTGAAAAACATAGGGGAATTTAGTATAATGGAAGGACTAGTATGTACGAGGTAGAACAATGGAAGTGAAGCAAATTAGTGAATCAACAATTAAGATCACCATCAAATTAGAAGATCTAGAAGAGCATGGTATGGAAATGGCTGATTTTCTGGTTCCTCAAGAAAAGACGGAGGAATTTTTCTATACCATTTTGGACGAACTAGAAATGCCAGAAAGCTTTTTAGATAGTGGGATGCTGAGTTTTCGGGTGACTCCAAAACCAGACAAATTAGACGTTTTTGTCACAAAATCTAAAGTAGATAAAAATTTGAATTTTGAAGATTTGGCTGACTTGCCTGATATGGACGAACTGTCTCAAATGACTCCGGATGAATTTCTAAAGACGCTTGAAAAAAACATCTTTGAAAAAAGCCGTGATGATATAGATGCTGTTCAAATGCTGGAAAAAGCAGAAGAGGAAGATGCATCTGAGCCAGAAGAAGGGCAAGAACAAGATCGCTATATTTATTATATCTTGCGTTTTTCTGACTTGAAAAACCTGATTGCATTCACCAAAACAGTCAACTATCCGGTGGATACATCAGAGTTATACAAGATGGATCAGCATTACTATTTGACTATTCTAGTAGATATTGAAGGTCGTCCGAGTCGTTATCCTGCTTGGCTTCTGGCAGCAATGCGTGAACATGCTGAGGATACAGATACGACGAGAGCCCTTCTTCAAGAGCACGGTCACTTGTTGATTGTAACAGATGCTGTGCAACATCTTCAAAAGGTAAACTGCTGATGGTTACATTTCCTTTGAAATTTATTATGGTCTTGCTGGGCACCTTTTTTATTGGTATCTTGTTAACGCCTCTGGTTCGCATTTTGGCCTTTAAAATTGATGCAGTTGACTATCCTAATGCCCGACGAATTAATAAAAAGCCTATGCCTAGTGCAGGTGGCCTAGCGGTCGTTATAGCTTTTTCTATCACAAGTTTAATCATGATGCCAACCATTGTGCAGGTTACTTTTCGTGGAGAAACTTATTTCGATTATATTTGGCCAGTTGTCCTAGGAGGTGGAGTGGTAGCCTTAACAGGTCTGATTGACGATGTAAAAGAGTTATCTCCTTTGCCTAAGTTGCTTGGAATTGTTGTTGCTGCTTCTTTGATTTGGCTTTTGACAGATTTTCGCTTAAATGACTTTAAAATTCCTTTCGGTGGTCCTCATCTCTTTTTCCCTCCTTGGTTATCCTTTATTTTAACCTTGATTTGGATCGTATCTATTACAAATGCAGTGAATCTTATGGATGGGTTAGATGGTTTGGTTAGCGGTGTATCAATAATCTCCTTGCTAACAATGGGAGTTGTATCTTATTTCTTTCTGCCTGACCATAATTTATTCTTAACCCTGACAATTTTTGTCTTAGTAGCTTCGATTGCAGGCTTCTTCCCTTATAATTACCATCCAGCAATTATATATGGTGGAGATACTGGAGCCCTTTTTATTGGGTTTATGATTTCGGTTCTGTCTTTGCAAGGTTTGAAAAATGCGACGGCTGTTGCTGTGGTGACGCCTATGATTATTTTAGGTGTGCCGATTGCGGATACTTTCTTGGCGATTGTCCGCCGGACTTTATCTGGTCAAAAATTCTATCAGCCTGACCGCAATCACTTGCATCACCGTTTGCTTTCTTTAGGCTTGACTCATAGAGGAACGGTTTTGGTGATTTATGGGATTTCGTTGATTTTTGCTACAATCTCTCTATTACTAAATATTTCCAGTAGAGTTGGTGGTGTACTTCTAGTTATTGGTTTGCTTTTTGGAGTAGAGCTATTGGCAGAATTGATTGAAATTTTAGGACCAAACCGTACACCGCTTTTAAAGATTATGCGGTATATTGGAAACTCTTCTTATAGAGAAGAAGTGCGTAGACGTTGGAAAAATAAAGAACATAAATAAGAACAATTCTAATCAAAATAAAAGCCTTTTGGGCTTTTTTTTGCTATACTAATGAGTGGAATACGATAAAGAAAGGAATGGACGCAATGTCTGTATTAGAAATCAAAGATCTTCATGTTGAGATTGAAGGAAAAGAAATTCTCAAGGGGGTTAACCTTACCTTGAAAACAGGAGAAGTGGCTGCTATCATGGGACCAAATGGTACAGGTAAATCCACTCTTTCTGCTGCTATTATGGGGAATCCCAATTACGAAGTTACCCAAGGAGAAATCCTCTTTGACGGAGTTAATATTCTAGAATTGGAAGTAGACGAGCGTGCTCGTATGGGTCTCTTTCTTGCAATGCAGTACCCTAGTGAAATTCCAGGTATTACTAATGCCGAGTTTCTCCGTGCAGCTATGAATGCTGGCAAAGAAGACGAAGAAAAAATCTCTGTTCGCGACTTTATCATGAAGCTGGATGAAAAGATGGAACTACTCAACATGAAAGAAGAAATGGCTGAGCGCTACCTTAATGAAGGTTTCTCCGGTGGTGAAAAGAAACGCAATGAAATCCTCCAGTTACTTATGCTTGAGCCTACTTTTGCGCTTTTAGATGAGATTGACTCAGGGCTTGATATTGATGCTCTTAAGGTTGTGTCTAAAGGGGTTAATGCCATGCGCGGTGAAGGATTTGGTGCTATGATTATTACCCACTACCAACGTCTGCTTAACTACATCACTCCAGATAAAGTTCATGTTATGATGGAAGGTAAGGTTGTTCTTTCTGGCGGTCCTGAATTGGCAGTACGCCTGGAAAAAGAAGGTTATGCTAAGTTGGCTGAAGAATTGGGCTTCAACTACAAGGAAGAAGTTTAGTCAAACACTCTTTTGACTTTGATAAAAGATAGGAGAATGACATGACTAAAGAATTAATTCAAGAATTTTCACAGTTGCACGCTGAGCCGGAATGGTTGGCTAGTCTCCGTCAGAAGGCTTTTGACAAGATTGATCAACTGGATTTGCCCATTATTGAGCGGGTTAAATTCCATCGTTGGAATCTGGGCGATGGCCGTATTTCAGAGAGCGATCCATTGACAAATGTTCCAGATTTCACTGCTCTAGGAGATAATCTCAAGTTTATCCAAATGGGGACTCAAACAGTCCTTGAGCAATTGCCAGCTGACTTGGCAGAGCAAGGGGTTGTTTTTACAGATTTCCACTCTGCCTTGGAAGAGATTCCAGAGCTGGTAGAGAAGCATTTAATGTCTGCGGTTAAGTATGACGAGGACAAATTGGCGGCTTACCATACGGCTTATTTCAATAGTGGCGCGGTTCTTTATGTACCTGACAATGTTGAGATTGACCAGCCAATTGAAGGAATTTTTTATCAGGATAGCGAAAGCGATGTTCCTTTTAACAAGCATATTTTAATTATTGCAGGCAAACATTCTAAGGTTAACTACTTGGAACGCTTGGAAACTTACGGTGAAGGATCTGTTCCTGCAACAGCTAATATCACTGTCGAAGTTATTGCTCAGGCTGGTGCTCAGATTAAGTTTTCAGCTATTGACCGCTTGGGCGAAAATGTCACAGCTTATATCAGCCGTCGCGGTAAGCTGGACAACGATGCTATGATTGACTGGGCCATCGGTGTTATGAATGAAGGTAATGTCGTGGCAGACTTTGACAGTGACCTTTATGGCAAGGGCAGCCATGCGGATATGAAGGTGGTGGCTCTCTCCAGTGGTAAGCAGGTTCAAGGAATCGATACCCGAGTGACCAACTATGGCTGCAACTCTATCGGAAATATCCTGCAGCACGGGGTTATCCTGGAAAAAGGGACCCTGACCTTCAATGGTATCGGTCATATTATCAAAGGTGCCAAGGGAGCAGATGCCCAGCAGGAAAGCCGGGTTCTCATGCTGTCTGATCAAGCGCGCTCAGATGCTAATCCAATTCTCTTGATTGACGAGAACGATGTGACGGCTGGTCACGCAGCTTCTATCGGCCAGGTGGATCCAGAAGATATGTATTACCTCATGAGTCGGGGTCTTGATAAGGCGACAGCAGAGCGCTTGGTCGTACGTGGTTTCTTAGGCTCAGTGATTGTAGAAATCCCTGTTAAGGAAGTCCGTGATGAAATGATTGAAAATATCGATATTATTCTCGCAAAAAGATAAAAAGCTGGGCCTTGGCCCGTGTAGTAGATAGGAGTCTTTATGTCTGGATTTAATGCAGAAGCAATCAAGCAAGATTTTCCCATTTTGGACCAAATTGTCAATGATGAGCCTTTGGTTTATTTAGACAATGCTGCGACAACTCAGAAACCCACGCGGGTGCTAGCAGCTATCGAAAACTACTATCTTAGTGACAATGCCAACGTCCACCGTGGTGTGCATACGTTAGCCGAGCGGGCAACAGCGTCCTATGAAGCAGCCAGAGAAAGAGTTCGTGCTTTTATCAATGCCGATTCTAGCAGAGAAGTCCTCTTTACACGAGGAACCACGACGAGTCTCAATTGGGTGGCTCGGTTTGCGGCTGAAAGGCTGCAACCTGGTGATGAAGTGCTGATTTCGATCATGGAGCACCATTCTAATGTCATTCCCTGGCAGGAAGCTTGTAGGAAGACTGGAGCCAAGCTGGTCTATGTCTATCTCAAGGATGGTGCTCTGGATATGGAAGATTTCCGTGCCAAGCTCAATGAGCGGACCAAGTTTGTCTCGCTGGCTCATGCTTCTAATGTCCTCGGTGTCATCAATCCCATCAAGGAGATTGCCCAGCTGGTTCATCAGCAAGGAGCGCTTTTGGTGGTGGACGGGGCTCAATCTATTCCGCACATGAAGATTGATGTGCAGGACTTGGATGTGGACTTCTTCGCCTTTTCGGGACATAAGATGGCTGGACCTACCGGTATCGGGGTTCTCTATGGCAAGGAAGAATTGCTAGAGCAGATGTCGCCAGTCGAGTTCGGTGGCGAAATGATTGATTTCGTTTATGAGCAGGAAGCGACCTGGAAGGAGTTGCCTTGGAAGTTTGAGGCCGGAACGCCAAATATAGCAGGAGCAATTGGCCTTGCAGCAGCCATTGATTATTTGGAAGGCTTGGGTATGGATGCCATTGCTCAGCATGAGCAGGACCTGATTGCTTACGTATTTCCTAAGTTGCAGGCGGTAGAAGGCTTGACCATATATGGCTCTCAGGATTTGGCTCAGCGCTCAGGCGTGATTGCCTTTAACCTAGATGGTCTTCATCCGCATGATGTCGCGACGGCTCTAGACTACGAAGGAGTAGCTGTTCGGGCGGGTCACCATTGTGCCCAGCCTTTGCTCACCTATCTACAGGTGCCGGCGACTGTGCGGGCCAGTTTCTATATCTACAATACCTATGCGGATTGTGACAAGCTGGTAGATGCTTTAGAAAAGACAAAGGAGTTTTTCAATGGCGCTTTCTAAGTTAGACAGTCTTTACAAGGCGGTTGTGACCGACCACTCGGCTCACCCTCATCATCATGGTAAGTTGGAAGAGGTAGAGCAGGTAGTCCTCAATAACCCAACCTGTGGCGATGTCATCAGTTTGTCTGTGAAGTTTAATGATAAAGATGAGATTGAGGATATTGCTTTTGTTAATTCTGGCTGTACTATTTCAACGGCTTCAGCCAGCATGATGACGGATGCGGTTCTAGGCAAGACAAAAGAGCAGGCATTAGAACTTGCTCAAATCTTTTCAGAAATGGTCCAAGGTCAAGTAGATCCGCGTCAAGATGAGCTGGGAGATGGAGCCTTTTTAGCAGGCGTGGCCAAATTCCCTCAACGAATTAAATGTTCAACTTTGGGCTGGAATGCCCTCAAGCGAGCAATTGAAGAAGATAAAAAGTAAGAATGCGAAAGGAAATTATGTCAGAAGAAAGAGTAGAACCAAAACCGATTGATCTCGGTGAATACAAGTTTGGTTTCCATGACGATGTTGAACCTGTCCTCTCGACAGGAAAAGGGCTGAATGAAGCGGTCATTCGCGAGCTTTCTGCAGCCAAGGATGAACCAGAATGGATGCTGGATTTCCGCCTTAAATCCTACGAGGCTTTCAAGAAGATGCCGATGCAGACTTGGGGGCCGGATTTGTCAAAAATTAATTTTGATGACTTGATTTACTATCAAAAGGCCTCTGATAAGCCAGCTAGAAGCTGGGATGAAGTGCCTGAGAAGATTAAGGAAACCTTTGAGCGGATTGGGATTCCAGAAGCGGAGCGAGCTTACCTGGCTGGTGCAGCAGCTCAGTATGAGTCCGAAGTGGTCTACCACAATATGAAAGAAGAGTTCCAAAAGCTAGGAATTGTCTTTACGGATACCGACTCAGCTCTTAAGGAATACCCTGAGCTTTTCAAGCAGTATTTTGCTAAGCTGGTTCCTCCAACAGATAATAAGCTAGCAGCTCTCAATTCTGCTGTCTGGTCTGGTGGTACCTTCATCTATGTTCCGAAAGGAGTCAAAGTGGATATTCCGCTACAAACCTACTTCCGAATTAATAATGAAAATTCTGGTCAGTTTGAACGGACATTGATTATTGTTGACGAGGGAGCAAGTGTTCATTATGTAGAAGGGTGTACTGCTCCGACTTATTCTAGCAATAGCTTGCATGCGGCGATTGTCGAAATTTTTGCCCTAGATGGTGCCTATATGCGCTACACAACTATCCAAAACTGGTCAGATAATGTCTACAACCTCGTGACCAAGCGAGCTCGGGCCATGAAAGATGCGACAGTTGAGTGGATTGACGGGAATCTCGGTGCGAAAACGACTATGAAGTATCCGTCTGTCTATCTGGATGGACCTGGGGCGCGTGGAACCATGCTTTCCATTGCCTTTGCTAATGCAGGACAACATCAAGATACTGGGGCTAAGATGATCCACAATGCACCTCATACAAGCTCCTCTATTGTGTCTAAGTCTATTGCTAAAGGCGGAGGTAAAGTGGATTATCGTGGACAAGTAACCTTTGCTAAAAATTCTAAGAAATCTGTCAGCCATATTGAGTGTGATACGATTATCATGGATGACCTTTCGGCATCAGACACTATTCCATTTAATGAAATTCACAATTCTCAAGTTGCTCTGGAGCATGAGGCTAAAGTTTCTAAGATTTCAGAAGAGCAGCTCTACTATCTCATGAGCCGTGGTTTGTCCGAATCCGAAGCAACAGAAATGATTGTCATGGGCTTTGTTGAGCCATTCACCAAAGAACTGCCTATGGAATATGCTGTTGAGCTGAATCGCTTGATCAGCTATGAAATGGAAGGGTCAGTTGGATAAAACCTGTGGAGCAAGAGTAAATTATTTTTACAACAAAGATTGTTCCTCTTGTTTCTAAACTTAGGTTTAGAAGACTATTAAGGCACTTTTGTAAAAGAATCTTTTAGATAAGACAAAGCTAGACTGAGATATAATAACTCAGTCTTTTTTAGTGTGGATGAAGTGTATGCTTCAAAAAATCAGAAGGGTTGGAAAGAGAAATGAAGATAATAGAAGTTGTCCACGCATTTCTTCTGACTTTGTCTGGAGGTGTCCTGAGTGGCGAAGAAGTTCAAGTGACTATTTTGTGCTGGCTTTAAGATTTGGTGAAATTATATGTTGTAGCTTAGAGTAAAATACAAGGTAAAAACGCCGATTCTGTTGATTTCTCTATTCATAAAAAACATCAGGAAGTTTTCCCTCCTGACGTTTCTATAATTTTTCATTAACATATTCTACAAAGTTATTCCACCAAACTTTTAAGAAAAAGCCTTGCGTAACTTCCTTTTCCGTTTCCATTGTAATGCTGGGTTGTTCTTTTAAGTAGCCCTTTCCAATTAAATCAGTATCTTTGTAGCTTAAAGTTCCGATTGGTGTATGAGCTGCGAGAGGAGCTTTGAACTCCTGTTTATTTTTTTTGAAAGTGACTTTTGGTTCTGAGTCACTCCCGATTCTCTGGATAATATTCAAATTTTTTGATGCAATAGCCTTGATTTGATCTTCATTTCCGTTGATGACTGAAATGTGACTGTCTTCATAAGGGGTTCCCTTTTCGGCTAATGTAGTTACTACGAAGTTATTAGCGATATAGTCCATGATGCTAGCAGTGGCTAGGAAAAGAGCTTTTATATCTTCTTCAGCATTTTCGACATTTAAAACGACTGTAATAAGTCTCATATCTCTTTCGTTAGCAGAAGCGATGAAGGAGAGGCCACCTTGGTCGGAGATTCCGATCTTTAATCCATCCACCCCCTTGCGATAAGAAGGCATGTCTTTTAACATATAATTCGAACTATTGACTTCTAATCCGTCAAAGTTGAAGCTAGTTTTTTCGGTAATATTTAAAACTTGCGGATAATCTTTAATGAGATGATAAGATATAAGGGCCATATCATAGGCGCTTAGCTGATTTTCTTCATCTTTTTTGGAATTAGGATAGATATTATCTCCGAGATGAGAGTTGTTTAAACCAGTTGAATTGACAATTTTTGCATCAGAAATTCCCCATTCTTTTAGTTTGGCTTTCATAAGATCTACAAACTTTTTTTCGCTTCCAGCAATTTTTTCAGCTAGGGCGATGGTGGCGCTGTTAGCATTAGCGATAAGAGAAGCTTCTAACAATTCTTCTACAGAGTAGCTTCCTTTGTCTAGAGGGAGGTTGCTGATGTCGTAATTAGTTGTCAGCTTTAGAGCATATTCAGAAATTTCTACCTGGCTGTCCATGGTAATTTTTTCGGCTTTTATGGCGTCATAGACTAGATAAGCTGATAGAAGTTTGGTCAGACTTCCAATTGGTACAGGGCTAGTAGCTTCTTTTTCATAGAGAATTTTTCCAGTATTTAAGTCAAAAGCGATAGCATTTTTGGCGGCAACATCAAAATCATCTGCGGAAACAAGAGGACAAAAGCTGCAAAATAAACAAATAAATAAAAGTACTATAATTTTTTTCATATCTCTTCCTTTGAGTAGGGATAATCCTATTGTACCATAAAAATAGCTGTTGTAGAGGTTTGGATTCTTTGTGAAATGAGCATTATGAATAAATATACTTTGTGAATATGAACGTTTTTTTAATGATCTTTTTACATTATTTTTATTTTAAACAAAAAGACGAACAAAAGTGAATGTGTAGGCGCTTGTGGAACAAAAAACAATATAATGCTTAAAAATTTTTTAAAAAATACTTGTTTTTATAAAATAATAGAGTATAATAATACAAATAACATTAAAAGGAGATGCGACAATGAAACCAGTGAAAAAATTAGCTGTTTTAGGGCTAACGCTTGCTTCTGTTTTTACCTTAGCAGCATGTGGAAATTCTAACTCAGGGGCTTCAAAGACTTATTCTTATGTCTATTTAACAGACCCAGATACCTTGGATTATACAAATACTAATCGTTCAACTACATCTGATGTTATTGCAAACTTAGTGGATGGACTATTAGAAAATGATAAATACGGAAATCTTGTGCCATCTCTGGCAGAAGATTGGACAGTATCGAAAGATGGTTTGACTTATACATATAAGCTTCGGAAGGGTGCTAAATGGTATACTTCTGAAGGTGAAGAATATGCAGAAGTCAAAGCGCAGGACTTTGTTACTGGTTTGAAGCACGCGGCTGACAGCAATTCAGATGCGCTTCCAATTGTTCAAAACTCTATCAAAGGTTTGGATGCTTATGTAAAAGGTGAAAGTAAGGATTTCTCAACAGTTGGAGTTAAGGCAATTGACGATTATACAGTCCAATATACACTCAATCAGCCAGAAAGTTATTGGAATTCTAAAACCACAATGGGTATTCTCTTCCCAATTAACGAAGAATTTTTAAAATCATCTGGTAAAGATTTCGGTACTGTAAAACCTTCAGGAATTCTCTATAACGGTCCATATTTCCTGAAGTCCTTCACATCTAAATCATCTATTGAATATACAAAAAATGACAACTATTGGGATAAAGGCAACGTGAAAATTTCAGACGTCAAGTTGACTTACTTTGATGGTTCTGATCAAGAGGCGCTTGTTCGTAACTTTAAAGATGGTACATACACACAAGCTCGTTTGTATCCAAATAGTTCAAGTTATGCTTCAGTGCAAAAACAATACAAAGACAATATTGTATACTCTCCTCAAGATGCAACATCATTCTTTTACGCCTTTAACTACAACCGTAAAGCCTACAATTTTACAGCCAAGACAACAGATGCTCAAAAGACATCTACAACAGCTGCTCTCTTAAATAAAGATTTCCGTCAGGCTATCAACTTCGCTTTCAATCGGACAGTTTATGGAGCTCAGCAAAACGGTCAAGAGGGAGCAACTAGCTCACTTAGAAATAGCTTAGTACCGCCAACATTCGTTCAGATTGGTGAAAAGAACTTCGGAGACATAGTTGAAAAAGATTTGGTGAGCTATGGTGATGAGTGGAAGGGTGTTAAGTTGGACGATGCTCAGGATGGACTCTTTAATGTTGAGAAAGCTAAGGCAGAATTTGCCAAAGCAAAAGAAGCTCTCCAAGCACAAGGTGTTGAATTCCCAATTCACTTAGATCTTCCTGTTGAACAAACAAACAACCTCTTGGTACAGCAGGCTAATTCATTTAAACAATCAGTTGAAGAAGCCCTTGGTAAAGATAATGTTGTTATTGATGTACAGCAAATGTCTACAGAAAATAAAAATAATGTAACGTACTTTGCGGAGACTGCGGCTCAAAAAGACTACGATATCAACATTGCTGGTTGGGGTCCTGACTTCCAAGATCCATCAACTTATTTGAATATTTTTGATCCAGATAAAGGAGATATGCTCCAAAATATCGGTTTGGAAAAAGGACAAAATGCTGATTTAGCAGACAAACTGGGCTTGAACGAATTTAAGAAATTAAATGAAGATGCAGATTCTGAAAAACAAGATACAACTGCTCGCTATACAAAATATGCAGCAGCTCAAGCTTGGTTAACAGATAGCTCTTTGGTCATTCCGATTCAATCAAACGGTGGTAGTCCGCTTGTTATGAAGGCAGTTCCGTTCACAAAACCTTACTCTCTGGTTGGTATCAAAGGTGATGTTTACGTCTTTAAGTACAGAGAAGTTCAAAATGACATTGTAACGGCGAAAGACTACAAAGCCGCTGAGAAAAAATGGAAGAAAGAAAAAGAAAAATCAAATGCCAAAGCTCAAGAAGAATTGGCTGATCATGTTAAATAGACCTAAGGCTCTACATCTTTGTGATGTAGAGTTTTTGCTCATATGTAATGTTTTCTGACATGAAAAATAAAAAAATAGTCAATTTTTACTTAAAACGATTTATTTTTTCAGGGGAATAGGGTATAATGGACAAAATGGTAAAAAACTAGAGTGATATTTCAGAGAAAACCTCTCATGGATGATTTGAATATCTCTTATTTTGAAAGGAGTATTTCATGAATAAGAAAAAAAGACTCGTTGGAGTTGGACTTGCAGTTTTATCTTCTGTGATTTTAGCTGCTTGTAGTTCAACAGCATCTAATACAAAGGTGTATTCTTATGTATATAGTAATGATCCAGATTCTTTGGACTATGTAGTTGCTAATCGTGCTACCACTTCAGATGTGACTGGAAATCTGATTGATGGTTTGCTTGAAAATGATAAGTATGGGAATTTGATTCCGTCTCTTGCTGAAGATTGGACCGTATCTAAGGATGGTTTGACTTATACTTACAAGCTTCGTAAAGGTGCTAAGTGGTATACTTCAGATGGAGAAGAGTATGCTGAAGTAAAAGCTCAAGATTTTGTGACAGGATTGAAGCACGCAGCCGATGGCAAATCCGAAGCTCTTTACCTTGTTCAAAATTCTATCAAAGGATTGGATGCCTATATCAAAGGGGAAACCAAAGACTTTTCTACTGTAGGTGTAAAAGCACTGGATGATTATACAGTGCAGTATACTTTGAATAAGCCAGAAAGTTACTGGAATTCGAAGACGACTAGTGGTATCTTATTCCCGATAAATGCTGATTTCTTAGCTTCCCAAGGAAGTGGTTTTGGATCAGCTAAACCGTCTAGTATTTTATACAATGGTCCTTATATTTTGAAGTCTTTAACGGCAAAGTCTTCTATTGAATATAAGAAAAACGAAAAATATTGGGATAAAGAAAATGTTCCTATTGAAGATGTAAAACTATCTTATTATGATGGATCCGATCAAGAATCCTTAGTTCGTAATTTTAGCGATGGTGCTTATACCCTGGCTCGTGTATTCCCAAATAGTTCGAACTATGCTTCTGTTAAAAAGAAATATGCGGATAATATTACCTATTCTCAACAAGGTGGAACTTCATTTTTCTATGTCTTTAATGTAAATCGTCAGTCTTATAATCATACTTCTAAGAAAGATGACAAGCAAAAATCAGATACCAAGGCTGCTATTTTAAACAAAGATTTCCGTCAGGCAATCGGTTTTGCTTTTGACCGAAAAGCTTACGCAGCTCAAACGAATGGTGAAGACGGAGCATCAATGATCTTGCGCAATCTTGCAGTGCCGCCGACATTTGTGCAGATTAAGGATCGGAATTTTGGAGATGTCGTGAAAGAAAAACTAGCGAGCTACGGCCAAGAGTGGTCTGATGTCAAGTTAGAGGATGCCCAAGACGGTCTATATAATGCTGAAAAAGCTAAAGCAGAGTTTGCAAAAGCAAAAGAAACCCTGCAGGCTCAAGGTGTAAATTTCCCGATTCATCTAGATTTGCCAGTAAGTCAGTCTGATAAGGCCGGAATCCAACAAGCTAGTTCCTTTAAACAGTCTGTTGAGTCAGCGCTTGGAAAGGACAATGTAGTAGTTGATCTCCAGCAGATGTCCGAAGATGACTTTAATAATACGGGTTATTTCGCCAACTCGGCTGCTCAAAAAGATTATGATCTTTCAACCAGTGGTTGGACTCCTGATTATCAAGATCCTTCTACATATTTAGATGTTTTTGATCCGACAAATGGTGGATTGCTACAAGCGATTGGAATTGAACCGGGTCAAAATCAAGATGTTGTGTCAGCTCTAGGATTAAATGATTATAAAGCTCTGAATGATGATGCAAATAAGGAAACGTCTGATACGAGTGTGCGTTATGAAAAATATGCAAATTCTCAAGCATGGTTGACAGATAGTGGTTTGACCCTTCCAAGTATCTCAAACGGTGCTAATCCGCTGGTTCAAAAATCAGTTCCATTTACTAGAGCCTACTCTTGGATTGGAAGTAAGGGGACAGCTACAAATTATAAATACATGCAACTTCAAGACGATGTCTTGACTTCTAAGGATTATGAGAAGGCATTTAAAACTTGGATGAAAGAAAAAGAATCATCTAATGAAAAAGCTCAAAAAGAGTTAGAAAAACATGTAAAATAAAAACAACTCTAACGAGGAGGCGAAATAGCTTTCTCGTTTTTTTATAAGAGTGAGATTATCAAGCCTCAAGTAGTATCTTTGCTTGGTTTGATCGTCTCTTTTGGATGATTTCACAGGCACGTCCCAATATGCTATAACCATCTATAAAAAATAATTATAACAATATAGATTTTTTTTGATAAAAAGGTTTTCATTTCTATTTGAGAAGTGTTATAATCTAAGATAAATCTAACCTAAATAGGAGAAAATTATGAAGAAACGCAATGTTTTAGCCATGGCTGGTGTAACCATACTTGCTGCTGGTGTCTTAGCTGCCTGCTCTAGTTCTAAGTCTGGATCATCAAACACAAATACTAATTTTACTTATGTTTATCAAACAGACCCAGAAACTTTGGACTATACCTTATCAAGTAAGACCTCTACCCATGAAATCACATCTAATGTCATTGATGGTTTGCTTGAAAATGACCAATATGGTAATCTTGTTCCATCACTTGCAGAAGACTGGAGTGTATCTAAGGACGGCCTGACTTACACTTACAAATTGCGTAAGGGAGTTAAATGGTATACATCCGATGGCGAAGAATATGCAGATGTAACTGCTAAGGATTTTGTGACAGGTTTGAAACATGCTGTAGATAAAAAATCAGAAGCTCTTTATATGGTGGAAAATTCCATCAAAGGATTGGATGCCTATATCAAAGGGGAAACAAAGGACTTCTCAACAGTAGGGATTAAAGCTGTCGATGATCATACCTTGCAGTTCACTTTGGAACACCCAGAAAGCTTCTGGAATTCTAAATTAACAATGGGTGTCCTATTCCCTGTTAATGAAGAGTTCTTGAAATCTAAAGGAGACAAATTCGGTCAAGCTACTGACCCGACAAGTATCCTTTATAATGGTCCTTTCTTGTTGAAAGGTATAACTTCGAAGTCCTCTATCGAGTTTGCGAAAAATCAGAACTATTGGGATAAAGACAATGTTCATGTAGACAATGTTAAATTAGCTTTCTATGATGGGCAAGACCAAGAATCTCTAATTCGTGGCTTTAAAGACGGCTCTTATAGTAAGGCACGTGTTTATCCTCGTAGTTCAAACTATGCGTCTGTAGAGAAAGAATATAAAGACAATATCATCTTTAGTCCTCAAGGTTCATCTACTTTCACTGTTTTCACAAACATTGATCGCCAAAGTTATAATCATACTTCTAAAACGACAGATGCACAAAAAACATCTACCAAAAAAGCTATCTTAAACAAAGACTTCCGTCAGGCTTTGAACTTTGCTTATGACCGTAAGGCCTATTCTGACCAAGTGAACGGTGAAGAAGGAGCCCTTAAATCTATTCGTAACCTCTATGTCCCACCAACATTTGTTCAAGTTGGTGACAAGAATTTTGGAGATGTCGTAAAAGAAGATGTTGTCAAATACGGCGATGAGTGGAAAGATGTTGATTTCTCAGATGCGACTAACGGTCTCTACAATCCAGAGAAAGCCAAAGCGGAATTCGCCAAAGCAAAAGAAGCCCTTCAAGCAGAAGGCGTGGAATTCCCAATTCATCTGGACATACCAACAATCCAGACCAATACTCTTATTGTAAAACGGGCTCAATCTTTGAAACAGTCTATTGAAAAGAGTTTAGGAACAGACAATGTTGTGGTTGATATTCAAATGTTATCCCAAGAAGATGTTAATAATATAACTTACTATGCTCCAAATGCAGCTGCTTTGGATTGGGATATCACAGACCAACTTGGCTGGACTCCTGACTTCCAAGATCCGTCATCCTACTTAGAGATTCTACATCCAGAAACAGGTGATAACACGAAGTCTTTCCTTGGATTTGAAGCTGGTAGTGGAAATGCTGCTGCTAAACAAATCGGCATGGATGAATTTGGAAAATTGTTGGATGAAGCTGCTGCTGAAAAGACAGATACAACAAAACGCTATGAAAAATATGCAGCTGCTCAAGCTTGGTTGACAGATAGTTCGATCTTGATTCCAAGCACTTCAAATGGTGGAGGAGCTGGTGTAACTAGGGTTGTGCCATTCACTGCTGCTTTTGGTTGGACAGGTAACAAATCAGATGGTGCCTTCCTCTACAAATACATCAAGCTTCAAGATAAACCAGTAACGAAGAAAGAGTATCAAGAAGCTGAGAAGAAATGGATTAAAGAAAAAGAAGAATCTAACAAAAAAGCTCAAGAAGAACTTGAGAAGCATATAAAATAATCCATAATTCCCCCTATCTCAATGAGAGATAGGGGTGTTTTAGTAATTAAGTGAGAAGAAGGATAGTTGTTTTTTTAGAACGAAAAGAGAATAATAAGACCCGTTGTTTTTGAAATCGCTAATATTTCACATGTTGAATATCCTATAGGAACCATTGTATTTGTGGGCTATGTAGGTCAATATCACAAAATATTCTGACAATTCTGGTTTACATTTAAATTATTATGTGATATAATCTTAGACAAAACTAAATTTGAAATTGAAATGGAGAATATAGATGAAGAAAGGTAAAATCCTTACACTTGCGGGAGTCGCTCTCTTGGCTACTGGCATTCTTGCAGCGTGCTCAAATTCTACATCAAACTCATCAAACTCATCAAGCTCTGGCGCAGATCAAGCTTTTAACTATATCTACGAAGTTGATCCAGAAAACTTGAATTATTTGATCTCTAGTAAAGCAGCAACAACTGACCTTACAGCTAACTTGATTGATGGTCTTTTGGAAAATGACAACTATGGAAACTTGGTTCCATCGATGGCTGAAGATTGGACAGTGTCTAAGGATGGCTTGACTTATACTTATAAACTTCGTAAGGATGCTAAATGGTATACTTCTGATGGTGAAGAATATGCTGATGTCAAGGCACAAGACTTTGTGGCAGGTCTAAAGTACGCTGCTGACAACAAGTCTGAAACTCTTTATCTTGTTCAAAGTTCTATCAAGGGCTTGGATGACTACGTTAATGGTAAAACAAAGGATTTCTCATCAGTTGGTGTTAAAGCAGTTGATGACCACACAGTTCAATATACTTTAAATGAGCCAGAAAGTTTCTGGAACTCTAAAACAACAATGGGTATCCTTTATCCGGTCAATGAAGAGTTCTTGAAGTCTAAAGGCGACAAGTTTGCTCAAGCTGCTGACCCAACTAGTCTTCTATACAACGGGCCATTCCTACTAAAATCTATCACATCTAAATCATCTATTGAATTTGCTAAAAATCCAAATTATTGGGATAAAGATAATGTCCATGTGAGCGATGTTAAATTAACATATTTTGACGGGCAAGATCAAGGTAAACCAGCTGAGCAATTTGCTAAAGGTGCTCTAAGTGCGGCTAGACTGGCTCCTACAAGTGCTACCTTCTCTAAAGTAGAAAAAGAATTCAAAGATAATATCGTTTATACTCCTCAAGATTCTTCAAGCTATTTAGTTGGGGTGAACATTGATCGTCAAGCGTACAATCACACAGCTAAGTCAAGTGATGCACAAAAATCATCAACAAAGAAAGCTTTGATGAATAAAGATTTCCGTCAAGCTTTGAGTTTTGCATTCGACAGAACGGCTTATGCTTCACAAGTTAATGGTAAAGAAGGGGCTACGAAAATGCTCCGCAATCTCTACATTCCACCTACTTTTGTTCAGGCAGATGGTAAGAGCTTCGGTGAACTTGTGAAAGAAAAAGTGGCTAGCTATGGAGATGAGTGGAAAGATGTAAACTTCGACGATGCTCAAGATGGTCTTTACAATAAAGAAAAAGCTAAAGCTGAATTTGCGAAAGCTAAAAAAGCTCTCCAAGAAGAAGGTGTAGAATTCCCTATTCATTTGGATATGCCAGTAGACCAAACTGCTAGTGCTAAAGTTCAGCGTGTTCAATCTTTGAAACAATCAATTGAGAGCTCGCTTGGGACAGACAATGTGGTTGTTGACATTCATCAAATGAAGACTGATGATGTTTTGAACATCACATATTATGCTGCTTCGGCTGCTGAAGAAGACTGGGATATTTCTGACAATGTTGGTTGGTCTCCTGACTATCAAGATCCATCAACTTATCTTGAAATTATCAAGCCTGGTGGTGAAAATACCAAAACATTCTTAGGCTTTGATGGTAAAGAAAATGCAGCTGCAGACCAAGTTGGTTTGAAGGAGTATGCTAAGCTAGTTGATGAAGCTGCCGCTGAAAAGACAGATGTAAATAAACGCTATGAAAAATATGCAGCTGCTCAAGCATGGCTAACAGATAGCGCCTTGTTGATACCAACAACAAGTAGGACTGGACGTCCAGTTTTAACTAAGATTGTACCATTTACAGCTCCTTTTGCTTGGTCTGGTGCTAAAGGTCGTGACATGGCAAGTTACAAATATCTGAAATTACAAGATAAAGCTGTCACAGCCAAAGAATATCAGAAAGCTCAAGAAAAATGGAATAAAGAACGTGCAGAATCTAATAAAAAAGCACAAGAAGAGTTAGAAAAACACGTGAAATAACCAATCATTAGAACTTTCTCTAAAAGGAGAGAAAGTTCTTTTGGGATTTTAAAGGAAACGATAAATGAAGAAATATATATTTATGCGTATCTTACGCTCCCTGGTGTCGATTTTCTTAGTAACGGCTTTGACCTATACCATTATTTATACAATGGTGCCAAGAAAATTGATTTTTAAACAGGATCCTAACTATAACAAGATAGCAACCACAAAAGATAAAAAAGCTAATTACGAGAACACAATCTATGAACGTATGGGCTATGTGGATTATTATGATACGAAAGAGTTACAGGAGAAAGCTAGCAAGGAAGATAGCTCTGTAACTGTTGAAGGAACTGATGCAAACAAAAAAATCTACGAAGCTTATATCAAAAAATTAGGTAATGGCTGGAAGCTTCACCAATTTGAAGAAAGCAAGCAATTTTATGCTGTTCGTGAGGTGCCAGTTCTAGAACGTGTTCTTGGCTTCTACGGGAATTTGATTCAATTTGACCATACTGGTTTTGTCAAAGATGAAACAAATCCAAAACTTAAACGTTATATTCGTATTGAAAACGACCCTGCTATTGGTTGGTCTGTAGTTGGATCAGGGACTAAGCATAAATATTTACTATACTTTAATGCTCAATTCCCGTTTGTTCATCAAAATTTTGTGACCTTGAACTTAGGAAATTCTTACCCAACTTATGCAAATATTCCTGTGTTACAGGTTATTTCACAAGGACAAGGACAAACTAAATCATCTGAAGTTCAATTCCCTACAGGAAAGAAAATTTCATCAGTTAATATCTATTCACGAACTTACAAGTCACCAAGTAAAGCTGATTCGCGAGATATTGCAAACTATGGAAAAGACGATCCATATACAGCTACAGAGAGCAACTATCAATATCCATCCATGCTTGTTAGCTCAGCGATTATTGGTTTGATTGGTATTGCGATCTCTTATCTGATTGCTGTCCCATTAGGGTCTTACATGGCTCGCTTCAAAAACACTTGGATTGATAGTTCATTAACGGGTCTCTTGACCTTCCTTTTGGCCCTGCCAACAATTGCCTTGGTTTATATTATTCGCTTAGGTGGTTCTTCGGTTGGTCTTCCAGATTCTTTCCCAGTTCTTGGTGCAGGAGACTGGCGTTCATATGTTCTTCCGGCAGTAATTCTGGGACTTTTGGGTGCGCCAAGCACAGCTATCTGGATTCGCCGTTATATGATTGACTTGCAATCCCAAGACTTTGTACGTTTTGCTCGTGCTAAAGGATTATCTGAAAAAGAAATTTCAAATAAACACATTTTTAAAAATGCCATGGTTCCATTGGTATCAGGAATTCCAGGGGCTGTTATTGGAGTTATTCAAGGGGCAACCTTGACAGAGACTGTCTTCGCTTTCCCTGGTATGGGTAAAATGTTGATCGACTCAGTTAAAGCTTCAAATAATTCTATGGTAGTCGGCTTGGTCTTCATTTTCACTGGTTTATCAGTCTTTGCCTTACTCTTAGGTGATATTTTGATGACAATGCTTGACCCACGTATTAAATTAACAACAAAAGGAGGTAAATAATGGCTTCTATTGATAAAAATAAATTCCAATTTGTCAAACGCGATGATTTTGCCTCTGAAGCAATTGATGCTCCAGCTTATTCGTATTGGAGATCTGTTATTCGCCAATTTCTGAAGAAGAAATCTACCATTATTATGTTGGCGATTTTGCTAACCATTATTTTAATGAGTTTTATTTACCCGATGTTGTCTGATTTTGATTATAACGATGTAAGTAAAGTTAATGATTTTAGTGCTCGTTATATTGCGCCAAATGGAAAATATTGGTTTGGTACAGATAGCAATGGTAAATCTCTCTTTGATGGAGTGTGGTTTGGTGCTCGAAATTCTATCTTGATTTCCGTTATTGCGACAGCCATTAACTTGATCATTGGGATTGTTGTTGGTGGTATTTGGGGGATTTCTAAATCTGTTGACCGCGTTATGATGGAAGTCTATAACGTTATCTCAAATATTCCGCAATTATTGATTGTTATTGTCTTGACTTATTCGATCGGAGCTGGATTCTGGAATCTAATCTTTGCCATGACAATTACTTCATGGATTTCGATTGCTTACTTAATTCGTGTACAAATCATGCGGTATCGTGATTTAGAGTACAACCTTGCCAGCCGTACTTTGGGAACGTCTACTTTTAAAATTGTTGCTCGAAACATTATGCCACAACTGGTATCTGTGATCATGACGACCAGCTCTCAAATGCTTCCAAGCTTTATCTCTTATGAAGCCTTCCTTTCTTTCTTTGGTTTGGGGCTTCCAGTAACTGTGCCAAGTTTAGGACGTTTGATTTCTGACTATTCACAAAACGTTACAACCAATGCTTACCTTTTCTGGATTCCGTTGACAACCTTGATTTTAGTATCCTTGTCCCTTTTCATCGTCGGACAAAATTTGGCGGATGCTAGTGATCCACGTACACATAGATAGGAGTAAATATGATACAAAATAAAAATGTAATATTGACTGCTCGCGATATTGTCGTGGAATTTGACGTTCGTGATAAAGTCCTGACAGCCATTCGAGGTGTATCCCTTGATTTGGTTGAAGGAGAAGTATTAGCTTTGGTAGGAGAATCAGGATCAGGTAAGTCTGTGTTGACTAAAACATTCACTGGGATGTTGGAAGATAATGGGCGCGTTGCGCAAGGTGTTATTAACTACCGTGGTCAAGATTTGACAACTTTAAAATCAAATAAAGATTGGGAAAAAATTCGTGGTGCTAAGATCGCTACGATTTTCCAAGATCCCATGACTAGTTTGGATCCAATCAATACAATAGGAAGCCAAATTACTGAAGTTATTATCAAACACCAAGGCAAAGATGCAAAAGAAGCCAAAGAAATGGCAATCGACTATATGAAAAAAGTTGGAATACCTGATGCAGAACGTCGGTTTGAAGAGTATCCTTTCCAATATTCTGGAGGAATGCGTCAACGGATTGTTATCGCTATTGCTCTTGCTTGTCGTCCAGATATTCTAATTTGTGATGAGCCAACTACGGCTTTAGATGTGACAATACAAGCACAAATTATCGAACTTTTAAAATCATTGCAGAACGAATACCGCTTTACAACTATATTTATCACTCATGACTTGGGTGTTGTTGCTAGCATTGCCGATAAAGTAGCGGTTATGTATGCTGGTGAGATTGTTGAATACGGAACGGTTGAAGAAATTTTTTACGATCCACGCCATCCTTATACATGGAGCTTGTTATCTAGCTTGCCACAGTTGGCCAATGATCATGGTGAACTCTTCTCTATCCCAGGAACTCCTCCGTCTCTTTATACCGAGTTAAAAGGTGATGCCTTTGCTCTTCGTTCGGATTACGCTATGCAAATTGATTTCGAAGAAAAAGCACCACAATTCCAAGTCACAGAAACTCACTGGGCTAAAACTTGGTTGCTTCATGAAGATGCACCAAAGGTTCACAAGCCTGAAATTATTGAAAATTTACATGATAAAATTCGCTTGAATATGGGCTTTGCTCATTTAGAAGGCTAGGAGGAAGGAAATGTCTGAAAAATTAGTAGAAGTTAAAGATTTGGAGATTTCCTTTGGTGAAGGGAAGAAGAAATTTGTCGCTGTTAAAAATGCAAATTTCTTTATTAATAGAGGTGAAACTTTCTCGCTCGTAGGTGAATCCGGTTCAGGGAAAACTACAATTGGTCGTGCAATCATTGGTTTGAATGAGACGAGTAAAGGTGAAATCTTCTTTGATGGAAAGCAGATTAATGGGAAGAAGTCTAGAAAAGAATCTTCGGAAATTATTCGTAAGATTCAAATGATATTCCAGGATCCTGCTGCGAGCTTAAACGAGCGTGCAACAGTTGACTATATCATTTCTGAGGGCTTGTACAACTATCATTTGTTTGAAAATGAAGAAGAAAGAATACAAAAGGTTAAAAATATTATTCATGAAGTTGGATTGCTTTCCGAACATTTGACGCGTTATCCGCATGAATTCTCAGGTGGACAACGTCAACGTATTGGGATAGCGCGGGCTTTAGTCATGCAACCAGATTTCGTTATTGCTGACGAACCAATTTCTGCTTTGGATGTATCCGTTCGTGCTCAAGTCCTAAACCTTCTAAAGAAATTCCAAAAAGAGTTGGGGTTAACCTATCTATTCATCGCTCACGATTTGTCAGTGGTACGCTTTATTTCGGATCGTATCGCAGTTATCTATAAAGGTGTTATTGTTGAGGTTGCTGAAACAGAAGAGCTCTTTAACAATCCAATTCATCCTTATACCAAATCGTTATTATCAGCTGTTCCAATTCCAGATCCAATCTTAGAACGTAAAAAAGTACTTAAAGTCTACGATCCGGATCAACATGACTATTCAGTTGAAAAACCTGAAATGGTTGAAATTAAACCTGGCCACTTTGTTTGGGCTAACAAAACTGAAGTAGAGAACTATAAAAAAGAACTCTAATATCTAAAAACAAATCATTCTTGAAGATGATTTGTTTTTCTTTTGCTAAAAAATACATCAAAGAGTATGTGAAAAGCATTTTTAAATTCATTATAAAAATAAATTTGTGACAAATACACCCCAATGTCCGCAACAGTCTGGATCTTTGATAGATTAATAGGTGAGGAGGAATCCTCTAAAACCAAAAGAAAGGACTAGTCAATGAAGTTTGAGGACGTATACAAACAAGTTGAAGGGATAGTCAAGCGCTGTTATAAAGATTATTATCTGCACTTATGGGAGTATGCAGATTGGAGGCAGGAAGGAATGTTGGTGTTGTACGAATTATTAAAAAGTCATCCCAACCTACTGGAAGATCATCCACGCCTGTACCGTTACTTCAAGACCAAGTTTCGGAACAGAATTCATGATTTGATTCGACGGCAAGAGAGTCAAAAACGAAAATTGGACAGGCAACCCTATGAAGAGGTTAGCGAGATAGGTCATCGTTTAAGAATGAAAGAGCTGTATCTGGATGAATTGGTAGCCTTTAGAAGTGCAATGGCAGAGTATAGAAGTCAGCTTAGTCCAGAAGAATCAAAACAATATGAGCGCCTGATGGCAGATGAAAGATTCAAAGGACGTAAGGCAATGCTCAAAGATCTGTCCTATCACTTAAGGGATTTCAATCCCCGTTTAGATTAAAAAGAAGGGAGAGGAGATCTCCCTTTCAGTCTGTTTTCCAATTTCATGCTCAAGAAAAAAGCCAACGAAAAGAAGAATAATAAAAAAATATAAAAAAAGTTCAAAAAAGTAGTTGACAGTTTAGCGAGTAGATGATATACTAAGATAGTTGTCTCCGAGGGAGGCAAAGACCTTTGAAAACTGAACAAGACGAACCAAGTGCAGGGTGACATAGAGATATGTGACCTGTCAAAGAACGAAAAATAAATCTGTCAGTGGACAGAAATGAGTAAGACTCAAACGCTTAAATGAGAGTTTGATCCTGGCTCAGGACGAACGCTGGCGGCGTGCCTAATACATGCAAGTAGAACGCTGAAGGAGGAGCTTGCTTCTCTGGATGAGTTGCGAACGGGTGAGTAACGCGTAGGTAACCTGCCTGGTAGCGGGGGATAACTATTGGAAACGATAGCTAATACCGCATAATAGTAGATGTTGCATGACATTTGCTTAAAAGGTGCAATTGCATCACTACCAGATGGACCTGCGTTGTATTAGCTAGTTGGTGAGGTAACGGCTCACCAAGGCGACGATACATAGCCGACCTGAGAGGGTGATCGGCCACACTGGGACTGAGACACGGCCCAGACTCCTACGGGAGGCAGCAGTAGGGAATCTTCGGCAATGGACGGAAGTCTGACCGAGCAACGCCGCGTGAGTGAAGAAGGTTTTCGGATCGTAAAGCTCTGTTGTAAGAGAAGAACGAGTGTGAGAGTGGAAAGTTCACACTGTGACGGTATCTTACCAGAAAGGGACGGCTAACTACGTGCCAGCAGCCGCGGTAATACGTAGGTCCCGAGCGTTGTCCGGATTTATTGGGCGTAAAGCGAGCGCAGGCGGTTAGATAAGTCTGAAGTTAAAGGCTGTGGCTTAACCATAGTACGCTTTGGAAACTGTTTAACTTGAGTGCAAGAGGGGAGAGTGGAATTCCATGTGTAGCGGTGAAATGCGTAGATATATGGAGGAACACCGGTGGCGAAAGCGGCTCTCTGG